>JACXTT010011131.1_pt1 | contig 12059 bp, 13 predicted proteins | sample 9270951 | NCBI WGS metagenome assembly JACXTT01 (sample SAMN15532306, study PRJNA645909) | rock metagenome | isolation source: weathered quartz diorite | place: Puerto Rico | collected 2017-06-21 | reverse complement strand
CCCATCGAGCCACTCGACAAAACGAGCGAGGCGTGTCGCGATTTCAACCGGCCCCCAGCGAAGAGAGGGATACGAAAAGGTCGCCACGCGGTAGCCATGCCGGGCGAGCCACACCCGCTGCAAGGTGAAGACCACGCCGGTCATCCACAGCCCATGCACCACGACCACGGTCGCGGGGTCCGATCGCCGTTCGCCCTGCACGCCTAGGGAAGCTCCAACACCTTTGCCTTGATCGCGCTGGATTATAGGGCTAATGCCCAGGCTGCAAAGCGCGCACCTGCGCCGGCCCATCCTTCCGAGCACAGAACAGATGGGGCGAGGGCAAAAGTTCGGCGTTGTAGACTCGCGCATGGTCTTCAGTTGGGCCATGCTCGCACTTGTCCCCCTCGTCGTCGTCGACGCGTGGAAGGCCGGGGCCGCGGGCTGAAGCCTCGCTTGCCCGCCCGACGACGCGGAGCTAACATCCGGGCTCGACTATCGAAGCGGCACATGCATCGCTTTAGCCGCCCGTCGCAATCTCCGCCCGCCGAATGGCGGCGCCCCGGATTCCGAACTCGCTGCAAAACGGAGGAACGATTGGAAACAGTCACGAGGGAGAAGCTGATCGACGATTTGAAGGTCGTCGCGCACGATGTGGAAGAGCTGCTCAAGGCAACGGCCAACCAGACCGGTGAGAAGATTGCCGCTGCCCGCGCCCGCGCGGAGGAATCGCTGCGCGACGCGCAGAAACATTTGGTCGAAGCCGGCGATGAGGCGGCAGCACGTGCCCGCGCGGCAGCCGACGCCGCAGACGACTACGTGCGCGACAATCCTTGGCAGGCTGTAGGCATCGCGGCGGGCGTTGCGTTTGTCATCGGCTATCTCATCGGGCGCCGCTGATGGCCGAACAGCAATCCTCGAACCGGGCCAGCACAGGGCTCGGGCTGCTCGATTCGGCGAAGGCGCTGCTGGCGACGCTGATCGCCGTCGTTCACAACCGTCTCGAGCTGCTGTCCACCGAGTTGCAGGAAGAGGTCGGGCGGGTTGCGCTGATGCTGCTGTGGGGAGCGGCGGCGCTGTTCTTCGTGTTTCTCGCTATCGCATCCCTCGGCCTGTTGATTCTCATTGCGTTCTGGGACGACCATCGTCTGCTGGTAGCGGCGCTGCTGGCGGCATCGTTCCTGGTCCTGGCTTTGGTCGCCGGCTTGGCGGCGCGGAAACAGATCGCGGCCAAGCCGCGCCCGTTCGACGCCAGCCTGAACGAGCTGGCCAAAGACCGCGAGCAGCTCACGCCAAAGCCATGAGGACGCGCATGAAGGACCTCGCTTTGCGCCGTCAGATGCTGCTGGCCAGGGCGGCAACGCAACGTGCAGTTGCTGCCGAGGCAACCGCCGAAATTCAGCACGGGCTCGCGTCAGTCGAACGTGCCGTGGGCATCCTGCGCTACCTAGGACGCAAACCTCTGCTTGTCTTGATTGCTGCAGCGGCTGCTGGTTTGCTCATCGCGAAGCCTCGTCAGACGGCGACCTGGCTCGGGTACGCTGTCACCGCCTACGCGATGTTCCGGCGCGTGCGGCGCGTGCTTTCCTCGCCGCGCGCCGACTGACACCGCGCTGCTGGCCAAGCGTCAAAACCAACGCTGCGCGCTTTGGCTCGCCATAAATTGGAACGGCCGCTTGCGCGGCCGTTCTGTTCTACAAGCTGGGGGAACGATCTCTCCCCGCCAGGGTGCGAGGGATGGGTCAGTTGCTCTTGGCGCCTTCGATGCAAGCGGCCTTGGCATGCCCCGCTGCAACGCCCTCGGGCCGCATATGCGTGCGAGCCTCGACATCCGCATCGTAGTTCACACCGATCTGGCTATGAGTGGCCTGATCACGCTGCATGTTGGTGCGGGCGGCCACGTCGGCATCATAGGCGATACCGACCTTGCTGTTGCTTGCCGTCAGCCCGCTAACGCGATCGCCGTCGGTCAAACCACCGGCGCGGCCGTACCACTTGCCGATGGTGTTAACGTCGCCCGAAGTAACCACGTCTGCTGCTTGGACGTTGACAGCGAAAGCGGCAGTGGCTGCCATGACAGAGATGAGTAGCTTGGTGTTCATGATCTTCTCCATAGAATCTGTGTTGCGTAAATCCTCGCGCTCGGTAACCAAACTAGAGCCGGGGCATTCTCGATCGGTCCGCCGACTACCAAGGTGGGCAGGTCCCGATGCGATGGAGCGCATTTTAGGCGCGCACCGTTGCGCGCTCTTGAACGTCATTGCGGTCTTTTTGGACGTTCTTGTTATGGAGTAATTTCTACACACGATTGATGCCGGTAGCGCATAGCAGCTATGCCCGCGCGCGATGGGCGCGCTGTCATCGTCGGGAAACACATGCAGAGCCTGTCCGCAGCCTTACGTCCGTAATCTTCACAGCGTAAATGGCCTGGGACGCGGGCATTGGAGGGTAAAATCTCCCGCGCTTACGCGGGGCCTCGCCGGGTGATGGAGAGGCCCTCGCTTTATCGACCGCAACCATGGCGTTATCCAATCTCTCCTTGTTCCTGATGTGTGTCGCGATCTGGGGCTCCACCTGGATCGCCATCACGTTTCAACTCGGGAGCATTCAACCCGCAGCATCGGTCTTCTATCGCTTTCTTCTGGCTGCGCTGATCCTCCTGGCGTTGTGCCGAATGCGGCGGCTGAATTTGCACTTCAGCCTGCGGCAGCATCTGGCCCTCATGCTGCAGGGGGTGCTGATGTTCAGCGTGAGCTACCTGTGCGTCTACTGCGCGGAGACTCTCGTCGCGTCAGGTTTGGTGGCCATGGGATTCTCCGCCAGCCCGCTGCTGAACATGCTCGGCGTCCGGGCTGCATATGGCACGCCGATGAGCTGGCGGGTGGCGTTGGGTGCGCTGCTGGGCATCGTCGGAATTGCGCTCGTCTTCTGGCCCGAGCTGGGTCCGTTCGCTGCCGACTCGCCGCTGGTGCGTGGCGCGCTGTATACGGCCTTCGCCGTAGTGGCGTCCGCGGCCGGAAGTGTGATCGCCACTCGCAACCAAGCCCGCGGTGTTGCGGTATGGCAGGCCATGGCCTTCGCCATGCTGTACGGGTCCGCATGCTCCCTCATCGCTGCCGTGCTCTCGGGTCGGAGTCTCGGGTTCGACTGGTCGGCGGAGTATGTTGCTTCACTGCTCTATCTTGCGATACCCGGCTCGGTGATCGCGTTCGCGGGTTACCTGACGCTGCTGGAGCGGATCGGCGCGGCGCGCGCGGGGTACATCGGAGTGATGGTCCCGATCGTCGCACTGCTCATCTCGTACCTGTTCGAGGGGTTCGCCTGGCACCCAATAACCTGGATGGGGATCGCGCTGTCGGTCACCGGGAACGTGGTGATCCTGCGGCGATCAGCATGAGCAGCCGCCCGGCACCGGGCGACGCGCGAAAAAAGCCCCGCTCCAGGCGGGGCAAACCTCACTCAGGGAGGAGACCCTGCGGGAAGGGAATCCGGCGGTTACTTGTTGGTCTCGGCGGTGGCCTGTGGCTTGTCGCTGCGCGGCAGGTTGGTCCGATCGACGACGTCCTTGTCGTACGTGATGCCGATGTCCTTGCTGGACGCGGATCCCCGCTGCATGTTGGTGCGCTCTGCGACATCCTTGTCGTAGGTGATACCGACCTGCTGGTTAGCGAACGTCGATTTGCCGAGCGCCGTTACGCGATCGGAGTCGGTCAGGCCGCCGGCCCGGCCATACCACTGCCCCATGGTGTCTACGTCACCGGTCTTGAGTGCATCGCCACCGGCAAAGGCAGCGCCAATGGACAACACGCAGAAAGCGGCAGTCGCAGCCGCCCGAATGTTGAAGCGAGACTTGCTTGTCATAACGATCTCCTGCTCATTAGCACACGGGCGAAGTCGCCCGACATACGGACCGCGCCCAAGCGGCCCGCTCCCGCATCCCTTCGGCTGGCGTCCTGCCGTGTCTGCTGTCCCCATCTTCGGAGCTTCACTGCCGGGAATCGCCCGTCGACGGAGCAGGATAGGAGCCGCAGCACCCGTTCGTGCTGCGATGCGTGGAGCGGATTCTGCGCGGGGCGGGTGCGACGTTCCATTCCGCTTTCGGCATAGTCCGGAGGTAATAGGCAGGCAAAAAATACGCAGCGGCACAACAGCGGGCGCGGGCATGAAACCTGCACAACTGACCCTCACGATACCCGTGCCGCGCCCAAGACGTCGAACCCATGCGCACTCTAGAGCAGTACCGAGACCTCATCGAGCGGGCGGAGAGTATCGCCGCGGCGCATCCGCTCCGATACAAGCTGCAGCTCATTCTGCTTGCGACCTGCGGTATCGGATACATCGTGTTGCTGGCGCTGTGCGCCGCGACGTGCGCCCTGTTCGTAGTCGGCCTCATCGCTGTATCCAAGAGCTTCGCGCTGATCAAGCTGGCGCTGCTGCCTCTCGGGTTCGCCTATTTCCTGGCCCGCGCACTCTGGTTCCGCCTGCCGCCGCCACAGGGGCGACACATGAGCGCAGCCGAGGTACCGGCGCTGTTCGCCGAGATCGAGCAAGTCCGCACTCGCGTGCAGGCCGGTCGAGTTCACGATGTTCTCCTGACCCCCGACTTCAATGCCGCGGTGGTGCATGTACCACGCTTGGGCATGCTCGGCTGGCCCAGGCGCTATCTCGTCATCGGCCTGCCGCTTCTGGCGAGCCTGCCGCCTTACCAGTTCCGCGCCGTGCTCGCCCACGAGTTCGGACATCTGGCACAGAACCACGCCAGCTTCGGCAACTGGATCTACCGCATCCGGCAGACCTGGTACCGGATCCTGCAGGCGCTGCAGCCGAAGCGCAATCCGGTGATCGGGGTGCTGACGCGGTTCTTCGACTGGTATGCGCCCTACTTCAACGCGTACAGCTTCGTGCTGGCACGTGCGAACGAATACGAGGCAGACCGCGAGAGTGCGCGCGTGACCAGCCGCGAGGACGCCGGCGATGCGCTCACCGCCGTGTACGCCAAGAGCGAGTACATCGAGTCGCGCTTCTGGAGCGAGTACTACGGGCGCGCCGAAGATCAACCGGAGCCCCCGGCCCAACCGTTTTCCGACTATGTGACGGCGCTGCGCAGCGTGCCCACCGAGCACGCAGCGGCGGCACTGGCCGGCGCGTTGGCGCGCGAGACCGGCCTCGGCGACACTCATCCATCGCTCAGGGATCGTTTGGAGGCGCTGGGCGCCGAACCCAACGTTCCGTTGAGCTTCCAACTCTCCGCCGCGCATACTCTGTTGCGCGATAAGCGCCTGCAGCTGATGCACGAGTTCAACAACGTCTGGCGCGAGTCGATTGCCGGACCTTGGAAGGAGCGACACCAGTTTCTGACCGAGACACGCGAAAAGCTGAGCCGCTACGAAACAGCGGCCGCCAGCGCGCTCAACGAAGAGGAGCACTGGGACTACGCCAACGCGGTCGAAACCCTGCGCGGTGGGCAGGCCGCGCTGCCGGTGCTCGACGCACTGCTCGCCCGTGCACCCATGCATGCCGCGGCCTACTACGCGCGCGGGCGAATCCTCCTCGAAGCAGGCGAGGAGCGCGGCGTCTTCGATCTGGAGAAGGCCATGCAGCTCGACGAGGCCGCCCGGGAGCCCTGCTCGCAGCTGCTGTATGGTTATTTCTACTCGCGCAACCAGCTTTCCCGCTGCGACGAGTATCGCCAGAACCTGGCGCAGGCGGCGCGCGAACGGAAGCTGGCCGCTATCGAGCGCGGAGAGCTGAGGCGCCACGATGCGCTGGTGCCTCACGGGTTGCCGGCGGCCCAGCTGTTGTCATGGTTCGCCACGCTCTCGGGCCACAAGGGGGTAAAGCGCGCCTGGCTGGCGCGTAGACAGGTGCGCTACCTGAGAGCAGTCCCCGCCTATGCGCTGGTCATCGAGTTCGCTGCGCTGAAGTGGGTAGGCGATTCCACGCTGCAACAGATCGCCAACTCGCTACCCGATGGGGTGAGCTGCCTGGTCCTGAACAAGGCCGCCAAGCGCCGCGCCTGGCGACAGATCGCGAAGCTCGAGGGCGCGCTGATTTTCGCGCCCGGCGCCGCGCGCTGATCTGCGCGTCTGCGCAGCCTACGGCCGCAGCGGCCGAAAGAACTCCCTGACCTCCCGCGCTAACGCTTCCGGCTGCTCCAGCGCCGCGAAGTGGCCGCCCTTCTCCATCTTCACCCAGCGTCGAATGTTGTACACCTTCTCCGCAATCGAGCGCGGTGGACGCAGCATCTCGGCGGGAAACTCCGCGTAGCCGGTGGGAACGGCAATGCGCGCGCCCTCCGGTATCGGCCACGTGCTGTGCATGCGTGCGTAGTACGGCCAGAACGATGAGCCGATCGCGCCGGTGAACCAGTACAAAGAGATATTGGTCAGCAGCTCGTCCTGGGTGAACACGCTCTCCAGGTTACCGCCGCAGTCGCTCCATGCCCGGAACTTTTCGATAATCCACGCAGCGAGCCCCGCGGGCGAATCGGTCAACCCGAACGCGAGCGTCTGCGGCTTCGTGCCCTGGATCCACTGGTAGCCCGTCTCCTCCTTCAACCAGTGCTGGAGCTGGTCCAGAAACATTTTCTCTTCAGCGGTCGGATTGGCAAGCAGGGCGGGATCGCGCCGCACCCCAAGCAAGTTGAGGTGAATCCCGAACAAGCGGTCGGGATGCATCAGCCCCAGCCGCGACGTGACGAAAGCGCCCCAATCGCCGCCCTGCGCCGCGAAGCGCCGGTAGCCCAGAACGGTCATCAGCTCGGCAAAAGCGTCGGCGATCTGCTCCACGCTGAAGCGCGCCTGCCCCGGACGGAACGACAACGTGTAGCCCGGGAGCGAGGGCGCAACCACGGTGAAGGCGTCGGCCGCATCGCCGCCGAAGCGCGCCGGATCGGTGAGCATGGGAATGATCTTGTGAAACTCGAACACGGAGCCGGGCCAGCCATGCGACAGCAGCAGGGGGATCGGGTTCGGCCCCTCCCCCGGTTCGTGGATAAAGTGCACGTCAATACCGGCCACCGGCACGGTGGACTGCCGAAAAGCGTTGAGCTTCGCTTCCTGGGCGCGCCAGTCGAAGCGCTCGCGCCAGTATTCCACCAGGCCCTTCATATAGGCTACGCTCGTGCCGGTGCTCCAAGCCGCAAGCGGCGGCTCGTCGGGCCAGCGGACGCGGGCCAGGCGTGCGCGCAGGTCGGCGATCGATTCGTCGGAGACGTGGATCTGGAAAGGCTTGGGGGTGGCGGCGGTGTCTGTCATCGCTTTCCTCGGCTCAGCGGCTCCGCCCATTGTTCCAGCCGGCGGGGTGTGCGTCCAATGCGGACACTGGCGCGCTTAGTGCATGGCCGGCAAGGGAATCGGGCGCCCGCCGCCGCTGGAGCACCAGCGGCAGCCCGGTCGGAAGGAGGTCGATATGCGATATGCCTTTGCCCTTGTGGTCTTGACCGCTGCTTTTGCCCGCGCCGCCTCAGCGGGCGAAGAGTTCAGCGGTTTCGGCATGAGTCAGCTTTCCTGCGCGAGATACCTCAGCGACGTCTCCACCAACGCCAAGTTTGAAGCCGCCTACAGCTGGTGGGTTGCCGGCTTCGTGACCGGCACCAATCTCGCGAAGGGCAGGCTTCTGTCCACGGATAATGAAGCGCACATCACGTGGCTGAAGCAGTATTGCCAGGCACACTTGAGCGAACCGTTCGCCGACGCCGCTGTCGAGCTCGATCGCGAGCTGGATGACAAGCGCGACAAGTAATGCCTGATCCGAATCCCGGGACACGTGGCGCAGGACGCAAAGGCGCGCTCGAGCTCATCGTTGCCCGATCGCGTATCTGTGCATGAAGCGCCGATCGATCTGATCCTTCCAGCGCCAGACCCAGGCGCCTTGTGCGTGCAACGGCCCCCACGAAGCAATGGCGTTGCGATCCCCTGTCGTAGTCAGCCGCAGCGCGGCAGACCGAGGCTCGAAGGAACGAGGTTTATCGCCTCTGAGCGCCGCCCGCAGGTTCGCCGCCAGCGGCGAACCTTGGCGCAGCGCGTACACCCCTGACTCTGCGCGCGGGTGCTGCACCATGGTTGCGATGTCACCGACGGCGAAGACCTCGCGGTGGGACAGCGAACGCAGGCTGTCGTCGATCAATACGAAGCCGCGCTCGTCGGTGCGCAGGCCGCTTTCGCCAAGCCAGCGCGGCGCGGCGGGACCTGCGGCCCACACCACATGATCGGCCGGCATCGCCTCGCCGTCGTCGAGCAGCAGGCCGCGGTTTTGCACACCGACGACTTGCCTGCCCGCCCGGACCGACACTCCGCGGGCCTGGAGAACGCGCTTCAGGCATTCGCGCACGCCGGCGTTGCGGTCTGGAAGGATGTCTGCCGAAGACGTGACTACGCCGAACTTCACCCGATTGTGCGGGACCCTTTGCTGCAGGCGATACTGCATCGCCAGGCACAACTCTACCGCGGCAGCGCTCCCATCTACGACGATGAGGTTCAGGTCGCGGTCCCCAGCTTCGTGCACCAGCCCGTCCCAGGTTGAGACGAACCGCTGCACCGGCCGCACCGGCAAGACTTGCATGTCGGGCTGCGCCGCGATCGGCGCACCAGGCGCGGATCCCACGTCTACCGACACGACGTCGTAGGGGAGCTCGGCCGCGTCCGCGCAACGCACGCGCCTGCGGTCCAGGTCCAGACCTACCGCGATGTCGCGCAGCAGCTGCGCTTTCGCGAACCGCGCGAGGATTTCCAGATCGATGAAACAGGCGCGCCACCCGTAGTGTCCAGCGACGAGTCCCGGGAGCATCCCCGAATACACGCTGTGGCGGCCGGTATTGATGAGCGTGATCTCGACACCCGTTTCGCGCCGCAATCCGAAGCGGCGGAGCACTTCCACGTGAGCGTGTCCGCCGCCGACCAGAACCAGCCGCTTCACAGGATCATTGCGTCGCCGGCCGAGCGCGCGCGATCTATCCAGCGACGAGCTTCGCGCCAGCGCGGTCCCAGCGCCAGAGTTTCGCCCCCTTTTGCAGGTGCGTGCCGCCAAGCCAACGATCGATGCCGTTGAGTTCGATGGCGTCGAGCTTCTCCGCGAGCACTTCGCGCCCGGATGGCGTGAGGCGAAAGCGCTGCGCACCGAAGGATGCCGCCGCCGGCACCTCCGGCGGAAACCGCGGGCGAGCACCGCTCGCCAACTCGAGCATGGGCTTGGTCCCGCTCGTAAGCCGCCCCAGCACGCGCCAAAACGGCCAATCCCCCATGAACGGCCGTCCCTCGCGCGTGTGCACGGCAACGAAGATTTCCGCCGGCGCCCTCGCGCCTTCCGCCACTGCGGCCAGCGCGGCGTGCTCGGTGCGCGAGAGGCCGTTGATCTTGGCGGGCAGCTCCTCGAGCAAGCGCCCGAGCGCCGGGGCCAGGACCGGCAGCGCGGGCGTACCCTTCCCTCGCAGCGCATCGAGTGCTACCGGCTCGGGAGCTCGGAATGCATTCCAGGCACGCGCCGCGAGCGCAATCAGAGCGTCGCGGATGGGGACTCTGGATTCGTACAATGCCTTGATGCCGTCAGGCTTGTGTTGGCTCAGCCCGCGGAAAGTTCCATCGGCATCCTTGTCGACGCCGATCACCGACATCTTCTGCGGCGTCGACCCCTGCTCGTTGTACCAGGCCAAGACCTGACACAGCTGCAGCTGGTCGTAGAGGTCCGATTCGAACCACAGCACCACCTCGTCTTCGCCGAGCGAAGCCTCCAGCGCCGCGTCGCGCGTGAGGAATTGGCGGCTGACCTCCTCGGCCTTTCCCCACCCGCATGAGACGATGAACTCCGCCCGCAAACGCGAAAGCTGCCCCAAGCTGAGTCCTGCCGGCACCGGCCCCTCGTGCAGTACGTCGCGCCAGGGCAGGTATGCGCCAGGCAGCTCGGCTGCACGGAGCACACCTACGGCCATATCGCCACTGGTGATGTGAAGCATCAGAATCGGGGAGATTTAGGGAAGATATGCATTAGCAATGCAGACAGGCCGAGCCCGGCCAAGTTCAGCTGCGCAGGAACTGCCTCAGCTCGGTGACCAACTCCTCGGGCATCTCCTCGGGGATGAAGTGACCGCAGGGCAGCGCGCGACCGCGTACATCGGGCGCCTTCTCGCGCCAGCTGGCCAGCACGTCGAACAAAGTGTGCATCTTGCCGTACTCACCCCAGATCGCCAGTACCGCGCAGCGCAACTTGACCGCGAGATCGCGCTCATCGTCCTCGAGATCCCGGCTGGCGGCGGCTCGATAGTCCTCCAGCCCGGCGCGAATGGTGCCCGGAAGCGTAAACGCGCGCAGATACTCCTGCACCATCGGCTCCTCTATGGCTCCGGCGCGAAAGGTGAGTCCCCGCAACATGTAGCGCAGGAATGCTTCCGGCACGGCGCCGATCATCAGCTCGGGCAAGTCAGGCACTTGAAAGTAGAACCAATGCCAATACGCCGCAGCGAGGTCTTTCCCGGTGTCGCGAAACACCGTGTGGGTCGGCACGATATCGAGCACGCACAGCCTGGTCACCGCGTCGGGATGATCCAGCGCCAGGCGGTGCGCCACCCGCGCGCCGCGGTCGTGCCCAACCACAGCATAGCGCTTATGTCCGAGCGACTCCATCAGCAAGTGGATATCGCCCGCCATGGTGCGCTTGTCGTAGCCGTCTCGCGGCTTGTCCGAGTCGCCGTAGCCGCGCAGGTCGGGGCAGACGACGGTGAACTCGTCCAGCAACCGAGGCGCGACCTTGCGCCACATCTGGCCGGTCTGGGGATAGCCGTGCAGCATGGCAACCGGCGCACCTTTGCCTCCAAGCCAGGTATTGACGCGGAGGCCGTTGGCGCGGAGGACGCGTTGCTCCATCCCGGTCATGAAATGCGCGGCGGTCATTTTCGGGCCAGATACTCCCGCAGTCTCCGCACCCCCTCCTCCAGCACTGCGATCGGCTTCGGATAGGAGAAGCGTACGTGGCGCTGCGGGTCGTTGTGACCGAAATCCAGACCAGGGGTGACGGCCACGCCGGCCTTCTCCAGGATGTCCCAGCAGAACGCGTGGCTGTCGTCGGTGAAGGCACTGCAGTTGGCGTAGACGTAGAACGCCCCTTCAGGCATCACCGGCACTTGGAACCCGAGCTCCTTCAGCGCCGGGACCAGGAAATCGCGCTGCTTGCGGTACAGCTCGCGCCGCTGCTCCAGCAACGCGATCGTGTCCGGCTCGAAGGCCGCGAGCGCGGCGCGCTGGGCGATGTCGGACGGCGAGATGAAGAGGTTGCCGGCGAGCTTGTCCACGTCGACGATGAACGCGTCGGACGCCACCAGCCAGCCGAGACGGAACCCGGTCATGCCGAAATACTTGGAGAAGCTGTTGATGACGAAGACGTCGTCGCCGAGGGGAACCGCCGTGGGCGCATCCGCGCCATAGGTCAGCCCGTGGTAGATCTCGTCCGAAATCAGAATGCCGCCCCGCTCGCGCACGACCTCGTGGATTTCATGCAGCGTTTGCTTCGAGATCATCGTGCCGGTCGGGTTGGAGGGCGAGCAGACGAGGACCGCTTTGGTGCGAGCTGTCCAGTGCCGTTCGACCAGCTCGGCGGTGAGCTGATACGCAGTGTCCGGTCCGACGTCCACACCCACGGGCACGCCGTCCATGGCGCGCACGAAATGGCGGTTGCAGGGATAGCCGGGGTCGGCCAGCAACAACTCGTCGCCGGGATTCAGCAACACACCCATGGTGAGCAGCAGCGCTCCCGAAGAACCGGTCGTCACGGCGATGCGCGCCGCGGGCACCTGCACGCCGTAGCGCGTCCGGTACCAGTCGGAGATCGCTTCGCGCAGCGGCGTGATCCCGAGAGCCGGCGTGTAGTGCACGTGGCCCGCCTCGAGCACGCGCAGCGCCGCGTCGCGCACCAGGGGCGTGACGGGAAAGTCGGGCTCGCCAACGACCATGCTGACCACGCTGCGCCCCTGTGCCTCGAGTGCCTTGGCGCGCGCGATGATCTGCATGACATGAAACGGCTCGATGTCCGCCATTCTGCGTGCCGCGCGCGGCACGGCTCCGGCAATAAGGCGCTCTGCCAGGTTCACGTCA
>JACXTT010011130.1_pt1 | contig 12059 bp, 12 predicted proteins | sample 9270951 | NCBI WGS metagenome assembly JACXTT01 (sample SAMN15532306, study PRJNA645909) | rock metagenome | isolation source: weathered quartz diorite | place: Puerto Rico | collected 2017-06-21 | reverse complement strand
TGAGCGTATCTTCCCGATCAACTCGCCAAACATTGATAAAATTGAGGTGAACAGCAACGGTAAAGTACGCCGTGCTAAATTGTACTACCTGCGTGCCCTTACCGGTAAAGCAGCCCGTATCAAATCGAAACGAGTTTAGTTTTTTTATAAGTATAAAAAAAGCCTTCCTGTTTACAGGGAGGTTTTTTTGTTTGGCTACACCTGCCCGTTTTACTACCTTTAAAACATAAAATTACCCTTCGGTATGAATGCGGCCTTTTTTAATACCATAGTTTTAGGCAATACGGTAAAAAGTTATATGCTTTTTGTGGGCATATTGTTGCTATGGCTTTGCTTTAAAAAAATATTCTCACGGCTTTTCAGCAAATTGCTGCTGCTCTTTTTTGGCCGGTTTGGTAAAGAGGTAAACGCTACCATATTTGTTGACCTGCTGATCAAGCCTATCCAGTTCTTTATTAGTCTCGATCTCATCTACATCGCCATCAACCAGTTAAGTTACCCGCTTAACGAGGTGATATTTATGCGGAAAACCCTGGTTGATAAAGTAGAAAAAGTTACCAGCATTACCATTATACAGGTTGTTGATAAGGTGTTCATGCTGCTCATGATCATCGCTGTGTTTTGGATATTGCTGCGCATTATTGACTTTGTGGCCCATGTATTTGCGTACCGCGCAACACTTACCGAATCGAAAGAGGACGACCAACTGGTGCCTTTTGTTAAAGAACTGGTCAAGATCAGTACCATCACCATCGCTTTTTTTGTTGTCTTGGGGTATGTATTCGAGATCAATGTGCTTACGCTGATAACCGGCCTGGGTATTGGCGGTATAGCCATTGCCTTGGCGGCGAAAGAAAGTCTGGAGAACCTTTTGGGCTCGTTCACCATATTTGTTGACAAGCCATTTGTAGTTGGCGATTTTGTTAAAGTAGCCGGTGTGGAGGGGACCGTAGAAAAAGTGGGCTTCCGCAGTACCCGCATACGCACCGCCGAAAAAAGCCTGGTAACCATGCCCAACAAAAAGATGATCGATACCGCGCTTGAGAACATGACCGTGCGTAACTACCGGCGTATTAAGTTTGACGTGGGGCTTACTTACAATACCCCGATCGAGGATATCAAATCCATTGCTCAAAAAATTACCGATTATATCAATAGCCACGAGAAAACCAATGATGACGCCATCGTCACCTTTGAGAATTTTGGTGCATCATCGTTGGACCTGCAGGTATTGTATTATATCGAAATGATGGACTATAATCCTTATCTAAAAATTAAAGAGGAGATCAATTTTAAGATAATAGAGATCGTACAGCAAAGCGCCGGCGACTTTGCCTTCCCTACACAAACGGTTATCCATCAATATGATGAACCACAAAATGTAAGCGCGGCACCGGCGCCCCGGTAATAAAAAAGCACCCGGATAAAATTTTACCCGGATGCTTAACTATAATCAATCAAAAATTATCCTTTACCGCCCAGGCCTAAAAAGCCTTTACGTTTTTTCTTGGTGGTATCTACAACGCCATGGGCTTTGTTTATCGAGTCTTTTTTAGCTTGCTCTGCTTTTGCTTTCTTTTTAAAGAACCCCTTTAACAAAAAGTTGCTTTGAGCCGCCTTTAGGTCCTCATTTAAAGTGCCGGTGCTTGTTTTAACAGATGTCATGGTCTTTTTAGCTTCCTTTACGGTGCTTTCCATATCCTTGGCCATCTTATCATTGTTCAGCAAACGGCCTATACTGCCTTTGCCATTGTTAACCTTCGATACTATTTCGGACAGGTCGCCGGTAAGGGTGGAGGCATTATCGATGATCTTTGTTGCCCGGGCTACCAGTTTGTCAACATCAAGCGGTGGTACGGTTGCCAGGGTTTGGCCATTTTGGGCAGTTGCTACAGTTGTGGCCTTACCCGGACTAATGATCACCAGTTTATCGCCAATAAAACCATCGGTACCTATTGCCAACTTGGCATCGGTCTTCACAAATTTTTGTACGTTACTGTTTAGGGTTAAGGTAACCGATACGGAGGTATCGGTTAAGATATTGATACCGTCAACCACGCCAACGTTGATGCCCGCCAGGCGTACGTTATTGCCTATCTGCAAGCCGCCAACATTTTTAAATACCCCGTTTACGGTATATGTTGAACTAAAGAGGTTTTTTTGGCTTCCTATTAAAAATATGGCGATAAATAACAGGGCAATACCAATTATGGCAAATACGCCTATCTTCATTTTTTGTCCGGCAGTGGTTTTCATGGTGGTTATTTAAAAAATGATCTAACAAATTCCTCATCCGATCTTTCGAGCTGCTGATAAGTGCCTTCGGCTACAAAAAGTCCATCGTTCAGTACGATGAGGCGGTCGGCAATTATTTTAGCGCATTCCATATCATGCGTAATGATGATGGATGAGGTTTTATACTTTTTCTGCATTTGCAGTATAAGGTCGCTTATCTCGCGCGAGGTTATGGGGTCAAGCCCGGTCGTAGGCTCGTCATACAACATAATTTCGGGCTTAACGATCAATGTACGTGCCAGGCCCACACGTTTGCGCATACCGCCGGATAGTTCTGACGGCATTTTATCTATCGCGTCCGCAAGGCCAACAGCATCTAAAACTTCGGCTACGCGATCATCAAGTTCGTCCTGGTCATGTATCTTTAATACGCGCGTTAACGGGAACTCCAGGTTCTCGCGCACGGTCATGGAGTCGTACAAAGCCCCGCTTTGAAATAAAAAGCCCACTTTGGTGCGCAGTTCTTTTAGCTCGCTGCTATCCATGTCGGCAACCTCGTCGCCAAAAACTTTAACCGTTCCATCATCCTGCGTAAGCATTCCCACTATACATTTGATAGTAACCGATTTTCCCTGGCCCGAGCGGCCCAGTATCACCAGGTTTTCGCCACGTTTCAATGTAAGGCTGATATCTTTCAATACATCCTTGCTGCCAAAGGTTTTGCGCACATGGCCCATCTCCACAACAACCTCTTTTTTATCGGTTGTGTTATCCGTAGTTGCTTTCGTTTTTTCTGCGGTGGCCATCTTAATAAAAAAATATTTGTGTTACCTGTACGGCAACCACATCCAGAAAAAATATCCATAACGAGGCGCTTACCACGGCCGAGTTTGCGGCCAGGCCCACACTCTCGGTACCATTGTTTGAGTTATAACCTTTATAACATCCCACAAAGCCCACGGCAAAACCAAAAAATATGGTTTTAACAAAAGCCGGAAGGAAGTCGGAAAATAAAATGGAGTTAACGCATTTGTGAAAGTACAAGGTGGCGCTGGTATGGTCCATCAGGTTATCGGCCAAAAAGCCTCCGAATAAACCTAAAGCATCGCCCATCAGGGTTAAAAGAGGTATCATTAATGTGGTAGCCAGTATACGGGTTACTACCAGGTATTGCATGGGATTGGCTCCCGAAACGTCCATGGCATCAATTTGCTCGGTAACTTTCATACTGCCCAATTCGGCACCTATGCCCGATGATACTTTACCCGCGCATATAATAGCGGTAATTACCGGACCTATCTCGCGGATGATAGATACGCAAACCATCAATGGCAGCATACTGTTGGCGCCAAATTTGATAAGCGTTGGCCGCGATTGCAGCGTAAGCACCACACCCATAATAAAGGATGTTATCCCCACCAGGGTAAGCGACTTGTACCCTATCTCATAACATTGGCGCACAAACTCCGACCATTCAAACCCAACGGTAAATACATTTTTGCAAAAAGAGATGAAAAAGGCGGCCTGTTCGCCTGCCTCTTCAAATACTTTTTTCCACCAGGGTGTTGCTTGTTCGGTTTCTGCCATAATATTGGTTATTAGTGTTGTAACAAATAAAAAAGGCGGATTGTTTTACGATCCGCCTTTTAATTAGCTGTTTACAAATTATAATACCATTACATAGGCACTTCAATAATTAATATAGTGGCCTCGGTTTGTGTAGTTATGTTAAAGTTTTCGGTAGCAGATATACCTATCGCGTCGCGTTTGTTTAGGGTTGTACCATCTATCTCCACGCTGCCATCTATGATAAATACATAAGCACCGTTACCGGGATAAGCAATTTTGTAACCAACTTGTTTACCGGCTTCAAAATTGCCCATGCTTAACCTGGCATCCTGGTTGATCCATAAGGTATCGGTCGATTTTTTTGCATCGATCAGGGTGGTCAATTGATTTTGCACCATCGCGCCGGTAAAACTCTTTTGATCGTAACGCGGTTCAATGTCTTCCTCTTTAGGGAATATCCATATCTGGAAAGAGTTGGTCTCTTCGGTTTTTGACGGATTATATTCGGAGTGGCGGATACCTGTACCAGCCGACATGATCTGCACTTCGCCGGCTTTGATAATCCCAGCATTGCCCATACTGTCTTTATGCTCCAGCGCGCCTTTTGATACAATGGTGATGATCTCCATATTATCGTGCGGGTGCAGGCCAAAGCCCATGGCAGGGGCTATGTAATCATCATTTAAAACCCTTAATGCACCAAAGTGAACTTTGGCAGGGTCATAATATCCTGCAAAGCTGAAAGAAAAATTGGCTTTTAACCATCCAATGTCGTTATACCCACGCTCATTGGCGGGGTGTAATACTTTTTTCATTTTATATCCTTTTCTTTAAATATATGTTACAACATACAATTTTTATACCATTATTTTTATTTGCGTACTTTTGCATCGTTTTTACGGTAGGTGCGCGGTGTAATGGCCTTTCACAAACCAAAAGCAGACTAATTGTCAGTAATATAAAAGCGGCTTAAGCCGTTTATAAAATTAAACAAAAACGTGAGTACTTATATATCAGCAGAAGGCCTGGGCCATTCGTTTAACGATAACTGGTTGTTTAAACAGTTAACATTTGGCATTAACCGGGGCCGTCGGGTGGCCCTGGTGGGTGCCAACGGTGCAGGCAAATCAACGTTGCTCAAGCTATTGGCCGGCCAGTTTTTACCTACCGAAGGCAAGGTGGTACGTAGCAAAGAATTAAAGCTGGGTTACCTGGAGCAAGACCCGCAATTTGTGGCCGGGGCAACCATCAGCGATTTTATATTTCAGTCGGACAACATCCAACAACAGTTGATACGCCGGTATGAAGAGTTATTGGAAGACGACCCGGATAATTATGCTGAGATTGAAAAAGTAACCGAGGAGATAAGCAACAACGACGCCTGGGAGTATGAGCACAATATTAAAACCATATTAGGCCGCCTGGACATCCATCACCTGGAGCAAAAGATAGATACCTTATCGGGCGGGCAAAAAAAGCGTTTGGCTTTGGCACAGTTGCTCATAGCTGATCCGGAAATATACGTTTTGGATGAGCCTACTAACCATTTGGATATAGACACCATTGAATGGCTGGAAAGCTTACTGACCGAAGGCAACAAAACAATATTATTGGTTACGCACGACAGGTATTTTTTGGATAACGTGTGCAACGAGATCATTGAGATTGAGCGTGGCAAAATATTCAACTATAACGGCAAGTATGGCTATTACCTGGAGAAGAAAGCCGAACGAGAGGCTGTAGATGTATTGCAGTTCCATAAAAACTCAAACCTGCTAAAAAAAGAGTTGGAGTGGATGCGCAGGCAGCCGCAGGCGCGCGGTACCAAGTCGCAATCGCGCATTAACGCTTTTTACGACCTTGAGGAAAAGACCAAAAATGCCGGTCCGCTTGAAAAGGTTGAGCTGAGCATGAAAGCCGCACGGCAAGGCAATAAGATAATGGAAATCAGCCATTTAACTAAAGGCTTTAATGGCAAGACCCTGATAGGCGACTTTAGTTATACTTTTAAAAAGGGCGACCGTATTGGCCTGGCCGGCAAGAACGGCAGTGGTAAATCAACCTACCTGAATATGATAACCGGGAGCCTGCAACCCGATAGCGGTAAGATCGATAAAGGCGAGACAACCGTGATGGGATACTTTCACCAGGGAGGGATCGTATTTAAAGAGACTGACCGGGTAATTGATGTGGTAAAAAATGTCGCCGAATACATTTTGATGGCCGATGGTAAAACCATCACGGCGTCGCAATTGCTTACGCAATTTCTTTTTCCCCCAGCTAAGCAGCATGGTTTTATATCCAAACTAAGCGGGGGAGAAAAGAAGCGTTTGCAGTTGATGCACATCCTGATGAAAAACCCGAATTTTTTGATACTGGATGAGCCGACCAACGACCTGGATATTGATACGCTAAATGTGCTGGAAGACTTTTTGACCAATTACCCGGGCGTATTGGTATTGGTTACGCACGACAGGTATTTACTGGATAAGCTAACCGACCAGCTTTTTATTTTAGAGGGGGATGGTAAGGTGCGCATTTATAATGGCAATTATTCATCGTACCGGTTCGAAGCAGAAGAAGCCAAGGCTTTGGCGAAGAAGAAGGCCATAGAGGAAGCTAAAAAACCTGTAGTGGTTGCACCTACGCCTAAAAAAAGCAAGTTAAATTTTAAAGAACAAAAAGAGCTTGAAGATTTGGAGAAGGGGATAGCACATTTGGAGGCCGAGATAAAAAAGTTTACGGAAGAGTTAAACTCAGGCATAACAGGCCACGAAGAGTTGGCTTACCTGGCGGATAAAATTGAAGATATGACCGAGGAACTGGAAGACAAAACAACACGCTGGCTTGAACTGACGGAACTAAGTGAAGCATGAGCACACCTGATATTATAGCTACAACTGGTGTTATTATATTGTTAGTGGCCTTTTTTCTGAATTTGAACAAGCGAGTTGCCACCAACAGTTACTATTACATCATCAGCAATATAGTAGGTGCGGGGCTTTGTTGTTTATCGTCATACCTCATCCGGTTTTATCCATTTGTGATATTAGAAGCGGTGTGGAGTTTGGTTGCGATAGTGTCATTATTTAACAATGTTCCACGTGGAACGTTGAAAAAGGAGTGATTGTTAATTAATTTTGCAATGTTCCACGTGGAACAAACGATAAAATGTTTAAGAAATACGATGTAATTGTAGTGGGTGCCGGCCATGCCGGTTGTGAGGCAGCAGCAGCGGCAGCTAACCTTGGCTCGAGTGTGCTTTTGATCACCATGAATATGGAAACCATAGCGCAAATGAGCTGCAACCCCGCTATGGGAGGTGTTGCCAAGGGGCAGATTGTGCGCGAAATTGATGCGTTGGGCGGGTATTCGGGCATTATATCTGATAAAACAAGTATCCAATTCAGGATGCTTAACCGCTCTAAAGGCCCTGCTATGTGGAGTCCTCGTACACAAAATGACCGTAAACGTTTTGCTGGAGAATGGCGTTTAGCCTTAGAGCGTACTCCTAATGTTGACTTTTGGCAAGACATGGTGACCTCGCTGGTCATTAAAAACAACACCGTTTGTGGGGTTAGGACATCGATTGGCGTTGAAATAGCCTGCGATGCTGTAGTGTTAACCAATGGCACTTTTTTGAATGGTGTTATCCATATCGGCGAAAAGAAAATGGGAGGTGGCCGCAGTGCAGAAAGGGCTGCAACTGGCATTACAGAGCAATTGGTAGAATTAGGATTTGAGGCCGGCCGTATGAAAACCGGTACGCCGCCACGGGTGGATGGTCGCTCATTAAATTATAGTTTCATGGAAGAGCAGTGGGGCGATGAAGAACGCGGGCGTTTCTCATATACCGATGTTGAGCTAAAACAAGACCAGCGTTGTTGCTGGATAACCTACACTAATTCGGCCGTACATGAGACTTTGAAAGAAGGGTTTGAGCGTTCGCCGATGTTTACGGGTAGGATAAAAGGACTTGGGCCGCGGTATTGCCCATCTATTGAAGACAAAATAAACCGCTTTGCCGAGCGCGACCGTCATCAAATATTCGTTGAGCCGGAGGGCTGGAATACCTGTGAGATATATGTGAATGGCTTTTCTACCTCGTTACCCGAGGATGTACAATACAAAGCATTGGTGCAAATACCCGGTTTTGAGAACGCCAAAATGTTCCGTCCGGGTTATGCCATAGAGTATGATTACTTTCCGCCGATACAACTAGGGCTTACTTTAGAGACCAAATTAATTGCAAATCTGTTTTTTGCAGGGCAGATCAATGGCACAACCGGTTATGAAGAAGCCGCCTCGCAGGGCCTGATTGCCGGTATCAATGCGCATCAAAAAGTGCACGATCTGCATGAGCTGATCATGAAACGTTCCGAATCATACATAGGTGTACTAATAGACGACCTGGTAACAAAAGGCACCGAGGAACCTTACCGTATGTTTACCTCAAGGGCGGAGCATCGTTTGCTGTTACGCCAGGATAATGCCGATATCCGGTTAAGCCCGATAGGCCATCAGTTAGGTTTGATCAGCGATGAGCGCCTGGCTAAGGTAGATCAAAAGGTAAAGGACAGTGATGACATCGTAAAATTTACCCGCGAGAAAAGCATCGGCATGGCTGAGGTGAATAGTTTATTAGCTGACCTTGATACCAGCCCGGTAGCACAAAGCGTTAAGCTGTTTAATTTACTAAGCCGTCCGCAGGTTAGCTTTAATGATCTGCGCAAAGCCGACGCCGATTTGGACCAGCTACTTGCCGGTTATAATAAAGAAACTATAGAGCAGGCCGAGATCAAGATCAAATACGAAAGCTATTTTGAAAAAGAAATGGAGATAGTAGATAAGATGAAAAAAATGGAAGACCGGGAGATCAACCCTGACTTTAATTATCATCAACTGGTTTCACTGTCAAAAGAGGCCCGCGAAAAACTGATGCGCATCAAACCGCGGACTTTGGGACAGGCTTCCCGCATTTCGGGCGTGTCGCCATCAGATATTTCGGTTTTGATGGTGCATGTCAGCAGATAACTTATCAACTAATTGATTATCAATTGTTTATAAAATATCGTTTTATAGCCCATATTTTGAAATTTGAATATCAGCGTTCATCAAAAACAGAAAATAGTTTATAGCGCCTAAAAATGACCTTAAATAAAAAATCGCTCTTTTTACTGCAAATTTTATTCGCTTTTACGGTCATTTCGCTGGTTTTTAGCTGTGCCAACATACAAAGGCCAATGGGAGGCCCACGCGACAGGACCCCGCCAAAATTATTGAAAGCAACGCCGGTTAATAAGACGCGGAACTTTAATGCTAAAATTATTCAACTTGACTTTGACGAATATTTTAAACTAAACAGTGCCTACCAGGAAATTACCCTGAGCCCTGATATGGCCAAGTTACCGGAGTACGTTATCAAAAGCAAAAGTCTGGTTATTAAACTTAAAGACACGCTGGCCAAAAACACGACGTATGTTATCAACTTTGGTAAAGCGATTGCCGATGTTAATGAAGGCAACATCTTAAAAAACTTTACGTACGTGTTTTCGACCGGTCCGCACATTGACTCATTATCAGTGATGGGCCAGGTAAAAAATGTATTGACACAGCAAAAAGAAAAAGATGTAACGGTAATGCTTTTCCCTGCGAGGGTAGACTCGTTTGCTACCGGCAAAAAAAAACCGGTTATTTACACTACTACTGATACCGCTGGTAATTTTGTTTTGGGCAACCTTAAGGCGGGCGATTACAATATATACGCCCTACAGGAAAAATCACCGAATAAAATATATGATAACGAGGAGGAATTAATTGGTTTTTTACCGGCGCCGATACATTTAACCAAAGATACAAGCAACATTAAACTCACCATATTTAAACAAACCCCGGTAAGGCTGCGCCCGCTGGAGCGGAAAATTGACCCCGATGGTAAACTGTTTTTTGTATTCAACAAGCCCATACCCAATATCGGTGTCAGGCTATTAGACGCCAAACAGGACGTTCAAAAAATAGTTGAATTTAGTAAGAGCGCTGATACCGCGATGATCTACCTGCGCGACATGACCTTCGACTCGGTCAAGGTATCTTTTATGGACAAGGACAAACCCTTAGACACCATAACTTTGCGGCGCGGTAAACGGGAAACCTACAAACGTACCATTGCTTTAAATTATAACACTTCGGATCAGCTCAAGCCAGGGACTGAACTCACGGTAACTGCAAATTACCCAATTGATGCAACAGACCCATCGCGAATTGTATTGATGGAAGACAGTACCGAAGTAAGCGATTTTACGTTAGTAAAAGATCTCATTAACCCAAAAAACTTTGCTTTTAGATACAAATGGCGGCCCGATAAACAATATACCATAACATTTAACGCCGGTACATTTACGGATATATATGGCGATAAGAACTCAATACTGCATAAAAAAATATCGTTGGATAAACCTGAAAACTATGCTGAATTAACGCTGCGCCTCAAGGTGCCTGAGAAAGGGAAAAATTACCTGGTACAGTTATATTATGATGGCAGCGTTGATGTGAAAACAATCAATATCACAAAGGATACTTCCATTTTGTACCATAATTATCCGATTGCAAAATACAGGGTGAGGGTTATTTATGACAACAACCACAACGGCAAATGGGACACCGGCAGCCTGAAACAAAAAACACAGCCCGAAAACATCTGGCTATATCCAACCCCGTTGACACTAAAAACAAATGTGGATATAGAACAGGATATTGATATTCCAAAAGAAGAAGACCATACTACTCCTTAAACCAACCCGAATACATAATGTAATTATTGGGTAGTTTCTTCAGCATTTCACGTTGGGTATCGGTTATTGCCTTAATTTTTTTTGCAGGGCTTCCCGCGTAGATAAAGCCTGATTCGCACACGGAATTTTCCAATACCACCGATCCCGCTCCAATGATGCAAAATTCCTGCACATCGGCGTGGTCCATCACAATGGCGCCCATACCTATCAATACATTGTCGTGCAGCGTACAGCCATGCACCAATGCGTTGTGCCCAATAGATACGTTATTACCAATAGTGGTTGCCGCGCGCAGGTAAGTGGCATGTATCACCGCGCCATCCTGTATATTGGTGTTGTTCCCTATTTTGATGTAATTTACATCGCCGCGAATAACAGCATTGAACCAAACCGAGCAATTATCGCCCATGGTCACATCGCCAACAATGGTGGCATTTTCGGCAATAAAGCAGTCGTTTCCCCAGGCAGGGTTTTTATCTTTAACAGGTAGGATGAGTGGCATTGTATTTAAAGCGTATAAGGATCAATAACTTCTAATTCTACAATTCTTTTAAAATCAGAAACATTATGTGTAATTAAGGAAAGGTCATAATGAATTGCTGTGGCTGCGATAATAGCGTCGGGAAGCTTAGTTTTATATTTTATCCGGATTTCAATAGTTTTAAGCGCTATATCCTCATCTAACAAAAAAGTACGTGCTATTTCTACGAACGCTTGCAAATCAGACCGCTCTGTGGTCGGCAAATCCCTTTTACTAAATATTTCGATTTGAGTAATAACAGAAATCGCCGGTTCGATAGCAATCAAAAATTCCCGCGCCTGCTCAGGTAGTCGTTTGTTGAGAAAATCAATTACTGAGTTAGTATCTATTAAATATCCCGTTCCCATTCTGATCGGGTTTCTTTAACATGTTCACGTAATTTATCGGCTGTTTCATCAGATAAAACACCCCAAAAATCGGCCATGGTCTTCTTAGGTTTCGCTACGCCCAACTCATCTAAAGCTAAAAAAGTAACCTCAATTTGCTTTCCAATATATTCTTTAGGAATATCCAATTGGATGTGTCCGTTTTCGGGAGTGACTATTGTGCGTACCATATTCAAATTTAAATAAAATAATTGAACGCGGGATTATTCTAAAAAGTACTATTTTAGCTTCACATTTAAGCGGGAATAGCTCAGCTGGTAGAGCATCAGTTTCCCAAACTGAAGGCCGCGGGTTCGAATCCCGTTTCCCGCTCTTAACTACCACACCACCTTCAGGCCCATCGAATTGTACTTTTTGATGGTTTTTCCACTACTTATCAGGATGAGGTTTTGTTGTGTAGCCTGCCAGCGTAACATACCGTTAAAAGGGTCATCGTTCCATTGTGCTTCGAGCTGATGGTAAGTGGCTCCCTCGGTAACTGATAGCGGCATAATTTTAAAACCGGATTGCACCGCTACATCAGGCAATTGCTGTGGC
>JACXTT010011129.1_pt1 | contig 12059 bp, 11 predicted proteins | sample 9270951 | NCBI WGS metagenome assembly JACXTT01 (sample SAMN15532306, study PRJNA645909) | rock metagenome | isolation source: weathered quartz diorite | place: Puerto Rico | collected 2017-06-21 | reverse complement strand
CTGGCGTCCGCCACCTCCCACCGTGAGACGCGTCGCCCGTCTCCATCCCTGAACTCTCCGACGGCGATCAGGACGATGTCGTACAGGTACCAGATACCCAGCCCGCCGAGCGTGCAGCACATGCAGATCCCACTCTGAATTCGCCCCGCGTAGAACCGGTGCAAGCCGAACACGCCGCCCACTACCGCTAACGCCAGGGCCACGGCGCGAGAGTGCTCCGACGTGCCCCGTCCGGAGGCCGGCTCGACAGGCTCGGCCGGCTCGTACGGCGACGGCAGGCCTGAGACGGTCACGGCCGGATGGACAGCCCGACGAGCGTGTCGAGCTCCTGGCGGGGGATCGCGCCGGCGTGGCGCACCACGGCCTCGCCGCCACGAAACACGAGCAAGGTAGGGATCGCCCGAATGTCGAAGCGGCGCACGGTCGCTGGGTTTCGGTCCGTATCGAGCTTCGTCACGAGCACGTCCCCCTGCCGATCGCGCGCCAGGTCGTCGAGGATGGGTGCCATGATCTTACAGGGGCCGCACCAGTCGGCGTAACAATCGACCACGACCGGGACCTCCGTTCCCCGCACGACGCCGTCGATGCTCGCGTCGGAGATCGACAGCGGCCGATCGAGCAATATCGGGCGCCCGCACCTTCCGCACTTGGGATGGTCGGCGATCCGGGTGAGATCCACCCGATTCAAGGTTGCGCAAAAGGGACACGCGACCGTCGCGCCCTTGCCGATCTCAGTAACCGCCACGGATCACCTCCGTCTCAAATCTATACGGCGCTTTCGACAATCGCTTCGGCCTCGATCTCGACCAGCATTTCGGGAGCGACCAGTCGCGTGACAGCCACGAGTGTGCTGGCGGGCCGGATGTCGCGAAATACGTCTCCGTGCGCGCGCCCCACGCGCTCCCAGTCGGCGATGTCGGTGACGTACATGCGCGTCCGCACGACGTCGGCGAGCGAGGCCCCGGCCTGTGCCAGCGCCCGCTCGATGTTCTTGAGCGCCTGGACCGCCTGCACATGCGCGTCCCCGATGCCGACGATGCGTCCGTCGGGTCCCGTCGCCGTGGTGCCGGACACATGGATCGTGGATCCTACCCGGACGGCGCGCGAGTACCCGACGACCGGCTCCCACGGCGCCCCGCTCGATACGTTCTGCCGAGCCATAGCGTGCCAAGTCCCGCGAAAGAGGTGTGCAGGAACCTACACGGAGGCCGCCGGATACCGCACCCGGCCCGGGGCGAGGACACGGGCGTGCGCGGGGAGCCGATGCGGCTGGGGGGGCGCGTCGCCCAGGATATGCCCGACCGGCTCGCCGCTCGCGACGAGCGCATCGGCGATCAGCTGGCGGTGACAGCGCCACGGTACGGCCTCCGCGCACAGCACCGCGGTCGGCCGCGCCCGAGCGACGTCGAGGAGCCGGGCCAGCGCAGTCTGGAACGGTTGCGTCTCCATGTAGTCGGCGTATCCGCGGAACGAGCCGCTCCGCCACGCCGTGTTCACCGAGTCCGCACGGGCGACGCGGCGGCCACCGAGGTCGGGGGCGTGCTCGTACCCCACACCCGCGTTCGCGAGGGCGGCCGCCAGGGCCTCCCGCCCGAACTGCGGGTAGTGCCTCGAGCCGGGATACCGCCGGACGTCCACCACGTGCTCGATGCCGTGAGCCGCGAGAAGTCCGAGGAACTCCGCGAGCGGCCGGGTCGAGTGGCCGATCGTATAGATCACGTCCGGAAGCAAGCGGCCCCCGTCATCTCACGGAAGGCCGGCGCTGCGATGGGAGTGTTCGTGCGAGCGGCCTCCGTGGTCGCTTGACACTTCGGCGCCAGATCGCGAACGTCGCCAAGCAACGGAGCCGTCTCCCGCTGGGTGGGGTAGTTACGCAGGACTCGAACGCGGAGGAACGTATGACTGAGAAGGAGCAATTCCTGGGGACGCTGGAACGGGAGATCCCCACGACGATGCGGGTGCTCAAAGCCTTCCCCGGAGCCAAGGCGGACATGAAGCCGCACGGCAAGTGCAAATCCGCCAAGGAGCTCGCCTGGACGTTCGTGACCGAGCAGAAGGCGAGCGAGCAGGCGCTGGACGGCGGCATCGAATTCGGCAAGATGCCCCAGGCCCCGGCGACCATGGCGGAGGTCATTTCGACGTACGAGAAGGCGACGAAGGCGTTCGTGGAGCGGATCAAGAAGACGCCCGACGCCGACCTCAACAAGACCGTGAAGTTCTTTGTCGCGCCCAAGCAGATGGGCGACCTGCGCAAGATGGACGTGTTGTGGTTCATGCTGATGGACCAAGTGCATCACCGCGGGCAGTTCTCGGTGTACCTCCGTATGGCGGACGGCAAGGTGCCGTCCATCTACGGACCTTCTGCAGACGAGCCCTGGATGTGATCGATTGGACGGGTCCACGCTACGCGACAAAAAGACGCTGTCGGTTCGCAGGGTCCCGTCCATCCACGGACAGAAATTCATCCGCGAGAACCGGATAGATCGCGACACGACGCCACACTAGCTTTGGAAGCGTGAGCCGTGCCACGGCCTTCGACCTCAGCGCCCAGCGCCGCTGGCGGATCGTGCTGGCCCGCGACAGCCGCTACGACGGCGCGTTCGTCTATGCCGTCCGCTCCACGGGGATTTACTGTCGGCCGTCGTGCCCGAGTCGGAGGCCCGGGCGGCAGCAGGTCGCATTCTTTCCTGTGCCCGAGGCCGCGGAGCTGGCGGGCTTCCGCGCCTGTCGCCGCTGTCGCCCGGGCTCGGCCGCGGCGCCGGACCCGCGCGTCCCGCTCGTCCGTACCGTCTGCCGGCTCATCGACGCCCACCCCGACGCGCCAGCCGACCTGGCGACGCTCAGCGCGCGCGCGGGCGTGACGTCACACCACCTGGTGCGTGCGTTCCAGCGTGTGCTCGGGATCAGCCCCCGCCAGTATCGCGATGCTCGACGGCTCGAGCGATTCAAGGCGGAGCTGCGTGCCCGCCGCGGTGTCAGCCCGGCCCTGTACCTGGCGGGATACGGTTCGCCCAGCCGAGTGTACGAGCGGGCCGATGCGCAGCTCGGCATGACCCCCGCGGCGTACAGCCGGGGCGCGCCGGGCGCGCGGATCACGTATGCCGTGGTCCCCTCCCGCCTCGGCCGGCTGCTCGTCGCGACCACGGCGCGTGGCATCTGCCGCGTGCGCCTCGGCGAGGATGCGGCTCGCCTCGAGGCGGGCCTGCGTGCGGAGTTTCCCGCCGCTGACCTTCGACGGGACCGTGGCGCGCTCGAATCCGTCGTCGGCGCGATCCTGCGCTCGTTGGATGGCGGCGTCGAGCCGCTCGACCTCTCGCTCGATGTGCGCGCGACCGCGTTCCAGCGGCGCGTTTGGGAGCTCGCGAAGGAGGCCGCCGCGCCGTAGAACGGGCACGTCCACTTGTTGCCCGCTTGTCGCTTGATGCCTAGGTTCCCGCCCATGATCTCCCCGGCGTTCCGCGCAATCGCCTCCACTGTCGTGCCCGAGGCGACGCGGCTCGCCGCCGGTGAGTGGGACGAGCTCGAACGTATCGTCGCGCGCGCCATCGCCGCGCGCCCCGCCCGGCTGCAACGACAGCTCGCCCTGCTGCTTCGGCTGCTCGAGTGGATCCCCCTCCTCCGCTACGGTCGCCGCCTCTCTGAGTTGGATCCGACACGCCGCGGAGCGTTTCTCGCTTCACTCGCGAACTCTCGCCTGCTCGTCTTGCGTCGCGGGATGTGGGGCCTGCGCACCCTCATCTTGATGGGTTACTACGGGCGCCCCGCAGGGGCCAGGGCGATCGGTTACCGGGCGGATGCGCGGGGTTGGGAGGCTCGACGGTGAGCGTCCCCCACACTTACGACATCGTGATCATCGGCTCCGGGGCGGGCGGTGGCACCGTGGCGCAGGAGCTCGCGCCGCTCGCGCGCAACGGTGTACGCATCGTGGTCCTCGAAAAAGGACCGCGTTTCGCGGACGACGAGTTCACAGGCCGCGAGCTCGAAATGGCCGAGGCGCTCTACCAGGATGGCGGCGCGTTTCTCACGCGCGATGGTACCATGACGCTCGCGTTCGCGTCGGCATACGGCGGCTCGACGGTGGTCTATACTGGAACGTCTCTCACGGCTCCAGAACGGGTGATTCGCGATTGGGGCGTCCCCGGGCTCGAGCACGCGGACCTCGCCGCACGCTCGGCGAAATACGTCCAGCAGAACAACGTCCACCTGCTCGAGGAACCGCTGATCAACGACAACAACCGTTTGTTCGTCGAAGGCGGTCGGAAAGCCGGCTACCGCGTCGAGCAGTTCCCGGTCAACGTGAAGGGGTGCCGCGGCTCGAGCCTGTGCAACCTAGGGTGCCCCAACCAAGCCAAGCAGGGGACGAACCGGGTGCAGCTCCCGCGCGCCGAGCGCGAAGGCGTGGAGGTCGTGACGCGCGCCGAGGTGCTCTCGATCGAGCCGGACCGCCGGCTGCGCGTGCGGGTGGTGGAGCGGCCCGCCGGCGCGAAGGGGGCGCCCTCCGAGTGGGCACCGGGAGACCACGACGTGCAAGCGCACACCGTCGTCGTGGCCGCGGGAACGATCGGCTCGTGCGCCCTCCTGCTCCGCTCACCGCTCCCCGTTCCCCGCTCCCTCGGCCAGGGCTTCACCTGCCATCCGGCGCTGATCCTCGTCGCCGAGCATCCCCACGCCATCACGAACGACGTCGGTCATCCCAAGAGCTATTTCGTCGACCGGGCCGAAGCGGAGCGCTTCGTGCTCGAGACATGCATGTACTTTCCGTTCGTCACAGCCAAGAGTCTCACGGGGTTCGGCGCCTCGCACAGCGCGATCATGACCGCCTTTCCGCGCCTCCAGATGATTCTCATCCTCGCGTGCGACCACGCCGCGCCCGGGAACCGCATCACGATCGACCGGCACCGCAATCCGGTGGTGCACTACACGCTCGCGGCCGATACGCTCGACGGGTTGGTGCGTGGGACCCGCGCCGCAGCGCGCATTTTCTTCGCGGCGGGCGCACGCCGCGTGCACGCGCCCGCCGACCCACCGCTGATCGAGGCGAGCGAAGTCGCGCGCCTCGAGGAGCGCATCACCGAGCGCCATTTTCGGCCTGGCTCGCTCGCGATCACATCGGCCCACCTGATGGGGGGCTGCGCGATGGGACGCGGGCCGGCCGATTCCGTCACCGACTCGTGGGGACGCGTGCACGGCCTGCCGTGGCTGCGGGTGGCCGACGCCAGTCTGTTTCCGGACTCGCTCGAGATCAATCCCTACCTGACGATCATGGCGGTCGCCGACCGCGTCGCGGAGGGCATCCGGCGGGATGTCTGAGCGAGCCGGCGTCCTGGTCGTGGGCGGAGGCCCGGCGGGCCTCGCGACGTCGCAGCAGCTCAAGGCCCACGCCATTCCCCACCGCGTGCTCGAGCGGGGCGACACGGTGGGCTACACCTGGGCGAACCTCTACGACAGCCTCACCCTGCACACGGGCAAGCACATGTCGGCGCTGCCTGGCATGTCGTTTCCGGGGGGCGCGCCGCTCTTCGTCCCGCGCGGTCAGTTCTGGGAGTACCTGCGGGACTACGCCCGCGGGTTCGAGCTTCCGGTGGAGACGCGGTGCCACGTGGAGCGGATCACCCGCAGCGACGGGACCTGGAGCGTGACCACGAGCGGCTTGGGGGGGCGGGGGGGGCCCCTCACCGCACACGCGCTGGTGGTGGCGACCGGGATCGTGGCCAATCCGAAGGCACCTCGGTTCCCCGGTCAGGAGCGGTTCGCGGGACGGATCGGGCACAGTGTGGAGTACCGGCGGCCGGACGCCTACGTGGGCCAGCGCGTGCTGGTGGTGGGCGTGGGTAACTCGGGCGCGGAGATCTCGAGCGAGATCGCGCGCGCCGGCGGCAAGGTGACGATCGCCGTGCGCTCGGGAGCGAACGTCGTGCCGCTCACGCTCGCGGGCCTGCCGATTCAGTATCTGGCCTACTGGGTGCGCAAGCTGCCGCGGCCGATGCAGGAGCGTGTCGTGGGGCTGGTGCGGTTGATGAGCGAGATCAAGCGGGGGCCGCCGGTGCTACCGCGCCCGGCGCACAGCCCGCTCGACGCGATTCCAGTGATCGGGTTTCATCTCGTCGACGCGATCGCCCAGGGCCTGGTCGACGTGCGCACCGGCGTGGCGGAGCTGACGGCCGACGGCGCCCGGTTCACGGACGGCACGAGCGGGGTGTTCGATCACATCATTCTCGCCACCGGCTTCGGGGCCGCGCTCGCTCCCCTCGGTGAGCTGGTGCAGGTGGACGCGAAGGGGTTCGCCCGGCGGCGCGACCGGGTCGTGAGCGTCGATCAGCCCCACCTGTACTTCGTGGGTCACAACTACGACGCGACGGGTGGGCTGTACAACATCAATCGAGACGCCCGGCTCGCGGCGGGACTGATCGCCAAAGCCCGCGCATCATAAAAACGAATAGGGGCGCAGCATGCTGCGCCCCTAAACAATCCTGGACTGCGCCCGTTTAGGGCGTTGTGGACGACTCCTCCGTCCGGAACCGCACGAACAGCGCCGACAATGCCGGCGGGGGGCCGGCGGACGTCACCGTACCGACGCCCTCAACCCGCACCGTCTTGTGCGCCGCGAGCGTGTCCGACACCTGTTGCAGGGTCTGGAGACCCTCGGTGTCGAACCTCGTCTGGGCCGTCACGGTGACAACGGCGCCCTTCCCCAGCGTGAACGTCGACCCCGTCACGTCCACGCTCGCCACCGTGTCCTCGAACTCGACCATCATGACCGCGGGCGGCATCGGCTCGCCTTCGACCTCGAACTCGATCTGAATGGCGTCGATCGTGAGCGGACTCATGGTGTCGACCACGCCGCGTCCTTCCGCCTTCACGGTCTTCCCGGCCGTGAGCGCCGCCTGAACGTCGGCGAGCGTGGTGAGGTGATCGTCCTCATCCCCCTCACGCGCATCGAAGTCCGTGCCGGACACGATGCGAATGATCGTCCCGTCCATGAGCGTCACGGTCTGAGCGGTCTGGTCGACCGACTGCACGACGCCGTGGAATTCCTGGGCCCCTTCCGCCTCTTCGTTGTCGACCAGGAGCTTGGTCGTGCCGTCGCTCACGCGGAGCTCGAGGCTCACGCCCAGCACCTTGAGGAAGGCATCGGGGGGTGGCGTGGCGTTGGTGGTCAGGTTCGCGCTCGTGATGTTGATCTCGATGCGCGAATGGTTGTTCCCCTCGTCGAGCTGCAGGGTCGCGGCGAGGAAGCTGCCGTCGTCGGGCGCCTGCGGCATGGCGGACGCCGGGCGGGTGGCGCGCACGGCGGGACTGCCGCCCGCGGCCAGGTCCGCTTGGATGCGCGCCACGAAATCGGCGAGCGTCATGCTGGACCCGCCGTCGTCGCTCAAGGCTGGCATGGCGTGCTCCCCTTGGTCGCCGTCATCGGGGTGCAACCGCGTCGAGCCATTGACGGCGATCTGCAGGCCGCCGAGCTCGAGCGTGAGGGTGGCGGTGTCCGTCCCCGCCGTAATGGCGGTGACCCGGCCGCGCACCCGCTCGGGCTTGGTGAGCTGGTCCGACTCTTCGATCTCCACGCGCCGCGCGGTCAGCGTGCCCGGGATCACGCTCACCTCGACGCGCGCGGGGCCGGTGAGCTGGGTTTGCAGATCGGGCAGGCTGACTTCTCGGGAGAATTGGATCGGCGAGGCCGATCGGGGTCCACTGGAGGTGTTGTCGCAGGCAGTGACGAAGAATGCGATGAGCACGGCAGCCGGTCCCAGACTCGCGAGGCGGGAGCGGCCTCCAAACATGCGCGGCATAGGGCAATCTCCTGAGTCGTCGGTTGCGCGCGTATGCCCTGAAGAGTGCGGCGCGCGCACTACGGTAACGGGCAGACAACGTGCCACGAGTCATACCCGCGACGCGTGCGCGAGGTAGCGTTTCGCCATGCGACACCCTGGCCCAAAACGTCGCGCCATGGCCTGAAACGAGGCAGCGTCCGTGACCGCTCGACCGCGATTACATTCCGACACGTCATGGCTCGAAACGTCCCCACCGAAGACCGGCTCAGCGATTTCACGGCGGATTCGCGAATCGTCACCTTGAGCGCCATGGCCGCGCTGATCGGCGTGGTCAGCGCCGGCGTGGCGTGGGGACTGGTCCGTCTCATCGGCTTCTTTACGAACATCGCGTATTTCCACCGATTGGACGCGACGCTCATCTCACCCGCGGCGAGCCCGCTGGGCCCGTGGCGCGCCCTCATTCCGATGGTCGGAGGGGTGATCGTGGGTTTGATGGCTCGCTACGGCTCCGAGAAGATCCGAGGACACGGGATCCCCGAGGCGCTCGAGTCGATCCTCATCGGCCGGAGCCGGATGGATCCGAAAGTCGCGATCCTGAAGCCGCTTTCCTCCGCGCTCGCGATCGGCACGGGCGGGCCGTACGGCGCGGAGGGCCCGATCATCGTCACCGGTGGCGCGTTCGGGTCGCTGTTCGGCCAGGCGTTTCATCTGTCCCCGGTCGAGCGCAAGACGTTGCTCGTGGCCGGCGCCGCGGGTGGGATGACGGCCATCTTCGCGACGCCCGTCGCCGCGGTCCTACTGGCGCTCGAGCTGCTGCTGTTCGAGTGGAAGCCGCGCAGCTTCATTCCGGTAGCGTGCGCCGCCGCCGTCGCTGGCGTGCTCCGGATCCCGCTGTTCGGCGCCGGTCCGCTGTTCCCAGTCCCCCCGCACGCGACCCCGGCCTGGACGCCCGCCGCGGCCCTTGGCCTCGGACTCGCCGCCGGCCTCGTCGCCACCGCGATCACCGCCCTGTTATACGGCTGCGAGGACCTGTTCGCCCGGCTCCCGATCCATTGGATGTGGTGGCCCGCGATCGGCGGAGTCGTGGTCGGCCTGGGCGGCCTGCTCGCGCCGCGCGCGCTCGGCGTGGGCTACGACGTGATCCGCGAGCTCTTGGATGGCCGGCTCGTGGGGACCGTGCTGCTCGTGCTGTTGCTCGTGAAGGCGCTGATCTGGGCGGTCGGTCTCGGCTCGGGAACCTCGGGGGGCCTCGTGGCCCCCCTCCTGCTGATGGGAAGCGCGCTGGGCGCACTCGCCGCCCAGGTCATGCACGCGCCCGACGTGGGCCTCTGGGCGATGCTCGGGATGGCCGCCCTCATGGGCGGCACGATGCAGATCCCCATCACGGCGATCGTGTTCGCCGTCGAGCTCACGGGAGACGTGGCGGCCCTTCCAGCGCTGCTCATCGCGTGCGTCGCGTCCGCCGCGATCACCGTGCTCCTGATGCGCCGCTCGATCCTCACCGAGAAGCTCGCCCGCCGCGGGCGCCACCTGTCACGCGAGTACGGAGTTGACCCGCTGCGCGTGTTGCGGGTGGAGGACGTGATGGAGCCCCCGATCGCCATGGCCGCCAGAGATGGGGCGGTCGTCGCCTACCCAGACGATCTGCTCGAGACCGCCATGCACAAAATGCTCGAACTCGAAGTGGACGCACTCCCCGTCGCCAGTCCCGAGGATCCGACACGGGTGATCGGCTACGTAGAACGCGCGTCCATCCTCGGCGCGTGGGTGCAACACGCGCGCGACGAGGCGACGGCGGAGGAAGGCTGGCTCGCCCGCTTCCGAAGGAGTCCCCGCTAGCGGTTCCCCGCCCCGGTCGCGGGCTCGTTCCCCCCGCGATGGTACTTTTGGAACCAGCTCATCATATAGAGCTGCGTCCGCATGAAGTTCGTCGGCTTCGAGCCGGTGCCGTGGAACTCGCCGTTGAACCGGAGCATCATCGTCGGCACGCCTCGATACTTGAGCGCCGTGAAGAACTCCTCGGTCTGCGGAATCGGGGTGCGCCGGTCCAGCTCACCGGTCATCAAGAGCGTGGGCGTGGTCACGCGACCGGCGTACATGAGCGAGGAGTGCGCCAGCCATTCGTCCGGCTTGTCCCAGAACGCCTGGCGGAAGAAACTGAACGTGAAGAGCGGGATGTCGGTTTGCCCCGCCATGCTGATCCAGTCGATCACCGGACAGCGCACGGCGGCGGCGGCGAATCGATTGGTGTGTCCGATCACCCAGCTCGACAGCACGCCGCCGCCGGAGCAGCCGGAGACGTACATGCGCGTCGTATCCACGAAGCCTTTGCCCACCACCGCGTCCACGCCGGTCATGAGGTCGTCGTAGTCGGGCCCCGGATAGTTGTGGTCGATCGCGTTCGAGAACGCGTCGCCGTACCCGGTGCTGCCGCGCGGGTTCACGTACAGCACCACGTACCCGTTCGCCGCGAAGTTCTGGAACATATAGCTGAAGCCCACGTTGTACATCGCGAACGGCCCACCGTGAATCTCGAGGATGAGCGGGTATTTCTTGGCGGCATCGAAGCCCGGCGGCTTGACGATCCAGCCCTGCACACGCGCCCCGCCGCTCGACGCGTACCAGATCTCGTCGACCGACGCGACCCGCTTGTTGGTCATGATGTCGTCGTTCACATCGGTCAGACGCGTGAGCGGAGGTGCCTGCGCCTTTTTCAAGTCGATCCGCACGACGTCCGCCGGATGCTGCGGGTCGCTCCGCACCCCCACCGCCACGAGCGTGCGCGACAACGATGTGAGCGACACGACCTGCGCGCCCTGTGTCACGTCGCGCACGCCACTTGACGCGTCCGCGTAGTGGATGTTGATCGACCCCTTGTCCGGAGCGGTGAAGTACAGCCCCTTGGCGTCGGGTGCCCAGCGGAGGTTGTCGGGATCACGGTCGAGGGTCCGTGTGAGATCGCGGATCCCGGACCCGTCGATGTTTGCCGTCCACAGGTCCGAAGTCTTGTGCGTTTGACTCGTGGAGTCGTAGCCGGTGAATGCGATCGTGCGCCCGTCGGGCGAGACCACGGGTTGCGCCCAGAACCCGGGTTTCGCGATGAGCAGCTTGATCGCGCCGCTCGCCACGTCGAGCGCGTAGATGCGCGACACCTGATACTGGCGGTCCCAGGTGGTGTCGCGCAGGCCGTCGAAGACGATCGTCCTGCCATCCGGCGTCCAATCCTATCCCACGCCCAACGCCAGTCCGTCGAAGCGCGCCCCCGCGTTCCAGTGACCGCTCGTGAGCTGCCGCGCGGTGCCGCCGTCGGCCGGCACGAGGAACAGGTGGGTGAACCCCTGCGGCATGTCGCCGACGCGATCCTGGCGATAGTGCAGGCGGTCGACCACGCGAGGCGCCGGCGTCCACTTCGCTCCCTCGGGTGGTTTGGGAAGGGAGATGTTCCACAGACTCGAGTCGCGCTCCAGCATGGCGAAGGAGATCGACTTGCCTCCCGGGGCCCAGCGGGGATCGGTCGGCATCTCCGTCACGCGGGTCACCTGCGAGGAGGCGCCCTCGGCGTCCATCCAGCGGACGAAGATCTGCGTGCCCTTCGGGTCACCCTCGGCGAGATAGAGGATGCGCGTCCCGTCGGGGGACCACCGGGCATCCGACCCCTTCACGAGAAACCGATTGTGCGTCCCGTCGGCGTTCATGATCCACAGGGCCGATTCCCATTTGTCGTCGATCTTGTTCACCCAGCGGCGCGTGTAGATCACCTGGCCGCCGTCCGGTGAGAGCTGAGGATCGCCCACCTGTTCCCAGTCCAGGTAGTGGTCGACGGTGAGCAGCGTGTCGGACGCGCTTTCCTGCGCGCGCAGCGACGCGACGGGAAGGAGGCAGAGCGCCGCGAGCAGGGCGATGGGGCGGGGGCGCGACGGGTAGTGGGACATGATTCCTCCGACGTTCTCGGAACGTGATGGAATGGCGGTGGCACCTAAGAGAACGCGCGTTCCTTCACCTCACAAGACCGCCGTGTGGCACTGGCGCCACACGCCATCAGCGAGCCGTCTTCGCGCCCCCCGTCAGGCTGTCCTTCACCACCTCGCCGCCCTTCATGACGAACGCGACGTGCTCGAGCACGGTGACGTCCTGCAGCGGATCGCCTTGCACGGCGATCACGTCGGCGTACTTCCCGGGCTCGAGGGCGCCGACCCTGTCGGACCACCCCAGCAGATCGGCCGCGTTGACCGTGGCGGCCTGGATCGCCTGCATCGGCGTCGCGCCCCAGCGCACCATGTGCGCGAATTG
>JACXTT010011128.1_pt1 | contig 12060 bp, 8 predicted proteins | sample 9270951 | NCBI WGS metagenome assembly JACXTT01 (sample SAMN15532306, study PRJNA645909) | rock metagenome | isolation source: weathered quartz diorite | place: Puerto Rico | collected 2017-06-21 | reverse complement strand
TGTTCTTCTGTAACGAGGTGGTCAATGGCTTCGGATTGTCCACCCCATGCCACTGTTAAGTACCCATTAAACAAACTTACATTAACTGTTGATTTTTTTGCTATCCGTATGAAATTTAGGATGGGTGCCATCTTCAAGATCAAAGCCAACTTCCTTTGCAGCCATTTTATAAGTGATTTTTGATCCATTTATGGCTTTTTTTTGAAATAGAAAAAGCCTTGCGGACATGCAAGGCTTTTTAGCTCCCCAGGCTGTGCAGAATTCGAATCATATGTTAGACCAATTGAAGTACTTAGTTTGCTTAACGGAATAGATGAACTATGAATATAATATTTATGGAATAAAATCCCGAATTATTATAATATATTTGGATTTAAATCCCGAATTATGATAAATCGTTTATCATTAACCGACCGTCGTATTTGGCCATAATCAATTAATACCAAGGTAGTGTAATCTGAGGGCGCTTTTGCCTACCTTAAGTTTCGCTTGTTAGTTGCTTTAAAGTATCAAGACACTTGTACCAATAAAAATAAGCAGATTGATCAGGGAACCTTTTTAAGCGGTTCAAACTATTCCAGTTCTGGTTTTCAATATTTAAACCGGCTATATCCTGACCAGTATATTTTTTTAAACTTAACCCCTGGGTCTGTAGATTCTGTAACAGCGAAAAAGCATGCACCATTTTTTCCAGTAAGGGCGGGTTTATTCGGCTGTACTGTTTCTGTGCTCTGAAACTGTCCAGCCATTTCTTCTGGAAGCAATGCGGTTTGATCATTATTTTTTAATTAAGGATGCCGGGGAAATTACCATTAATAAATGTACGCAGTTCATCTTCTTTACCTCTGCGCTTGGCATAAGTAAAAAGGGTACTATAATTTATCGAATAGCGGGTTATGGCGTTTTCAAAAACTCTTATCATTTCTTCGCCTTGTATAAAATGATAGATTTTTTGATCCTGGTAAATGTCCACCATTATTTTTTCAAGTGTAGGTACCATGACTATTGTTCGTCCATCGGTAATCTTTTGGATCGGTGCGCGTGAAATCAGCGGAAAAGAAATTACCATTTTTTGGTAGATTTTCATAAATGAACCCCGCAGATCGCGAAGAATGTTATAGCCGTTGTCGGCTAAATTATGAGCCAGGGATTCTTCCAGATCCTTTTCTATTTCCGTTATTACCATTTGCTGATTAAACTGGTGGATTGTAAATTCATTCAGCCAGTTAACATCCGTTAAGCAATACCGCGCATACCGGTAATTTTTTTGAATGAATGCGGCAAGCTTGATTAAATAAGCATCCGTAGTTGGTGTATAAACGGGCTTTGTTTTTGTTGTATAATAGCCCTTGCGTACTTCATTAAGCATATTTTTCTTTTTCAGATCGTAAATACGCCAGCTTAAAGTACCCTTCTTTATTTCGCCCTCGGTCTGTAGAAAATAATTGTATAATTCCTGTCTTGAAAAACTGTTTTTGTTTTCAAAAAATCTAATTAATCTACCATCTGCTGTTTTCCTCATAAAACAAATATAAGCCAATATTTTAAAAAAGTGGCAAATATTTGAAATCAAATACAAACCAATAAATCAATAAATTGGCTTAAATTTGAAAATGGAATCCCGGATTTAAAGTATTCTCATGAGAGGTCGAGCATTTGACGCGCCTTAACCCTGATCTTCTTTAACGCTTTGGATACCGGGCTATGGTTACTATAACCCAAAGACTGGCCTATTTCTGATAAATTGGTATAACCATTTTTTAGGCACACTGGAGAAAACGGAGCCGTTGACCACACACTTCCGGAATAGGGTGACCAGCTTTTCCGTCACACTTTGACCACGATAATTAGTTGATTTCAAGTATTGAGCTATATTCTCTCTTACACAATCCATTGGTCAAAAGGACTCGGAATGGCATGGCCAGCCTCACCGTATTCTCCAGTTGTGAAAGCAATGCGAGGCAGAAATGGATAATGCTTGTATTCTATTTCAGCAGGGCCGGTTTATATACATCTCTTACTTCACTTGCAGCCACACACTGTTCTTACTATTAGGTTCGCTCAATGAAAAAATAAATAGTCTTCAGCTCGTGGCTTTCGCATTGAAAGCTATCAAGAAATTTTTCGACTGCCCCCTTTATTTACCTGGCCAACAACGAATTAGGAAAGAAAAAAAGAAGGGCAAGCGACAAAAATTTGTGCTTGCCCAGTCTGGCTCCCCAAACTGGACTTGGTTCGAACCATTTAATAGCGCAATTACAATTCATTAGTACTTTGAAAATGCCTCAACCAATTTGACTTTCATGGCATTCAAGTGTTCATCTGTTCGACTCCGATATTCTCTACTCTAATTATCAATACCTTCCAATCCATTGTCAAGCTTTTTTGCTTCCATACGAGTCTTCATTTCCGGCCCAGGGAGCACACCTTTCCGGTTCGGGTCCTGATGCCCTATTCTACAGGATACATACCAACAAAACATTGGTTAAGAAGAGCTTATAAATTCATTCAGTCGCAAACCCGGCTCGACATTTATTATCGAAATAAATCACAAAATATCCGGTCAAGACTCATCAAACCACACACAAAGTACAGAACCTATATTAGTTAAAACCTATCAAATATCACTTCCTTGTCAGTTTAAGCATGAGCACATCATGACCGGCAATGATACCTTTGACATTATCTTCAGTGGTTCCCATGTCTTTGTGTTTCCAAACGTCTCTTACTTTATATGAACCGTCAATCTTATAAGACTTGATCGTTGTTTTCAGGTCTTGGTTAATCGTTACGGGTTGATTACTCCTGTTCAATAAACAAAAAACGAAATTATGATCGTCCAAAGGTTTGAACCATATTTCCAGGTCGCCGTATTTCATCCACCTGGTAGCTGAAATGCCCAGGCTATCCTGGTCAATATCCAGCACTTCTTTGTTAGTTAATATTGCATTGGTTTCAGCAGACATATTCCTGATATCGTTTCCTGCTATAAGCGGAGCGGAAAACATGGACCACATACTGATATGCGACCGCTCCTCATTACCTGTCAAAACCCCATTCCCGATTTCAAGCATATCCGGATCATTCCAATGGCCGGGCCCGGAATATGCCCCGATCTCCGCCTGAAGATCAATGATTTGTAATACACCCAGGCCGCCCCAATAGTTTTTGCAGTCGAAACAATTGATAATATCTTCAGTTGTCCTCCAGCTATGCCCAACACTTGCCCCCCATTCCCATGGCTTGTTGGTACCCCATTCACATATACTTAATACTATTGGTCGCCCCGCTTTATAAATAGCATCCCGCATTAGGGCATAAGACGCCTCGGCGTTTTGTTTCCCGTGATTGCACCAATCATATTTTAAAAGGTCCACTCCCCATTTGGCATAAGTCCGCGCGTCCTGAAATTCATATCCGCGGCTACCCGGCCTGCCCTGGCAGGTTAAGGTGCCGGCATCTGAATAAATACCAAATTTTAAGCCTTTAGAATGAATATAGTCCGCCAGGCTTTTCATTCCGGATGGAAAACGCTCGGGATCCGCGATGATATTGCCCAGGCTATCGCGGCCAATCTGCCAGCAATCATCTACGATGATATACTCGTATCCGGCATTTTTCATACCTGTTCTTACCAGCGCATCAGCAACTTCCTTTACAATAGTTTCATTGATCTTACACTCAAATTTATTCCAACTGTTCCAGCCCATTGGCGGCTTTTTAGCTAATTCTTCAAATTTTTGTGCCTTCAGTGAAGTACACCAGATACAGAGTATCAAAAGCAATAAATTTCTCTTATTCATAACGATTGGATTAAATGAAAAGAATGGCCTGCTATGCAAACCATTCTTTTCTTATTTATTTTTATTAGTAGCCCGGATTCTGCGACAGGCTTGTCCGGTTAATTTCACTCGTCGGGATTGGTAGTAAATAATGCTGAGGTTTAAACGCTCTTGTTTGCACCTGGCTGTAATTGTAAGTTTTGCTGCCATCAGCATTTTTGATGATCACTACGCCCATCAATGGTTTATTCTCCGTGACGTCTGCGATCTTCCACCGGCGAACATCATAATAACGATGCCCTTCAAGGCATAATTCCACTTGTCTTTCATTCCGGAGCTTAGTTTCAAGAGCAGTTCCTGACAATGAATTTGGCAGCGGATTTTTGAGACCTGCCCTTTGCCTGATCAAATTCAAATAATGGATCGTTGTTGCCGCATTCCCAAGATAAAACTGGGCTTCAGCATAATTCAGGTAGATCTCGCTTAAACGGCTGATGACCCAGAATTTGTTAGTCTGTGTTTCTGTGTTAAAGTTATAAGTTGTATCGCAATATTTTCTGAATGTGTAGCGTGTTACGCTATTATTCCACTTGTCCCAGCCCTGCGGAGAATCTAATCCGCCCTCATAAAACTCGGCAGCATTGGTACTTCCCACACCGTACCGGTCCTGGCAGAACGCAGGTTGACCATAAGGTCTTCCGTCATACACAATGTCCTGGTAAAAACGGGGATCGCGGTTTACATAAGGATGTTGCGGATCATAACCGGACGTTGCATCTGTGATGTCTTTTCCATCGCCCGTTCCAAAAGCATCCACCAGGTTCTGGCTTGGGGCGAATGAGGCCCACCCATGGAAACCACTCGGAGATAAAAACATTTCTACCCCCTGGAATGCACTCCACATATATTGTTTATTTGTTTCCCTCACCATAATCAATTCAGAGTTTTGGGTGGTAAACATATCGGCATAATTACCGTTGTATAGCTGAAATGCATTCAGATCGATCACCGCCTTCGCCGCGTCAGAAGCCTTTTGCCATCTGGCCATATCGTTTGCTATATTCCATTGCGGACTGGCTGCGTATAATAACAACGTGGATTTTAGTGCAAGCGCCGCAGCCTTTGTCGCCCTGCCATAATTGGCCGAGCTCTGCTGCAAAGGCAGCAATGCTGCGGCTTTATCCAATTCGTCCGAAATGAAGCTTGAACATTCATCGTAGGTATTCCGGCTCAGCTTAAAATCGCTGTTCAGATTAAAAGGTTTGGTGATCAGCGGAACACCGCCATAATCCCTGATCAACTTGAAATAGGCATATGCCCTTAAATAGGTCACCTCACCCTTTAGCCGATTGCGCCATGCTGCGTCGCCTGGAACATTATCTATCTTGGATAAAAAAATGTTGCAGTTCTGAATGGTACCATAGGTTGGCGCCCAGATATCAAATACGCCGAGGTTATCGGGTGTAAGGGTGCCGGAGTTCATCACCGAAGCATTGTAATCATCAAACTTATTGTAAGCTTCGTCACAGGCAGAAGATAATGCCCATGTTCTGTTGGTCGTATTATCCCAGTTATGTTCAGCATTGGGCAGCACATTGTACAGGTTGTTTGTAAAAGCCTCTGCAAGACTTAAATCGTTCCACACGGATTGATCGGTATACGAATCAAGCGGTGTTTTATTTAAGACATCCTTTTTGCAGGAAGTCATTATAACGCATAGGATATAACAACAGATGAATATTTTATTTTTCATATCTCTCGTTTTTATAAATTAACATTTAAACCGAACCTAAAGATGCGTGTCTGAGGATAGTTGATACCGGTGATATTGTTGGTTTCAGGGTCGACACCGTATTTCTTCATACCGTCAAATGAAAATAGATTGGTAGCCCCAACAAATACTTTCACCGAACCGATGCCATATTTTTCAAACGTGCTTGCAGGCAAAGTATAGGATAACTCCGCTGTTTTTAAACGCACAAATGAAGCGTCCCTTAACCAGAAATCAGCAGGTACTGAGTTTCGCGGATCAGTATAGTTGAAAGCTCTCGGATACTGTGCATTGGGGTTGTCGGGAGTCCACCGGCCATTATACAAATAGGCCGGAGGCGCTACCAGAGAACCTTGCGATTGTGGCAATATCATTTGTTTGGCCATTGCTTGTCCTGCCCAAACCAGATTAAGGGCGATGCCTTTATATTCGGCTCCCATCAGAAATCCATACATGATCTTTGGCGTAGCCGATTCGGGTATCCTTACCTTATCGTCACTGGTGATCTGCCCGTCGCCGCTTTTATCAATTATCCAGAGGTCGCCTGGTTTTGCCCCCGGCAGGTGAGGCGAATTGTCTACCTCGGCCTGTGTATGGTAAATGCCCTTTGTCTGGTACACTAACCATGAGTCGATAGCATAGCCGGTAGATTTTTGCCATGACGGGATATTAGGTGATTCGTCGCGGAAAATGATCTTGCTTTTAGCATAAGTAAAATTGGCGCCGAGGTGATACTTAACGATTGTTTTTGTTTCGCTGTAATTGATCGAGAAATCAATACCCCGGTTGAGTGATTTACCAATATTCTCGGCAGGAAGCGATAATCCTGTGTACAATGGCACCGAAGCGTTGCGTTGTGCCAGGATATCCTTTCTTAAGAACCGGAAGGCATCAAAACTAACGGTCAATTTGTTGGCTAAGAATGCGGCATCAAATCCGATATTCCTGGTATCCTGCTTTTCCCATGTAATATTGGGATTAGGTGTGGCCGAAAGGTACAGGTCTTTCGTCTCAACGTAGTTATCGCCAAAATAAGTATAGTACTCGGGGTTTTGCAATAACTGATAACGGGTTACATATAAATATTGAGCTACTGCATCATTACCCATCAATCCCCACGAAGCGCGCAGTTTCAGCTGATCGATGCCTTTAATATTGTTTTTAAAGAAGTCCTCTTCCGAAATTTTCCATCCCAGGGAAACCGCAGGGAACAGGCCCCATCGTTTATCGGCTGGGAAGTTGAATGAGCCATTGTAGCGGAATGTTACGTCAGCAAGGTATTTATTGGCGTAATTATAAGCTACCCGCCCCAAGTAGCTTTCACGGCCATCCTGATAAGCCGAACCCGTTGCATTTTGTCCTACAGCGCTTCCTGTGAAAAGCTGATCTAACTGATCACTTAATAAATCCCTGCGATAGGCATAAGTGTCATTCCAGGTTGATGTCGTTTGCTCAAATCCAGCAAATGCGTTAATGTTATGCTTACCAAATTGACGGTCATAAGCCAGTTTGATGAAATAAGTGTTTTCATTTGTCAATTGCGCATCCTGCGCCAGGCTCAAAATGCTGGTACTGCTTCTCTGGTTGTTATAGGTGTCAGTTGTTAGATCGTAGGTATAGGCATCCCAGGGCTGATGAAAGGTTTTTTCTGCCCGGTAATTGTAGTCGAATGCGGCATAGCCGTTCAAAGATAAGCCCTCGGTGATGTAAGGTAGCTGCAGGTCAAATCCAAGTTTGGGGTTTACAATGTAATTGCTGGTGTTATCATAACCGGCTGCAGAGGATGTCATTATTGCTGGATTTCTACCATTTGATACACCTGCATCAGGGTATCCGTTTTTCCAGTATACCGGTAAGAAAGGGTACATGCTCACCGCTTCATGTAATGTTTGTGCCAAAGAGATAACAGGATTATATCTGTCTTCCTTACGGGCGGAGATGTCCAAATTAACCTTCATGTTTTTCGAAATGGTGGCATCAATGTTCGACCGGATATTGAATTCCTTAAACCGCTCATCGCTATTTCTCAAATTACTCTCCTGGTTCAGGGTCTGTGCAGAAAAATAATATTTCACCTGTTCACTACCTCCTTGTACAGAAAGGGAATGGTTGTCCTGGGGAGCGTTTTTCCTGAACACCGCGTTCAACCAATCTGTGCTGGTATAGTTTGGATCATTACCGGCTTTGTATTTATCGATCTCGCTTTGCGCATAGGGAGCACTATTGCCCTGGTTCAGATTTAATTCGTTATAATAGGTCATGTATTGCCAGGCGTTAACACGGTGTGTTAGCCTTGTTAGCTGCTGGATACCATACGAGCCATCATAATGAATAGTTGGTTTGCCTGATTTGCCCCTTTTTGTTGTAATTAAGATAACACCATTGGCTGACCTAACACCGTAGATCGCTGCTGAGGCGTCCTTTAAAACCGTAACACTTTCAATATCATCAGGATTAAGGCGGTTCAAATCGCGGTCAGGTATCCCGTCGACCACGATCAATGGGCTGGTACCTCCGCCAAATGAATTCAACCCCCTGATCAATAAACTTGCGCCGTCATTTCCCGGCTCGCCTGAGCGGTTATTGAGGATCAATCCGGGTATATGCCCCGCTAATGAGTTAGACACAGAAGGCGATGCATTTTGAAGTACTTCCTCACCTTTTAAGGTACTAACCGCGCCGACAACGTTCCCTTTTTTCTGAGTGCCGTAGCCTACTACCACTACTTCATTCAAGTTGGAATTTTTGTTTGTCAAAACAACATTGACCATGGTCGAGTTGCCGACTTTTTGCTCCTGGCTAGTATAGCCGAGATAAGTGAATACTAATATGGTCTGATTGTTGGGCACAGTAATGGTATATTTACCATCACCGTTTGTTGTCGTTCCATTGGTGGCGCCCTTTACCCGTACACTAACACCAGGTAATGGCACGCCTTTTTCATCGGTTACTTTACCTTCTATTTTGATAACATCTGCTGTTACGATCGAGCCGGCCCCCTGTGCTATCCGGTCCCTGGTAAAGATATAGCTGTTATTGGTCGTGGCGTTTGCTTGCGTAAAAACTGCAATGATCATCAAAGCAGTAAGGGGTATGTTGTGTAATATTTTGGGTAAATGAGGCCATAGCAAAAGCTTAGCTTTCGAATTTAAATTCATATTTTTGAAGACTTCGGGTTAAAGAATTATGTCAATTACTCAATTTATTGATGGTAACCCAGGTGCTTGCCGGGTAGTGGTACGAACACTTTCCGGCTTTTTACTTAAAGATTACCTCACTGCTCATTTTTATACTTGTATCTTTCTCGTCATAGTTTTTAATAATTAGGTTAATAATTGGGTTACTTAATTGGTTTCTTATCCTATTTCGTGCGATATCCCGGATCGTTTTTGTCATAACTTTACATTTACCGTCTCTCCATCCCGGATGGTATAGGTATGTGTGCCGTTTGACTTTGTTATTGTAACAAGTATTTTTTCTCTGTTTCGCCTTGTAATCTTCAGATCGAACACGTTCCCGAATGCATGGATATTTCGCAGCGCCATCTGCTTCCAGTTTTCAGGCAACCTTGGCGAACAATTAAAACTATTGAACCCGGTTGGCCTCATGCCGAATAAACCCTCAATGAATATCCTGCAATACAATCCATTTTCTGCTGAAAGGTGTCTTTGATTGCCTTCTGGATAGGCCTCAACAGGGTATGGAACGTGTTCGCCCAAAAGCCTTCGGCGTGAATAATAATGAAGAAACGCCATTGCCTTTTCGGTTTCACCCGCCTGCAGCACGCCGCGAAGGGCATACAAGGTGGAGCGGTCCCAGAAAGTTTCTTCACCGGCTTCTGTCGCCAAACCATCGGCGGTCCAAAGCTGGGGTGAAAATAAGGCAGCTATGGTTCCTTTGCTACGGTCGTAAATTCCCATCGCAAGCGGCATGCAGATCCACGCGCGCAGCGTATTATTGGTTTCATAGTACTTATAGGTGTCGAAGCCTGCTACGTTAGCGCCAAAATACTTTTCTATATAAAGTTTAAGTGTATTTGCCTGGACCGTATAATCATCAATTTGCTTTTGGGGCAGATGCAATTGCCTGGCTAACATAGCTGCCGAAACAAGGGCATCGTAATATAAACAGTTGGTAGATAGGTTAGCCTTACCAGACGGAAACCTGCCTTCCAGTTCATCACTTTCCGATGTAACCACACCTTGCACATTAATGTGTCTGCGGCAGTATTCCAGGCACCAGCTGATGAGCGGCCATAAGGCTTTTGCAGAGTCGGCTTTACCATTTGTAAGCGCAAATCTCGAAGCACCATAAGCAATCATGGCCTGGTCGCCCCGGTCGCCTGCCCCTTGCCAAACGGCATCTCCTTCAGCTACGATAGAGCTCGGCAAGGGATTATATTCCGGGTTCATATAACTGGCAAATAAGCGGTAGCAATTCATTGCGGACAAGGCTCCAATACTATCCCCGGAAAAAGCAAAATAGGGACTGACATATTCCGCCTGGTCATTTGCCCATATCGCCGCATAATATTCCAGGCCCCCCGGACCGTGCAGGTACCCCCGTTTGGTTTTAAAAATGCTTTCTGTTGCCCGTATTTTGGAGAAGGCAAAAGCAGTATTTAATATGCTGTCCGGCGTCTCCAATTGTAAGGGCGATAAAATTTTGTCTATACGTTTGGCTCTTTCTTTTTCTTCCGTGTCGGGATCGATGGGGAATGGCTTTTCCGGGTGGTTTGTAGCGAAATAACTAATAGCAAAAACAGTGGACCGGCCGGGTTGCAAAACACGACTGCCTTCCTTCACTGTTTTCATAACTACAGTATGCGGAGCTACTTTGCTACGGAGTGTATCTGTTGTAACGGCCCGGTTCAATTTCTCCATAGACACAGTTACCGGTTTGTTACCTGTATTGGTGAAAACAAACCTTTCAATGGCCATAGGTTTATCCGCAGAAGGGAACAGGCTGCGTTTAATTGTTACCGTGGACGATTTTCCGGCTTCTGCCTGTATCCGCATGATACCATGATGGTTAATGCTTTTGGCAACGAATGCAAGGTTGCTACCCTGTTCGCGCGCCGAAATATCAGTCCTCAAGCGCTTGTTGTTGATATAAATGCGTGGCAGCTCATTGTCCTCAAACGTATAGGCAATATGGCTCCTGGTCTCATCGGGTAGCACCCTAAACGTCGGAAAAACTACCTCACGGGTTATCCGGGTAATGCCTGCGCTATCAACGCTATAATCAATCCAAAGAGAAACCTTCTCGCCGGACATTTCGATGTGGTCCGAATGCGGTAGCCTGTCGTTTATGTTCCAGGTGATACTTCCGTCAGGTTGTATTGACCACCGGTCTTTTTGTTCCGGTAAGATCGTTTGCTGGCTATATACTGTCAGTTTAACAATTAAAAGCAGAGGTAGTAGGAAAGCTTTCTTTTTCAGGATTTTCATTAAATTTTGGTTCGTTTGGACTTGAATTAGGGTTTGGCGTCTACTTTTATGTGCATTCTGGGCTTTACGTCCACCTGCACCCAGCTGACCACTTTTCCCTGTTTATTGGTTTCCGTTGTTGCAGGCATTAAAACACCATTCACAGCCGCATGCTTATAGTTGCCGGAGAACATAGCCTTCCATTTAAAAGATTTGTTCCCTGAATTGACGATCGCTGACTGGTGGGCATTTATATGAGTAAGATTGATAATGGTCCGTAGTACCGGTAAATTATTAACAGCCGCTGTACCATCGCCATTCATTTTAAATAAGGTGCTGACTGTCGCGGTTTGGGCATCAGGAGTAACCCCCATCAAACCCTGTACTATACCTTCGATCACGCCGAACGAAACCTCAGGGTATTCTCTTCTGGATGTAGCAGGATCGGAAAGGTAAAGGATATACTTTCTCGCCTGGCCCCAATCACCATTCTTATAGAACAGGTAAGGTAAATAGGAAATGCTTTCTACATTAGTTTTGGTTGCGGCTATCTGCGCCATGTTGATCCTGGTTCTGGAAGTGTCTTTCAGCACATCGAACCAAAGCAGGAACGGACCCGGATCATCATTCCTGAACTTTCCATCGCTGGTGCAGTAGGCGTAATACCGTCCCTCGTTATTATTCCACCAATCGGTCTCAAGTCGTTGACGATAAAGCTCCGCTTTTTGGGCGTACAATTTAGCTTCGTTATGCAGACCTTTTGCTGCCAGTATATCCGAATAGGTCTGTAATCCGCGATAAAGGGCCGCCACCAGGTCAACGCCGGTTTTCATATCCGCGATCCCCTCGGAGTAAGAAGGTAGCCCCCGGCAACTCTGAAAATAATCCTTCTCATTATAAGGGGTTGGGGTATGGAGATGTGCCGGTCTTTTTAACAGGGAATCGGCCTGGAGCGCCCAGGTGTTAATGTATTCCTTAACCGTTTTTTCCCGGAAATATGTAAAAGCCGGATTGTTGATATAATGCTTGTTACCAGTCCATTGATAGAGCCGCCAGGTTGCAAAAAGCACGTCAAAAT
>JACXTT010011127.1_pt1 | contig 12060 bp, 10 predicted proteins | sample 9270951 | NCBI WGS metagenome assembly JACXTT01 (sample SAMN15532306, study PRJNA645909) | rock metagenome | isolation source: weathered quartz diorite | place: Puerto Rico | collected 2017-06-21 | reverse complement strand
GACGGGCTGCCGGGACCGGGGCGGCGGCTTTACCCCGCCGATAGTGAATATGTAAACCATTGTTCTGTAATTGCTTCATTCGCATTTCATCATTACCAACGTTGTACCATGCTCACCCTTCCTTCGCTTAGCTGAGGGCAGAAAGTGCGCTTTAACTCCGGCGTTGGTAATAACATGGTACGGACAAGGTATACAAATAGAGCTCAATATTAAATCAGCGTTAACTCGTTTGCGGGCCGGGTAAAAAACAGTTACTTAGGAATAGTATTACCGTCTAAATAGCCATTAACCATTATCAAAAACGCTTTACCATGGAAAAAAACGTCCGGAAATTACTGGGCACCTCGCCCAATGATGTTATCGATCATATCCTGCAATATGATCCTGAAAATGTCAATACTGCTTTAAAGACTTCCAGCCTGCAACCGGTGTTGCTTGCACCTTCCACGCTGCCGGCTATACCATGGCCAACAGGACTTGCACCCTTGGCTCAACCGCTTTCCAAAGCGCCTGTGCCCGATGCGCCACTGCCCAAAGCAGACGTTATTATAGTAACCTGGACGGTAGCAGAGGCTATGGCATTGTCTGATGTGCTGACGCCCAAGCACAGCAGTAAAACCGACTGGTACTTTTATGCCCATAACTGGGCATCGCATTTTAAACCGCTTATAGACGCGGGAGCGCCTTCCCTCCAGGCAAACAGGCTGGGAAGCTGGTTTAAAACCCAGATAGGAAGTAAAACGGTTATCTGCTTCAAATCGGAACTGCATTTTGCCCGGGATGGTGTTAAACTGCCGCTGAAGGATTTGTGGAAACAACTTATTGAAGAAGTGCAGCCGTCACTGGTTATTACCACGGGAACGGCGGGCGGCATCGGCGGTAATGTGCAACTGGGAGATGTGGCGCTGACCAGCAGCGTACGATTTGATTGTACCAAAACGTTTAAAAGCGCTGCTTTCTGCAACCAGGAATTTACCGGCAAACAGGCACCCATGGGCAAATTAGGTGAAGCTAATGCAAAGCTGATGGGTATTACCACGTCGCGGCTTCCCCAAAGTAAAAGGACTTCGGAGATTGTTGATAAAACTTCTGCAGCGTTTAAAACAATTGACGTGGTGACCACTGATTTTTTTGCCTTTGACGATACCACCAATTATTTTAGCCTGCAATCAAAAGGCATGGTGGTAGAAATGGGAGACGCCGTACTGGCCCTGGCGTGCAGTGAACTGGCGAAGGCTCCACAATGGCTGGCCATACGGAATGCCAGCGATCCACAGATGGATGGAACGCTTCCGTACCAGCAACAGGTGGAGATGGCAGCCAGGATTTATGAGAAATACGGTTACTGGACTACGGTAAACAGTGCTATTGCCTGCTGGGCAGCAGTGGCATCCATGTGAATAGCCGGTAGCAACCGGGAAGTTATTCTTTGAATTGCGGGTATTGCTCGTAAAACTCTTCTTTCCGGTGGTCCAGCCAGTGTTCAATGCCTAATGTCTTAACATTTTCAGATAAGCTGTTGTATGCTTCGCGGATGCCTTCTTCCGATGCGAGCTTGAGGGGTACTTTATGCAACAGATCGCATAACCAGAATGTTTTCCTGTCGTTTTGCTCGTAGCTGCGTGCTCTTATATCAATCAGGGCAATATATAACAAGTGCAAGAGAAATTTCTTTTCCATGACGTTGCGATTAGTTCAGAAAGAATATGGTAATAATCGTTTTTTATTTGAGATATGCTATCATTTGAGTTGGTGTAGAAAGCAGTTTTTGATTCAACCAAATTAGGTTCACCCATTAAGGTTAGTTCTTACATATTTGCCTTTTCATTAATCTATTTTGGCTGAAAGTTTAAGGGATAAAAGAACTACAACGGGTGGATTGGGTAGCCGTAAAAAGAGCAGGTGAGCGATCTACCGTGGCAGGTCATTTATGATGTAACTGCGCTTTCAGCCCTATCTTTGCACCCTAATGATTTCCTGCTCATGACGTTATTTTCAAATCGCATTACCCGGCTTTTTGGCATTCAATACCCCCTTGTACAGGCGGGCATGATATGGGCCAGCGGCTGGCGGCTGGCCAGCGCGGTGAGCAATGCCGGAGCGCTGGGGCTGATTGGCAGCGGCAGCATGTACCCTGATGTGCTGCGGGAACATATCCGTAAGTGTAAGGCGGCAACGGCAAAGCCGTTTGGTGTAAACGTGCCCCTGCTGTACCCGGGTATTGAGAAGCACATACAAATCATTCTCGAAGAAAAAGTGCCCGTTGTTTTTACTTCGGCAGGCAACCCGAAGACCTGGACCGGCGTTCTTAAAGCGGAAGGCGTTTGTGTAGTGCACGTGGTGAGCAGCAGCCTGTTTGCCCAAAAAGCGGAAGCGGCGGGTTGCGATGCCGTGGTAGCCGAAGGGTTTGAAGCCGGGGGGCATAACGGCCGGGAAGAAACAACCACGCTGGTACTGGTGCCGGCAGTAGTGGATGCCGTAAAAATCCCGGTAATAGCCGCAGGAGGAATTGCTACCGGGCGTCAAATGTTTGCCGCTATGGCGCTGGGGGCGGAAGGGGTACAGGCGGGAACACGGTTTGTGGCCAGCGCCGAAGCCTCCTCGCACGATAATTTCAAAAAAGCGGTGATTGCGAGCAGCGAAGGTGATACCATGCTGCGTCTTAAAAAGGTAGTGCCGGTGCGGTTGTTGAAAAATGCCTTTTCCCACCAGGTGGCCGCAGCAGAGCAGCAGGGGGCCGGTGAAGAGGAGCTAAAACAACTGCTGGGGAAGGGCCGGGCCAAAAAAGGGATGTTTGAGGGCAACCTCGACGAGGGGGAGCTGGAAATAGGCCAGGTAAGCGCCCTGGTAAAGGATATTTTGCCGGCCGCCGGCATCGTAGCGGGGATATGGAAAGAATTTGAGGAAGCCCGGCAAAATCCCCTAAAATCTTCTTAACTTTAAGAAGGCTTTCTGATTGGTGCAGTTTAATCAATGAACGCCAAATACCATTAACCATGAAACAACGATCTTCACTGCTGCTTGTTGCCTTCCTCCTGGCAGGCCTTTTTTCCTATGCCGGTAACGGCGGGAAAGAAAACAAGAAAGAAGATCCTGATATGCTGGGCAGTATAACGCATGCCGAAAACAAAAAACCCATTAAGGATGTATCGGTAACGGCTTACAATAATTCTCACAAGGAGAAAGTAGCTGTAAGCGATGCCAACGGCAATTTCAATCTTATTGATTTGAAACCCGGGGTGTATAAATTCGTTTTTGAAAAAGACGGGTTTAAAAAGGTAGTGCGTGAAAAAATAATCCTGAAGCTAAACGAAGATTACCAGCTGAATGTAGAGATGAATGAAGAGGAACTGCTGCCAGACCTGATGATGCCTTCCACACTGCATTTTGCGGGTATGTCGTAACACGGGCGTAAAGACCTCCCCGGAATAAATTTATTTGAAAGCCATCCCTGCTGGGATGGCTTCTTCGCTTTTAAAACACAAAAACGGGGCCTGAAAAAGCCCCGTTTACACAACATGAGAACCCTTATATATGCTCCAATCGGTGAGCCGGTTTTTGCAAAGCGGTTTTTACAGATCAATAGTGGTATCGTCGTCTTTCTCCTTCCTGATCTTTATATTGTCTTTTTTGAAATAATGCCTGTATTTATCGCGGATGTTATCGGGTTGTTTTTGGCCGTTGATGAATAAATCGCCGTCCTTATATTCTATGCTATAATTTTCTTTGCTGTTGAGCAGGCCGTCTTTTTCCATTTCGCCCAGCATGGATTTATATTCCTTCAACTCTCCCTTGGCACGTTCCACCCCTTCTTTTGCTTTTTCCAGCTCTTTGCGCAAATCGCGGTGTATATTTTCGTCCACTTCTTTCCGTGCGTGGTCCAGCTCTTCTTTGAGTTTTCCCTGTTCTCTTTTAAGTTCTTCTTTGGTGCGGGCCAGTTCTTCGTTTACCTTATCCATATCGATATTCCGGGCTTCCTGCATATTTTTTTGCGATTCGGCGAGAGCTTTTTGCAGTTCGGCCTGCATTTTTTTGGAATCGATGCTGTTCCTGGCTTCATCTATGGCTTTGCGAATGTCCTGCTGCATTTTATCCCAATCCACTTTTTTGAGGGCGTTTTCGGTTTCCATGCGGATTTTTTCCAGGTCTACATTTTTGAGGGCGTCTTCAATTTGCTGCTCTATTTTTTCGGAGTTGATTCTTTCGAGTGATTCCTGGAGATGGCGGTTTACCTTTTCCCAGTCTTTTCCCTCCAGCTGTTGATCGAGTTTGTCAAGGGCCTTGTCCAGCTCCTTCAGGTTCTGGTCGAGGTCGCCGGTGATAACGGTATTGTGTTCGCTGTGTTCGCCGGAGCGCACCCTTTTTTCGCGTTTGGGGAGGGTGTCCTGCAGGTTATTGGTTTTGCCGGGGCTGCCGGGGGCCTGGTACCAGGCGATGCTGATAATGCCTGCGGTTACGATAATACCCGCCAGGAGTGTTACGCGCAGCTTGGAAGGATGTTGCATGGTTTCGGTTTTTTTAGGTGAAAGATGTATTACGAATCTGTTCGTATAAAAATACGAGTCTTTTCGTAAAATGTTGCATGGGAGGAGGGCATTTTTGGAATTTTAACATTCGTTGGGCGCCGAAGGCGCCGTATTGTTTCTCAGCTATTCCGAAACGCCCATCTCCACATTTCCTTCCAGGTAGCTTTTTTGCCGTACATGAGGATGGCCGTGCGGTAAATTTTTGCGCTAAGCCAGGTGGTAAACAGGAAGCCGCCCACGAGTAATGTCATGCTGAGACCCAACTGCCACCAGGGTACGGTACCGGGCACCCCAAAGGGTATGCGCGCTATCATGACGATGGGCGAAAAGAAGGGGATGAGGCTGCTCCATTTGGCCAGCCCGCTTTCGGGGTGGGTAATGGCATTGATCATAATGATGATAGCCAGTATAATGGGCATGGTAATAGGAAACATGAGGCTCTGGGCATCCTGGGGGTCTTCGTTTACCGCGCTGCCTACGGCGGCAAACAGGGCTGCGTAGAAGAGGTAGCCGAAAATGAAGTAGAAGAGGAAGCAGGCCACGATCAGCGGCCAGTTGACGGTAGAAAGGCTGTGGGTGGTAGTGGCCAATTGCATCAATGCGTCATTGGCTTGTGAGCCGGGCATCTGCCTGTTGGCTTCCTGCGCCTGGTGCAATACTTCAGGGGGTATGAAAGCGCCCAGCGCGCTTGAAAACACGGTAATCAGGATGATCCATAAAATAAACTGCGTAAGGCCCACTGCACCGATGCCTGCAATTTTGCCAATCATCAGCTGGAAGGGCTTTACCGAGGAAACAATCACTTCGGCAATGCGGTTGGTCTTTTCTTCCATTACACCCCGCATGACCATGGAGCCATAAATAAATAACGTAATGTATATCAGGAAACCGGAGCCGTAGCCAATGATATAGGCAACGGTGGAGTCGCCGTTTTCTATCCTGGAACCTTCTCCTATGCGACGGGGGTCCACTTCAATTTTATTAACGAGCGCCCGGATGGAATCAATTTTATCGGTGCTGATTTGCAGTTTGAGTAACTGGTTGTTTTCGATTCCCTTGCGAATTTTATCGTTTACCTGTTCCCGGGCGATGACCCCAAAACTTTTCCTGGAATATAACTGCCAGTTGTCGGTGGTATCGCTGCCGGTGTGTGGGGCCAGGAGGATGGCCGAATAGTTTTTTTTATCAAAGTTGGAGGTGTCGATGCCCTCGGGATTGAGAAAGAACCGTACGGATTTGAGGCTGTCTTTCTTTGTTTTAAAAACGCCGGAATTGTCTATCACGGCGATCCTTTCTTTATCTGAGTTGTGGACTGTTATAAAAATGATGATGCCAATAACCGCCGAAAACAGGATCGGGGTAAGGAAGGTAGACAGGATGAATGATTTCTTCTTTACACGGGAGAGATATTCTCGTTGTATGATGATCCAGGTCTTATTCATATCAGCAGGTATGGTTTAGGTTAAAATGGGTGGGGGTTTATCAGGCCGGTTGAAATTGCCGCGCTTTCGGGGAGTCGCCAACCAGCCGTATAAATATATCGTTCAGCGAGGGCAATATTTCATGAAATTCTTTGATGAGGTTGCCCTGCTGTATGAAATGCTGCAGCACGTGATTGGTGGTAAAGCCTTCTTTTATTTTCACTACCAGGCCCTGGTCTTCCTGCTCCACTATTTCAAAGGCATTGGAAGCAGTTTGCAGGCCGGCTGTGTCGAGGCCGATATGGAAAAGGTTTTCTTTAAATTCCTGCTTTACCTGGTTTACGCTGCCGTCGAGTATTTTGCGGCCTTTGTTGACCAGGATGATTTGGTCGCAGATTTCTTCTACCTGCTCCATCCGGTGGGTGCTGAAAATAATGGTGCAGCCTTTTTTGGCCAGCTTGTAAATTTCTTCTTTGATCAGGTTGCTGTTTACGGGGTCGAGCCCGCTGAAGGGCTCATCCAGTATAATGAGTTTGGGTTCGTGGAGCACGGTAATGACAAACTGCAGTTTTTGTCCCATGCCCTTGCTCAGGTCTTCTACTTTTTTGTTCCACCAGCTTTGCATTTCCAGCCGTACAAACCACTCCTTGATTTTTGCAAAGGCCATTTCCTTGCTGAGCCCTTTGAGCTGGGCCAGGTAGAGGGCCTGCTCGCCGATTTTCATTTTTTTGTACAGTCCGCGCTCTTCGGGCATATAGCCGATACGCAGGATGTCTTCCTGCGGGCGGAATTTTTTTCCTTCAAAAATGATTTCACCTTCGTCGGGATAAAAGATGCCGGTTATCATGCGCAGCAGGGTGGTTTTACCGGCGCCGTTGGGGCCCAGCAGACCAAAAATAGTTCCCGGCTCGATGGAGAAACTAATGTCGTCTACCGCAGTCTGCGTAGCGTACTGTTTTTTCAGGTGGCGGACTTCGAGGAGAGGCATGAATGCAAGTTTTACCAAATATAAGGCTTTCGGGACGAGCTGCAAGCCATAAGGTGCAAGCGGCTTGTAGCTTTTACTTCAGCAGATCATCCATATTCCGGTTGTTGTCTATTTTGCCCTTGGCTTCAAGCATGCGCATGTCTTTGGCGTCTTTTAAGAACTCGGAAGCGAATATAAAGCCGTTGAGCTTTTCGTTTTTGCTGAAAATGATGTCTTTGTTATTTCCTTCCCATTCCTTCTGGCCCTGGTGGAGATAAATGATATGGTCGCCGTTTTCCATTACGCTGTTCATATCGTGCGTATTGATAACAGTGGTGATTTTATATTCTTCGGTAATTTCCTTGATTAGTTTGTCGATAACGAGGGAGGTCTGGGGGTCGAGACCGGAATTAGGCTCATCGCAGAACAGGTATTTGGGGTTAAGCACGATGGCCCGGGCTATACCCACCCGTTTTTTCATGCCGCCGCTTATTTCTGCGGGAAATTTTTTATTGGCGTCTTTCAGGTTTACACGGTCCAGCACTTCGTTAACGCGCTTGAGTTTATCGGCATAGGTCCAGCTGGTAAACATATCCAGCGGGAACATGATGTTTTTCTCTACGTTAAGGCTGTCAAACAGCGCGGAGCCCTGGAACAGCATACCAATTTGCTGGCGGAGTGTTTTACGCTGGTCGTCGTCCATATCGGTAAAGCTGACATTGTCGTACAGGATTTCTCCCTCATCGGGTTCAAACAAGCCTACCAGGCATTTAATAAATACCGTTTTGCCGCTGCCGCTGGTGCCAATGATAAGATTGCACTTGCCGGCCTGCATTACCGCGCTTACATCGTTGATGACGATCTTTTCCCCAAAGCTCTTCTTTAAATGTTTTACTTCTATCATAAATGCTGTCCGTTCTACGGTAAGAGTAATGCCGCAAGGATATAATCGGCAAACAATATTAATACGCAACTGACCACTACCGATTTAGTACTGGCCCTTCCTATTTCCAGTGCACCCCCGTCAACAAAATAGCCGTAATAGGCGGGAATGCTGGATATAATAAAGGCAAACGTATAGGCTTTTACCAGGGCAAAGAATACGTTGTAAGGAACGAAACTATTGAGCAATCCCTTGTCGTAATCGTTGGCGGAGAGGATGCCGGAATTGACGCCGGCAATATATCCGCCCCATACGCCCAGTACCATAGAGATAACCACCAGCATGGGTATGGTAACCAGCGCCGCCATAATCCTGGGCATAACCAGGTAGGATTTTGTATTGATGCCCATGATTTCGAGTGCGTCTATCTGCTCGCTTACCCGCATATTGCCCAGCTCACTGGCTATTTTGCTGCCTACCACACCCGCCAGTACAATACATACCAGGGTAGGAGAGAACTCCAGTATGACGGTATCGCGTACGATTTGCGCAATGGACGATTTGGGTATGAGGGGGCTCACCAACTGGTAAGCTGTCTGCACTGCAGAAACTGCGCCCATGAAGAAAGAGATAATAGCCACGATGCCCAGTGAGCCGATGCCGATTTCGGAGCACTGGTGCATAAATTCTTTCCAATATACCCGCATATTTTCCGGTTTGGAAAACATGCCTTTCAACATCAGGAGATAGCGGCCCAGTTCGGTAAATATAGTCATCGGTTGCTTGTCTGTAATCTACTACTGTTTATAAGCACCCAAAATACAACATATTAGGAACTCTGCCACGCAGAATTGATAACATCACCTGTGTAAACCGCAGGCGGTTACTTAAGGTCTTTGCCGGCTTTCCTGAACCGTTTCCACCAGCGCGATTTTTTAATGTCCTCATCGGTAGACGATTTGCATTTTATCTGGGCATCGACGACCGCTACCACGGCCATATTATAAATGCTGCGCACCGAACTGCCGAGCTGCAATACATGCACCGGCTTTTTCAATCCCAGCAGTATGGGGCCGATGGCATCGGCGCCGCCTACTTCCTTGAGCAGGTTATAGGCCACATTGCCCGCCGCCAGGTTGGGGAAGATAAGCGTGTTTACATCCTTATCCACCAGTTCGCTGAAGGGATAGTTATCGCGCAGTATTTCTTTATTGAATGCTACGCTGGCCTGCATTTCGCCATCTACCAGCAGCGAGGGGTTTCTTTCTTTTACAATTCTTCTTGCCTCCGCTACCAGCCGGGCTTCGGGCGAGTTGCTGCTGCCGAAATTGGAATAGCTGAGCATGGCAATGCGGGGGGTGAGGTTAAAATTGCGTACTTCTTTTGCCACCAGCAGGGTTATATCGGCCAGTTCTTCGGCGGTGGGGTTGAAGTTGACCGTGGTATCGGCCAGGAATAGCGGCCCCTGCTTGGTGAGCAGCAGGTACATGCCGGCAATTTTCTGTACGCCTTCTTCGGTACCGATTACCTGGAGGGCGGGGCGGATAGTTTCCGCGTAGTTTTTGGTGAGGCCCGAAATCATACCGTCGGCTTCGCCGGTTTCCACCATCATACAGCCAAAATAACTGCGGTCGCGCATGATTTTCTGGCTTTCGTATAGGTTAAGGCCTTTGCGCTGGCGTTTGCGGAAAAACAATTCGCCGTATTCCTTTCGTTTTTCTTCGTACTCCTCATCGGTGGGGTCTATGATGGGCATGTCTTCCAGGTCGATATTGTTTTCGGCGGCCATGGCGCGGATCTTTTTTTCCTGTCCCAGTAAAATGGGATAGGCCACGGCTTCATCGTAACATATCTGCGCGGTTTTTAAAATCTTGATATTATCGGCTTCGGCAAACACGATGCGTTTGGGGTCGCGGCGGGCTTTATTACCTATAACGCGCATGAGCTGGTTGTCGAGCCCCATGCGTTTATTGAGGTCGTGGGCATAGGCGTCCCAGTCGGTGATGCTGGTCTTGGCTACACCGCTATCCATGGCAGCCCTTGCCACTGCCGGGGCAACGGTGCTCAGCAAACGCGGATCGAGGGGTTTGGGAATGATGTATAACGGGCCGAAGGAGATATTCTTTTCGTTATAGGCCATGTTCACGATATCGGGTACCGGTGTTTTGGCCAGTTCGGCCAGGGCTTTTACGGCAGCCAGCTTCATTTCTTCATTGATACGCGAGGCGCGCACATCGAGCGCACCGCGGAAGATATAGGGAAACCCAAGTACGTTGTTGACCTGGTTGGGATAATCGCTGCGGCCGGTGGCCATGATAATATCCTTACGGGCTTCTACCGCTGCTTCATAACCGATTTCGGGGTCGGGATTGGCCATGGCAAATACAATGGGGTTTTTGGCCATGCTTTTTACCATATCCTGGGTGAGGGTATTGCCTTTGCTGAGGCCGATAAACACATCGGCGTCTTTGAGCGACTGTTCCAGGGTGATTAACTTACTGCTGACGGCAAATTCTTTTTTCAGCTCGTCGAGGTCGGTACGGCTGGTATGGAGCAGCCCCTTGCTGTCGAATACCAGTATGTTTTCCCGTTTTGCGCCGAGCGATTCGTATAATTTAATACAGGCGATGGCGGCGGCGCCGGCGCCATTGACCACGAAGGTGGCTTTTTCTATTTTTTTCTTTTGCAGTTCAAGGGCGTTGAGCAGGGCGGCGGCGCTGATGATGGCGGTGCCGTGCTGGTCGTCGTGCATGACCGGTATGGTCAGCTCTTCTTTCAGCTTTTTTTCGATATAAAAGCATTCCGGGGCTTTGATGTCTTCCAGGTTGATGCCGCCGAAAGTGGGTTCGAGGGCTTTTACAATCTGTACAAACTTTTCCGGGTCTTTTTCGTTGATTTCAAGGTCAAATACGTCTATGTCGGCAAAGATTTTGAACAGTACGCCCTTGCCTTCCATGACGGGTTTGCCGGCTTCGGGGCCTATATCGCCCAGGCCGAGTACGGCGGTACCATTGCTGATAACGGCCACCAGGTTGCCTTTGGCGGTGTATTTATATACGTTTTCGACGTTGGCGGCTATTTCGAGGCAGGGTTCGGCTACGCCCGGGGAGTAGGCAAGCGAGAGGTCCCGTTGTGTTTTGGCTTCCTTGGTAGGTATAACTTCTATCTTACCCGGTTTTCCCTTGGAGTGATAGTCCAGGGCTTCTTCCCTTCTTAAGTTTTTTTGCATAGTTTCAAAATGGCGTGCAAAATACGAAAAGATAGTTAGCTAATGACTTACAAACCGACTGCATCGGCGCTGCTGCCTATAAAGGCCATTATGGCCATGCCTATTTCGATGGCGTCTTCGTCGATGTTAAAGGTAGGTGTATGTACGCCGGAGACAATGCCTTTGGCTTCGTTCATGACGCCGAGGCGGTAAAAACAACCAGGAATGAGCTGGGAGTAATAACCGAAATCTTCGGCGCCCATGCGGAGTTCGGTGGTTTCTATTTTTTCGGCGCCCATAAACTGTTCCGCCAGCAGGCGGGTACGGTCGTTGAGCGTTTCGTGGTTGTACACGGTGGGGTAGCCGATATCGATATGCAGGTCTATTTCGGCACCCATGCTGTGCACCAGCTCGGTAGATAGCTTGCGAATGAGTTCGTGCGCCTTAAAACGCCATTCTTCGTCCATGGCGCGAAACGTGCCCATAAGCTTTACCTCGCTGGGAATAACATTGGTGGTATGGCCTCCCTGGAAGGAGGTAATGGAAAGCACTGAGGGCTGGTGCGGGTTGCGGTTACGGCTAACGATTTGCTGCAGGGCCACAATGAGCTGAGAGGCAATTAAAATGGTATCGGCTGTCAGGTGGGGGGCAGCGGCATGGCCGCCCTTGCTGCGGATGGTAATGTATAATTCGTCGGCGCTGGCCATGACCTTGCCGCCGCGGAAACTGAGCCGGCCAATGGGTAGGCCGGGATGCACGTGCAGCCCAAAAATAGCCTCGGGACGGGGGTTTTCAAGCACCCCTTCTTTTATCATAATGCTGGCGCCACCGGGATTGCGCTCTTCGCCGGGCTGGAATACCAGCTTTACAGTGCCTTCCCAATGCTCTTTCAGTTCGTATAGAATTTTAGCGGCACCCAATAATACGGTAGTGTGTACATCGTGGCCGCAGGCATGCATGACGCCTTCGTTTTGCGATTTATAATCGATGCTGTTCTCTTCTTTAATGGGCAGGGCGTCCATATCGGCACGGAGGGCAATGGTGCGTTTGCCGGG
>JACXTT010011126.1_pt1 | contig 12061 bp, 13 predicted proteins | sample 9270951 | NCBI WGS metagenome assembly JACXTT01 (sample SAMN15532306, study PRJNA645909) | rock metagenome | isolation source: weathered quartz diorite | place: Puerto Rico | collected 2017-06-21 | reverse complement strand
ACCGCGCGCCGCAGGTCGGTCACCACGCGCTCGCCGGTGCTCATCATCAGGTAGAAGCGGAACCAGGTCGCGGTCGCGAGCGTCGCCGCGACCCCGATCATCGCGGCGAGCGCCTGGTTGAGCAGCCGCGGATCGCCGCTGCCGAAGCCCGCGTCGATCACATGCTTCAGCCCCTGGCCGAGCGCCAGCACGCAGCCGGCCGCGACCAGCAGCGCGACGAGCGCCGCGGCGATGCGCAGGCGGTGCGGCAGGAGAAAGCGCGCGAGGCGCTTCAAGAGCCCAGACGCTCGACTTGCACCCGGCAATCGTAGAACGTGGCGCCGCCGCCGAGATCGGTGGTGCGCTGCGAAGTGACGTCGTTCGCGTTGCGGCCGTCGGGCGAGTATTTCTTCCACCACACCGAGGGGGCGACCACTACGCCGGGGCGCGGCTTGCCGTTGATGCGCGCGCGCAGCTCGTAGCTGCCGCGGTCGTTGAACACGCGCACCCGGTCGCCCTCGCCGATGCCGCGCTCGGCCGCGTCGCGCGGATGCATGTCGAGGTGCGGCTCGCGCTCGAACTCCCGGAAACGCGCCAGGTTGGCGAAGCTCGAGTTGAGAAAGTGGCGCGCAGGCGGCGAGAGGAACTCGAGCGGGTAGCGCCGGGCGAGCTCCGCATCCGACGCTTCGGCCGGGGGATTGTAGAAAGGCACCGGGTCCACCCCCTGCGCTTCGAGCCATTGGCTGCGGAACTCGCATTTGCCCGAGGGCGTAGGGAAGCCGCCGGCGGCGAAGGGCGCGAAGCGCTCGGGCACAGCCAGCCGCTGCCAGCCGTCCTTTTTGAGCTGGTTCCAGTCGAACTTCGAGCGCAGCGCGGTCTTGCAAATGTCCTCGTCGGAATCGCGGAAGCAGGGCTCGTCGAAGCCCATGCGCGCCGCCAGCCGCCTGAACACCTCCGAATTCGGCAGCGACTCGCCGAGCGGCGGGATCGCCGGGTTATTCGCGAGCACGTACAGGTGGCCGTAGGACTTGTGCACGTCCCAGTGCTCGAGCTGGGTGGTCGCGGGCAGCACGAAGTCGGCGTAGTCGGCGGTGTCGGTCTGGAAGTGGTCCAGCACCACCGTGAACAGGTCTTCGCGCGAAAAGCCCGCGACGACTTTCTCCGAATCCGGGCATACCGCGACCGGGTTGTTGTTGTAAACGATGACTGCCTCGATCTCGGGACGCGCATTCAGCAGAGCGTCGCCCAATTTCGACTGGTTGATGACGCGCGGGCGCCGCCCGGCGAGCAGGTCCGGACGTTCGAGCGCGGCATGGTCGAAGCCGTAGAAGTCCGCGGTGGTCAGCACGATGCCGCCCGCCGCGTCGCGCCAGGCACCGACCAGCGCAGGCAGGCAGGCGATGGTGCGCGCGGCGACGCCGCCGCCGGCATGCCGCTGCATGCCGTAGTTGAGCCGGATCGCGGCGGGCTTGACGCTCCCGTATTCGCGCGCAAGCTGCACCACCTCCTGCGTTGTGACGCCGCAGATCTGCGACACCCGAGCAGGCGGATAGTCTGTCAAGACTCTTTCCTTTAAATCAGCAAACCCGACCGTGTAGCGCTCGATGTAGTCGCGGTCGAGCAGATTTTCCGCGATCAGCACGTGCGTCATGCCGAGCGCCAGCGCGCCGTCGGTCCCCGGCAGCAGCGCGACGTGCTGCGTGCACTTCTCAGCCGACAGGCTGAGGTACGGGTCGATCGCGATCACCTTCGCGCCGCGGCGCTTGGCCGCCTGCACGCGCGACCACAGGTGCAGGTTCGACACCACGGGGTTCGCGCCCCAGAGGATGATCAGCTTTGCCTCGTCGAAGCGCTCGGGATCCATCCCGACCGAGCCGCCGAGCGTGGCCTTGAGGCCGTACTTGCCGGCCGTCGAGCACAGGGTGCGGTCGAGAAGCGACGCGCCGAGCTTGTGGAAGAAGCGCCGGTCCATGGAGCTGTACTGCACCATGCCCATGGTGCCGGCATAGCTGCACGGCAGGATCGACTCGGGATTTCGCGCCGCGAGCGCTTTCAGCCGTGCCGCGATCTCATCGAGAGCCTCATCCCAGCCCACCCGCCGGAATTCGCCTTTGCCTTTCTTGCCGGTCCGCTTCAGCGGGTACTGCAGGCGATCGGGCGCGTAGGTGCGCTCGAGGTAATGGCTCACCTTCGTGCACAGCGTGCCGTTGGTGAAAGGCGCTAGAGGGTCGCCCTGGATTTTCTTCGCCACGCCGTTTTCCACGGTCACCAGCATGGCACAGGTATCCGGGCAATCATGCGGACAGGCAACGCGTACGACTTCGCTCATGAAGGCATTTTACGCCCGAGCGCAGCGTCGAGTAGCTCGATCCAGTGCCGCACGGGCGTTTGCGTGCCAGCCTGCAGATGGCTGAAGCAGCCGATGTTCGCCGTGGCGATGTATCGCGGCGCGCCCGCGTGCAGCGCAGCCAGCTTGCGGCTGCGCAGCTGCGACGAAATCGCCGGCTGCAGCAGCGAATAGGTCCCGGCCGAGCCGCAGCACAGGTGCGCGTCGTTGACCGGCGTCAGCTCGTAGCCGGCGCGCTCGAGGAGCGCCTCGACCTCGCCGCGGATCTGCTGCCCGTGCTGCAGCGTGCAAGGTGACTGGAAGGCAATTTTTTCCCTTGCAGCCGGATGAGGAAGGTCGTCGACGGCAATAATCTCGCACAAGTCCTTCGTGATCGAGGAGATGCGCGCCGCCTTGTCGCGGTAAGCGGGATCCCGGGCCAGCAGGTGCCCGTAATCCTTGACGGTGACGCCGCAGCCGCTGGCGGTCACCACGATCGCCTCGACGTCGCCTCCCTCGACGAGCGGCCACCATGCGTCGATCAGCGCGCGCATGTCGTCGCGCCCGGCTTCCTGCAGGTTGAGGTGGAAGCGGATGCCGCCGCAGCAGCCCGCTCCCGGCGTCTCGATCAGCGAGATGCCGAGCCGGTCGAGGACGCGCGCCGCAGCCGCGTTGATCGACGGCGCAAGCGCCGGCTGCACGCAGCCCGCAAGCACCAGCATCCTTCGCGCGTGCCGGGGCGGCGGCCATTCACCCGGCGGAATGACTTTGGCCGGAATCTTGGTTCGAAAGGAATGGGGAAGAATCCCTCGAAACAGCTGTCCGACCCGGAGTGCTGCACCGAATAGCCAGGTGCGCGGCAAGGCAAAGGCAAGCAGCGCGCGCTGCAACCGATCCGCTAATGGACGGCGCGCGCTGCGAGCTTCGACTACCGCGCGGCCGATGTCGACCAGCCGGCCGTAGCGCACACCCGAGGGGCAGGTGGTCTCGCAGGCGCGGCAGGTCAGGCAGCGGTCGAGGTGCAGGCGCGTTTTCTCGGTCACCGGCGCGCCTTCGAGCGCGCGCTTCATGAGGTAGATGCGGCCACGCGGGCTGTCGAGGTCGTCGCCCAGCACCTGGTAGGTCGGGCAGGTCGCGGTGCAGAAGCCGCAGTGCACGCACTTGCGCAGGATCGCTTCGGCCTCGCGCCCCTCGGCGCTGTCGCGGATGAAGTCGGCGAGCTGGGTCTGCACTCGCTATACTTTTTGCATGAAGCAGGCCGTCTGGCTCGTGCTGCTGGCGGTCGCCGGCGGGTTCGGATACTGGCTGTGGCGCCTGCGGCAACGCTGGCAGGAACGCAGCCGCGCCGCTGAGGAGCGTTTCGCGACCTTCATGGCGCAGGCCAAGCCGTCCGCACCGGCAGCGATGCCGGCGGCGATACCGGCGGCGATACCGGCAGTTCCGCCGGCCGACCTATCACAACAGAAGCTCCTGCTCGACGCGGCGTCCAAGGCGGGCGAGGCCGGCGAAGCGGTATTGTCGATCCAGCTGTACGCGCGACTGCTCGCGCGCTATCCGCAAACTTCGTTCGCCGGGCAGGCGCGCGCTGCGGTCGAGGCACAGAAGAAAAAGCTCGCAAAGCCCTAGAACTCCTCGTACAGGCGGCCGGGGTTCAGGATGCCGGCCGGGTCGAATGCGGCCTTCAGCGCGCGATGCAGGCGCGCAACCGTCGGTTCGAGCGGCGAAAAAACGCCGTGCGATTTTTCGGCCGAGCGGAACAGCGTGGCGTGGCCGTTTACGCGCTTCGCCGCATCCCTGACCGCTTGAGCGGGTGCATTGGACTTGAGCCAGCGCAAACCTCCACCCCATTCCACGAGCTGCCTGCCAGGCAGCTCCAGCGGCGCCGTCACCGATGGCACCGCGATGCGCCAGAGCGGTTCGGGGCCGGCGAAAAAGACATCGCTTTGCTCTCTTATGCCGCGCCAGAAGGAATCCGCTTCGGACAGCGCATCGCCGCCGAGCTTCTGCGCCGCGGCGCGTACCGCGGGCGCGGCGCCCGACAGCCGCACCGAGAGTTCGCTGTCTTGCCACGCGCTCGCCGAGATCGGCAGCGGCTGGCCGGCCCAGCCGTTGAGCGCCTCGAGCGCGCGCTCTTGGGGCATCTCGAGCCGCAGGGTAAGCTCGAATGGCGGCCGAGGCAGGACCTTGAGCGACACCTCGGCGATCAGGCCAAGGGTGCCAAGCGAGCCGGCAAGCAGGCGCGACACATCGTAGCCGGCGACGTTCTTCATCACCTCGCCGCCGAAGGCGAGCACGCGCCCGCGCCCGTCAACGATCTTCGCCCCGAGCATGAAATCGCGCAGCGCGCCGGCGGCCGCTCGGCGCGGCCCCGAGAGTCCCGCGGCGACGCAGCCGCCGAGCGTCGCCGCAGGTCCGAAATGCGGCGGCTCGAATGGCAGGCACTGTCCGTGGTCATGAAGGATTTTCTCGAGCCCCGCAAGCGGAGTGCCGCAACGCGCGGTGACCACCAGCTCGGTCGGCTCGTAGTTCACGACCCCCGCATAGCCGCGCGTGTCGAGCAGCTCGCCACGCGGCGCATTGCCATAAAAGTCCTTGCTGCCGCCGCCGCGCAGCCGCAGCGGCGTAGCGCGCGCCGAGGCTTCGCCGATGCGCTGGCGGAATTGTTCCAGACTCAAAACCGCGGCAGCTCGGGGTGCGGCAGCTGCCCGCCGTGCACGCGCATCCGGCCGTATTCGGCGCAGCGCGCGAGCGTCGGCACCGCCTTGCCGGGGTTGAGCAGACCGCGCGGATCGAAGGCGCGCTTCACCGCCTGGAACAGCTCCAGCTCCTCGGGCCCGAACTGCACGCACATCTGGTTGATCTTCTCGACGCCGACGCCGTGCTCGCCGGTGATCGTGCCGCCCACCGCGACGCACTTCTCGAGCACCTCCGCGGCGAACTGCTCGGTGCGCGCGAGCTCGCCGGCGTCGTTGGCGTCGAACAGGATCAGCGGGTGCAGGTTGCCGTCGCCGGCATGGAAAACGTTCGGGCAGCGCAGCCCGTACTTCTTTTCCATGGCGGCGATGAACTTGAGCACCTCGCCGAGGCGCTTGCGCGGAATGGTGCCGTCCATGCAGTAGTAATCGGGCGAGATGCGGCCGACCGCGGGGAACGCGGCCTTGCGGCCGGACCAGAACCGCAGCCGCTCGGCCTCGTCGCGCGATACGGTCATGCGCGTCGCGCCTGCGCGCTCGAGCACCGCCTTCATGCGTGCGATCTCGTCGCCGACCTCTTCCGGCGCGCCGTCGGATTCGCATAGCAGGATCGCCGCCGCCTCCAAGTCGTAGCCGGCGCCAACGAACTGCTCCACGGCGTGCGTCGCGGGACGGTCCATCATCTCGAGGCCGGCGGGAATGATTCCGGCGGCAATGACTTCGGCGACCGCGCGGCCCGCCTTCTCGACGTCGTCGAACGAGGCCATGATGACGCGGGCGCATTGCGGCTCCGGCAGCAGCTTGACGCTCACCTCGGTCACGACCAGCAGCATGCCCTCCGAGCCGACGGCGAGCGCGAGCAGATCGTAGCCGGGGGCATCGGCCGCCTCGCTGCCGAGCGCGACCGCATCGCCGTCGATCGTGAAGCCGCGCAATGCGATCACGTTGTGCACCGTCAGGCCGTACTTCAGGCAATGCACGCCGCCAGAATTCTCCGCAACGTTACCCCCGATCGTGCAGGCGATCTGGCTCGACGGATCGGGCGCGTAGTAAAGACCGTAGGGCGCAGCGGCTTCCGAGATCGCGGCGTTGCGCACGCCAGGCTGAACCACGGCGACACGGCCGTGGGGATCAATGCGCACGATGCGCATGAATTTCGCCATCGAGAGCAGCACGCCGTCGCCCGAGGGCAGCGCGCCGCCGGAGAGTCCCGTGCCCGCGCCGCGCGGCACCACCGGCACGCGCATCGCGGCGCAGGTTTTCAGCACCCGCCGCACCTGCTCCTCGCTCTCCGGCAGGACCACGACCATCGGTAGCTGGCGGTACGCGGTGAGGCCGTCGCATTCGTATGGGCGCGTGTCCTCTTCCTCGTAAAGCACCGCCCGCGCCGGCAGGAAGGCGCGCAGCGCATTCGCCACTTCACGTTGCCTTGCAGGACTGCCTACAGGTAAGGCTTCGCCCACTTCAGGCCTCCCGCGGTATCACCCTTGGGATTGTATTCGCAACCCACCCAGCCCGAATACCCGATGGCGTCGAGGTGACGCAGCAGGAAGTCGAAGTTGATCTCTCCGCTGCCCGGCTCGTGGCGCCCGGGGACATCGGCGATCTGCACGTGACCGATGCGCGCCAGCAGCCGCTCGATGGTCGCCGCTAGATTGCCTTCCATGATCTGCATGTGGAAAACGTCGTACTGGATAAGAACGTTCGCGGCTCCGACCTCGTCGAGCGTGCGCGCTGCCTGCGCGCTCCCGGTGAGGAAATAGCCGGCCACCGTGCGCGCGCTGAGCGGCTCGATCAGAACCTGCATGCCTTCCGCCTGCAACCGCCCGGCGGCGTATCTCAGGTTACCGACATAGGCGGTCTGCAGCCCGGCGCGATCGGCATGTGGCGGCGCCACGCCCGCCATGCAATGCAGGCGCGTGCAGCCCACGGCGCGCGCGTATTCCACGGCACGTTCGAGGTCCTCGCGAAAACGCGCTTCCCGGCCAGGCAGGCACGCCGTGCCATGCTCGCCCGTCTCCGCCTCGCCGCGCGGCATGTTGTGCAGCACAACCTGCACGCCGGCGTCGCGCGCGCGCGCCGCGATTTCAGCCGGCTGCCACTGGTACGGATACTGGTACTCGACGTAGCGGAAGCCGGCGCGCGCGGCAGCGGCGAAACGATCCAGGAATTCGAGCTGCGGGAACAGCATCGAGAGGTTCGCGGCGAGCTTCGGCATAATGCGAGCATAGCTCGAAAGATCATGGAAGCCGCCGCCCCCTGGTGGATCTGGCCGATCGCGCTGTTCGCCGTGAGCTTCGCGATCGGCGTCGTCGCGGTGCTCGCCGGAATCGGCGGCGGCGTGCTGTTCGTGCCGATCGTCGGCAGCTTCTTTCCGTTCCATCTCGATTTCGTGCGTGGCGCGGGACTGCTGTTCGCGCTTTCAGGCACGCTCGCGGCCGGGCCGCAGCTTCTGCGCAGCGGCATGGCAAGCCTGCGGCTGGTGATGCCGCTCGGCCTCGCCGGGTCCATCGCCTCGATGTTCGGCGCAGTGATCGGGCTTTCCATGTCGGCCGAGGTCGTGCAGACCGTGCTCGGCGTTACCGTGATTGCCATCGCGTTCCTGATCTGGCGCTCAAAGGCTGCCGACCTCGCGCTGGTCGAGCCCGATGCCCTCGCCCAGCTGCTCAGGCTCGAAGGCGAGTTTCATGATCCGGCGGCGGGTGTGCGCATCGATTGGCGCACGCACCGCACGCTCCTCGGTTTCGTGGCATTCGCGGCGATCGGCTTTCTCGGCGGGGTGCTCGGGCTGGGCGCCGGGTTCGCGAACGTGCCGGCGCTCAGCCTGCTGATGGCGGCGCCCCTGAAGGTTGCGGTCGGCTCGAGCGGTCTGATCATCTCGATCATCAACAGCTCGGCGGCCTGGGTCTACATCAACCACGGCGCGCTGCTTCCGCTCCTCGTGGTGCCTTCGATACTCGGGGTAATGCTCGGCTCGCGTGTCGGCGCCCGGCTGCTGAGCGCCACGCCCGCAGCGCTGGTGCGCAAGCTGGTCATCGCCGCCATGCTGCTCGCCGGACTGCGCGCTCTGCTGAAAGGCACTGGCCTATGGATGTGAGCGGCGACTACGCTCGCATCCAGTCGACTTACGCGCGCTGGCTCGATGTCGCGACGCGCGCGGGATTCGTGGTTTCACTCTGTGCCTTTCTGCTCTACGTTTCGGGCGTACTGTCGCCGCATGTGCCCCTGCAGCAACTCCCCCAGCTATGGGGACTGCCGGTGGCGCGCTATCTCGAGGCCACGGCGGCGCCGAACGGCTGGGGCTGGCTCGGGCTGATCACCCAGGCCGACTATCTGAACCTTGCTGCGGTGGCGCTGTTCGGACTGGTAACCCTGGCCTGCTTCCTGAGGGTCATCCCCTTGCTGCTTCGCTCGGGCGAGCGGCTGCAGGCCGCGATCGCCATCGCGCAGGTGGTCGTGCTCGCCGCGGCAGCCTCCGGGCTGTTCACCAGCGGCGGTTGAGTAGTGTTAGACTTTTTGCTCCGAACCCATTAAACGAAAAGGGAAAACCATGGGTGCCATCTTCCAGTCCTTGGGCCGCACCATCACCGCCGGCGTAGTCGTGCTCATCATCTTGCTTGCGGCGGCCGGCGCTTTCACCGGTCATTGGATTCAAGTCGGTCAGCACAGCTGGTGGCAATTCGCCATGCGTTGGTTGCATGTCGCATCCGGTGTGATGTGGATCGGTTTGCTGTGGTACTTCAATTTCGTCCAGACGCCGTCGATGCCCAAGATTCCCGACGAGCAGAAGCCGGCGGTGAGCAAGGTGATCGCGCCCACGGCGCTTTTCTGGTTTCGTTGGTCCGCGATGGCAACCATTATTTTGGGCCTGATCCTGGCCGCGATGAATGTTTACCTCGACAAAGCGCTCAGCCTGCAGAGGGACTATTTCGGCATCGGGCTCGGCATGTGGCTCGGCGCGATCATGTGGTTCAACGTCTGGTTCGTCATCTGGCCTAACCAGAAGAAGGCGCTGGGCATCGTACAGGTGAGCCCGGAGGAAAAGGCCGCGGCGGCGAAGACGGCCGGCATGACCTCGCGCATCAACACCATGCTTTCGATCCCGATGCTGTACTTCATGGTGGCCCAGTCGCACGGCGGCCTCTAAGAGCTATCTGCCGGGGATGCCGCTGAGGCGCATTCCCGGCTTGATTCCCCGCGCGGCAAACCAGCCTCGGTTCATCTCCAGCGCGTAGCTCGCCGGGCGCGCGGCGCAGTGCGTGCGCTCGCTGTGCGGCTCCATGTCGGCGATGTTGATGATCGCGCCGCGCTCATCGAGGAAGGCCACCGACAGCGGGATCAGGGTGTTCTTCATCCACATGCACTGGATCTCGGGCTGCTCGAACACAAACAGCATTCCGGTGTTCGCGCCGAGCGACTCGCGGTGCATCAGGCCGCGCGCGCGGGTGGCGAAATCCGCCGCCACCTCGGCGCGGATCAGGTGCATGCCGGCGCTGAGCTGGACCGTCGGCAGCGGCTGCGCCAGCGCGGGCGCCGCGGCAAGCATGAGCAGGGCGAGGAAGCGCATGCAAATAAAAAAGGCAGGGTGATCACCCTGCCTTCTTGCGTTGCAGAACCGGTTACTTCTTGTCTTCCATCTTCTTCTTGCCTTCGCCCTTCTTCTTCTTTTCGCCCTTTTTCTTGTCCATCTTCTTCTCCATCTTTTCCTTCTTTTCCATCTTCTTCTCCTGCGCGATCGCGGCAACGCTTACTGCCGCGAACATCGCAGCGAAGAGCACCGTCAGCAGCTGCTTCATTGTCATCCCCTCTAGAGGTGGTTTGGGAAAGAACCGGATTTAGCTCCAGTCCGCTCCGCATAACGCGCGCCCTGGAGATTGGTTGACTGGCCGTAAAAGATATTTAAAACCAATGGGTTATCCTAGAATTGGCGCCTGGAAGCAACGGCTTCGCCTATAATCGCCTGCCTTTTTTCGATTTCCCTTCTGCAGGAGCTTGCATGGCCTATCAGCACATCAAGGTGCCCTCGGGCGGCGAGAAGGTCCGCGTCAACAAGGACTTCTCGCTCGCAGTGCCGGACCAGCCGATCATCCCGTACATCGAGGGCGACGGCACGGGCATCGACATCACGCCGGTGATGCTGAAGGTGGTCGACGCGGCGGTGAAGCAGGCCTATGGCGGCAAGCGCAGGATGGTGTGGATGGAGATGTTCGCCGGCGAGAAGGCCTGCCGGGTGTACGGCGAGAACGTCTGGCTGCCCGAGGAGACGCTCGCCGCGGCGAAGGAATACGTGGTCTCGATCAAAGGGCCTCTCACTACGCCGGTGGGCGGCGGCATCCGCTCGATCAACGTCGCGCTGCGCCAGGAGCTCGACCTCTACGTCTGCCTGCGGCCGGTGCGCTGGTTCAAGGGCGTGCCCTCCCCCGTGAAGGAGCCCGAGAAGGTCGACATGGTGATCTTCCGCGAGAACGCCGAGGACATCTACGCCGGCATCGAGTGGCCAGCGCACTCCGCAGAGGCGAAGCAGGTGATCGAGTTCCTGACCAAGGAAATGAAGGTCAAGAAGATCCGCTTCCCCGGGTCGTCCGCGATCGGCATCAAGCCGGTGTCGATCGAAGGGTCCGAACGCCTGATCCGCCGAGCCTACCAGTACGCCATCGACAACAAGCGCAAATCGGTGACCCTGGTGCACAAAGGCAACATCCAGAAGTTCACCGAAGGCGGATTCCGCGACTGGGGCTACGCGCTGGCGAAGAAGGAATTCGGCGCCAAGCCGATCGAAGGCGGCTCCTGGTGCAGCTTCAAGAATCCGAAGAGCGGGCAGGAAATCGTGGTGAAGGACGTGATCACGGACGCCATGCTGCAGCAGATCCTGCTGCGACCGGCCGAGTACGACGTCATCGCGACCACCAATCTCAACGGCGACTACATCTCCGATGCGCTCGCCGCCGAGGTCGGCGGCATCGGCATCGCGCCCGGCGCCAACCTCAGCGACACGGTGGCGATGTTCGAGGCGACGCACGGCACGGCGCCCAAGTACGCGGGCAAGGACTACGTCAACCCGGGCTCCGAGATCCTCTCCGCCGAGATGATGCTGCGCCACATGGGATGGGTCGAGGCGGCCGACACGATCGTCAGCGCGATGGAGAGGACCATCGGCGACAAGGTCGTCACCTATGATTTCGCAAGGCTGATGCAGGGAGCGAAGCAGGTGTCGTGCTCGGGGTTCGGCCAGGCACTGGTCGAGCACATGCGGTCATGAAGCGCGCCCTGGTCGCACTGTGCGCGCTGGGCTGCCTTTCTGCTGCCGGCGGGGCATCGGCTGAGTGGTCGATAGACGTGCATTACGAGCGCTTCAGATGGGTTGAAAGCACCGACCCTAGAGTCACTGAGCGCGGTCCGCGGGTGGGCATCGGCGCGAGCTGGATCCAGAACAAGGCGAGCGGCTGGGTGGCCGCCTACCATGGGGAGGTGTATGGCGGCTCGGTCCACTACACCGGCGCTTATCTCTTCAGCGGCGCTCCGGCCGAGGGAACCACGGTCTATTCGGGAATCCTGAACGAGCTCAACGCCATCTACCGGTTCAGCGACGAGCAGGGTTTGCAGCTGGTCAGCGGCCTCGGCCTCGACTACTGGAAGCGCAAGCTCTCCGAGACCCAGTCGGAAGACTGGTCCGTCGTCTACGGGCGGCTGGGGGCGGCGTTCGGCGGGCGTACCGCGCGCGGGTTGTTCGTCGCCGGCGGGATGAAGTATCCGATCTATGTCGCGGAGGACGCGCATCTCACCGACATCGGCTTCGACAGCAACCCGCGTCTGCATCCGATCGGGGCCTTCAGCCCGTACGCAGACATCGGCTATCGCTTCGGCAGGCATTGGACCCTGAGCGGCTACTACGACAGCTACCGCTTCAAGGAGTCGTTCAAGGCCAGCACCACAAAGGGTGGTGCGGGCTACCTGGTCTGGCAGCCGACCTCGAAGGTCGATACCGTCGGGCTAAGGCTCTATTACCACTTCTGAGCGGCTCTGCAAAAAAAAAGGCCGCCCGCGGGCGGCCTTTCTGTTCTTG
>JACXTT010011125.1_pt1 | contig 12062 bp, 11 predicted proteins | sample 9270951 | NCBI WGS metagenome assembly JACXTT01 (sample SAMN15532306, study PRJNA645909) | rock metagenome | isolation source: weathered quartz diorite | place: Puerto Rico | collected 2017-06-21 | reverse complement strand
TCTTCGACCCGGCTTCTTGCCCAGGGCGTCTTGCGCAAAAATTTCAAACTCGACTTCACACTCGGATCGCTGATAAAACAATTGATTTCAATATGTTTGGCCAGCTGCTCCCAACCGTAGTGGTCGACCAGGCGCAGCAGGATTGCTTCCAGGGTGATGCCGTGTAGATCCTGGCTGCTCATGCCGCGCCCTTGTCCGTGTTCATAAAAAGTATATACCGCTTTGCGCAGAGGGCGCGGCACGCTGGCCGCGCCCTCCATTTTTATTGCGAGCTCAGGCCGCGGCGTTGCAACAGGGGCTCGATCTTCGCATCGCGGCCCCTGAAACCCTTGAACATCTGCATGGCGTCCATGGTCCCGCCCCGCGACAGCAAGTTCTTGCGGAAATAGTCCCCATTCTTACGCTGCAGACCGCCGTTTTCCTTGAACCATTCGACCGTGTCGGCATCCAGCTTCTCGGCCCACAGATAGCCGTAGTAGCCGGCCGAGTAGTCGTTGGCGAACACGTGCGAGAAATAGGTGGTGCGGTAGCGCGGCGGCACGGGCGCGAAATCCAGGCCCGCCTCTTTCAAGGCGGCGCCTTCAAAGCCCACCACGTCGGATGGAACCTGGTTCGGCGCCAGCTGGTGCCAGCGCTGGTCGATCAGGGAGGCGGCGATGTATTCCGTCGTCATGTAGCCCTGATTGAATTTCTGCGCGGCCAGCACCTTGTCGAGCAATTCTTTCGGAATCGGTGCGCCCGTCTTGTAATGCCGCGCGTAATTGCTCAGCACTTCGGGCCAGATTGCCCACATTTCGTTCACCTGCGAGGGGAACTCGACGAAGTCGCGTGGCACATCGGTGCCGGCAAAGCGGGGATATTTGACGTTCGAGAACATGCCGTGCAGGGCGTGGCCGAACTCGTGGAAGGCCGTCTTGACTTCGTCGTAGGTGAGCAGGGTCGGCTCGCCCGCCGGTGGCTTGGGAATATTCAAATGATTGGCGACCACGGCGTGATTGCCCAGCAGGCGGGACTGAGAAACGTACTCGTTCATCCAGGCGCCGCCCCGCTTGTTGCTGCGCGCGTACATATCGGCCAGGAAAATGGCGAGCGGCTTGCCGTCCGCATCGAAGACGTCGAACACGCGCACGTCCGGATCGTAAACAGGCAAGTCCTTGCGCTCTTTAAACGTGATGCCATACAGCTTGTTGGCGGCGAAGAAGACGCCATTGGTCAGCACACTGTTCAATTCAAAATAAGGTTTCAGCTGGTTCTCGTCGAAATTGAATTGGGCGGCGCGCACCTTGTTCGAATACAGATCCCAATCGGCAGCCGTGACCTGGAAACCGCCCTTCTCCGCATCGATCACCTTCTGGATCTCGGCCGCTTCCTTCTTTGCATTGTTGACGGCCGGCTTGCCCAGCTCGGCCAGCAGCCCATTGACGGCCGCGGTGGTCTTAGCGGTCTGGTCGTCCAGGGAATAGGCGGCAAAATTGGGGTAGCCCAGCAGCACGGCCTTGTCGGCGCGCAGCTTGGCCAGGCGCAACACATTGCTGCGGTTGTCGAACTCACCGCCGTGGCTGCCGCGCGCCAAGGACAGCGCCATCAAACGCTCGCGCACGGCGCGGTTGCTCAGTTCGGCAAGGGCGGGCTGGCCCGAGGTGTTGACGAGCGCGACGACAAATTTGCCGTCCTTGCCCTGCTTTTTCGCTTCCGCCGCGGCCGCATCGATGGCGGCCTCGCTCATGCCGGCCAGTTCAGCGCGGGTATCGACGACCAGGGCCGAAGCGTTCTGCTCCTTCATGACGGTTTGGGTGAAGGCCGATTGCAGGGCCGCCAGCTCGCCATTGATGGATTTGAGTTTGTCCTTGTCGGCCGCCGAGAGTTTGGCGCCGGCGCGTTCAAAATCCTTGTTATACCTCTCCAGTAAATACAGCGATTCCGCATCCAGCCCCAGGCTGGCGCGCTTGTCGTACAGCGATTTCACGCGCGCGTAGAGCTTGCTGTTGAGGTGGATGGCGTCGTACTGGGCCGCCAGCTTGGGCGACATGGCCGTGTCGATGGCATCGAGCTGGGGATTGGTATTGGCCGCCTGCAAATTCGAAAACACGGCCTGTACCCGCGCCAGCAGCAGGCCCGAGCGCTCCATGGCGACGATGGTGTTGTCGAAGGTGGCCGGCTTGCGGTTGTTGGCGATGGCATCGACCTCGCGCAACTGCTCGCGCATGCCGGCCTCGAAGGCGGGCGTGAAATCCCCATCCTTGATCTTGTCGAAGGCGGGATACTGGAAAGGCAGGCTGCTGGCCTTGGCAAAGGGATTCGAGGCAGCCAGGACGGCAGCGGCGGGCGCGGCGATGGCCGGGTTGGCAAGCTGGGACATGGCGAGGCTGACGGCAACGACGAGCAAAGGATGACGGTTCATGAACACTTTCGCAGGCAACGGATGAGCGGCGATCATAGCAGCGCCCGCCCGCTTGCGCTATTTCTGCAGCTTGCGTTCGATCCGCGTGTCAGGCACCAGCCAGATGATGGCGACCACCACGTACAAGGCAAAGCCAAGCATCGGTGCGACAAAGGACAGCGCAATGCCTGCCGCGTAGGACGCCGTTGAAATCCAGCCCTTGCGGTCCATCCCGATCGCCTCGGCCAGCGCGCGGTTTTCCGGATGATGGCGCGTGAGCACCCGCGCCAGAATGGCGTATGCAACCGACGACATCATCAGCACCACGCCGTACGCGACGATGGGCGCCGTCCCGAAATGGTTTTCCCCCATCCACGCCGTTACGAACGGCACCAGCGAAAGCCAGAACAGCAGATGCAGGTTCGCCCACAAGGTCCCGCCACTGACTTTTTGCACCAGGTGCAGCATGTGGTGGTGGTTGTTCCAGTAAATGCCGACATAAATAAAGCTGAGGACATAGCTGCCGATGACGGGCAACAGCGGCAGCAATTCATTGAAGCTCGCGCCATGCGGCACCTTTAATTCAAGCACCATGATGGTGATGATGATGGCGATGACGCCATCGCTGAATGCTTCCAGCCTGCCTTTGCCCATTGTTGCCTTTGCTCTCAATCGTTTAAAACGGTGAACGATATCCGATCCTCACCCACTTCATCAATCACATAACTGAACTTCCCGGTCCCCAGCGGCTTCTCCCCCACATAATCGTCCGGTGCAAGCTGCAGCTGTCGGCCCCCGGCAAGCAGGGCGATATTCGCATAACGGTAAGCCGGCTGGATGGACTGGTATCCGCTGGCTTTTCCCGGCATCAGCTCACCATAGTCGTGGCCATTGACGACGATGTGGTGAAGGCGCAGCTTCGTGTTGTTGAGGACGCGAATTTGAGAGGCCGGGATGGCGGCGCGGCTCGCAGCGTTTGCAAACAGGTAGAACGCGAGCGTCAAGGCCAGGACGAGCAGGCAGCACAGGGTTGCCAGCAAAGGGGGGCGTGACAACAAGCTGTAGCCAGCTGAATCGGGATGCCGCATCACTGTCTCCGTTTTGATCACGCAGGAAAATTGACCGTCCCCACCACGCAATCGACCACTTCTCCACCCACCCAGATATCCTCAGCAATTTTTTCAATAAACACTTTGCCGGCCCGTCCCAGCGCCGTGCCCTGTTGCGCGATGTAGCGCTCGCCTGCGCGGCCGCTGCTGATCAGCCATTGCGCCAGGCCTGCGTTGAGGCTGCCGGTTACGGGGTCTTCCGGCACGCCCAGGGCGGGGACGAAGGTGCGCACTTCGAAGTCGGTGGCGGCGCCGGCCGGCTGGGGTGCGGCAATGCCAATGCGGATGTCGCCCAGGGCGGCGAAATCCGGCCGCACGGCCAGCACGCGCTCGGCCGACGGCAGCAGCAGGGCGCACCAGCCGGGGCCGTTGTCGACCCATTGGTGGGCGACGATGTCGGCGTCCTGCAAGCCGAGCGCCCGCTTGATCTGCTCCAGCATCGCGGCGTCGAGGGCTCCGCTGCGGCGCAAGGGCGGGGCGGCGAAGGCGAGGCGGGCGCCGGTGCGGCGAATGCGGATCAGGCCGACGCCACATTCCTGCACGATCATCCCGCTGTCGCGCGGCACGCCGCCTGCTTTCAGCCACGCCGCGCAGCTGCCCAGGGTCGGGTGGCCGGCAAAGGGCAACTCGCCACCGGGCGTAAAAATGCGGACGCGGTAATCGGCGCCGGAGTCAGCGGGCGGCAACAGAAAAGTGGTTTCGGACAGATTGGTCCAGCGGGCAAAGGACGCCATCTGCGCGTCGCTGAGGTCTTGCGCCTCATGCACCACGGCCAGAGGGTTGCCCTGGTAAGGGGTGTGGGTGAACACGTCGAGTTGATGGAAGCGGTGTTGCTTGAGCATGGATGGCTCTCCTGTTGCGGCATGCAAGCACTCTACACCGGCGCCGTGCGCCTGCGCCGATGGCTGAAATGCCACCTACTGTGCGCGACATTTCTTAAGCAATCGATATTATTAAACAACGATTAACTTTTGAGTGAAATGTTCATGACTCTTTCCGCCTTGCGCTTTTCTGCCGCCACCCTGCTCGCCCTCGCCACCCTGTCCGCCACCGCCGCGCCCGAGCAGACCCGTCCGCTGGTCGTGAACGGCGCCTTCCTTGAACAGGTGGGCCCAGCTCCACGTTGCGCCTCGCAGTTCGGCGGCACCATCGTCGGCCACGGCGACAGCGCCGTCACGGGCCGCAATGTGTTCATTGCCAGCGATTGCATCACGCCTTCCGGTCCGCTGTTCAATTTCACCGACGGCAAATTCGTCATCGTCGCCACCAACGGCGACCAGATCTTCGCCAACTACAGCGGGCAATTCGTGCCGACCGGCGTGGGCACCAACTATGTGTTCAGCGGCGCCACCTTTCAAATCACGGGCGGCAACGGGCGCTTTCGCAAGGCCACTGGCGGCGGCACCCTGAGTGGCGGCTCCGACATGGCGACCGGCCAGGGCACGCTGCAGCTGAACGGCAACATCACTTACTGATGGTGCCGGCGGCGCGGTCGAGCTGCTGCATTTCAAAATCGCCGTCGTCCACCAGCCGCTGCCAGCCGTCGAATTTGTCGAAACCCAGGCTGCGCGCCATCGACAGCAGCAGGCTCTGGCCGGCGGCGGGCCGGTCCGGCATCAACCGATAAACGGGGTCCGCGTATGCTTGCGCGGGCGGCACGATGGTCCAGCCCATGGACTTGAACTGTGCAATGGCGTCGTCCAGCCACAGTGCGTTGATGAGGTTGTGATGCATCAGCATGACCTGAGCGATGTCGCGGCCCTGCAATTGCTGCGACAAGGCCCGGTAGGCCAGCGCCCGCTGGCGCAAATGCGAGAGATACAGCGCTTTCAAAGGCGCCAGGTCCGCCTTGGGATCGGCCGTGAGCATCTCCCGCAGGCGTTCGTCGAAGCGCCAGTCGCTCGTGTCGAGGCTGACGTAGGCGTTGCGGTAGCCCTGCTCGCGCAAGAAGCTGCGCATGCCGTCGCGCTTTTCCGGCGTATTGCCCTCGCGCAGAAAGGTGTAGCGGAACCACTTCTGGTAGCCCGGCAAGTTGCGGATGAGGGCATCGCAGGCCAGTACTTCCTGCTGGTATTGCGCCAGGCTCACCTTGGCGCTGTTCAAATCCAGGTGGGTGACCGTGTGGTTGCCGATGACGTGGCCGGCCTCTCCCCAGGCGCGCGCCAGCGCCAGGCCGGCCGGCTGGTCGGCGCCGTTGCCGGACGTGACGAACAGGGCCGCCTGCACACCCTGCTTTTTGAGCGTGGCGAGGATGGCCGCGTTTCTCTGCTCGGGCGTCAGCAAAGGTCCGGGCGCCAGACGGGGGCCGTCGTCAAACGTCAAGGCCACGGATTGGGCCTGCGCCGCCAGGCTCAGCAGAACCCCGGCCAGCGCCAGCGTGGCGTGTCGCAGCAGGGTCCGCATCAGTAGTGGGGCGGGATTTCTTGCGCAGCACTGCCGGGTGCGGCCTGGGCGGCGTTGCGGATGTGCTCGGCCAGGGCGCCGACGATGTCTTCCAGCTGGTCGATGCGTTTGCTTTGCTGATAAATCACATCGTTGAGCGACTCGACCAGGTCTTCCTGGTGGGCCAACTTGATTTCAATGGCGACAAAGCGCTTTTCATGATCCATGTGCATCTCCGCAAAAACGCAATTATCGCCGATAGGCGTCGCGCCTGGCCCTGGAGGTTTTGTTAGGCGTTCTTATGCGCGCTAGCGCACGGACTGCCGGAAATTTCCCCATCAAAATATACGCATGGAAACAATTTCAACTATAAATCCGGCGCCCGAATCTGCTCCCGTGTCCGTCATTGCCGGTCGTCCCGACCTGTTGACAGCGCAAAAAGTGGAGGTCGGCATTATCCTGCAAGCCATGCTGGGCACCCAGGCGGCCCTCGAGTACATGGACAACAACGCCATCGCCCGCACGGTGGCGGCGCGCGTTCTCAACCAGCCGGAACAGCGGCGCGGCCGCCACGACGACCACGGCATTCGTCTTTAAGAGCGCGAACAAAACCTCCAGAGCAAGGCGCGACGGCGAAGACAGTACGACTGTACGGCGAGCCGGAGCAACGCAGCAATGGGGGTTTTGTTAGGCGTTCTTAAGGGACGGGCGGTTTCGGCGTCGCCAGCAAAGCCTTTAAGCTGGCCAGCCTGTCCTTCGGCGAAATAATTTCCGATTCCATGGGCGGGGCGTCGCCCACGTCCAGCGCCATTTCCTTGATGAAGCGCGAGACGTCGCAATGCACCTGCTCGCCCGCGCGCTTTCTCTGCTTGCACCAGGTGATCTGCAAGGTGCGCTGGGCCCGCGTGATACCCACGTACATCAGCCTTCGCTCTTCCTGCACCCGTGCGCCGATGGTTTCGACGGACGCATCTGGGTCGCCCTTGTGCGGCAAAATCCCCTCTTCCACGCCCACCAAAAACACGTGGGGAAACTCCAGGCCCTTGGAAGCGTGCAGGGTCGACATGCGTACCGCGTCCGGCTCTTCGTCCTTCCCTTCCAGCATCGACATCAGGGCCACCATCTGGGTCAATTCCAGCAGGTTTTTTTCATCTCCCGACTTGTCCTTGCCGCCGCAGCCACGCTCCTTGAGCCAGTTGGTGAACTCCAACACGTTCTGCCACTTGCTCTGGGCAGCGCGGTCGTCGAACATATCGTAAAGATAGGACTCGTAGTTGATCTCTTTCATCATGTCGTCCAGCACGGCGGCGGCATTTTCTCCGCTGCCCGACGGTCCCGGCCGGCTCGCGCGCGCTTCCAGGTTGTTGATGAAATTGCAGAATTCGCGCAGGGGAATCAACTGGCGGTCCGCCAGTTTCGCTTCAATCCCGCCTTTAAAAGCCGCCTCGAAGAGTGAACAATTCCACTGCTTGGAAAACGCGCCCAGCACTTCCAGGGTGGCCATGCCCACGCCCCGTTTCGGCGTCGTCACCGCGCGAATAAACGCCGGGTCGTCGCCGTCGTTGGCAATCAGGCGCAGATAACTGATGATGTCCTTGATTTCCGCCTTGTCGAAAAAACTCTGGCCGCCCGAGATCGTGTAGGGAATGCGCTCCTTGCGCAAAGCCTGCTCGATCACGCGCGCCTGGTGATTGCCCCGGTACAGAATGGCGTAATCGGACCATTTGTTTTTTCTCTGAAAACGGTCGGCCGAAATCATGATGGCCACCTGCTCCGCTTCCTGGTCGTCGTTCTGCATGCCCAATACCTTGATCGGCTCGCCGAGGCCGTGTTCCGACCACAGGGATTTTTCAAAGATCTTGGGATTGTTGGAGATGACCGCATTGGCCGCCTGCAGGATGCGGGTGGTGGAGCGGTAATTCTGCTCCAGCTTGATCACCTTGAGATCCGGGAAATCCACGCCCAGCGTTTTTAGATTTTCGACGGAGGCGCCGCGCCAGGCATAAATCGCCTGGTCGTCGTCGCCCACTGCCGTGAACATGGGCTTCTTGCCGATCCCCGTCACCATCAGTTTTACCAGCTCGTATTGGCAGGTATTGGTGTCCTGGTATTCGTCCATCAGCAGATAGCGCAGGCGGCGCTGCCATTTGTCGCGGATCGGATCGTTATTGCGGAACAGTTCCACCGGCAGGCGGATCAAATCGTCGAAATCGACTGCCTGATAGGCGGCCAGGGTCGCCACATAACTGCGATAGACTCGGGCCGCCTGCGCCTCATCCTCATCGGCCGCCTCGCGGATCGCCACTTCCGGATCGATCAAGCCGTTCTTCCATAATGAAATGGAATTTTGAATACTGCGGATCAGCTGTTTATCGGTGGTGATGGCCAGGTCCTGGACCAGGGCAAAACAATCGTCGCTGTCCATGATGGAAAAGCGGTCTTTCAAGCCCACCCCGGCCGCTTCCTGGCGCAGGATCTTGACGCCCAGGGAGTGAAAGGTCGATACGGTCAATTGCTTGGCCTGGCGTGGCTGTTTGAGCAATTTGGCAATCCGCTCCTGCATTTCCAGCGCCGCCTTGTTGGTGAACGTCAGGGCGGCGATGCTGCGGGGGTCGTAGCCCCGGTCTTCGATCAGGTGGGCGATTTTCTGGGTGATGACCCGCGTCTTGCCCGAGCCGGCGCCGGCCAGCACCAGGCAGGGGCCGTCGAGATAGATCACGGCTTCGCTCTGGGGAGCGTTGAGGCCGAACTTGGGAGCGGTGGACATCGGGAGCTTTGCGGGAGAACAGCCGACCATTGTACAGCCTGGCCGCGCGTCCGGATGGCGCACGTTGGCGTGGCGCTTGCGTTACCATTTGCCTTTGCAGCCGATGCAGACCATCGGCCATCACGCGAGGCATGCCATGAAATTCGAACACCTAGTTGAAATCAACGATCCCCTCAATCCCCTGATCGACAGCCTTACCCGCGAGCAGCTGTGGCGCGGCCTGGTGCTGCACGCGGAGTCGCCCAAGCTGTTCGTGCCCCACCTGGACGACTGCACCATCAGCGAACGCGAGCCAGGCAGCTTTCGACGCCTGCGCCGCTTCGGCGAACTCAAGATCGACGACCGGGTTTTTTTGACGCCGCTGGAAGAAGTGCGCTACGAGGTGCACGCCCAGGGCGAGATCGCCGCATCGCGCCTGCAGGTGACGATCGAAGCGCCCGGTGAGGGCGTGCTGTTCGTGCGCTTCCGCTATGACGACGGCCATGACGCCGTCACCGATGCGGCCAACGCCATGTATGACGAATTCAAGAAATCCGCTTACCAGGAAGCAGACATCGACGTGATCCGCGTGGTGCGCGAAATGGTGGCGCAGGGGCGGCTGGACGCCACTTACCTGAACTAATTTTATCCGCCCGCGGCGACGCTGGGCGCGGCGATGTCCGGCGCGCCTTTCGCCAGCTCCGCATGCAGGTCGCGCAGCGCCGTCCTCAAACCCTCTTCGATCACGGGGTGATAGAAGGGCATCTCCAGCATCTGGTCTACCGTCATTCTCGCCTGGCAGGCCCAGGCCAGCAGGTGGCCGATATGTTCGGCGCGGGGGCCCAGCATTTCGGCGCCCAGGAATCGTCCGCTGCCGTACTCTCCGTAGACGCGCAGGATGCCGTGATTTTGCAGCATGACGCGGCTGCGGCCCTGGTTTTCAAACGACACCATCCCCAGTGCGAACTTCGAACGGCCCGCGGCCAGGGTCCGGTAGCTCTCGCCCGCGGTGGCGATCTGCGGCTCCGTGAAAGCGATGGTCAGCGCGGTGCGGCGCAGGCCCGGGCGCACGTCCGGAAAGCGGCCCGCATTGTCGCCCGCGATGCGGCCCTGGTCCGCCGCCTCCGACAGCAGGGGGCGTTCGTCGTCGGCGTCGCCCGCGATAAAAATATGGCTGTCGCCGCACTGCATGGTGCAGCGGTCATACAGGGGGATGCCGGCGGCGTCGAGCATCAGGCCCGTGTGTTCGAGCCCGATGTTTTTCACGTTGGGGGTGCGTCCCGCAGCCACCAGAATAAAATCGAACGAATCCGTTTTCTGCACGCCGGCCGCATCGTGGGTGGTGAAGTCGACGCCCCCTTCGGCCCGCGGTACGACGCTCACGATGCGCTGCTGGAAGCGGATATCGAGTTCGGCGCCGAAGGTGCGGGTGGCCACGTGCAGCACGTCCGGGTCGGTGATCTGGCCGATCGAGCCGCCGCGTGCATAAAAGGTCACGCGCACGCCGAGGCGGGCCATGGCCTGGCCCAGCTCCAGGCCGATCACGCCGGTGCCGATGACGGCCATCGAGCGCGGTAGATCGGGCAATTCAAAAATATCGTCGCTGGTGATGACGGCGGCGCCGCCCGCGGCCAGAGACGGCAGCTTGACGGGCGTGGAGCCGGTGGCGATGACGAAACGGGTGGCCTTGACGATGCTGTGATCGTCCACCTGCAGGGTGCGCGGTCCCGTGAAGCGGGCGTAGCCCCGCAGCTTGTCCTGCTCGGGAATGCCTTCCACGCTCTCCAGCACGAAGCCGACGAAGCGGTCGCGTTCCCGCTGCACCCGCGCCATCACGGCCCTGCCATCGATGCGGCGTTCGCCCGCGTGCACGCCGAAGCCGGGTGAGATATCCATCGTGTGGGCCGCGTCGGCGGCGGCGATCAGCAATTTGCTTGGCATGCAGCCCACCCGCGCGCAGGTGGTGCCGTAGGGGCCGCCCTCGATCAACAGGGCGCGCTTGCCCTGGGCGACGGCGGCGCGGTAGGCGGACAAGCCGGCCGTGCCGGTGCCGAGAATGGCGACGTCGACGTCGAGCGTTTGCATGATGGTTTCCCTGTCTGAGGACGGCAATACGCCATTCTAGCTTGTCGCCCGACTCGCCGCGCGGCAGGCCCTAGATGTCCAGCGGGTCTACTTCCAGCGACCACTTGACCCGGCTTTTACTGTCGCGCAGCAGCGACAGCCACTGTTTTAGATAGGCCTGCAGGGCGGGACGCGAGGGCGACTCGACCAGCAACTGGGCGCGGTCGACGTTGTGCACCCGCGTCATCGTCATGGGAATCGGGTCGTTGATGGTAATGGCCGGATCGGGCAGGCAGTCGCGCGCGAAAGTGAGGAATTCAAGCGCCGTAGCCAGCTCCGGCGCCTCGGCGCGCAGCAAGGCCTGGTACATATAGGGCGGCAGGGCAGCCTGGCGGCGCTCGGCCAGCAGGCCATCGGCGAAACGGTCGTAGTCGTGGTTGACCACCGCCGCATACAGGGGATGGCTGGCGTAGCGGGTCTGGATCAGCACTTCGCTGGGACTGCCGCCTTCGAGCCGCGCGGCGCGCCCGGCCCGTCCGGCCACCTGCATCAGCTGGGCGAACAGGCGCTCGCTGGCCCGGTAGTCCTGCGAGAACAGGGCGGTATCGGGATTGAGGATGCCGACCAGGGTAAGCTTCTTGAAATCGTGGCCCTTGGCGACCATCTGGGTGCCGATCAGGATATCGACGTCGCCCCGGTGCACGCTGTCGAAGGCTTCCTGGGCGCTGCCCTTCTTGCGCGTGGAGTCGGCGTCGATGCGCAGGATGCGCGCCTCGGGGAACAGCAGCTGCAAGCCCTCTTCCACGCGCTGGGTGCCGCGGCCCAGCGGGGCGATGTCGACGTTGCCGCAAGTAGGGCAGTGGCGCGGGATGCGCAGCTCCAGGCTGCAGTGGTGGCAGCGCAGCCGGTGTTCCGGCTTGTGCAGCACCATGAAGGAGGTGCAGCGGGTGCACTCGCTGATCCAGCCGCAGGCTTCGCAGCAGATCACGGGAGAGTAGCCACGCCGGTTCAAAAACAGCAGCGATTGTTCGCCCCGTTCCAGACGCTGGCGCAGCGCCTGGATCAGGTGCGAGGTCAGGCCGTCCTTCGGCTTGTCCTTCTCCATGTCGAGCAGTTTGACGCGGGGGAGCACGGCGTCGCGCACGGCCCGTTCGCGCAGCTCCAGCTTGCGGTAGCGTTTTGAGTGGGCGTGGTGCCAGCTCTCCAGCGAGGGCGTGGCCGATCCCAGCACGATGGGAATGGCCAGCTGGCGCGCGCGCCACACGGCCAGGTCGCGCGCCGAATAGCGCAAGCCTTCCTGCTGCTTGTACGAAAGGTCGTGCTCTTCGTCGATGACGATCAGGCGCAGCTGGGGCAGCGAAGCGAGGATGGCCAGGCGCGT
>JACXTT010011124.1_pt1 | contig 12063 bp, 10 predicted proteins | sample 9270951 | NCBI WGS metagenome assembly JACXTT01 (sample SAMN15532306, study PRJNA645909) | rock metagenome | isolation source: weathered quartz diorite | place: Puerto Rico | collected 2017-06-21 | reverse complement strand
GGCCCGGTTACACGGCCTACCGCCTTTGCAGGGGCAGCCCCGGGCAAACCGGCCTGGTGGCAGCCGCGTCGACAGCGGCGTACGACTCCAACCGCATCCGCAGGAACGAGTTCACCCAGCCGCACAAAGAGGACGACCGCGTGCACCAGATCGAGGCATTGAATGCGCAGACTGGCCCGGTCATGATGGCCTACCCGTCCACGCCTCAGGTCAACGATCTCCTTCGGCAGGCCACGGGCGGTGCGGCCGATACCGACGTCACGGTGGACGGCGGCGTGCGGCATACGCTCTGGGTCATCCGCGATACAAATCAGATCGCACGCCTTACCGCGGCATTCGATGTCATGCCCGCGCTATACATCGCCGACGGCCATCACCGTACCGCCGCCGCTTCGCGCGTCGCGTCGGCGCGCCGCGCGCGTAACCCGAAGCATACCGGAGACGAAAGCTGCGATTATTTTCTGGCGGTCATTTTCCCGCACCATCAGACGCAGATCCTGCCCTACAACCGCGTGGTTGCCGATCTGAAGGGGCTGAGGCCCGATGCCTTTCTGCAGCGCTTGAGCTCCGCTTTCAACGTGGAACCGAGCACCGAGGCCGTGGCTCCGGACAGCCCCGGGGAGTTCGGCATGTATCTCGCAGGTCGATGGTATCGGCTTTTCATTCACGCGGGCCTGATTCCGATCCACGACCCCGTCGCTCGGCTGGACGTGAGCCTGCTCGCCGACCACCTGCTCGCGCCCTTGCTTGACATCCGCGATCCGCGCACCGACAGGCGCATCGATTTCGTCGGCGGCATCCGTGGTCTGCAGGAGCTGGAGAAGCGGGTGGACGGCGGCAAAGCGGAAGCAGCCTTCTCGCTCCATCCGACGAGCATGGGAGATCTGATGGATGTGGCGGATAAGGGCGAGGTCATGCCGCCCAAGTCCACCTGGTTCGAGCCCAAGCTGGCCGACGGCCTGGTGTCGCACGTGCTGGATTGAATCGACCTGCCTGGAGGCAGGCTCGGGGCGGCCGTCGTCCTTGCGCACAACCTTGTATCATGCGTCTCGGCACGGGCAGGGGCGCCCTGGGCGACGCGCCGGTGCGCAAGGCAACCAGCTTGAGAGGGAGCATGCTCGTCTGGTTCAAAGAGCTGAGCGGTCACGAGAAGAAGGCCATGGTAGCTGCATACGGCGGCTGGTCGATGGACGCCTTCGACTTCATGATCTACAGCTTTCTCATTCCCACGCTGATTGCGGCGTGGGGCATGAGCAAAGGTCAGGCGGGACTGATCGCGACCTCCGCCTCCCTGATGTCCGCGGTCGGTGGCTGGGCCGCCGGCGTTCTGGCCGACAAATGGGGCCGTGTCCGCATGCTCCAGATAACGATCGGCTGGTTCGCGCTATTCACTTTTCTGAGCGGCTTCACCCACTCCTTCGAAGAACTGTTGATCACGCGCAGCCTGCAGGGGTTGGGCTTCGGCGGCGAGTGGGCGGTAGGGTCGGTCATGATCGGCGAAATCATTCGCCCGCAGCACCGCGGCAAGGCGGTGGGCACCGTGCAGAGCGGCTGGGCTGTGGGCTGGGGCATAGCGGCGATCCTGTTTACGGTCTTCTACACCTTGCTGCCCGAGGACCTCGCGTGGCGCGCGCTGTTTTGGGTTGGGGTCCTTCCCGCGCTGCTGATCTTTTACGTCCGCAGGAATGTGCGAGAGCCGGAGGTGTCCACGGCCACGCGCGAGCGCGTGGAAGAGCAGGGAGGCAGCTTTCTCGAGATCTTTTCACCGGCGCTGTTGCGCGTAACCGTGCTCGCCAGTTTGATGACCACAGGCATGCAGGGTGGCTACTACGCGGTGACCACGTGGTTGCCTACTTATCTGAAGACCGAGCGCGGCTTGTCGGTAATCGGCACCGGGAGCTATCTGTTCGTGATCATCGTGGGGTCCTTCCTCGGCTACCTGGTATCGGCATTTCTGGCAGACTATCTGGGACGGCGCAACACTTTCTTCATCTTTGCGGTGGGGTCGGCCTGCATCGCTGCGTTCTATACCTTCATGCCCATCAGCAATGCCGCGATGCTCGTGCTGGGCTTTCCGCTCGGGTTCTTCGTGTCGGGCAACTTCAGCGGTGTGGGAGCGTTTCTCACCGAGCTGTATCCCAGCCGCATGCGCGGGTCCGGGCAGGGCTTCACCTACAACTTTGGTCGGGCCATCGGTGCATTGTTCCCGGCGCTGGTAGGTTTCATGAGCGCCAGAATGCACCTGGGCACGGCGATCGGCCTGTTTGCCGGCATCGCCTTTCTGCTGGTGATTTTCGCGGTGTCGCTGCTGCCCGAGACTCGCGGCAAGCACCTCGCGGTGTATGACTGAGCACAGCCACAGTGTGACGCGCGGGGCCGCGTGCATAGCAATCGAGATCAGAACCCTCTAGACTCCCCGAAAAATTTACGAGAGACGACCGATGCCGGACGAAGTCATGCACAATGCGTCCCGCTGGCGCGAGAAGTTGCATCCTCCACGCCTCGAAACCATCGCATCGTGCCTTGCGCGCGGATTGGAATACGGTGCGACCGGGTTGATGTTCGCGCTCTTGCCGATCGGTCCGTTCGTCGTCAGCGCGATCGCCCGCGACCCCTCCTACGCCCGACGCTACAAGGCGACAGTCGTCCGCGGCGCGATCCACGCCAGAGGCATGTTCCGGGACCGGGCGATCTCGCGCTATCTGCTTCGCGGGCGCCGCAACGCCGCGGGGGCACCAAAGGAGCGCATCGTGGGCGCCTGCACCCATTGCGGCAATTGCTGCCTCAACCGCAGCTGCGTTTTCCTCGAGCTCGACGACGGAGGCCGTTCCCGCTGCCGCATCTACGGGAGCCGCTTCTGGGGGCTGCTGAATTGCTCTCGTTACCCGGAAAACCGCAATGACATCGAACTGTATCGATGTGCGAGCTTTACAGCCCTGCCTGCGGTGGATACCTCGCGGCGTCGCGTGATTCCCGTGTGGCGAGTGGACGTTCCTTCCGCCAAGGCCGAGCCGGTCGAGCGCTGAGTCCGCGCGCGCCCTACTCTCCGTAGACCAGCTTACGCACGTCCGCTGGTTTGGGGAAAGCGCCCGGCGAAAAGCGCAGGTAGCGAATACCCACGCCGCGCAGGCGCTGTTCTTTCTCGCGCGCGAGCAGCGCGTCCGACTGAGTTCCGCTATTCAAGTCCACGGCGGCGACGATTGCCAGCTCTTTGCTGCACACCAGGAGGTCGATAGGCAGGTTGGCCAGCGCGGGGACGCTGGTCCCGTCCATCAGATCGGATACGCGCGTATGGGCGAAGACGTGGTGGTCCGGAAGCCCCGCCTTGAGCACCAGGAAAGCAAGCTTGGCGGGCCCGGTAAGAAAGGCCGTGCGTGCCTTGACTGCAGCCGTGGAAGCTGTGGCCGCGATGGCTGCGGCGGGGGCAACTGCGGGTTGTGATGTCAGGCTTGGCTGGACTGGTCCCGTCGCCTTGTCTCGCCGGTACGCGGCGATGAATTCTTGCAGTTCGGCGGCTCGCGCCCCCTCTGGCTTCTGGTCCGTACCCGTCCTCGAGCCCCCGCCAGACTGGATTTGCTTCTGGAACCGGAACACCAGGACGAGCGCCCCAACGATAATTGCCAGGGCTAGAACGAGTTTGAACAGGAACATTCGGGGCCTTGTACTGAAGCCGTCCGCGCCGGCAAGCTTCGGCGCGCGTGGCGGCGAGTATAGCGTCTGGAAACCTCGGATCGAGGTTTCCTGCTCTCCTTCCTTCAACCTTACATCGGCTCATCGCGCCGTTTGATGAGGGTCAAAGACTGCTCGGCCCCTCGGGCCCAAACTGCGGCTGGCATTGCGCTGACCACGAATCAACGGCCTTGCCGATCGGACCGGCGTCGGGTTGACGATCCGCTACTAGCCCGCGCAGATCCCATAGTTCGACGATATGACCACCCGCTGAGGTACGATTCTGCTGTGATCGTCCTGGGGGTTTTCGCAGCCGCGCGTTACAGCGGTCACGCCACAGACAATGCGCGGGCTTTGGCTTTCACCACATTGATCGTTGCGAGCCTCGGCATACGTCGGAACGACAGCCGTGCCCACCGGCACGACGCCTACTATGACCATTCCATCCACCATTCCGGATAAGGCATTCAAAGCGCGCGCCATGTTGGTGGGCGAGCGCATAGACTTGAAGGCCTGGAGTACGGCAGACACGCTGGCCACGAATCCGCTCACGGTGAAGGTGAAGGGCGGCGGGGTTGCCACGCTGCACCGCTATGGCGTAGTGGTGTTCTTCGATGTTTCGCCCATGGAGGAGGTGGCGTTTCTCGCTTCGCTGCGGCCGTTGGCGGCCAATCCTTATCCGACGCCGGAGACCGAAGCGCTCGAGGTGCGCATCGAGCCGGGCGGCCGGGAAGGTGTGGTCGGCGGCGTCGTGTACCTCGAAGATGCCGCTGTCGAGCGCCTTCAGGTGATTGCCGACGTGCTCAGCAAAAGCGTGTTGCTGTCGCTCTACGAAAGCAAAGTAGCAGGCGATTTCGATCGCATCGAGCCGCTGGCGGCAGAGCTGGACAGATCCGGCCGGATACGGGGCGAAAGTAAAGATCTGTTGAAGAACATCGGGTCCATGCTGCTGGTCGAGCAACGCATGGTGGGGCGCGCAGAGATCACCGAAAAGCCCGAAGTGCTTTGGGACAACCCGGCTTTTGAAGGTCTGTTCGCTCGGCTGGAGGACGAGTTCGAGATCAGGGAGCGGCACACCGCTTTGGAGCGCAAGCTCAACCTCATCTCCCGTACCGCGCACACGCTTGTGGAACTGCTCAGCAGCAAGCACTCTTTGCGCGTCGAATGGTACATCGTGATCTTGATCGTGTTCGAGATCCTGCTCACCGTCTATCAGCTTTTCCTGCGCTGAATCCTCGCGCAGTCCTGACTCGAGTCGAACGTTGATTGCAATCGCCGGGATTCTGACGTTCGCGTTCCTGGGTGCCATCCAGGCTTTGTACGGGCCGCTGGTGCCTGGGCTCCAACGCGCCTTCGGTGTCGGTACGAGGGATGTCGGCCTGGTCTTTGCCGCGCATGGCCTGGGAGCGCTGACGGGGATTTTCTTGCCGAGTCTTATCCGCGCTCCCGCCGCGACCCAGCGCTGGCTCAGCATCGCGACTGGCCTGCTATTGGTCGGCGCAGGGGCGATCTCGATTGCGCCGACCTGGCTGACAATGCTCTCGGCCGCATTCGTGCTCGCGCTGGGGTTTGGCATTCATGTGGTTCGGCTGAACAGCTTGTTCGTCGCCGGATTCGGGTCGCGCGGAATGAGAATGTCCCAGCTGATCAACGCGGCGTTCAGCGTCGGTGCGATCCTGGGGCCGGTTGCGGTGGGGCTATCGGGGCAGCCGTCCACGCGCATGTTCGGCGGCGTAGCGGTTTTGGCCCTGCTGCTCATTCCAGTGAACGTTTTTGCAGACCAAAAGGGCAGAGCTATCGCTTCGGCAGGGCTGTTCAATGCAGCCAAGGCGGGCCGGCCGGCCGGAGGTCCTTTGCGCTCACGCGCTCTGCTCTGCGCCTTCGTAGCGCTGATGTGCCTCACCTCCGGGGCGGAGAATTGCATTGCCGGCTGGACTACGACGCTGGCGATCGCAAACGGATACGCGTTCGCCAGCGCCGCGAATCTCACTGCGATGTTCTTCGGCTCGATCTTCACCGGCCGACTGTTGGCGGCCGGATTCGGTCATCGCGCGAAGCCGGCTCTCCTCGTGATGGGGGGGATCGGCTCTATCGCGGTTCTCCTGACCATCGCAAGCTTGACGCATGGTTCGCCCATCGCACTGGCTTTGGCGGGTTTCGCCATCGCGCCAATCTTCTCGGCCACGCTGGTATGGCTTGGGGCCGCGCTCCCGGTATCGGCCCACGCCAACGCGCTCGTCATTGGCGGGGCTCTGCTCGGGGCGGCGCTGTTTCCGCCCCTGGTGGGACGCGTGATCGGCGGCTACGGTGTGTCGGCAGCGCCGCCGGCGATTCTTTGCATCGCCCTGGCGGCGCTCGTCGTCGCGGGTGCGATCTATATTTCGCGCCGGCCTTGATGTCGGCCCGTATCCGCCTGTCGCTGCTGACCCGGTCGCATCAGAAGATGAGGCGGAACAGCCAGAACAAGGTTCCCGACAGGAGGATCGAGGCCGGCAGCGTTAGCACCCACGCGAGCAACAGATTGCGGACGGTCGCCCACTGCAGGCCCGATCCGTTGGCTGCTGCAAGCGCTGCCATGCAGCGCGGCGTACTGACTCAGTTGCCGAAGCGAATACCGTCGAGAATGCGATTGGCGAGGGCGCCCTGCGGGTCTTGTTCGGTGGCCATGACCATGACATCGACCTTTCCGGCCTGCAGGCAAAGTGCGAAGGAGGTGGCGCCTGGGTCGTCGCCTTGCTCGGCCAGCCCGCGTAGCGCGTTGACCTTGCCCGCCCTAACTTGGTGCGCATCGCGTACCAATTCCCGGCATGGACTCTTCATCCGGTGACCGAGACGGTGATCGAAGATCAAGACCTCGAGGTGGTACTCGCCGGGCTGCATGGTGTTTTGGCCGCCTGGCTCCGGGTCGAAGTTGTGGACGCGCATGTACTGATATCCGTGATCTCTCCCTGTCTGCACCTGGCTGTCGGGCGGATACGACAAACGGAACGCATAGCGATCGTCGCGGTAGACCTTCCATTTGCCGGTGCTGGGATTCGGTGCGGCAGCGGCCTCCTGCTGCGCCCCGGCGGGAATCGGTGCCAGCGCTAGCAGCGCCAGGCATGCCGCCACGGCAGCAAGGGTGCAGCCTTTCTTGAGGTACGACCTGTTACGCATCTGTTAACCCACACGGGAAAATGAGGCCTGAAACCACTAGCAAGATTGGCTCCCGGCGTGGAGACAGGGCCGAAAATGCTGCTGTGGGAAGGCGCACGCGCGGCGAGAAAACGCAGCAGCGGCGCGGCCGAGAGGGCAGCCGTGTATGCGCGACCGGTGATGCTCAGCGTGGCTCGGTTTCTTGTTGCCCAGCCAGCGCGCGAGCTTTGACGAGTGCTACGGCGTCGCCTTGTTGAGCCGCCCGCATGTACCAGTAGATCGCAAGTCGCAGATCCTTCGCCACGCCGTCTCCCTTCTCGTACATGCTGGCGAGGATGTACTGGGCACCGACGTCGCCTCCGTTGGCCGCCTCGCGATACCAGTGCGCCGCCTTTGCATAGTCTTTGGGTGCGCCACGCCCAAGAAAGTACTGTGTCGCTGCGCTGACCTGCGCGTCGGTGTGGCCCTGCTCGGCCGCGCGCTCGAACCAGGCCGTCGCCTCGGTGAGTGACTTGGGGACCGCTGTTCCATTCTCGTACAGCAGGCCCATGTTGTACTGGGCCTGCATCATTCCGGCGTCCGCGGCGCTGCGCAGCCAACGCAGTGCCTCGCCGCGCTGCGTCTCGGCCGCTTCCCCGCGGAATAACATCATCGCGTAGTTGAACTGCGCCAGGCGATCGCCCTTCCTGGCGTCCTCTGCGTACAGCTTTGCGGCCGTCGCGTAGTCGTGCCGTTCGTACGCGCGCCATGCGGTCACATCGGGCGCACCCAGGGTCGCGCGCGAGGCGAAGACGAACGCGAGTAGAGTCAGTGCGATGACGGCGCGAGCGTCGCTGCAGCCCATCGGCAGAAGATAACACGACCCTCGTACGCCGCCGTTGCGCCGCTTGGGGCAGAATAGCGCGGCGAGCCCGGTTCGGGGAACGCCGGCCGCCGCAGCACATAACAATTAGGAGGAGACAGATGAAGCTGCTTGCCCGAATGTTCGTGGCGGGAGTGCTGGCTTATGCTGCAGGAAGTGCCGCGCGGGCCGCCGAGCCGATAACCATCGGACTAGTGGACGAGATGACCGGGCCGCAGGCCGAGGCCGGGGTGCTCGTTCTTCACGGTACGCGCCTCGCGGTCGAGGAGATCAATGCGGCAGGCGGAATCATGGGACGGCCGGTGGAGCTGAAAGTAGAGGATAACGGCAGCACCAACCCGGGCACCGTGCTGGCCTATTCGAAACTCGTCGCCGAGGGCGGGGTCGTGGCTGTGATCGGCCCGCTGCGCAGCACCCAAGTCCAGGCCGCCTCGCCTACCATCGCCAAGGCGCGTGTCCCGGCCTTCATCGGCGGCAGTGACCCCAGTCTTACGCGCGTGAACAACCCCTGGATCTTCCGCGTCCGCCCCAACGACTTCTACTCCTCCAAGGTGATGGCGGAGTACGCGGTGAAGACTTTGAAGGGGACCAAGATCGCGATCATCCACTCGACGGATACCTTCGGCGCCGGTGGCAAGAACGCGTTAGTCGACGCTCTAAAGAATCTCGGCGTGGAGCCGGTGCTGATCCAAGGCTACACCAACAACTCCCAGGACTTCACTGCCATCGTGCTGGCGATCAAGAAATCCGGCGCCGACCTGCTGGCCACCTACATGACCAATTCACCCGACGTGGGCATCTTCGCCAAGCAGCTCCGGCAGCTCGGCGTAAACGTGCCTTGGATCGGATCCGCATCGCTGACGACGGACACGGCGATGAAGCTGGCGGGAGAGTCGCTATGGGGCACTTACACCGTGGCCGACTTCGTGATCGACGCCAACGAAGAGAGCAGAGCATTCGCCAGAAAGTTCCACGCCAAGCATGGCTTCGACCCGGACCTCTATTCCGGCTTCCCGTACGCCGCGGTCTACCTGATCAAGCACGCGATCGAAACGGCCAAGAGCACCGACCCCGACGCCATGCGCCAGGCGCTGCTGGCAACGCGCGGCCTCAAGGACGCAGAGGGAACCCACAACTTCGAGCCCAACGGCGACTCGGTGCACGGCTACAACGTCGTGAAGAACGACAAGGGCAAGGTCGTCTTCATCCAACGCATCGACTTTCCGGCGCCGTAACGGGCCCCCTCTCCCCTTGCGGGAGAGGGCGGGGGTGAGGGGGCCGTTGCGCGTAGCTCGAGGAGGGCGACAGCTCGATGCAAGCCCCGTTCGCGCTGAGCCCTTCGACTCGCTCAGGATAAACTCCGTAGCGTGGGCTGCGGAGTCGAAGCGTTCAGTCTCGTCGCCCGGATGAGCGCGGCGCAATCCGGGAACCTTGCCTGTATGGAGAGGAGAATGCTCATGAAAAGGTTGCTCCGTGTTACGGCAGCGCTTCTCGCTTTCGGCACTGGTCTCGCCGCTGCAGACTCCGGCAACCGCGTTACCATCTTGTACGACGCGTTCGGAAGCTCTGGCGCTTTCCACAAGGACTGGGGCTTCGCCGCATACATCGAATATGGAGGCAAGCGGATCCTGTTCGACACCGGGAACGACGCGCGTATCTTCGCCCACAATGTTAAGGCCGTTGGTGCCGATCTAGCGGCCCTGGATTTCGCGGTGATCTCGCATCGACACCTGGATCACACCGCGGGGCTGAGCTATCTGCTCGGCGTCAACCCCGGCGTGCGCATCTATGCGCCAAAGGAGGCTTTTGGCATATTCGGCAGCTCGCTGCCGAGCACCTTTTATCGCAAGGACGAATCGTTGCCGGACAGGATGCGCTACTACGACGGCAACCCGCCGGAGACCATGACATTCGGCTCCGCGTGGCCCGGGGCGAAGTTCGAGATGATCGACAAGCAAGTCGAAGTCGCGCCGGGCATCCACATTCTTTCCCTCGTGTCCGACAACCCTGGCACGAGAGAGCTGCGCGAGCTATCCCTGGTGATCCAGACCCCGGAGGGTGTTGTGGTAGTGGCGGGATGCTCCCATCCGGGCATCGATAAGATCGTCGCGGCGGCGACCTCCATCGATTCCCGTGTTGCTCTCGTGATGGGAGGATTCCACTTGCCGGCGGCGCCAGATGCCGAGATCGCGCGCATCGGAAGCACGCTCAAAAGCACACTCAAAGTCGACCGGCTCGCGCCGGGACACTGCACCGGAGAGCCCGCTTTCGCGCAGTTCCGCAAGATGTGGGGCGAGCGTTACTTGTACGCAGGGGTGGGGAGCGTGATCGAACTGCCCTGAGTTCGGCTAAGGGCGTCGAAAACATTGGCGCCTCGGTGTGGGTTGCGTAACACGCATCGAGCGCAAGTTGCTCGGCAGTGGACCTGACTGCGGGCGTATCCTTCCGACCGAGGCAAAGCGCCACAGCTCACGGCCTAGCGAGCTCGGCGACCTATAACTTTCGTTAGATCGTCTGCTTCACGCCCTCGGCGTACGTTGCAACCCACGCCGACGTCATCCAACGGACATACCCTTGGTCTATCGTTCCGGCGAATAGCGCCGTCGGGCTGCTCATTCCATGCCGTTACCATAGACCCGCCGGCGGGCCGAAGGTTGATACGGCAGTCGGGCACCCGAGCAGATGACAACACTGGGGCCGAGGCCATAAGAAATCTCAGGGAGGAGATCCATGCATGCAGTCGCCCGCTCAGCGCGCGATTTTGCCGCGCTGTGTCTGCTGGTCTCGGCAAGCGTCTTCGCTGCGCGCTTGAGCTTGCGCGCATCGCGCAGGCGGGCGCCCCGTTCTGTTCAGAGAAGGCGATCTACTAGGCGCCGCTGGATGCACTGGGTGCTCCTGGCCCAGGGCGCGGTCATGGCGCTGGGCCTTCACGTTGGACTGGCCCAGGCCGATATCGCCTACGATTGTCCCACCGGGGCGAACTGTCGGCCGCCGGACGTTGGAATCTGGAATTACTGGTGTGACGGCGCTTATGGTTATGCAAGCTGCGGGGGGCCGTGGCTGTCGGAAGACGCGGCGATCGCCTCGCTGCTGCAGACCGTGTACAGCCCTGCCTACGATGCCTGCCCTCCCGTATCGATCACCGTGCCCCCTTACACCCACCGCAACATATTCTTAGGGGTGGACGCCGGCCTCGACTTCACCGATCAGTTCACTTACGCCTACAGCGCACCCGCCCACGCCAATCCGGCTTGCACGGTCCCCATTACCGCTTACATCAATAATTTCGGCCGTCAGCGCATCGTGGCCTGCGCCAACGGCACCAATAACGGCCAGACGGCTAATGGGTGGTATTGCGGTGAGCTCAACGTCGACCAACCGAAGAACGCGGGACCGCCCGACAAGCCAAAGTGCTGCGGCCAAGAAGGTAACCCGATCAACCCGTGGTTTCCCAACAAATATCAGCTCGAGGTCGATTACACGGGTGCCGGAGCCATGCCGCTCACCTTCAAGCGCACCTACAACAGCATGCGTCTTACGACCTACAGGGAGCAGGTCAGCGACACGGGTCCAGTGCAGAGCGTCGGGATCCGCTGGCGCCACAACTACAGCCGTCAGGTGTTCTACGTCAACGCCGGACCGATTGCTGGTGCCTACGTCTACCGTCCCGATGGGAAACGGTACTATTTCAACCAGGCGGGCACGAGCTTCGCGCCGGAGGCCGATGTCGACGCGCGCCTGGTGCAGTTGGTGGACGGGTCCAGCAATCTCAGCGGGTGGCAATACACAGACGCAGAGGACAACGTCGAGACCTTCGATACCAACGGCAAGCTGGTCTCCATACGGAACCGCGCCGGCCTGACCCAGAGCCTGACGTACGACATCGCTGGCCGTCTCACCGTGGTCACCGACCCCTTCGGGCGCTCGCTCAGCTTTACCTACGTGAACGCCCAGTCTGCGCTGATCGCCACCATGACGGATCCGGCAGGGCAGGTCTATACCTATGCCTACGACAGCAATTTCAATCTCATCTCGGTCGGCTATCCAGACGGCAAGCTGCGCCAATACGTGTACGACGAGCCGGCCTTCAGCCAGGGATTCACGCACGAGCTGACTGGCATCGTCGACGAGAACGTCAACCGCTACGCCACCTTCACCTACGATGGCAGCGGCACCCCGCTTTCCTCCGAGCACGGCGCGAGCGGGAGCGGCATCGACAAGGTCACCCTGTCCAACAATGGCGTCGGCAGCACGACGGTCACCGATGCGTTGGGTGGCGTCCGCACCTGGAGCTACGCAGCGGTCCAAGGAGTGCAAGCGCCCACGGGGCTATCACAGCCCTGCAACCGATGCGGCGATGCGGCCTCGGCCTATACCTACGACGCCAACGGCAACGT
>JACXTT010011123.1_pt1 | contig 12063 bp, 12 predicted proteins | sample 9270951 | NCBI WGS metagenome assembly JACXTT01 (sample SAMN15532306, study PRJNA645909) | rock metagenome | isolation source: weathered quartz diorite | place: Puerto Rico | collected 2017-06-21 | reverse complement strand
GTCCCATGAGTGGTTTCGGGGCCAGGTCAGGGGGGACTCGATCTCGGGCTAGCGACCTGGCATCACCCCAACAGGGATTCCGCAAGGAATTAATTCGTCGAACTAGGGATACGTATCCCGGAGGCCAACCATCATGTTTTTTGACAACGACCATGCCGTTTCAGCCGCAGCAGCAGCACCCGCTCCCGAATCACCCGCCGAAGAAACAAAGAACGAAGTGAACGCAACTCCCGCCGAGCCGGCCGCAGCCGCCGCTCCCGAGGAAACCTCTGTCGCTGAGCCAGCGCAAGCTCCAGCTCCTGCCGAGGTGTCCTCCGCAGCGTCCGCGCCTGACGCCGAAGCCGTCGCCGCTGCCGAAGAAGCCGCAGGCGCCGAAGAGATGAGCAAGCTCATGGCGGAGTACGACGAGCAGCAGGAAGCTCACGCGCAAAACGAAATCATTGAAGTAAAGGTCGTCGCGTACACCGAGCACGGCGTCGTCGTGGACCTCGGTCAAAAAACTGAGGGCCTGATTCCCGCGGCCGAATTCGCGGCAGACACGGAAATTCCGCGTCCTGACCCGAACTCCACGATTGAAGTGCAGCGCACCGGCGAGAAGAAAGACGGCTACACGATTGTCAGCTACCAGAAAGTGCTGCGCCGCCGTACTTGGGAAAAACTCGAAGCGGCTTTCAAAGCGAAGGAAACGTTGACGGGCAAAGTTGTAGACCGAATCAAAGGCGGCGTCGTTGTTGACGTTGGCGTGCGCGCGTTTCTCCCGGGCTCGCAATACGATTTGCGCCCGACGCAGAATCTGGACGCGCTGGTCGGCCAGGAAGTCCAAGTTCGCATCACGAAGCTGAACCGCCGCCGCGGCAACATCGTCGTGAGCCGCCGCGCGCTGCTCGAAGAAGATTTGCACGCGAAGCGCGCCGAATTACTGGAAAAGCTTAGCGAAGGCCAGACCGTCCACGGCACGGTGAAAAACGTGACGGAATACGGCGCGTTTGTGGACATCGGCGGGTTGGACGGTTTGTTGCATTTGACCGACTTGAGCTGGGGCCGCATCAAGCATCCTTCCGACGTGGTGAAGCCGGAGCAGGAACTCGATGTGATGATCCTGAAGTTCGATAAGGACAAGCAGCGCGTTTCGCTCGGTTTGAAGCAATTGATGAAGGATCCTTGGATTGATGCAGCGGAAAAATATCCCGCGGGCGGCAAATTCAAGGGCAAAGTCGTGGGCGTTGTGGACTACGGCGCCTTCGTCGAGCTGGAACAAGGCATCGAAGGGCTGGTGCACGCGACGGAAATGAGCTGGACGAAAAAGTCCGTGCAGCCTTCGAAGGTCGTGAAAGTGGGTGACGAAGTAGCCGTTGTGGTGCTGGACATAAAGCCCAGCGACCGGCGCGTTTCGCTCGGCATGAAGCAAGCACAACCTGATCCGTGGCTCTTGACCGCGGAAAAATATCCGGTTGGCACGATTGTCACTGGAAAGGTCCGCAACATCGTGGAGTTCGGCGCGTTCGTGGAAATCGAAGATGGATTCGATGGGCTGGTTCACGTCGGCGACGTGAGCTGGACCGGACGCGTGAACAATCCGCACGAAGTTTTCAAGAAGGGCGAGCCTGTCACCGCAAGAGTCCTCAGGGTAGACGCCGATGCTCGGCGCGTTTCCTTGGGCATCAAGCAGGTTGACGACAAATTCGACACCTGGGTCAAGCAACACAGGGTCGGCGACATCGTGAAGGGCAAAGTTTCGCGCATCGCCATGTTCGGGGCGTTCGTAGACTTTGGCGATAACATCGAAGGCCTTTGCCACAACACGGAAATCACGGACCGTCGCGGCCGTGACGAAGGCCCGGTTGCGCGTACAACGACTGGGCCGCTGAAGAGCGCGGGGCCGCTCGAGCCCGGCAAAGAGTACGAGTTCAAGATCATCAAGATCAGCCGGGACTCACGGCGCATCGGACTCAGTTATAAGGCCGCAGTGAAGCAGCAGGAGCGCCGCGAGATCGAGCAGTACCGCACAAGCAAGTCTTCAGCGACGGCGACGATCGGCGACGCGCTCAAGCAAAAGCTGGCTTCGCGCGGATAAATCCAGGCGATTTCCAGGGCGGGGCTTCGCGAAACGCGGGGCCCCGCAAATTTTGTTTTACCTCCGGGGCAATTTAATGATAGGAAGGGGAGCAACCGGCGGGGTTTGTCCCCCAGCTAAGCCCTTCCGCATCATGCATCTGCGGCGTATTATGTTTTGGCTAAATTGCGAGGCCTGTTCACGATGAGCAAGCAACCGACGCTGACGAAAGCGGACTTGATCGAAGAAGTGCTGCGGGTTACCGAGTTGCCCCGCAAGGAATCTGAATCCATCGTAGAAACGATTTTTGACAGCATTATCGAATCGCTGCAGAAGGGCGACAAAATTGAGATTCGCGGCTTCGGGAGCTTCCGCACCAGACAACGGCGCGGGCGCACCGGGCGGAATCCGAAGACAGGCGAAAAAGTGGATGTACCCGCAAAGCGAATCCCCTTTTTCAAGCCGAGCAAGGAGCTGAAAGATTTTGTGAACAGCGCGGAAGCGGCGAACATGACCGCCGCGGCGGAAGCAGCCGCCGCAGGGGACCCGCCTCGAAGCTGACAGAACCCTGAAAATCTGTGTGTTGGGACGCCGGCGATTGCCGGCGTTTTCTTTTACTGCCTGTGCGGACTGCGCGAGGCCGGCGTTTGTTTCGCTCGCGAACATCCAGCCCATTCCGGTGGAGTTCTTTAATTGCTCGCAACCACCAGCCTGTCATCCCGACCCTCAGGCTGCGGTCTTCCGCAGCCTGAGACGCAGGGATCTCTCTTCATCCACGAAATTCAAGCCAAATTATGCAGTGGGTCAGTTTGACCGCTTCCTCTCCGAGCGCCTTTTGCGAGGAGAATTTCTTGGATCGTGACACAATAGGTCAAAAATTCAAACTGACCCACTACCCCAAAGTGACCGGGTTCTTTCGCGCGCCGTTTCTGCGCTATCCTTTGTGCGGTTCGAGTTTCGGGCGAGGCGCAAACTGCGGGACCGGGGGTTTGTACCTACAAACCCTCGAAAGAAAACGGGGGATTGGGGGTTTGTACTTACAAACCCTCGAAAGAAAACGGGGGATCGGGGGTTTGTACTTACAAACCCCCGAAAGAAAAATGGACTATCTTTGGACTCCTTGGCGCTATCAATACATTACGAATGCTACTGCCAACGAAAAGCTAGACTGTATTTTTTGCGACGCAGCAAGGCGCCAGGATGACGCGACGACGCTGGTCGTTCACCGGGGTGTCAGTTCTTTTGCAATTCTGAACCGTTTTCCCTACACCTCGGGCCACTTAATGATTGTCCCGTACCCGCACGTGGCGGAAATTTCAGGATTGGATACCGCGACGCTAACCGAGATAATGACGCTCGCGCAGCGGGTAGAAAATGCGTTTAAGTCCCTCTACAAGCCCGACGGAATGAATTTCGGTATGAACTTGGGGCGCGCCGCCGGCGCCGGTATCGCCGGCCATGTGCACCTGCACGCGCTACCGCGCTGGATTGGCGATGCGAGTTTTATGTCCGTTGCCGCAGAAACCCGCGTCCTCCCCGAAGATCTTTCCACAACGTTTCAGCGCCTCCGCTCCGCTCTCGAGTAAGCAACGTCTCCGCCTGAAACGCCGTAGGCGTGTCACACGTTAGCCCAGCCCGCAAGGGCTGGGTTCCATTCATGAGCAGAGGCGAGCCCCGTAGGGGCGGCACAAATACAATCCAACTTGGGACCAACTGGAATCCAGTTTTTATTTCTGCGATTTCGCTTGTTACACTGTGACGTAATCCAGGTGAATCACTCTTGAACCTTGACTTGACCGAAGAACAAAAACTCCTTCAAAAAAGTGTTCGCGAATTTGCCGAGTCGGAAGTAAAGCCACTCGCGCGCGAAAATGATGAAACGGGCCATTTCCCTCGCGATCTTTTCTCAAAAGCCGCGGAACTCGGCCTCACCGGCGTCGCGCTGCCTGAAAACGAAGGCGGCGCTGGGTTTGATCACATCTCCTACACTATCGTCATCGAAGAAATCTCCCGCTGCTGCGCCTCCACCGGCGTCATCCTTTCCGTACAAAATTCACTCTACTGCGATCCAATTCATCGCTACGGAACCGACGAACAAAAGAAAAGACTTCTCATTCCCTTCGCACGCGGAGAAAAAATCGGCTGTTACGCGTTGACCGAGCCGCAAGCCGGCTCAAACGCCGCTGCCTTGCAAACCAAAGCCGTCAAGAAAGGCGACAAGTACATCCTCAACGGCACAAAAGCCTGGATCACCAACGGCGGTGCGGCTGACGCTGCCATCGTTTATGTCAACACTGACCCGCCCAAGGGCGAAAAAGGAATCACCGCGCTGGTCTTGGAAAAAGGCACACCGGGATTCAAAGTCGGCAAGGAAGAAAAAAAACTCGGCATCAATGCCACCGCTTGCAGCGAACTTGTCTTCACCGATTGCGAAGTCCCTGTCGCGAATCGCATTGGCAACGAAGGCGAAGGCTACAAAATCGCGCTTTCGACTCTCGACGGCGGCCGCATCGGCATCGCCGCGCAAGCCGTAGGCATTGCGCAAGGCGCATTCGACGCCGCGCTAAAATATTCTCAGCAGCGCCTCGCCTTCGGTCATCCCATTTCCCAATTCCAGGCAATTCAGTTCATGCTCGCAGACATGGCCACGGAACTCGACGCCGCACGCCTATTGATTCGTAAAGCAGCATGGAAGCAGGATACCGGCGCGCGCTTCAGTATGGATGCGGCGACCGCCAAACTCTTTGCCAGCGAAATGGCCACACGCGTGACACACAAAGCCATTCAGATTCACGGTGGCAATGGCTACAGCCGCGAATACCCCGTCGAACGCAACTACCGCGACGCCCGCATCACCGAAATCTACGAAGGCACAAGCGAGATCCAGCGTCTCGTCATTTCCTCCTGGCTGCTTCGTTCGTAATCTGTTTCCCGCTTAAAACTCAAATCCTGCAGTTGTAGGGGCCGCCTTCCGAGGCGGCCCTTGCCCCACGCTTTTTGCCCGTCTCGGCCTGGTCGGGAGCATGTTTTTCTAAGGGTCGCCTTCTGCCTATCACTGCCCGGCAGGGGATGCTCTTTAGGAGGCCGGGGCTTCAGCCCCGGCGTAACGCGCCAACAACGAAGGGCTTTAGCCCCTGAAGAAAACGCCCCTTCGCGGACATTATGAGCATTGCCGAACATGAACCATCCCCGCAGAAATAGTATTCTGGCATCGTGCTTGATTTCGATTGCAGCCTCGAATTTGACCCAAAACGCGACGCGGAATTTTTCTCTGCATTGCTCCCTTTTCCCGCAATCTGCCTCATCGAACCGTGTGAGGAAAAAGCAGAACCGTACTTGATTCGTACCCAGGATTTGCGCCGCCGATTGCAACGCCTCCTCGGCCCTCTCGACCCCTCCAGCAAACGCCTGAACTTGCGGGACTTTGCGAAAACTGTTCGCTATCGCGTAACGGCTTCTGCCCTCGAACAATCCCTCGCGTATTACCAGCACGCAAAGCAGCGCTTCCCAAAAAAATATCGCGCTATGATGCGCCTGCGTCCGCCCGCAGTTCTGAAAGTGAATCTGCGCAACGCGTATCCACGTTGCTATGCGACGCGAAGAATTCCCGTGGACGCAAACGGCGCGCCCTCCGGCGGCACATATTACGGCCCCTTCGCTTCGCGGAAATCCGCCGAAGCCTTTGCGGAACGCGTTCTCGATCTCTTCAAAGTCCGCCGCTGCCAGATCAAAATTCGCCGCGATCCTTCCTTTCCCGGCTGCATCTATTCCGAAATGAAAATGTGTCTCGCGCCATGCTTTGCCGGCTGCACTAAAGAGGAATACGACGTCGAAGTGGAAAAACTCGTTCAATTCCTGGAAACCGGCGGCAATTCTCTGCGAACGGCGTACGAAACCGAGCGTGAAAAGGCAAGTCAGGAACTCGATTTTGAACGAGCCAGCGCCTTTCATAAGAAACTGGACAAGGTGGACGAAGCCTTGCGCGGCCAGCCGGAACTCCCCCGCCGCATTCAGGATTTGAATGCCGTCGTTCTTCAGCGCGCAAGCGCCGAACAAACTATCGCCGTCTTTCCGGTCAAGGGCGGCCGTCTCGCTGAACCGTTTTTTCTTTCCTTCTCTCAACTCGCAGGAGAGCCGCGTTCCGCTGAGCAACTCCTTCGGGCGCGGTTAGAAGACTCTGAAGCAAAAGCACCTTCCGGCGACCTCAGCGAACATCTTTGGCTCATCGCGCGCTGGTTTTATAGCAATCCTCGCGAAGGCGAAATTTTCTTTCACGAAAAAAGCTGGCCTTATCGCAGAATGATGCGGGCCTGCGCGCGGCTGCTGGCCCCGCCGGAACAATCCACGACAAACGTGTCCGGCACGCCCACCAAAAACACGCAAGGGGAACAGGGCCCGAAATGAACAATCGAGCCACACTGGAAGGCACAAAGCGGTTCGCAGAAAAGTGGCGCGGTCGCGCCGCCGATGGACATTTCCGCGAAGTAATCGGACTCGTTGTCTCCTCGATCGGAATCGGCACCTACCTTGGCCAGCCGGATCCGCGCACGGACGCTGCCTATGCGGAAGCTATCGTCGCGGCAGTCGAAAACGGCATCAACTTTCTCGATTCCGCCATTAACTATCGCTTTCAAAGGAGCGAGCGCTCCATCGACGCCGCCCTGCAACAGCTCGCTGTAAAAGGAATTTCGCGGGAAGGACTTGTCGTGTGTACCAAAGGCGGCTTCCTGACCCCGGACGGCGCAATGCCTGCCGACCCCAATCGGTATTTTTTCGACGAATACATTCAGCCGGGAATTTTTTCTGCAAAGGACATCGCCTGTGGCAGCCACTGCATGACCCCGCGTTTTCTCCAAAACCAGCTCGGCCGCAGCCTAAAAAATCTTGGCGTGGAATGTGTGGACGTCTACTACCTGCACAATCCGGAGACGCAGCTTGGTGAAGTGCCCCAACGCGAATTCGAAAAGCGCGTTCGCGAGGCGTTCACATATCTCGAGTCCGCGGCGCAGGAAGGAAAAATCCAGTATTACGGCATGGCAACATGGAACGGCTTCCGTCAAGAGGCCAGCGCGCGCGACGCGATGCAGCTTGCAGAGATCGAGCAAATCGCACGGCAGGTCGCCGGCGAAAAACACCGCTTCCGTTTCGTGCAACTGCCGTTCAACCTCGGGATGACCGAAGCCTTGACGCTCGGCAATCAAACCGTCGCAGGAAAACAGCTCACGATCATGGAAGCGGCCAGTGAACTGGGCATCACGCTCATCGCCAGCGCATCGCTTCTGCAAGGCCAAGTGACGCGCAATCTGCCGCCCTTTGTCGCGCAAGCATTGAGCCTCGAAAATGACGCCGAGCGTGCCCTGCAATTTGTGCGTTCCGCACCTGGAATCACAACCGCCCTCGTCGGAATGTCTCGCGCCGAACACGCGCGCGCAAATTCGCGGCTAGTCTCCGTACCGCCCGCCACTCTGGAGCAATTCAGCCAGCTTTTCTCCCGCGGCGAATCTGTATAGCCCCTATCGCGTATCGCTAAGCCGCGCCCGGCCATCCTTCCATCCATGTCGAAATCGCTTTGCCCAGTTCTTCGATTTTGCCCGTAAAGAAATGATTGACCCCCTCAACCACAACTAATTTTTCTTCTCCGGGCAGCTTGCTCACAAGGTTTTGCAGCCGGTGTACATCTCCAAATTCGTCTTTCGAACCATGTACAAACAGTTTCGGTTTCAAGCAATTCTCGAGGTAGGAAAAATCCGAATTATTCACCGGCGCACCAATGCCGATCAACCGCCGCACGCGGGCATCCTCGCATCCCACGCGCAAGCCAACCCAGCAGCCGAAGCTAAAACCCGCGAGCAGCAAAGGCTCACCCGAAAATTCCGCAGCCAGAAAATCCAGCGCCGCGCGCACGTCTTCGCGCTCACCAATCCCGCGATCATGCGAACCCTCGCTCAACCCTGTGCCGCGAAAATTGAATCGCAACACCGCGCCTTGATGCGCATCCAGCGCCTTCGCCGCCTGATATACAACTTTGTTGTGAAGCGTCCCGCCGAACAGCGGATGCGGATGACAAACGACTGCAGCAAATTTAGGTTGCGCGCCGTTGGCGGGCGTCCACAAAACTGCCTCAAGTTTTCCGGTGGGTCCTACAAGAAAGAAATTTTTCGATTCGTGATTCGCGCTCATGCTGTGCGCGAACAGTTTAGCTGAACAGCATACGCGCAATGAAATACGCCGGCCCTACTCCACCACGCGTTTTAGCGTTATCACAAGCGAAGTGCTGTGCGGCAGTCTTTCCACGTTCACAATTTGCGCCGGAATGTTCCCGCTTCCCTGCCACGGTTTTGCATCCTCATTTACAAATTTGACGAACAGCGTTTCTCCCGGCGCGTATTCGCGGTTGCTCAGAAAACGAATTTTTTCTGCCGACACTTCCAGAGTCATCGCCTCCTCGGGCCAAAGAATGTGCCGCGGGCGTACGCGAATCGGCAGCGAGACACTTCGTACTGAACCATTCTCCGTAGTGGAACCAGGCTTCTGATCGCCCGCAATATTTGCGGGCTGCGGAATTCCCTCGAAGTGCACGGCGATTTCTTCGCTCTCTTCAGCTGTTCCCCGCAAAAGGCGGCTGCGCACAACGCGCGCAAGCACTTCCGGCTGCGCCTCAGGAGTCGCGGCATCAAACGGGAACGTCACCCAGAGCGGGAATCCTTCTTCATGATGTTTGTGGCAAGCCACCAGCAGCCCGCCGCGCGAGACGTTGCGCGTCTCGCATACTTCCGATTGCTGCCCAAGAGGCGCAACCCACCGCAGCCTCACCGGGAGGCGCAAACGTACCCTTGCATGCAGGCGCTGTTGCATCGCTGGTTACCACAGGAAGTGAGCGGCGGGCAGGTGGACTATACACCGCTGATACCAAAACTGCTAGAACTCGTACTAGGACGAAAAACATGGTTTTTCGCGTTGCAGTTTAATAAGTCGAATGTTAGCGTTTTTGAGATTTTCATAATCCCCGCAGAGAGGTTTCATGGGAGACGGAGCAGAGCGCCGCGAAGCGCGGCGATTCACGATGACGCTTCCTCTCCGTGTCTTCCCCAGCGAGTCCAAGGGACCGGAGCTCAACGCGCGCACGCGCGACGTCAGCTATCGCGGACTTTATTTTCTTGCCGACGCCAAATTCGAAGTAGGCAGCGAGATCGAATTTGTCATCACTCTTCCCGAACAAGTCACGCAATCCGGCGAGGTGAGCATTCATTGTCACGGCCAGGTTGTGCGAGTCGAGGCCGCTGAAAACGATCACATGGGTGTTGCCGCCAAGATAGAACGCTACGAGTTCCTGCACGCTGCGGCTTGATTCTTTCGCCCGCAATTCCCCGAGTATCCTCCTCAGCCCACAACGCGTACAATCCTACTTTGAGAACCAAGTGGGGGATTGCATGTATCACTACAACGCCACGACCGCGCTGGAAGAACTTCAGGAAGACGCAGTGCTGCCTCATCCAGTCAAGCTGCGCGATATGATTCTGCGCACCGTGCATGACGCGGCGGAAGCGCAGCAACTCAATCAGGAATTCCAAGACTATTTGGCGCGTTTCGGCGAAATTCAAAAAGTCGCGCGCACGATTCTGGAAAAAATCGCCGCGGCGAAAAGCAAAAGCGCATGACTCTGCCGCGGTTTTTCTTGCTCGCAACTCGTCACTCGTCACTCGCCACTTTTTTCCCGACGGCGACCGCGATCACGCACGAGGCCCGCGTTTGGCAGGCACAACGCAACAATGCCCACTAAGCCGCGCGTTCTCTTGCTTTCCGCATCTTCCGGCGCGGGCCATGTCCGTGCCGCGCAAGCGCTCGAAAAAGCTTTTGCCGCGCGGGGTGATTGCCGCGTCGAACATGTGGACGTCATTCAACACGTCAGCAAAGTGTTCCAGCGCTTGTACGACAAAACGTATATCGGCATGGTGCGCCGCGCACCCGAACTCATGGGCGTCCTCTATGACCGCACCGACAAGCCCTGGGAAAAAATGCGGCAGCGGCTGGCCATTGACCGCCTCAACACGCGGCCCATGATCCGCATGTTGAAACGCGTTCAGCCCGATCTTTGCATCGCCACTCACTTCCTGCCCGCGGAAATCATCGCGTGGCTCATCGCCAAGAAAAAATTGCGCGCGCGCAACGCCATCGTCGTCACCGATTACGACGTGCACGCCATGTGGCTCTGCCGCACCGTGGACCGCTATTACGTAGCGATTCCCGAAGCCGCGGAATATCTCGGCGGCATCGGCGTGCCGCGCGACATCATTCGTGTCACTGGAATTCCCGTCGATCCGCTTTTTTCCGCCGCCGTCGATCGCGCCGCCGCGCGAAAACATTTGGGACTCGATCAGGCTGCGCCGGTGATTCTGATCGCCGCCGGCGGATACGGCATCGGTCCCGTCGAGCAGCTTGTGCACGATTTGCTCGCGTTGCAAAAACCGTGGCAAATCGTGGCGATTGCCGGCAAATCCGAACAAGTTAAGAAAAAGCTCGACGCCATTGCGTCTACCGCAGGCAACTTGCCCCTCGAAGGACAAAGCCGTGAGCCGCGTCTCGTCCCTGTGGGCTTTACACGCGAAATGGACCAGTACATGGCGGCGGCCGATTTGCTCGTCGGAAAAGCGGGCGGGCTTACCACCTCCGAAGCTCTGGCGCGCGCGTTGCCCATGGCGCTCATTGAACCCATCCCCGGCCAGGAAGAGCGCAACGCGGACCACTTGCTCGAAGAAGGCGCCGCGATCCGCTGCAACAATCTTCCCGCAGCCGCGTGGAAAATCGCCGGGCTGCTGAACGACGCGCAGCGCTTCGCTCGCATGAAAGAAGCGGCGCGCAAACTCGGCCGGCCGAGCGCCGCCGCGGAAATCGCTGCGGATGCGCTGAAGCTGTTACACTGAGATTGATTTCTTTAATTCTGTAGGAGGCGGGGGCTTCAGCCCCTGCGTAAAGCGTCAAAGAGAGTGGGGCTTTAGCCCCTGAAGTCTCAATCGGTTTTGTGGGTCGGAGCTTTAGCTCCGACATTCTCTGATCCAGAAGGATGGGCTTTAGCCCCTGAGGAATTGGTTTTTTCCTCACCTTTCCATTTAAACTGATTTGGCTTGAAAAAAAGTAATGCGACGCAACACACTTCTGATTGACGCCGACGACACGCTCTGGGAGAACAATGTTTTCTTCGAGAATCTGATCGAGGACTTCATCACTCTCGTCGAGCCGTACGGATTCACGCGCGCCTACGTCCGCCACATCCTGAACGAAACCGAGCGAAAAAATATCCGGCAGTACGGCTACGGCGTGCGCAGCTTCGGCCGTTCGCTCGAAGAGACGTACATGAAGTTGGCCGAGCACCAGGCAAAGCGCGAACAGCTGGCGGAAATTCACAATCGCGTGGTGGACCTCGAAAGAACTCCTCCGAAGATACTGGATGGAGTTCCCGAAACGCTGGCCTATCTGACCGAACGCCACCGCCTGATTCTCTTCACCAAAGGCGAACCCGCCGAGCAGTCCGCCAAAGTGCAACGCTCCGGCTTGCAGGGATTTTTCGAAGCCATCGAAATCGTCCACGAAAAGGACACCGTCACCTACACTGGCCTCGTCACCAAACACAAAATCGTGAAGTCGCATGGCTGGATGATCGGCAACAGCCCGCGCAGCGACATCAATCCCGCGCTGAAAGTGGGACTCAACGCCGTCTACATTCCGCACCAGCACACCTGGCATCTGGAGCACGAGCCCGTCATGGCCGGCTCCGGCAAACTCGTCATCCTCCCCGGCTTCCGCGAACTCCGCAGCCATTTTTAACTTCCGTCGTTTTTTCTGCTGTGGTATAACTGTTATACCAGCATTCGCTTCCACTTCGACTCGCGGAAAAGCAAGAACCTGCGTCGCAATCCGAAGCGCGGCATTGGCTTTGAGGAAGTGCAGGAGATTTTCTCCCATCCGTACTACCTGGACGAACGAGTTGACCTCCCCGAACAGCTGCGTGCCAT
>JACXTT010011122.1_pt1 | contig 12063 bp, 12 predicted proteins | sample 9270951 | NCBI WGS metagenome assembly JACXTT01 (sample SAMN15532306, study PRJNA645909) | rock metagenome | isolation source: weathered quartz diorite | place: Puerto Rico | collected 2017-06-21 | reverse complement strand
GGCCCTGTTCCTCTTCGGCCCGGCCGGGATGATCGCGTACCAGGCCAAGCACGGCATCCCCTTCCCGGAGATCGGCGCCTGGTACTTGATCTTGGCCCACGGGCTCGGTGGCCTCTTCCTGGTGCTCGGGATCTTCACGCGCTGGGCCGCGCTCGCCAACGTGCCGGTGATGCTGGGGGCACTGCTCTTCGTTCACTTGAAGAACGGGTTCTGGGAGTTCAACACCCCGAACGGCTACGAGTACGTGCTGGTCCTGCTGGTCGCCACCGTAGCGCTGGCGATGATCGGTGGGGGCGCGCTGACGCTCAGGCGGTAGCGGGGCGGGCTTACTGCGAGCGAGGCGTGGCGCCGCTCTCTTCGGCGGGCTTCGCCGCAGCGTTCGCGAACTTGCTGGCCGGAACCGGGCTCGTGGACCGGCTGAGGGTCAGGCTCGTGTCCTTCCCTGCCTCCACCGTCACCTTCTCGTCCCAGAGCGTCGCGCCGTCGACCACCGCGACGACCCGGTAGCGGCCGGCCGGGATCTCCTTGAACTCGTAGGCCTCACCGAGGCGGAAGGCGCGGCTGCGCCTGACGTCCTGGGTGACCGGCTCGTCCCCGACCAGTGCAAGCGTGCCGGTGATCAGGCGACGCTGAGGGGTGACGTCGGGCCACTCGGTCTTGCCCACGAGACGACCGACCGATGAAGGATCGACGGGGCGCGCTTGATCTCGCTGGGGCGTATCCACCGCGGCAGCCGGGACCACCAGCGCGCCCACGCTGACCAGCCAGCGCCGAGCTTCCTGGTATTCGGTCGAGCTCGCATCCGCCCGGCCGAGGACCCAGCGGAACTGGACGGTCGCCTCGGCGCGCTTGTCCAGGAAGGAGAACGCGGTCCCGAGCGCAAACCGCGGCGGGATCGCCGTGGGCTCGAGGTCGACCGCCTGGCGATACTTCTCGACCGCGTTCACGTAGTCCCCCTTCGCCATGAACGCGTCCCCGTCGACTTTGAGCTGCTCGGCCGGGGAGAGGGTCTTCGTGACCGTTGGGTGCGTCGCCGGCCCTTGCTGGCAGGCGGCGAGCAGGGTCGCCGCCGCCAGCACGAGGAGCCAGCGCACGCCTAGTTCTCTCGGTACGAGATGATGCGGGTGTTGTAGAGGCCGCGGAGGGCCAGGTCGATGCCCTCCTTGCCGTAGCGGATCTTCATCGTCGCGGCCTGGTTCAGGAACTCGAAGTAGCCGCCCGCCTCGGCCGCGTTGGTCTCGTTCGCGATCAGGGCCCCGCGGATCTCGGTATTGCTGCCGCTCCGGAAGCCGACGCCGACGTTGCGGCCCGTGACGATAACGATGCCGTTCCAGGTGAACTGGCTCGACTGGAAGAACGACAGGTCCGCCTCCTCCATGACCAGGACGCCGTAGCCGGTGATCGTCTGGCTGCCGCTCACCGCCAGGCCGATGAAGTTGGAGCTCGGGTCGTACTCACCTTTGATATAGAGGAGGGCAGGAGACGTGGCGGTGCCCAGGTTCACGGTCTGGTTGACTTGATCGGTGCCGGTGCAGTTGTTGGTGACCGTCACCTGGTTGGCGGTGCTGGTCGAGACCATGCGGAGGCCCTCCGGCTTCGTGGAGGAGCCACTCGCATACTGACACGCCTGCGTGCTGTTGACGATCTGAGTGGCCGGATTCGACGCCAGGTTCGTGAGGAAGTTCTGGATCAGGGTCGGATTCAGCGAAGTGTCCGCCGCGATCGTCCTTCTCCCGGTGCCGGCCGCGTCGGTGTCAGACGGATTGGTCGCGGTGTCGTTCACGTCGGCGCCCTGTACGTAGCCGCGCTTCTGCGAGTCGTCGAAGCCGGCCTCGGCGTTGGCCTCGTAGGTGAGGCCGGTGAGGGTCTCGGTGCCGGTGTAGGTCGAGATGCCGAGCTTGGTCGGGTTGGCTCCGGTCGGGCTCGAGGCGTCGGCGATCTTCCAGTCCCGGCCGTCGATGCTATAGCAGCCCGCGCACGGCGGGTCGTTACTGAAGGTGTCGGTCTGCACACCGGGGAGGCTGAGCGCCGCGTTGATGTTCAGGTTGCCGCGCTGGAGGACCGCGGTGATCGTCCGGCTCGCCCCGTTGAAGCTGCCGGTCGAGCTGAGGACCACGAACCCGTTCGCGTCGACGCTCGTGCTGCTGTCACGGGTGTTCCCGGTCCCGATCAGCGCCTGGTCGCCCGTGTTGGTGCTGATGTCGTTGCGCAGCGTGACTCCGAAGGTTCCCTGGGTGGAGGTCAGGCCCGGCATGGTCTGACTGGAGGCCAGCACGCGGCACGTGTTGCCGGTGCCGCACTGCCCGCCGCTGGTCATGGTGCCGCCGAGCAGCGCGCTGCTGTTGAAGTCCGCGTTGCCGATCTGGGTGCTCATCGCCCACTCGATGCCGGACTCGGCGAGCTGCCGCGCCCGGGCTCCGTCCGAGAGGTTGGCGGAGATCTGCGGCTCCACCGCGCCCAGGGACATGAACGTGATCGTGAGCATGGTGAGGATCATCAGCAAGATCATCGCGAGGGGCAGTGCCACCCCTCGTTCTTCCCGCGCGAGACCGACCCAACGGTTCATCGAAACCTCCCACTTGACGATTTGGATCATCGGTTCCGGAGGCGGATCCGGTCGGACATGGTGACGTACGTACCCTGGTTCGCGGTCTGGGCCGAGATCGTCATCCCGACGATCCGGACCGTGTCGGTGGCCGACGTCACGGTGACGCCGTCCTCGGCCAGGTACGTGAACGCGAGCGAGGCGATGCCGGAGGCGATCGTGACCGGGCTCGCGTCGATGCCGCGCTCCTGCCGGGTCAGCGCCCCGCTCGAGAAGGAGTAGATCACCTGCTCGCCCCGGCAAGGCGTGCCGGTGGCGCACAGGATCGGATCGTTCACCGAGCTGACCGAGCTGGAGCCATCGCCGTTCCAGTCGTACTGGATCGTCAGGGACGTCGAGGTCATGGTCGAGAGGGGATCGAAGTTATAGCAGGGCACCGCCGAGCAGCCGGAGGGGATGGCGGTCGGGGCGGTGATCGGATTCTGCGGATAGTAGCCCGCCTCCCGGATCTCCTTGACCATCCGCTCCATGGCCACGCGCACCGTCTGCTGCGCGTCGACCTGGGTGGTCCCGTACCAGTAGGCCTGCTGGCCCGACATCACCAGGCCGAGGATGCTCGCCATCACCAGTCCCACGATGGCGCAGACCACCATCATCTCGGCCAGGGTGAAACCTCGCTGGTTGTTCATGGATTCGCCTCGTCTCATCGACTCGCCAGGAAGATCGAAAGGGAGACCGACCGCTCGGTCGTGAGCACACCTCGTCCCGTCACCGGCCGATAGAACACCGACACGTCCACCCGGGCCCCGGTGGTGCCGCCCGGGTTGGAAGTGATCGTGGTCGTCCGCCGATATGTCGACGGCGCGCCGGAGATGCTGCCGTAGGCCTCGCTGGCGGGCAGGTTGGTTGAGTTGAGGCTCGCGAGGAAAGGCGTCTGTGCGGCCAGCGCTTTGGCCTGCTCGATTCGCTGCTCGGCCAGGAATACCGCGGTGCTCTGCTGGCGGCCGGCTTCCACGCCGTCGACCCCGTATCCGTAGCCGGTGGCCACTGCGACGATGCCCACCGAGATGATGGCGCAGGCCACCAGGATCTCGGCCAGGGTGAACCCAGCCTGTCCTGACCTACCCTGCAATCGGCTCAAGAGGTGCATGAGTGTTGGCCTCCCACGTCGGCCCGGGTACAGAGCAAGGCAGGTGCCAGGCGAGATACCGCTATATCGGCGGGCAGATCGGTCACAAGTAGCTGGATTTGCGAGGCTCTGCGAGGGCTGAGGCGCGCGAAATACTTGCGGCGACGGGGGCAATCTACAAGTTTTGACAGACGATCTGCACGAACCGTCAGGCGCGAGACGGGATTGGCGAGCGGTGTCCGCGTCGCCTTCGGCGCGCGCGGCGCGGAGCGCGAGCCGGGGCTACGCCCCGTCCAGCCAGACCACCTCGAGCTGAGCGCCGCGATCCAGCGAGTTCTTCGGGGCGTAGTTGCGGACTCTCGGCGCCCACGACGCCACGTTCTTCGGATACGGGGTGTAGACGTAGTAGACCTGCGCGGCGGCGCGTCGCTGGATGGCGTCGACGATCGGCTTTCGCGCCGACCGCGAGGGGAGCCGGCGCTGAGCCTCCAGCATCGCGTCGAGTGTCGCGTCGGCGACGTGGCTGCGATTGTCGGGCTCCCCGCTGTGGAAGAAGCCGGAGAGGTAGCCGTCCACCTCGGTAAACGTCGACGACGGCCCCCAGCTCAGCTCGTCGAACTTCCCGAGGCGCGAGCCGCGACCGTACTGGGCGTGATCCTCGTTGACGATGTGCAGGTCGACCCCGATCTGCCGGAGATCGAGCGCCAGCATCTCGAGATCGTCCACGTACTCCGGCCCGAAACCGGGGCAGTTGCTGCACTTGAGCTTGAGGCCTGCGGGAAACCCGGCCGCCGCCAGGAGCTTCCGGGCCATCGCGAGGTCGTGCTCGAGGTAGCGCGCGCCCTCGCCCAGCTCGCGGCGGGGTAGCTTCCAGCCGCGCATCGCGGCCGGCACCGGACCGCCATCCTCGTCACCGCGGCCCTCGGAGTAGCGGGCCGCCCACTTCTTCCGGTCCACCGCCAGGCTCAGCGCGCGGCGCACGCGCACGTCGCTGAAGGGCGGCTTGTCGGTGCGCATGGCGAGCGTGCGAACGGCGAGGCCGTCCCAGTACGCGATCGGATAGGCGGGGCTCATCTTCCGCAGCGAGGCCACGTCGGTACGCGGGATGCGCGCGTCGTGGAACGGAATGTCCACCTGGCCGGCTCGAAAGAGCGACAGATGGGTGGCGCGGTCCTTGAGACACAGCCACTCCACCTTGTCGAGATAGGGCAGGCCCTTCGCGTAGTAGACGGGATTGCGGGCGAAGACCAGCTTGACCCCGGGCTCGTGGCGCTCGAGGACGAAGGGCCCGCAGCCGATCAACGACTCCGCGCCCTTCAGCTCGCCGATCCGGTCCTCGACCTCGGGCGGCAGCACGGCGGTCCACGGCTCGGCCAGTCGGGGGAGGAAGGGCGCGAAGGCCTCGGCCAAGTGCACGCGCACGGTGTGCCGGTCCGGCGTCTCGATTCCCTGGACCGGCCCGAGCGTGCTCGCGTTCGGCGACTTGTGGAGTGCCCGCTCCAGCGAGTACTTCACGTCGGAGGCGACGACCTCCCGTCCGTCGACGGGCCGGCGCGATTCCCAGCGCGCATCCTGGCGGAGGGCGATCGTGTAGGTCTTGCCGTCCGCGGACGGCGTCGCGCCCAGGGCAAGGTCGGGAACCAGCGTGAAGTCCGACGCGTCGTATCGGCTCCCGTTCACGAACTTGAACAACGTTCGCCGCACGAAGGACGAGACGAGCTGCGCCTCCTCGGAGCCGGGCGCGTGGATGTCGAACGTGGAAGGGTCGAAGCCGATGTGCTTGAGCACGCCGCCCCGCGCGGGGCGGGCGTGCACTCGCGCAGGGAGCGCGGCGCCGGCGACCGCGCAGATGGCGAGGAATCGGCGCCGGCCGAGCGCGAGGACGGCGCCCTCAGTCGACGCGTCGTCCACGACCGCCTCCTGACGGCGAATGACGCGGGATTATAGCAAAGGCTCGCAGTGATTCAGCACGCGCAGCGTCCACCGCCGATGCGCGCGCTCGAGCACGGACAGGGCCGCGTAGTCCTGGCCGAGCGCGAGGAGTCGCTCGGGCCCCAGACCGAGCACGCGGCAGAGGATGGCCCGGTTGCTGCCACCGTGCGCCACTACCGCCACCACGCCGCCCGCGTGGCGGGCCACCAGGGCCTCGAAGGCGGGCCACACGCGCGCGTACAGATCGGGCAGGCTCTCGCCCTCCGGGAACTGGAAGTGGCCGACATCGGCCATCCAGGCGTCGAAGGCCGCCGCGTCGAGCGCGCGAATCTCCTCCGCGGTCAGCCCTTCCCAGCGCCCCATCGCGAACTCGCGCAGCGCCGGCTCCTCGATGGGCGTCAGCCCCCGGGGCGCGGCGAGGATCTCGGCGCTCCGGCGCGTCCGCAGCAGATCGCTGCAGTAGATCGCGTCGAGCGGGAGGCCGCTCAGCCGGCGTGTCAACGCGGCGAGCTGTGCTTCTCCCAGTGGCGAGAGCGGCACGTCGAGATGCCCGATGAATCGTCGCGTCTCGGCGCCCACCACGCTGCCGTGGCGAACGAGCCAGATCGTCGTCGTGGTCAGATGAGTCCCCGATGGTCGGCAGCGGCCCCGCCCAGCAGCACGACGAGCTCCGTGAGCTCGACCACGGCACCCAGCAGGTCACCGGTGAGCCCGCCCATGCGGTGCGCCGCGAGCAACGCCCAGAGGAGGGCCGCCGTCCAGGCCGCGGCGGCGATCGCCACACCCCAGGGCCCGAGCAGCCACGCGGCCAGGATCGTGCCGGCCACCACGTAGACGGGACCCGCCCACCGCGAAAGCGCGGCGGTGAACGCCGCGCCGAGCCCCTGCCCCGGCGTGGCTGGTTGCAGCCAGGCGCCGGCCAGCAGCGGGGTCACGCGACCGAGGGCGGGAGCCACGATCAGCATCGGATTCCGGACAGGGCCAGCCAGATCGGCCACGGCGGCTACCGATACCAGGAGGAACATGGCGAGGCCCGCGGCGCCGAAGACACCGATGTGGCTGTCCCGCATGATCGCGAGGCGTCGCGCGGCGTCCCCGCCCGCGAGCCCGTCGAGCGAGTCGGCCAGGCCATCCAGATGAATGGCGCCGCTCAATCCCTTCCACAGCGCGACCAGGAGGGCCGCCGCGACGAGCGGAGGAAAGAGCGCGTCGGCCACATGGCCGGCGAGCGCTACGACCACTCCCAGGGTCAGGCCGATCACCGGGAACCACCAGGCGGCGCGGCCGAGCGCCGCGGGTCCGGTCGCCTCGCGGCCGGGAACCGGCACGACGGTCAGGAAGCGGACGGCGAGGATCAGCGACCGCATGTCCGAGCAACCGAGACGCCGAACACGTCGGTCAGACGGGCAGGACGGGATTGCGCCGGAGCGGGAACTCGAGCTGCTTGGATTCGGCGTAGGCGAGGCGCTTGATCAGCTCGTCGCGAAGCTCGGAGCCGCCCACGATGCCGTCGACCAGCATCTCGGACGCCAGCTTGTAGATGTCCACGTCCTTGGCGAACTCGTCCCGCTTCTGCTGGACGTATGCCGCCCGCTCCGATTCCGGCAGCTCCATGATCTTGTTGTAGTACACCGCATTGACCGCGGGCTCGGGGCCCATGATGGCCACCTGCCCCTGCGGCAGGGCCAGCGCCGCGTCCGGCTCGAAGGCCGGCCCGCACATCGCGTAGAGGCCGGCCCCGTAGCACTTGCGCACGACCACGCACAGCTTCGGCACCGTGGCCTGGGATGTCGCGAAGACCATCTTGGCCCCGTGGCGGATGATTCCCGCCCGCTCCACCTTGGTCCCGACCATGAAGCCGGACACGTCGGCGAAGTAGACCAGCGGGATGTTGAACGCGTTGCAGAGCCAAATGAAGCGCGCCGCCTTGTCCGAGGAGTCCACCATCAGCACGCCGCCCTTCACCTTCGGCTGGTTCGCGACGATGCCGACCGCGCGGCCCCCGAGGCGCGCGAACCCCACGATGATCTCCTGGGCGAACAGCCGCTTGATCTCGAAGAACGAGCCGGCGTCGACCACCCGGTCGAGCACCTCGTACATGTCGAACCACTTCCGTTGGTCGTAGGGAACGGTCTCCTCGATGGAGCGCCCCGGCTTCGACGGCGCGGCCTCGATCGTGGACGGCCGCTCCCGGAAGGAGCCGGGCATGTAGGTCAGGTAGCGCCGGCAGAGCTCGATGGCCTCTTCGTCGGATGCGGCCAGCACGTCGCCGCAGCCCGAGACCGTGCAGTGCATCCGGGCCCCACCGAGCTCCTCCAGGGTCGTCTTCTCGCCGATCGCCATCTCGACCATCCGCGGAGACCCGACGTAGAGGCTCGCCTTGCCGTCCACCATGATCACGCAGTCGGTGAGGGCGGGCAGGTAGGCGGAGCCGGCCGGCGAGGGGCCGAAGAGGATGCACACCTGTGGCACCACGCCGGAGAGCTGGACCTCGTTGTAGAAAATGCGCCCGGCGTGGAAGCGGCCGGGGAAGATCTTGATCTGCTCGGAGATGCGCGCGCCCGCCGCGTCGACCAGATAGAGCAGCGGCACCTGCAGCCGCTGGGCGCGCTCCTGGATTCGCACGATCTTCTGGATGGTCTTCTCGCCCCACGAGCCCGCCTTCACCGTGTAGTCGTTGGCCATGACGCACACGGTGCGGCCGCCCACCGTGCCCACGCCGGTGACGACGCCGTCCGCAGGGGTGTCGGGCTCTTGGTTGCGCGCGAAGAGGAAGTCTTCCTGGAAATCGGTGCCGGGGTCCAGCAGGAGCTTCAGACGGTCGCGGACGAAGAGCTTGCCCTCTTCCTTGAGCTTGTCGCGGTACTTGACGTGCCCCTGCTCGATACGGCTCCGTTCCTGCCGGTAGCGCTGCTCGCTCACGGGATCACGGTTTGGGATTCGGGTTGGCCCAGAGGATGATGATCAACACCCCGTTGCCGTGCGGCGGTCCCCCGAGCACCGCGGGGGCGCCGGGGGCCGCCAGGATATTGGCGTTCATCTCGGGCCGCTCGCCGCGCAGGAGGCGCACGCGCATGCGCACCGAGGAGCCCTGCAGCTGGTCGGGCGTCACCTCGAGCCAGCGCTCGCCAGGAACCGCGAAGCGCTGCTGTGTCCCCAGCGGTCCCTCCACGCGCTGGCGATCGAGGGTGGTGTAGTCCGTGTACCGGAAGAGGGTCTGCAGTCGCGGAAGGATGTGCCGAAGGCGCTCGTCGGTCTCGGTGTCGGGGCGCGGCGCCGGCGGATTCTTCGGCCCATTCGGGCTGTCGGAGCCGCGGTTCGACGCCTCCAGGATCCGAACGCCGAACCGGATGATCGGCTGGGCCTGCGCGGGTGCGACCGTCACCAGGATCAGACCGAGCCAGACGATCACCGCGAGCATGGGGCCCAGGAGTCCCTTGAGCCGTTTGCGCGCGTTATGCAGCCTGGACATCACGGTTCCGATCGGGCAGTTCAGCACCTCGGCGATTTCGCGGTACGAGAGGCCCTCGACGTCACTGAGCATGATAATCGCTCGCGCCTTGGGCGGCAAGGCATCGAGGGCGGCGCGGATGCGGTCGCGCTGCTCCGCACGCGCCGCTTCCCGGTCCGGCCCGCCGCCCGGATCTGGCGTGGTGCGGGCCCACTCCTCCTCGGTCACCCGCTCCGGCCCGAAGGCGCGCGCCTGGGCGCTCCGCTGTCGATGGCGATCGGTGGCGACGTTGACCGTGATGCGGAAGAGCCACGTGTAGAACGCCGACTGGCCGCGAAACGACCCGACAGAATGAAATGCCCGTACGAACGCCTCCTGCGCCACGTCCCACGCCTCCTCGCGGTCGTGCAACACCTGATAGGCCAGACGCCACACGCGCTGTCGATACTTCTCCACCAAGGGCTCGAACGCGGAGGCATCACCCGCCTGGCATCGCCGGATGAGCTCGCGCTCGTCGATTCCGGTGGGCTCGGGGAGCCCGGCGGGACCGGCGGAGCCGGGGGGCGTCTCGGGCCCCATCAGGGCCGGACCCGGCCGTAGCCCTCGCGCCCCTTATTCGACGTCGGGTTGGACGGCAGGAAAAGCGCCCGCATTCACGGCCGACGGCGCGGGGTCGCCCGACGGCCGCGTGGGCTCGCGGAGGAACCGGCCAGGAGCGCGTCCACCCCGAGCAGGTAGCTGGTCGGGCCGAAGCCGGAGATCTGGCCGACCGCGGCGGCCGCGACCACCGAGTGGTGCCGGAACGCCTCTCGAGCGTGGATGTTCGACAAATGCACTTCCACGACGGGCACGCGCACCGAGGCTACCGCGTCGCGGAGGGCGATCGAGTAGTGCGAGAGCGCGCCTGGATTGAACACGATGCCGCGGAATCCCTCGCGCCCCGCGGACTGGATCCAGTCGACGAGCTCTCCTTCGGTGTTGGATTGCCGGCATACCGCGCGCGCACCCCGCGCGGTCGCGTGGCGCTGCACCGCGCGGTTGACCTCGGCGAGCGAGACGCGACCGTAGACCGCGGGCTCGCGGGTGCCGAGGAGGTTCAGGTTCGGGCCGTGGAGGACGAGGATGGCGGGCGCGGCGCGGCGTGCCATTGGTCCGAGAGGATACACCGGCCCCGCGACGCCGCCAAATACGGGGGCGGCGGCTCGTATAATGCGGCTCGGTCAGGTGGAGGCGGGGTCCGGGTCGGGCCGCTGATGGCTCGGCAGCGCGGTGCCCACCACCGCCTCCACCCGGCGCGCGAGATCGCGCGCGGCGCCCTTCACGTCGGCGTTCGCGGGCGGCGCGACGACAGGATGATAGACGACGGTGAGGCGCCCGGGTCGCGGCAGCCGCCGGCCGGGCGGCCAGGACTCGTGCCCGCCGATGATCGTCACCGGCATGACCGGGACGCCGAGCGAGCAGGCCAGGCGGAAGGCCCCGAGCCGGAACCGTTGCATCCGGCCGTCTGCGCTGCGGCCCGCCTCGGGGAAGATCATGACCGCTTCCCCCGCGCCCAGCAGGCGGACCGCGGCGCGGGTGGCGGTCGCGTCCGCGGAGTCGATGTCGACGGGAAACGCCCGCAGGCGCCGGATCAGCCAGGCGAGACCGGGGACGCGGAACAGCGCGTTCCAGGCCATGTAGTAGATCGGGCGGTGGACGGGAATCGTGACGAATACCGGATCGGCGTACGTGACGTGGTTGGGAACGATCAGGAGAGGGCCCGAGAGCGGAATGTGCTGCACGCCTTCGAAGCGGATGCCGAAGTACAGCCGCGCACTGAGCCACATGACCGGGCGGAACACGTCGAGCACGGGCGTGCGCACGCCCGGATAGTGCCACGGTCCCGATGACCCCGACAATGCCCACCGCGCACCCGCGGCCGGTCGTGATCGCCCACCGCGGCGCTTCCGCCGACGCGCCCGAGAACACCATCGCCGCGTTCGAGCTCGCGCTCGAGCAGGACGCCGACGGCATCGAGCTGGACGTGCATCTCTCCCACGACGACCACCTGGTCGTGTTCCACGACTTCACGGTCGAGCGCACCACCGACGGAGCCGGACCGGTACGCGGCCTCACCGTCCGCGAGCTCAAGCGCCTGGACGCCGGGGGCTGGCGCGACCGTCGGTTCCGCGGCCAGCGAGTCCAGACCCTCCACGAAGTTCTCGAGCGCTTCCGGGAGCGCACGCGGTTCTGGGTCGAGCTGAAGGGCGGGAGCGCGCTCTACCCGGGGATCGAGGACCGCGTGGTCTCGGCGCTCGAGATCTACGACGTCGTCGACCGGACCCTCGTCCAGTCCTTCGACCACGAGGCGCTCGGGCGCATCCGCGCGGCGAGCCCGGAGATCCGGCTGGGGGCCCTGGTGGAGCGGGCACCGCTCGACGGAGCGCTGCTTCGGCCGGGTGTCGTGGACGCGATCTGCCCGGACGTGCAGGTGCTGAGCGAGCCCGAGCTGAGCAAGATTCGCGAGGCCGGCCTCGCGTGCTACGTCTGGACAGTGAACGAGCCGGCCCAGGTGGACCGGCTCGTGGGTTGGGGCGTGAGCGGAGTCATCACCGACCGGCCGGGCGCCCTGCGCGCCCGGCTCGGCCGGTAGGAAGGTTCAGCGCCTACTCGTCTTCGGGCTCCTCGGTGTCGACCGCGGCACCCACCGCCTCCAGCCGCGGCAGCATGCGCTCGAGTCGATCCTGGCAGCGCACGCAGGTCGTGACTTCGGGCATCGCGCGTAGGCGCGCGGGGGCAATGGCCTCACCGCACTCCTCACACACGCCGTACTCGCCACCGCGCAGCCGCTCCAGAGCTTCGGCCAGCTTGTTGGCACGGTCCACCAGGAGGCTCCGCGTCGCGAAGTTCATCTCCCGGTCCTCGTTCAGCCGGATCACGTCGACCTCGTCGGCCAGCGGTGAATTGTCGCCACGACCGCCACCGAGCTCTTCGAATGTATTGGGACCACCCATGTGGCGAATGCGC
>JACXTT010011121.1_pt1 | contig 12064 bp, 6 predicted proteins | sample 9270951 | NCBI WGS metagenome assembly JACXTT01 (sample SAMN15532306, study PRJNA645909) | rock metagenome | isolation source: weathered quartz diorite | place: Puerto Rico | collected 2017-06-21 | reverse complement strand
AATGGCCGCTCCTACTAAAGCAGCCACCAGGATTGGGACCATGGCCGATTTCTGGCGCGGAGCTGGAGCCGGGGTTACGGCCGGCGCCGGAGTTGGGACCCGCGGGACTTGCGTCTCGATCACGGTTTTTGGCCGATAGGGAGTTGTCGTTTCGATGACCGTCTTCCTTGGTAGATTCTTGTCGGTCTGATATCCGGGTTGAGGGAGGACTTCGATCTGCGTGTCCAGCAAATCTTTGGGTGATCTGGAGGCACGGTCCAGCGCTGAACCAAATTCATCGGCGTTTTGAAATCTGCCTTCCGGCTCTTTGGCCAGGGCTTTGTGCACACACTGTTCCACTCCCTGGGGCACATCGGTGTGGATGTCGGTCAACACCGGCGGAGGCGTATTGATGTGCGCGCTCATCAACTCGTAGTCACTGTCGGCCTGGAATGGAAGGTCCCCGCTCAAAAGTTGATACAACGTGATTCCCAGGCTATACAGGTCTGAACGCGCATCGACCTGGCGGCCGCGAATCTGCTCGGGCGACATGTACTGCGGGGTGCCCATCTGGAGCCCGGTGCGGGTCTTGGTGGAACCTCCCAAGGCCTTGGCAATGCCAAAATCCATGATCTTCACTACCCCGGTTTTGGTGAGCATCAGATTGCTGGGCTTGATGTCGCGGTGGATGATGTTCATCCTGTGAGCAAAGCCCAGGCCGTACAACGCTTGCCGGGTCAGCGCAATCGCGTCTTGCCAGGGCAGCTTGCCTCCGCGCACCAGCAGGTCTTCGAAAGTTTCTCCTTCGATGTATTCCATGACGATCAGGCATTGGCCATCAAGCTGAAGGAAAGCATAGAGGGTGGTGATGTTGGTGTGGTTCAGGTTGGCCTGGGCCTTGGCTTCCGCTCTGAACCGCGCGATCAGCTCTGGATTGTGGGCAAAATCGGGGGTGAGCACTTTGATGGCAACCGAGCGCTCCAGGCCGAGGTCCATGCCCTTGTAGACCACACCCATGCCGCCTTCGCCGATCTTCTCCAGGATCTTATAAGTCCCGATTACCTGCCCGATCATCAGTTCCATCCTCCCGCACGGTTCCGTGCGATGTCACTTAGTAAAGCGCGATGTCCGGTCGAATTTGCGCAAACTTGGAAATACCGGCCCGGGGGAAGAGACCGCGGAACCACCACTTAAAGTTTGGCCGATACTTTAGTAGAACCCGGCTGTGTTGGCAAGGGGGTAAATAGCTTCGTAGTGGTGAAGTTGAGAGAAGGAGTTTCGTATCAGTACAAGTATATAAGAAGTCCGGGCCATGGGTAGTTGCGCCCACAGGCGCGTTGATCCAAAAACCGGCGGACAAAATGGCGGGGCTTAAAGCCACTGCCCTGATACGAACATCATCGATCTCAACGTGCACCGCTACCCAATAGTTTACGGAGAGCGCCAGCTTCGTTTCCGGACCCTACTGATGCTATTTGGAGGAAAGTCAAAAGCGAAACACAGAGGCCACGTAGGAAGCACGGAGGACCACCGAGGAGCCCTCTGTGCTTCCTCCGTGATACCTCTGTGCGCTCCGTGGTGAAAGGTTTGACTTATTTTTCGACGGGTGTACACAATCGGCCCGCCAATTCTGAGGTTAAGACAATTCTAACTATGGGACGCGGACGTGGGGCACGCCTCATGCTCGCGCTTTAGCATGGCCAGGCAAGCTGTTTTGTCTTTCATGTTCTTGCAGCACGGAAGCAAACTTGCCTGCTTGTTCTTGAACTTCTCCAGAGCGTAGCCGTAAATGTAGTTGCCTCCGCGCACAAAACGGACCTTGGCGGACGGGTTGCTCGCATTCAAAATAGTGCGCATGATCGAGACCCCCGACAGCAAATCTTCGCGTACGAAAACGTTCTGCACATCATCACGGTCTTTTAACGCTTGCTTGCGAATGGCGGCTTCCCTCGCCTTCTTTGTCGCAGCCTTCCTGGGGTCGGTCGGGACTTCCTTGGGGAAATGGAACACCGGAGCCTTCTGGTTCCAGGTCCCGGCTTTCAGCTGGGCAATAAAAGTGTCGAGGTCCTGCTTGGTAATGACGACCCATCCGCTCAAAGCTTTTTCGGGATGCATGAAGGTTGCCGTCGCCCACGCGGCCCCACCCGTCCAATAGACCCGCTGCCGGTTCCGCAAACACGGGATGTCGCTGCTTTGCTTCTCATAGGAAGCGCCGATATCGGACATCAGCGCTTCAATGCCGGCATTCAAATCGTTTGGAAAACGCTTGCGGGCCTCATTCCGTCCGGAAACCGAACCGTAGGGAATCTCGGCGCCCTTGAAATTCCTGGGATCGGTTTCACCCACCAGGCAGCCCAACTTGGAATTACCGCTTCCAATGTCAATGTACATCGAGACGGAACGGTAGCTGAGTGGGACCGCGGAGCTGAGGCCGTAGTAGCCTTCTTGCAAGGCGTCCACGAAATCCATATCGATTCCGGTTGCCTCTTTCACCGCATCGGCCAGCTCTTGTTTGTTGGTTGCTTTAGCCACGCCGCTGCTGCCGACCACGTAGTACACCTGCACGTCATAGTCCTGCTTCGCGGCTTCCTCTTTCATCGCATCCATGACTTGTTTCACTGCCGCGGCGGCGTCCGTGATGCCCTCCTTGGTGAATTTTCCATCCGCCATGGAGCTGACCAGCTTGGTGTTGACCACTTTTGTGAAGACCGTCACCGGGTAGTCGCGGTCTTCCTCCGGCACGAAGGAATACAGCGCGGCTTTTGTCCCCTTGGAACCCAAGTCCACGGCCCCGTAGTATTCGGTTTTAGCCGGAGCGGGTGGGGCCGCTTTTTTTGCCGCCGGGGCTGGTTTGGCATGCGGGTGGGTTTGCGCGGCGGACATCATCACTAGCGCAAGCATCATGAGAAGCATCGTTTTGACGAATCGCATGGATCATCTCTCCTTCATCTGGCGGGCTTCAGTTTGCCCGCACGCTGGTAAGCGTAAAACCGGGCCCATTCTGCGCGACTCCAGGGTTGGAAGATAAAGAAATCAAGGCGGCCCCAAGAGCTATCGCGGGAGCTGATAATTGCCGCGGCAATCTGAGCCAAAATTTTGTTGCTCCTTCTTGCAGGCGATGCAGCGCGCGCGCCGGGCAGGATCGGCTATGTCCCGGCAACATTCAACATGTTCCGCGATGTATGCGCAACTCGCCCCTGCCGCCGGCAGCGCAGGCGGGGCGGAATCGATCTCCTGGCGGCGGCCCTGGCAAGGCGGATAGCTCATGCAGTCCCCGAGCAACTTCTTATCGGTCACTTTTTTCCAATCGGCGTCGGCGATGGCCTGCAAGCCCTGGGCTTGCGCCTCTCGATCGAGGCAAGGTTGCAGAGACATGCAGTCTTTTAAGAGCGGGTCGTCAAAGCGCACGCCGGTCCAATTTTTGGTCCCAGCCAACTTCGCGGCTTCGTCTTTCTTGTCCTGGCAGGGTTGATATTTCTTGCAATCAGGAAACGAATAGTTGTAGGGGACCTGCGCCCACTTGACTTCGGTGAGTGGGTCCTTCTTGTGGGGCCATAGCAAATAGGCGGCCGCTGCGAGCAGAACAGCGGTTGCGACTCCGGCCACGGCGTATTTGACGAAGCCTCCCGGCGCGCCGCCGCTCTTGCCTTCCAGTGCCGCTTCCAGCGCGGGGATAATCTCCGCGCAAGTCTGGTATCGGTTCGCCGGGTCCTTTTCCAGGCACTTCAACACGACGTTTACAACTCCACGCGGAATTTCCGGATTCCGGCAGACCAGTGGAGGCGGCGCCGCGCGCACGTGGCGGTCATGAATGGCAAATGCGGTCGCGCCCTCGAAGCTGAATGGCGGGTTCCCGCTCAGCATGGCATATAACACGCAACCGAAGCTGTAGATGTCCGAGCGAAAATCCACTTCCAGGGGACGTGTGATCTGCTCCGGGCTCATATAGTCCGGCGTCCCCATGGAAGTATTGGTGCGGGTGAGGCGCTGCTCTTCCGTCAATGCAAGGGCAATGCCGAAATCCATCAGCAAGACCCGGCCTTTGGGGTCGAGCAGTATGTTGGAGGGCTTCACGTCGCGGTGGACTACTCCCTTGGAGTGGGCGTAGTCCAAAGCGCTCAGGATATCCGTGGCGATGGAGCGTATTTCTTTGAGAGTGAGGGCTGGATTCTCCAGCTTCAGCCGGCTCTCAAGGTTCTCTCCCTCGACGTATTGCATCACCAGGAAACTGCGGCCCTCCACCTGAAAAAAATCCATGGCGGGGATGATGTTGGGGTGCTGCAACTGGGCCTGACGCTTGCCTTCATTCAAGAAGCGCTCTTGCAGGTCCTTGTTGCGGGCAAACTCAGGGAGAAGAAACTTGATGGCGGCGCGGCTGCCGAGCTGGTCATGGCGCGCTTCCCATACCTCAGCCATACCTCCTTCCCCGATCTTGCGGATCAGGGTATATTGGCCGACTTTGTCCTGTGCTTCCAAGATCTATCTGCAATAGCGTGATTCGAAGGTCCGTCTGCTCAGAGACCTCAGAAGTATGGTCGGAATTGGCAGGGCACCGAGTGGCATCTGGGCGTTGCCCGTTACTTTAGAAGAAGTTAACTACGTTGGCAAGATGATTGCCGTTGAGAAATCGCCCGGGTTATAGGGATGTCGATTCCTCAGGCAAGAGTTGAATTGGTTGCGACGGACACATCCTCGGAACTGTGACCCAGGCCGGCGCCCGAGGTCTTTACCATTTTGATCAACCCGGAGTGCTCATCGCGAAGCTTCGACATACTGATTTTTCCCGGTGAGCCCAGTGCCGTATCGGAAGGTAGAAATCCGACACACTGATTTCTTCCCAAGGCCTTTGCGCGGTACAGCGCGATGTCCGCTAATTCAATCACCTCTTCGGGAACGATGGCCTCGTAAGCGTTCTCGCTCCAGGGATAGGGCGCCCAACCGATCGAACACGTTTTGCGCAAACGGGCGTGGTTGGAAAGCTGGAATGGCTCTGACGTCATCATGTCCAAAATGCGGCTGCAAAACACCGCCGTGCCAGCACGGTCGGCCGCGCGGCTCATGATCATGAATTCTTCCCCGCCCCAGCGCACCAGCACATCCGATTTGCGCATGATCCGGTTCAGCCGCGCCGCCACCATTCTGAGCAGCTCGTCTCCCACGGCATGTCCATATTCGTCATTCACGCTCTTGAAGAAATCAATGTCCACCATAATGAAGACCAGATCGCGATGGTCGTCCATGCTGGAGGCAGAGCCTTCGTTGCGCTGGTAGTTGCGCAATACCTGCCCGGCGTCGGCATGCAGGGTCTCTTCCAGAAAGCGCCGGTTCCACACTCCGGTGAGAGAATCAGTGTAGGAAATTTGTTGAAGCTCAAGGTTCTTGCGCTGCAATTCCGAGCTGTGCCAGCGCAATGATTTTTCTTTTTCCGCCAGATCGTCCCTGAGGCGGACCATTTCTTGCAGATTCTGGTGGGATTCCTGCAGAAGATGGAGCAGCTTCCTGTCCTGCAACTGTTGCTTCACAAAAACCAGGGCGCCCATGAGCAACATGGTGCCAATGGTAAGACCCAACCGGTAGAGGTGCACCGCATGTGGCATGTCGGTCCAAAACACGGCCCAGGCAATCATCAAGGGAGTTGAAAATACCGCCAGCATGGCCAGGCGGGCGGCCCAAATGCTGTGCTTGGTGGCGTTGGTTTTCTCCGGCTCTTCCTGCAAGACGCGCGGGGCCGCAAAACCCAGCACGGCAAACCAGCTCATCGCGCCAACCAGGGGAAGATCGTAGAAGCTCCCAGTGTAGTAAACATGAGAGTCAATCGCGATCCCGGCGACGATCGACCCCAGCGCGTACAACGCGGCCGCGCCAAAGAATTGCGTATAAATCATCTTCCATGACCTCGGGCTGCGCCGAGCTACAAGTACCAGCCCCAGCAAAAGAACCGAGTGCTCCGAAAGATATAGGATATTGAAGTTGCGCCCATAGACCGCTTCGTTGGGGGCCGTATATTGCCAGGGAATTACCAAAAAAAGGTAGAGATACAGCCACACGATCAAAAGCAACACTACATCCAGCGCGCCCAAGCGAGTCAAATAACGTTCTTCGCGGATATGCGGTTGCACTGCGAGCGCCGCCATCATTGGAACAATATGGAGAAAAAGGATGACGTCGCCCACGAAGGGATTGGGCGCTTCCTTGTGTAGAATGACTTCAAAATACGTCCACAAGAGCTGGGAGGCCAGCCAGGTCACAAATCCCAAAGTCATCAAAGCCCAGAAAAATTTGGCCCTGCGGTCTCCCTTGCTTACATTCCGGGCGATGCCAATGGTAGCGGCCAGCAAAAGCAGGCTCTGGGCGAAGTCTCCAATCGCGGTCAAAGCAAAACCGCGTGGCAGGAACCACGTAAGCAGCAACTGAGCACACACCGGCGCGCAGGCCAAAAAGATCCACCACTTTTTGGCGGATGGATTGGAACGGATTAACACTCGATCATTGTAGAGACGCGATGGGCAGGGAACGCGTTACTTTGGTAATCTCGCAAGCGCTAAAAAATTGATTTCCTCAAAACGCTTTGCAGATGCAGTCCAAGAGTTGTTGACTTTCTCCCGTTAAGCCAAGCGCCTTGACTCGCAAAGCGCGCCAAGTTCGCAGAGAAAACCGCAATGGGGCCTCACGGTTTATAGTTGAAACGGACTAACAATGTTCTCCAATCGGATGTCCCGCAAAGATTTTCTGGCTGCGACTCTGGCTACAGGAATTGGCTCTACTTCCGGCCTAGCTCCTGCTTTCGCCCTACCTTCGAAATCAAAAAATACCGGAGAGGCTGGGACGGGCCCCACCTTTTTCGACGCGCGAACCTTCGGCGCAACCGGCGATGGAAAAACCCTGGACACTTCCGCCCTTAATACGGCAATTGAAACCATCTCTGCCAAGGGTGGCGGCACGCTGTACTTCCCTGCCGGGACTTATCTTTGTTATTCCATCCGCATGAAGAGTTTGGTTTCGCTGTATCTTGACGCGGGAGCTACCATTCTTGCCGCCGATGTTCCTCCGGAGGGGACAACCTCAGGCGGCTATGATCCTGCCGGTCCTCCGCAGCCCTGGGAGAAATATCAGGACTTCGGCCACAATCACTGGCGCAATAGTTTGCTGTGGGGTGAAGACCTGCACGATGTCAGCATCCTGGGCCCAGGACTCATCTGGGGTAGAGGGTTAAGCATCGGCGAAAGCAAGTTGCCACATGCCGAAAGCCCGGGCGCCGGCAACAAAGGGATCGCGCTTAAAAACTGCCACAACGTTACCTTCCGCGATTTTTCCATGCTCATGTGCGGACACTTCGCCATGCTGCTGACTGGCGTGGACAATCTTCTGATTGATGGGGTGAAGATTGACACCAACCGCGACGGCATCGATATTGACTGCTGCAAGAACGTCCACGTCTCCAACTGTTCGGTCAATTCTCCCTGGGACGACGCCATCTGCCCCAAGAGTTCGTTTGCCCTCGGCTACGCGCGCGCGACTGAAAACGTTACCATAAGCAATTGCTATGTAACCGGGATCTATGATTTCGGCACACTTCTGGATGGGACCTTCAAACGCGTGGAATATCCAGCTGGGTCTCGCGCGCCGAATGGCCGCATTAAATGCGGGACCGAATCCAATGGCGGCTTCAAAAACATCGCCATCTCCAATTGCGTATTCGAAAGCTGCCGCGGACTGGCGCTGGAAAGCGTCGACGGCGGTTTGATTGAAGACATCACCATCAGCAATCTAACCATGCGCGGAGTTGTACATCCGCCGATGTTTCTTCGCCTGGGGACGCGCATGCGCGGACCTGAAGGTGTGCCGCCCGGAGCGATCAGGCGCGTCAGCCTTAGCAATATTGTGAGTTCGAATGCGGTGGCGGAGTATCCTTCTATCATCAGCGGCGTCCCTGGCAGTCCGATTGAAGACATCAAGATCTCGGACGTGTATCTCCATCAGCTTGGCGGCGGACCGAAGGAATGGGCCGGGCTGGAGCCTCCGGAAAAAGAAAATGGCTATCCCGAAGCGACCATGTTCGGGATTTTACCGGCACGCGGATTTTTTCTGCGCCATGCCCGCAACATAGAATTTAGCAACATTGAGATCGCCAGCGCTAAGCCCGATGAGCGCCCCGCTTTCTGGATGCATGACGTGGAGGGTGTGGATCTTTTCCGCGTGAAGGCCGGCAAACATGCCGCCGCGTATTCCTTGCGCGACGTAAAAGACTTCCGCAGTTTTGGCAGTCCGGACTTCCCCGACAAGACCGAAGTTGCTATCAGCCGTTTGGATTTCTAGGATGCATGTTTCCGGAAAATTATCCCATTATGGCTACCTGCGTGTAAGGTCAATCGTGCAGGTCCCGTGTCCGTCTCCTCCTTGAAAAGCGGAGAATGTCCCGCCGTGGACCATATCCACGCGATCGAAACGGCATCCGAAATTGTAGTTCCTCATTTCATCGCGAGATTGTTCAGAGCAATGTTGGCCATCGGGGACCATCCCCGATTCATGTAGATTCAAGTCCGTGGTCAAGTGCAACTCAATTACTCCGCCAAAGGGCGTACCGCCACCCCCCGCGGTGATTGTGGCGTCGCTTTCTCCTTTCCCCTTATATCCATACGCGCAGGCATTGGGACCCGGTTGAACTTGTTTACGTTCAATTTTGAACTTTCCTGGCCCATCTCCCTGAAGGCCGCCCATATTCATGTTTAAATCCACTTCTCCGGTGGCCTCACGCTTCTCCTCAATTCCCATTTCTGTCTTGTTATAAGAGTATTGCAGGGCTAGATGCATGGGCCGTAGATTGCCGGGCAGCATGACCGAATCTTCGCAGGGCACAACGTATTTGCCCGCCTCTTCAATCCGGCCCTTGGCGTACTCCTCGACCGCATCGTCCTGGGTGCTAAAGACCACTCCGGCCACCGCGCCTGAACCGTAGGGCAACCAGTGAGTGGCAACCCCGGCCGCGTCGCTGGCCACCGTGGGGAAAGCCGTGCTTTTCACATCTGATTTCGCGGCGTTCAGTTGGTCCATCACGTCGTGCTGATAGTTCGCATCCTGGCTGGCCTTCTGCGACAAAGGGTTGGTGGGATGCTTGGCGCAATCTATTAACTTGTTCATTTCGTTCAGCCAGCCGTTCAATTTCACGGCATCTTCGAAGGCATCGGCGATCGCCAGTGGGGCATCTGCGCCTAAGCTTTTCCCAGGCGAGATTTCTTCGTAGTGAGACACCGTAAGATTCGCGAATAATGACACCGCTACTTCACCGGTCAACTCCCCTCCCTGGGCGCTTCCTTGGGCAAATGCCGACGGCACCAAGTCAAAAAAATGGGCGCTGGACTGATTGCCTTTAACGGATTGGATTTTCTGCTGCACATCACTGGGTAGCGCGCTGTATGGGACGTGGTATTGCAGATTGTAAGTCCATTTGTCCCCGTTCTTCTGAACTGTGAATTTAGACCCATGGACCTTTGATCCGGTTTGTGCGGCCCGAACCAGATCGGCAGGAATGGGCGTGTAACCGGGGTCCGGCGCAACTGTGGCCGTTTCGTCCACGGTAAATTTGTCTGGGAAAGTGAAGGAGACGTGCATCGAGGTATCGGTCTGCTCCAGAATCTGCATTTTCCCCTGTGCGATCAGTTCTGCCGCCTTCGATCCAACGTGACACCTCTGCATGATTTCGCGGAGCTTGGGATCCACTGGTGTTGTGCTGACGGATTGCAGAGTGTACGGAGATGCGCCCTGAGAATTATCCGCGGATTCAATTTCTTTCAACTTCTGGGTAATCACGCTGACTTCCCAACCAATCACAATGATTCCGAGCAGCACGAATCCCAGGAAAAATTTGGCCAGTGTGGGATGGGCCTTCAAATACAGATATAGAGATTTCATGGGCGCCACCAGAACGCGTGTTCGTTTCGATCGAAATGCAACGGGCGGAACGATTCGTTAGTAATCGTCCCGCCGTGCAGATTGATTTTACTTTTGGCTGACCTTGGTTAAGACATCCGTGGCCGCTTGTGTAAGTAGTGGCGTCAGGACATCTTCTCCATCTGACTTAGCTTTGCCTTGCAGAGAGTTCTGCGTAAGCGGCGTGGTTTGTCCGGTGGCAACCAATTGATATTGGACAGCCACGTCGTCTTTCGATTTGATCTGTCCGTTGAACCCAGCCAACTGGCTCATAGCTTGTTGCTGAGCCATCTGGGAAGCAACCTGAGACGCGGCCTGGGCTGCCACCATTCCGCCCATGCCATGGGCCATAGCGCCCATCGGAGTCATATTGGCCGCCATGCTGCCCATTTTCATGAATTTGCCGAAGCCTCCGCTCTGGACGTGTTTGACGGTCACACCGGAAAACATAACGTAGTCGCATTGCTTTTGCTGTGCTTCGGCCTGGAGCTGCATGGGAATGTGCGAGTCGAGTCCTACGATCTCAATCGCCGGCCCGCTCATCAGTGCAATTTCTGCGTTGCGGATGGGAGTACTATAGTCGGCTCCGGCGTTATTGCCTTGGCCAAGTTGCGCGTCAGGCGGTGCAATGCCGATGCGGATTTTTCCCTTCGCCTTGGGACCAAGCGGCTGCGGAGTCGGCATGGCTGCGCCTCCGGGCTGCTGCATGCCCATCCCCTGCATCCCTTGCATTCCCTGCATGCCTTGCATCTGCGCCATTGCCTGCATGGCCGCAGCATTTTGTGTCCCGGCCATACCCTGCATTGCCGCAGCGTTTTGCATCGCGGCGGCATTTTGGGCCATGCCTTGCGCGGCTGCCGCATTCTGCACATTAGACATGCCTTGCATGGCGGCAGCAGCACCCCCGGCCTTACTATACTGTGCGGCCTGGGCCACTGCTGCTCCCTGTGATGTGGCAGCAGCGGCAGGGTTCAAAATCTGTCCCAAGCCGAACTTCTTTTTAGGCTTGGCCGCAGCAGCTGCCTGCATGGCCTGTTGCGCAGGTTGTTGCACAGCTTGCTGCGCCTGAGGTGCTGCGAGAGCAGCGGCCACCGGCGGAGCTTGCGGCTTCGGCCCGCCATTCAGTTCGGCCAGTGATTTAACTTCGGTATATCCGGCTGGAATGTCGAACAGTTCCTTCTCCAAAGTCTGCTTGGACAATTCTGAGGTTTGCACACCGATTGACATGGTCGAGCCATCGGCGTTGTGCACTACAACTGTCTCCACGAGTGGGTAGCCGGGCTTGGCGCTCCCGCTGCGCTTGCGAATTACGCGATCATTACAACCTTCGCTTTGACGGATGGGAGGAAGTAATTGTTGGCAGGCGGCCGCCATGTCTTTTGAAAGATCGGCGTACCAGCCATCCAGTTCATAGCTTTGGCTGACCTGGGAGCAGGCATTTTGCGAGGGCTTCACTTCGACCTTGGCCTTCAGGTGGCGCGCCGGATAGCCATACATTGTCTTGCGTTCACCGGTGTCGGTCACGGAGCTGGTTTCAGTAATGTAGGCGCCTGAATCCGCTACTGGGGCCCCACTCATCATCGCCGCGGCCTTGATCGCCGCATCATCCTGCGGATCATTGTTTACGAAATAGGTCTGCGTCTGTTCGTTGATGCTAATGGTGCGCTTGAGATCGCACTGCCGCAGAGTGATGGTGTTGCCGGTGGGCGACTGGCTCACCGTGCGTTCCCGCGCCCCTTTGATTGAGGTTTCCGTACTGGAAACGAAGTTCCCACCAACCGTAATACTCTTCTTTATATGCAAATCCTGGGCCTGGGCTGCCAACGTGCTGGCCAGCAGCGGGATGATCCAGGAGAGGCGACGCAAAGCTAGGGTAGGCATGGTCCACTCCTTGGGATAGACATTGGGATACACACTCTGCAGGCGTGACGGCCAACTGTCAGGCTTCGCGAAAAGACTCACCTGACAGGCGCCTGGCCGTCAACGCCTGCGGAATGCCCTCCCTATTAGGAAAGGCGGAAAGGGGACGGGAAATTGGTCCAAGCAGTCTGAGGGAAAATTAAGGAGGCCGCTTGACCGCGCAGCGCCTTTCAGATCGAACGGTTTGCGGGTTTCCAGGGCCCCCCAAAGTCGCCGCTACCCGGAGGGAGCAATTGAA
>JACXTT010011120.1_pt1 | contig 12065 bp, 23 predicted proteins | sample 9270951 | NCBI WGS metagenome assembly JACXTT01 (sample SAMN15532306, study PRJNA645909) | rock metagenome | isolation source: weathered quartz diorite | place: Puerto Rico | collected 2017-06-21 | reverse complement strand
GCGGCAACAAGAGCGCCGGCACGCTCCGCGTCGTGATCGCCACGGACCAGCCCCAGCTCACGAATAAACTCCTCGTGACGCCCGATGCGAACAGCGCGGTCAACGTCGCTCAGGTCAACGGCGTGACGGTCAGCACGGGCGTGGGGGCGGCCGGGACCGGCACCGCGCGCGTGGTCGATGTGGCCAGCGGGAGCACGGGCTCAGCCGTTCCCACACAAGCCAGTTACCTCGGGGCGAACGGCTCCGGCAACCTCACGGGCATCGTCGCCTGCGACAACTGGACGGCGATCAATCAGACGACGGGCACGCAGATCATCACCGGCACCTCGGCGAAGAAAACCTACATCTGCTCGATCAACCTCGTGAGTGCCACGGCGCAGAACGTCGCGCTGGTGGGCGGCACGGGCTCCGTCTGCGCCACGAGCACCCACGCCATTGCGGGCGGCACGACCGCCGCGACGGGCTGGAACCTCGCGGCCAACGGCGGCTTGGCTCAAGGCTCGGGGCTCGGGGTCATCATGCAGGCCGGCACCGCCGCCGATAACCTCTGCATCCTGCAGAGCGGCAGCGGCCAGATCAGCGGGACGATCGCATGGACGCAGTTCTGAGGCTCCTCACCCTTCTCCTCCTTCTCGTCCTTGCCACGCCGGCGTGGGCAGCGACCCCGAGCCTGATCCGCCATCGCCACGGCGACGGCCCCAACAACGGCAACATCGAGGGCGCGTGCGGGCCGAACAACAAGTGCACGATCCGGCTCCCGGAGCCGTCACTCGCCAGCAACCTCTTGGTGCTGTTCCTGCGCTTCGACTTCTCCTCGGGCCGTACCGTCACCATCACCGACGATCAGAGCAACACCTGGACGAAAGCGACCGCCACCGGCTCCACCGGCACCGGCTCAGACATCTGGGCCCTTTACGTGTGCGGGGCGGCGGCTGGGACCACGGAACTCACCCTCAACTTCGACGCGGTGCAGCTCGATCTGTCGTGGGACGTGATGGAGTTCAACAACGTCGCCACGTCCTCGTGCCTGGACAATTCCAGCGTCAACGCCTCCGCGACGCTCGCCACGGTGAGTTCCGCGAGCCTGACGCCGACCTCGGCCACCGTCAGCAACCCCGACCTGATCGTGATGAACGGGGCGGATACCGCCTTCCAGGGCTTCGGCTCCACGACGGCGATCACGGGCTTCACGGCGGGCTCCAGCTTCTCCCTGGCGGCGGCGGATCGCCACTACGCGACGGCGACGCAGTGGCGCACGGTCACCTCCAACGCCGCCTTCACCCCGAGCGTGACCATCAGCGGCTCTAACGGCGACAGCGCCGGGGCGGTGGCGCTCGCCTTCAAGTCAGCCGCGGCTGGCACCGCCCTCGGGACCGGCATCGCCATTCGCGGCATCCACGAGCAGCACCTCGACGGCTCGCTCAGTAGCTATACCTTCTCGATCCCGACCTACGGCAACGCCATCCTGCTCACCACGTCTCTCAGCGGCTCCGGTATCCGCTTGTCGAGCGTATCGTCGTCACCCGCAAACACCTGGTCTACCGGGTGCGACTCGGGCTGCACGAAGACCATCGGCGCCACCTCGCCGCAGTTCGCCTTTACCTGCAACGCCTCGACCGGCACCACCATGACCATCACGATCACGACGGCCACGGCGGGCACGAACTTCTGGACGATCTACGACATTGACAACGCGGATCACGCCTCGTCCTCGTCCTGCTACGACAAGGAAGTGGACACGGACACGGGGACGCATTCCGGCGACCCGGATGTCACGAGCGCCCCGAGCATCACACCGACGAACACCAACGGCATCGTCTTCGCCTGGGTCGGTCTGGGGACTGGCCCTGCCTACCCCATCGCTCCCACTGGAGTCGTGGTCGATACCATTGATTACCCCTACACGGTGACGACGACCGGCAACCTGCACAGCACGACCACCGTGGACAACCTCGCCTCCACGACCGGCGTGGAAGTGAACATGAGCATCCGCGAGCCGGGCGCTGGCATCCCGGACCTCGACTACGTGACCGTGATCGTCAGCTCGAGCAACCTGACCATGAACACCGCGGCGACCGTCACGGGCACCGGCAAGACCATCATCATCGGGGGTAAGACCGACGCGGGACCGGAGCTCGGGGACGGCTGGGGCCATCTCGTGCATACCTCGAGCGCCGCGCAGAGCTGGACCTGGCGCTTTCGTAACCAGCAACAATCTTCGGGGCTCGCGGTGACCGCCGTCGCCATCAAGGCGGCGGTGCAAGTCGCCGCCGGCGGGCCGCCGATGCGGATGCTCATGGGAGTCGGCCAGTGAAGTGGCTCGCCGTGCTCCTCCTGCTCATCCCCGCCCTCAGCGAGGGGGCCACCATCAACGCGGCCACCTGCAACCTGCCCGACGTCAGGACCGCCATCAACACGGCGGCCGATGGCGACACGGTGCAGCTCCCGACCTGCTCGGTCACGTGGACCGAACCGCTCGACTCGCTGCCGTTCGGCGCGCCCTACGACGGCACGCTCCTGAATCGCTGTCTCACCATCGCGGGCAATGGGGCCGCCAACACGATCATCACGGACGGCTTGACCACCATCGGCGACGGCATCCGGATCACGATGTTTCGCTGGCGGATGAATAGCACGACTTGTGTGGTGCGGCTGACGGGGATTTCGTTCGTCAGCAGCGTCACCCATGCAAACAACGACGGCCTCGTGGAGATCAACGGGCAGTCCCACTCGATGCGCGTGGATCACATCCAGATCACGACGGGCGGCACGTCCGGGCTCATGTTCTACGGCGGCATTCAAGGCGTCGTAGACCACAACACGTTCATCCTCGCGGGTGCCGCTGGGTTCGGCTCCTACACCTTCCACAACGACTGGACGGGGACCGGCGACATCTACGGCGACCACTCGTGGGCCTCCGGGGAGACCTGGGGTGGCAGCCAGCAAATCTTTTACGAGAACAACACCTGCACCCTGTCGGGCGGGCTCAATTGGTGCTGGGACGGCTGGCAGGGGATGCGGCGCACGGAGCGGTTCAACACCTCGACCAACCTCGAGTTCGCCGACCACGGCACCGAGTCCAGCGGGCGCTACCGGGGCATCTACCAGCGCGAGGCGTACAACAACACGTTCACGATGACCAACCACGACCACGCCAGCGTGATCGACACGCGCGGCGGGTCCACGCGGGTCTTCAACAACACGGCGACGACCTCGGGGGCCGGCACGATCTCGGGCGCCCTCTTCGACATGGAGACCCAGCGCGTCTTCGGCTCGTTTGCGCCGTGGGGCCAGTGCAACGGCGCGAGCACCTGGGACCAGAACGCGGGCGTCGGGGGCGCTCCCGGCTATGCGTGCCTGGATCAAGTCGGCCGCACCACAGGCGATCTCATCACGGGCGACACGCCGATCAATTCGGCGACCGGGACCGCCGTGTGGCCGCGCGAGATCCTGAGCCCCACCTATACCTGGGGCAACACGGTCAACGGAGCCAACTCGCCGGCCAAGAGCAACGAGCCGGCGTACATCGTGGCCGATCGCGATTTCTACACGCAGGGCGCCTCGTTCGATGGCACCTCGGGCGTGGGCGTCGGCACCATCGCAAGCCGGCCCGCGACCTGCACGACGGGCGTCGCCTATTGGGTGACAGACCGCGGGAAATGGCGCACCGACACCCCCGGCGTCGCCGACGGGCGCCTGGACAAATGCACCGCGACGAATACGTGGAGCGTCGCCTTCTACATGCCCTACTGCTATCCGCATCCCACGGTGTCAGGCACGGCCTGCACCAAAGACCCCAATTTCGGCGGCAGCGCCCCCGCCGTGCCGAATCCCCCGAGCAATGCGTCGATTCACTAGCGGCCTCGCGCTCCTGGCATGTTGTCTGACGTCGCCCGCCTGGGCGCTCTCCTGCACGACGACCAACTGCACCTTCACCGTCACCTACACCGAGCCCACGGCGAACACCGATAACTCCCCGGAGACCACGCTCCAGAGCACGACGATTACGTACACGATCGCGCCCGACAACGGCGCCCCCGGCGCGCCGATCGTCGTGGTGGTGGCGGCGAGCTCGCCCAACGGTGGCGGCGTCATCAATCAGCCGATCACGAGCACCACGCTAGTGCCGGGCCACGCCTATACGATCGCCGGGACGATCACGGCGACGAATACGGCTGGCATGGGCTCGGGCACGTCGGCGACGCCGCTGACCTTCCAGGAGCAGGGCATCACGGCACAGGGACAAGGGGGAAAGCGGAGGCACGGCAGGCCGTGACGATTGCTGAATTCGCCGCCGCCGTGGTGATGTACCGTCGCCGCTATTCGGCCTCGGTGACACGCTGGGGAAGCACCGATTCGCACAGCGTGGCGGTCGGCGGCTTCGCTGGTGACCCGCATACGTGGGACCTCGGGGCTGACTTTGCATACAACTCCGGGCCGAATCGGCCCCTCTCCGGGGGCCATCCGCGCACGCCGCATTCATGTCCGGAGTGTTCAGATTTTGGCCTGAAAATCATTCACGAGGATACACACGACCATGCGCAGCCCGACGATTTCCCCGCTGGCCCGACCTTCGACTATGCAGGCCAGCACAAGGCATGGACATAGAGGATGGCCGGCGGCCCCAGCACGATGATCCACCTCCGCGCTGCCCGCGGCCTTGGTGCCGGAACGATCTGAAATGGGATCGCGAGTGGCGCGCCTGGGTCTGCGAGGCGTGCGGCTATCACGAAAGGAGAATTGTATGAGGCATCTGGTATTCGCTCTCATTCTGGCGGCCCTTCCCGTCGCAGCCGAGGCGCAGGCCACGGGCGTCGTGGTCGGCAAGGAATGTCTCGCGAGCTGGACCGCGCCGACCGTGGACGGCTCGGGGAATCCCTTGATCGGCAATCTTGCGCCCACGCAGGCGAACGTCTACGTGACAACGACCGCGACGTCGCCGACGCAGGGATCGGGACAGGCCGCCATCTTGACGCCGGTGAGTGGCGTGATCCCGGCCTCGTGGGGCTGCGCCAACGTCACACCGGGGCAGCACTGGATCTGGGTCTCGTACTCGAATGTAAATGGGGAGGGGACGCTCGCGAACGCCCCTTTTGTCCTCAGTACCGCTATACCCGGCGCACCTTCGGGAATGGCGGTAAGGTGATCGAATCGCTATATACACTCGGGCCGAACTGCTGACGAACGGCCTGAAAAAAGGAGCCTCGCTATGCAGGGCATTGTCGATCGTCTGATGCACTGGAAATCGAGTGCCGCCGGAATTGCGCTCGGCGGGGCCGTGATGACCATCGGCTCGAGCCTCGGCTGCTCAGCCCCGAGTGATTGGCGCCTCTGGGCGATGAGCCTCGCCCCGACGCTGCTCGGGCTGTTCTCGAAAGGATAAGACGATGCGCTACGTTATCGTGCTCCTGATGCTGAGTCTGGTCGGATGCAGCGCGAGTAACTATACCGAGTTCCGCAAAGCCATTGGTGCTGATCCGAATGCCTGGTGCGGCAAGATCCAGATTGGAACCATTTACGGCACGACCACTGATTTCTGGGGCAAGGGCTCCCCGAGCACCAATGTCACCGTCACGAGTGATGGGTGCAGCATTCGAGGGGCGAACGTGACCGACGTCACGGTCCCGACGACCAGCGTGACGGTAGCGCCGCCGAAGCCATGAAGCTATGGCTGCTTGGGGGAATGTTAGCGCTGAGTCTCGGCTGCGCCTCGCCCGCCTCCCGCCCGGTGATCATCCCTCTCCTCAACGCTAAGCCGCAATGCTTCGCGGCGGGTGTGGGCAAGATCGTGGAGTGCCAGGAGCATATGGACCTGCGGCTGGTCGTGCTCTATGACGATTGGGCGCAGATCATCCGCGCACTCAAGAGAGCTTGTCTGGCGAACGGGCAGAGCCCGAAGGAGTGCCAGACGGATTAGCGCAGCGCGGCTTTGCCCTCCGCGCGATCCATCTTCACGAGGCCAGCGCGCTGCATGAGCCGCTCGCAGTACTCGCGATGCTCAGCGGTGACATCATAGTACTTCACGCCGTCTTCCCACGAGGCTTCGCACTCGACAATCACGCCCGTATTGGGATGGCGCCAGTAGGTGCTGTCGTAAGTGCCACAACCCGCGAGGAAGACCGGGAGCACCAGAAGCAGTCGTCTCATACCCACCTCCAGATCGTCTTTACGAACCAGATGACCGCCGTCAATATCACAGCGAAGGCAAGCAGCGCAAGTACCGCTCCGGCGCACCCGCGCGCAAACAGTTCGGGGCCGCTTGGCGGGCGCCACGGGCGCTGCGGTGGCCGATCATAGATTCCGGATGGCTTCAGGGCTCTGCGGTTCTCGATCATCTAGCCAGCCGCCTGCCGCTTCGCCGCGAGCTTACGCTCCAAGATGGTCTGCAGGTGCTCGGTGCCGGCCGCCTGCTGGAGCGCTTTCTCCTCAGCGGCGCGGCGGACGCGGATGGGCTTCTGGGTTCGCTGGATCTCTTTCGCGCCGGCCACGCCGACAAGCAATTCTTGCCACGTCACGCCGAAGACGACCGAGAGCTTTACAAGATTCTCGAACGTCGGGACGCCTTTTTTATCATCGCTAAACCAGTCATTCGCTTGATGCTGAGAGAACTCGGGATATTTCCTGTGGAAAGCGAGTTCTGAATCAAGGTGATCGCGTCGCTTAATCCACCGCCAGTGCGTGACGATGCGCTCGCGCAAACCAGGAATCGGACCGAGGCTCATTTTCTTCTTGACACCCTAAGCCTTTAGGGCTTAGCCTGCGGCCCATGAAGTCACGTCACGTCACCCCCGAGACCCTATCACGTATCCGGGCCGGGTTGAAACGGCATGGCATTACACACGAGCAGGTCGCCTTGGCGGCTTCGAAGACCTCGCGGCGGGGTCGGGTAGGACGAACGGCGGTCTCGCATGCTCTGGCGGGCCATATCCCGTCCGCAAACATTCTTGACACAGCGCGTCGTCTGATCGCCGCAGCCAAGGTGCGCCAGCCTGCCGGAGTGCCCGCATGACCGCCCTAAATACCTATGAAGTAACGTGTTCTTCGTGCGGCAAGAAGAAATGGCCGAGCCTGCCTGAGCGCCCTGAGCGGTACGTCTGCGTGCTGTGCTCGCTTGGCGCTCGATCAGGGCGCCGAGAGGCGGGCCGGAAGGGCGGTAGGGCGGCACAGTCGCAACGCCGCGCCCAGGAAGGCAAGAGCGGAGCGTGATGGACCGGAAGCTACCCGCCCGGATGGAATCCCGCGAGCCCCATTCGATTCGGTTCAAGCCGAGCGAATGGCAGATCTTCCAGATCGCCGCCGAGGCGATCGGCCTTGAGGTCACTCGATATGTGCGGGAGTGCGCGCTCACGGGCCATAGCTTCGAGCAGACCCGGCTGGCGCGTCTAGGAGACAGGCGTGTTACCGCGTAATACGGCCCGTATCACATCGTGTTACGGCAGCACCACTACCCCCGCTGGCTCCGAAGCGCATACGCACGGCGTTCTCCCACGGTTGAGCGCCGAGCCTTCGCACGGAGACGAGTTCACCCTGCACGGGGCCAGCGGGGTCAGGAGGAAAGCAATGATAGAGGATTACAAGGTGGTCGATCGTGCAGAGATCCCCAAGCGTCGCGGCGGGCCGATTCGTGGGGGGATGGCCGAAGCGATCAGGCAGACCGCAGAGACGGGGAAGGCTCTTCATGTGCCCAAGAGGCCGCCGAGCAGTTTAGGTGCCTATTCGTCGCTTCTCAAGTTTGATGGCCTCCGGGTGCATCGCCGTGCTGACGGCAATGGCGGGAGCTATATCTGGTGCACAAAGATCGCGCCGTGAACGCCCGGGGAGTTCCATTGGCAATTCGGGAGGCCATCGACCGCGGCAGTTGTACCTCGCTCCCGGATCGCGACGGCTACTTCGTCGTCACCGAGATCACGCCCGCGCCCTGCTGCAAGGTGATGAGCGGGCTCTATATCGTGCGCCAGGTCATGCCGACGTTGGAGTTTACGGTTCACTGCTTCGCCTGCGCAGGAGGCTCGTGATGGACGGCACCATGCGCGGGATCTTGGCCGAGCTGCGCGACGCGTGGGATCTCTACCTGCTCGTGGGCAATCCGGACGATGCCGTGCGGATGGCCTCGCACGTCGGGTCGCTGCTCGATCTTGCGCAGGGCCAGGACGAGCTGCTGCGCGACGCCGCGCGAATCATGGAAGACCAAGCGCGCCGGGTCGAGCGACTGGTGCGCGAGCCGAGGGGGGCGCTGTGAGCGGACTGGCCTGCGCTCGATGCTTCAAGTTCATGCGCACGACGAAGATAGGCGTCTATATCGAGGAGGGAATGCCTTACGCCGATGGGACGTGGCATCCCTACAAGCTCTGGATGGCTGATCTGTGCGAATGCCCTGAGTGCGGGGCACGGATGGTCACGCGCTTCGGGCGTGGACCGATCGCCGAGCACTACCAGCCGCACTACCGCGAAGTAGTAGAGGCCGTTTCGCCGATTGGTCGCGTCGATGACTGCGGCGGCAGGAAGCCATGATGGACTGCGAATGGTGTAGCGAACCCGGCAAGCGCCGTCGCGTGCCGCCCACGGCCGCCATCACGATCAAGGCCCAAGCAGATGAGTTCTGGCTCTGCGATGCCTGCTGGGCCGATCTGCAAGAAGCCGTGCTCCAGGGAAGGCAGGTGCCATGAGTACTGAGCTCGCGAAGCCTGAGCCGATCCGCTACGAAGCGTCAGAGATCGAACTGGTCAAGAAGACCATCGCCGCCGGTGCCACGGAGGACGAGCTGCGGCTCTTTCTCTATGACTGCCGACGCCAGAACGTTCACCCGCTGGACAAGCTCGTTCATTTCAGCAAGCGCGGCGGTAAGTACACGCCGATCACATCTATCGACTTCATGCGGATGCGCGCGGCGGCGGACGGCGACCACGCGGGCACCGACGATCCCGTGTTCGACATTGACGACAACTCCGACAAGCTCCCGCGGTGGTCCAAAGTCACGGTCTACAAGCTCGTGCAGGGGCATAAGTGCCCATTCACGGCGACGGCGCGGTGGTCGGAGTATTGCCCAGGACGCGAGAACGAAGCCTTCATGTGGCGCAAGATGCCGCGCCTGATGCTCGGGAAATGTGCCGAGGCGCTGGCGCTGCGCAAGGCATTCCCGAAGCAACTCCACGGGATCTACGAGAAGGCCGAGAGGATGACGGCCGATGATGGCGCGCGCTCACACGAGGATCGGGGTGAGCGCACCCGTGAGACGGTGAGCGGCGGGGGGAAGGACGGGGCGCCGAAGTTACCCCCGCCCACCTCCACTAGCCCCGAGGATCTTCGCCCGGAGTCCGAAGTGCTGTTTCCCGATCCCCAGGCCGATGTCGAGCGCGAGCGCTTGCTGACCGAGATCCGGAGCAAGGCCGAGAAGGCGAAGATTCCCAGGAAAGACCGTGATGATGCCTGGAACACCTACTGCGGCACCGCGACGCCCTCGAATGCGGACCTGGCGGCGCTCGCTGATCTCCTGAAATGGGTGGAGACGAGGGCGCGGTGAGGCTGCTTCGATGCGGCTGCGAAGGATGGGACGGCGAGTCCGTGCACTATTGTGCGAACTTCCCGACGCACGGCGAGATCGTCCAGAAGATTTACCGCGCGGAGCGTCAGGATGAGGAGGCGTGGAAGCGGCTCAGCGATGCCGACTGCTTCGCCTTCCTCGCGGCGCATCCCGAGGTCAACGCCTTGTCGCCGCAGGTGAAGCTATGGACGTGGCTGGAACAGGAGTGGGGGCGATGAGCGAAGTAGCGCGCTCGTGTGAGCATGTTCGGCAAGGAGATCACGTGCTCCTCGCCCTCTGTCATGCCTGCGCCGACGCCGCTGCGGCGAGTCGCGACAAAGACGAGCGGTGGCTAGACTATCTCCAGCGCGAGCAGGCGTACCAGCGTAAAATCGCCGCCCTCGAAGCCCAATTGGCTATCTCCGACGACGAGCGGGTAGCGTGGCGGGCTGACGTTAAGCGCCTCGAAGCCGACCTCGCGCGGGTGCGGGAGGAATCGGCCGGACTGAGACTCGCGTTAGAGGACCGCAAGGAGTTCATCCGCATCAACGCTGGTTCCTTGCTCGCTCAACGCGACGAGAAGATTGAGAATCAGCGGGCGACACTCGCGCGGCTTCAGCAAAGCAATGACAGCTACCGCAATGCGATCGACAAGGCGAATGACGAGATCGAACGTCTCCACTCCGAGGCCCGCGAGGCGGCGCGGAGGCTCGACGTTCTCACGGTAGCGATACAGCGCCTGCTGATTACGACGCAACGCGGCTACGGTCACGGCAATGTCACGGACGAGTGGGTCGCGGCTGCAGATCAAGCCCGTGCCGCCCTCGCCGCCCCCGACCCGCGCGAGCCCATAAAGGAGTCGCACGTCTGCTCCTCAAAGCATGGATGCCCGGCCTGTAGCGGTGCGCCGATGCAGGACGAGCCCCGGAGCCAGGGATGAAGACTGCGATCATGCGGACGAAGCTGGAGCGTTCCGTTGTGCTCTATGAGGTTTACGACGGCGAGCAGATTGTCTGGAGTCATCGCGTCCGCATCACCAATGCACGAGGCAATTACGCGAAACGCCAGCGGGCGGCTCAAGAACAAGAGCGCCAGCTAAATCTGCTCCTAATTGCATTGACCGCCCCCCCGCCCGGAGCGGCGAAGTGAGGACGAGCGGGGCGATCCGTGCTTGCGCGGAGTGGCTGGCGCACTGCGTACGTATTGGCTGGAAGAAAGGTGATCTCGACAGCCTCGAAAGCCTCTGGTGGAAGCACCACGATGATCAGGGCCGTCTTATGTCCGGAGCGGCGAAGTGACCCGCCAAGAGTTCGAGGCGAGGCTTATCCAAGAGATGCGGTCCACTGGAACGCATTGGGGTGGTCAGACAGTGAAAACTGTAGCCGACCTCCTGTGGCCGGTGGTGGAGGCGGCGGAGTACGCAGCACGGGCAACTCTGCTCGTCAACGTGGAATGCCAGCGCTGCCGCGCCAGAATGAAGATCGAGGTGGCCCTCGCCGCGCTCGCGCCCAGCCGGGGAGGGGAGAAGTGAGGGCCGCGCAGTGCTCGCAATGTGGCCGGTTCGTGAAGGACGTCTCCGCCACGATTCGCGGGTGGGGCGAGCCGGAGTACATCGCCAAGGTTGAGGGGACGTGCTCGACTCACGGTCTCGTGGAGGCGGATATTGCTGGAGGCTGGTCCTGGGAAGACTTCTACCCCGAGACCGCGCCCAAGGAGACGCGGTGATGGGGAAGTGCCATGTGCGCGGATGCGACAGGAGGCCGCGCGCGGGTTGCCATGCTGTGTGAAATGCGCCGACCATATTTGCACGAGAGCGTGTCTGCGTAAGAGCGATGGCGGGTACTACTGCAATCGCGTGGAGCCGGTAATCGTGCGCTTGACCCCGACCCGGCGCCGCGAGGGGAGAGGATGAAGATGAGCAAGTATGAAGACCTGCTTCACGCGATGCAGTCTGGGGTCGCCATGAAGATGAATTACGACGGCGCGGAGACATCGCCCAAGCACCTTCGCGTGGGCGTCAATTCGGCCATGTGCGATTCATCCGCGCTCGCGAGACTCCTCGTCGAAAAGGGCCTGATTACGAACGAGGAGTACGAGAAGGCAATCACCGACATGATGGCTGAGGAAGTCAAGAGGTACGAGGCTTGGCTCAACGAGCGGCTCGGCACGCAAGGCCGGATCACGCTCGCGGACTCGTGACGCTCACGACCGCCCATCTCAACGGCCCGGGCGGCATCTGCTCATGCGACCCGCTCTGTGCCGATCCCGGCCATCTCAAGGCGATGTGCAATCGTTGCCATCTGCGCTATGACGTGACGCTTCACGTCAGGCATGCTCGCGCGAGACGCCGAGCTGGCGCCGTCATTGCCGAGTTGCCGCTGTGATGACGCGCCGCGAGCAGAGAAAGGATTGAGACATGGACCACATCACGCTCTTGGAGGGCAATCACGCGACCCGCGATCAGGGCCTCTGCGTCATGGAGGCTGTGGCGTGGTTCGCCGATGAGAAGCATTCGGACGCGCCCCACTGTGCCTGCCCGGTCATC
>JACXTT010011119.1_pt1 | contig 12067 bp, 9 predicted proteins | sample 9270951 | NCBI WGS metagenome assembly JACXTT01 (sample SAMN15532306, study PRJNA645909) | rock metagenome | isolation source: weathered quartz diorite | place: Puerto Rico | collected 2017-06-21 | reverse complement strand
CAGCTCAACCAAGCAGAGGCGGCGAAGGCACTCACGCTCGGCGGGAGCATCAGCTTCACGCAAAACTCGATCTCAGGCGGCGCGCCCCTCAGCGGCTCGATCACCATCCCCGGCACCGGAATCATCGGGCTGCCGTTCACGACCACCGGGACCAGCGGCGGTACGCCGGCGACACAGTGGAACTATGCGCTGACGCTGAAGTACCCGCTCTATACCGGAGGTGCCCTGGAGGCGCAGATCGACATCGCGCGGGCCAACGTGGCTTTGGCGGAGGCTCAGTTTAGCGCGGCCGCCCAACAGGTGGTCCTGTCGGCGAGGCAGGCCTATTACGGCGTGCAGCAAGCGCAGGGCGCGGTCGACGCGGCGCAGCGCTCGGTTGACGCGTCGCAGGAAAACGTTCGCGTCACGGACGCGCGCGTGCGTGCCGGGACGTCCCCGCAGTTCGACTTGCTCCAGGCCCAGGTGCAGCTGGCCCAGTCGCAACAGGCGCTGACCCACGCCACGACCGTGCTGTCCCAGTCCCAGCAGTCGTTGGCCACGGTCCTCTTTGTCCCCCTTGGCACGACCACGGCGCCGGCGACGCCGCTCGGCCTGCCCGAGCCACCTGCCGATGTGGCTCCGTTGATCACCCAAGCGCTCCAAAATCGGCCGGAGATCGCGCAGGTGCGCGCGAGTCAGGCCGCCGCCCGCGCGGCCATCACCCTGGCGGCGGCCGGACTGAAGCCAAACGTCACCCTGAGCGGCGGGCCGGTCGTGAGCACGCCCGACGTGACCAACAAGAACACCGTTAACTTCCAGGCGACCATCGCCATGACCATCGCTATCCTCGACGGCGGCCTGACCGAGGCGAAGGTCAACGCGGCGAAGACGCAGCTCCAGCAGGCGCAGGTGTCCGAAGACCAGACGAAACAGCAGGTGGAGCTGGACGTGCGGAACGCGTTTTTGAGCCTGCGCGACGCCGCGGACTCGCTGCGGTCCGCGCTGGCCCAACAGACCTCGTCCCGCGAGGCGCTCCGCATCGCCAACGTGCGGTTTCAGGCCGGGGTCGGGCTGCAGCTCGAGGTGGTGACTGCCGTGCAGAACCTGGCCGCGGCCGACAACAATGTGTTGCAGGCGCAGCTCCAATACAACGTGGCGCTGGCGGCGCTCGATCGGGCCGTGGGGGTACAGGTAAAGCTCTAATTCGCCGTTTCGAGAAGCGCATCGACTAGGCGACGCTCCCCGCTTTTTTGAAAAATGTGGCGTGACGCGGATACCGGCGGGCCTGCGCCCGCGGAAGGATTCGATCACCCGGGCGGGGTAGGATCGAGCGAGCTATCGTGCACTTCAAACGTGCGGAGGTGATAGGAACGATGTCCAAACGCGTTATCAAGACAGAGGCGGCGCCTCCCGCGATCGGGCCCTACTCGCAGGCGATTGCGGCAAACGGGCTGATCTTCGCGGCGGGACAGCTCCCGCTGGATCCGCGGACCGTGCAGCTGGTGCCCGGCGATGTGCGGGTGCAGACCAAGCGCGTGTTGGAGAATCTGAAGGCGGTGCTGGAGGCCGCAGGATCCTCCATGGAAAAGGTGGTGAAGGCGACAGTCTTCCTGCGGGATCTCAACGACTTCGGCGCGATGAACGAGATCTACGGCGAGTATTTCAAGGAGAACCCGCCGGCCCGCTCGACCTTCCAGGTGGTCAAGCTCGCGCGGGAAGCCGCGGTCGAAATCGAGGTGGTGGCCCTGGCCTGACCAGAACGCTCGCCTCAGTCCTCCGTCCGTGTCGCAAGATCGAGCAGAGCCCAACCGGGAGGCGAAGATGAGTGGAGAGGGCGTCCTGACGCTCAACGAGCTTGTTGTCGACCATGTGCACACCACGCTGCACGACGAGGACGTGCAATGGCAGCCGCCGCTCAACGGGGCGCTTCGGGGTCTGACCGCCGCGGAGGCGGCGTGGAAGCCTGCTCCGGAACGACACTCCATCTGGCAGATCGTTCGCCATCTCATTCTCTGGAAGCGTGGGGTCCTCGACGCCTGGGACGGCGATCCAGCCAGCGGGGAACAGCTCGCGGCCAGCGACTGGCATGAGGTGCAGGGGAGCGAGGCCGACTGGGAGCGGGATCGCCGGACGCTGCTGGAGATCTCCCAAGAGTTTCTCACCCGAGCGCAGGCCCTCGATGACAAGGGCCTCTCCAGGCAGGTCACCTGGTACAAAGCCGGATTCACCCGGCCGCTCGCGATGCGCGTGGTCCGAACGACAACCCACGATATCTACCACGCCGGACAGATCATGTACCTCCGGGCACTGCAGGGCATCCCAGCCAGGTGACGGCCGACGGCCTGCCGGCGATGCGTGTCCGGCCGCGGCTTGCCGCAGCGGACCGTGTGCGTTAGGATGGCGGTGACCACTGGGGGGTCGGCTAATGGTAGGCCATCAGACTTTGGATCTGAGAGTCCAGGTTCGAATCCTGGCCCCCCAGCCAAGCATCGTGAGGTCGAGCCCGGATCCTCGCCGCATCTGCCTACCGGCTTTGCGCCGCTGGACCGGCCTCACGAGCACGATCCACCATGAACTGCACGGTCTCACTCATGTTGATCGGGATCACCGTGGTGCCGGGATGGAGCCGGCGAAATACGCGGAAGACCTCGTCGGCGAAAGCCTGGCCGATCACGGGCACGCGATCGAAATCCAAAACCATCGAGCGAAACTTCTCGAGGCCCGCGAGCATGCGCCGCGCCTCTGAGCGCGACACGTAGCCACCGCGGAGGGCGAACACCTTGACCTTGACCTCGCTCTTGTCGAAGGCCGGCTGTGAAGCATCACTCGTGTACCTCAAGAAGACGTCCTCCAACCGCTGCGGGGAGGCCGCGGCGATGACAAAGGACACTCGCGTCCCCTTCTTGACACGACCGGTGGGTTCGATGAAATAATCTCCGATTCGATTGTCCACCCTCAGCCGGTAGCGGAAGCTTTCCAGAATGAACACATCGGCCACTTTCGAGGTGAAGAAGATTCCCTGGCCAGAATGACGCTCGGGTGCGGTTGTCGTCTTGCCCTTGAGGAGATCCTGGATGGCCTCGAGCTCCGACGCCAGCCTTCGCTCCCGCATGACCTTGCGAAACACCCCGACTCCGGAATCGCTCACGGCAAACGTGACGTCTCCGTTGGCCCGCGCGACTTCGACGTCGATGTGCCGCGACCCGGAGTGCTCGATCGCGTTGTTCATCATCTCGAGGAATCCGTACGAAACGATCGCACCCACGTTCGCCGGAAGGCGCGTCAAGAACGGCGATGCGCTTTTGAGGTCGCTCCACACCGTATCTTCCTGGAGCGCCACGTTGGACAGACGCCGGCGGACCCGCCGCCCTTTGGGAAGCAACGTGGATCGGTAACGCGGTCCGGCGTAGACAGCACCACGGGTCGCCCCGGCCTTCTCGAGCAGACCTTCCCGCACCATTGCGGTGAGCGTCTTGCTCACATATTGCCGGGAGACGGGCCGGCTGAGGGCGCGAATGACGTCCGCCGTCTTGAAGGCCCGCGGTCGGGCCGCGAGTTTGAGGATAGTCTCGCGTATCGTCATGCGATGGGCCACGTGTAGGTCGCGACGTCGCCTGCCTGCGGCTGGCTGGGCGCCGCCCCGTCATCCTAATTGTCGCCTATTACTGTGTCATTGTCAACTATATTGTCAACTTAGAATAGTGATTGTCGCCCGAACGTCACCAGCCCAACTGAGACAAAGCAGGAGCGGGTCGCGTGCGCTAGGATGGCAAGCCTGGATTAGCGGACGCCGCCGAGCGGTGACGCCGCAGGCGGTCGGAGCCGTCCGACCTCTGAAATCTGCCGTCTCGACGGGCGTTAGATCGATGTCGCGATCGGGACGCCTTTCATCAGGTGCGTGACGAGATCTGCCGAGGAGGCCGGGCCGCCCACCAAGAAGCCTTGCACCAGCCCGCACCCCCGCTCTCTCAGCCAGCCGAGCTGATCCGCGCGTTCCACCCCTTCGGCCACGACCCTGACGCCGAGGCCGTGGGTGAGGGTGATCACCGCCTCGACCAGTCGCTCATCCCGGGGATCGGTGCCGATGCCCTGCACGAAGCTTCGGTCGATCTTGATTTCGTCGATCGGAAATCGCTTCAGGTAGGCGAGCGAGGAGTACCCCAAGCCGAAGTCGTCGACCGCGACGGATACCCCCAGCGCGTTGAGCTGTTCCAGCAGCCGAATGGTGACCTCGGGGTCGCGCATCGCGACGCTCTCGGTGATTTCGAACATCAGGCGACTCGGGGGCAATCCCTCGCTGGTCAAGATTTGGCCGACGTACTTCGGCAGTTCCGGGTTACCGAGGGATCGAGCCGAGAGGTTGACCGCCATCCATCCGTCCCATCCCTGCGTGACCAAGGCCCGCGCCTGCCGGGCAGCGGTGGCGATGGTCCAGCGGTCCAGGTCGAGGATCAGGTCGCTCTCCTCTGCCAGTGGGATAAAGTCGCCCGGCGGGATCATGCCTCTCCGAGGGTGGGGCCAGCGGACCAGGGCTTCTACCCCGACCAGCTCGTCGTTCCTCAAGTCCAGGACGGGCTGATAGTGGAGGACGAGTTGCTGCTGCTCCAGAGCCGCGCGAAACTCCGTTTCGAGTAGCAGCCGATCTCGCGTGTACACATCGAGTTGGGGTTGGTAGAACTTGAACCCCGTGCCCTCGGCCTTGGCCCGGTACATCGCGATGTCAGCGTGTCGCATGAGCTCCTCGAAGGTCGCTCCGTCCTGAGGGTAGAGCGTGATGCCCAGGTTACCTTCGATGTGAATGGCTTGGCCTTCGAGCCAGAAGGGAGGCCGGAGGTTACCCAACACCCGCTGGGCGACGTGGGCGGCATCTTCCTTCCGCTGCACTTCGCTCAAGAAGATCGCGAACTCATCCCCTCCCAGCCGAGTCAGCGTATCGCTCTCGCGAAGGCCGTGATCGAGCCGGCGGGAGACCTCCTTGAGGAGCTCGTCGCCGGCGCTATGCCCCAGGCTGTCGTTCACCGCTTTGAACCGAGCCAGGTCGAGGTACAAGAGGCCGACGGTTCGTCCGTACCGTCGCGCCTGCGTCAGCGCCTGCTCGGCGCGCTCGCGCAGGAGCCGGCGATTGGCGAGGTTGGTGAGGGGATCGTGGTAGGCCATGTAGTGCAACTGGCGCGAGGCGGTTCTCACGAGTGCGTAGAGGGATCCAAACAACAGGCTGAAGATGATGAACGATCCGCCCCAGACGGTCCTGCGGATGCTATCGATCCTGGCCTGGATAGGCTTGAACGAGAGGTACACCTCGTAGGCGCCCGCCGGGTTCGCGGCGCCAGGGGCGGTGATGGGAACGTACACTTCGAGCAGCTTCCCGTAGGCCCGTTCGTCGGTATTTTCCTGTTTTCCGAGGGTGGCGACCTCGCGGGCGACCCGTCCCGCTAACGCCTCCCGCAATTCATCGCTCAGGTCGAACGTCCGGCCGATCAGGCTCCCATCATCGGAGTAGACAACCGTACCATCGGGTCGCCATATCTTGACGCGTACGATGTCGAACTTGCCGACGATCTGGCCCACGCGCTGGTGCCAGGTGGCGACTTTCGCCCGCGTCGGAGCGTCGAAGTCCGCGACGGTGACCTGCGGCGTGACAAGCGTGACGGCAATCGCACTGACTCCCTGCGCGCTCTCGTTGAGAGCATCTTCGATCATGCGGCCGCTGAGGATTTGACTGAACATGATCGCCAGGGCAGCGGTCACGACGACGCCCAGGACAGTAAACCGCTGCAGCAGCGTTAGCCGGGAAAATCCACGTGTCAGCCTGAGCCCAAATCTGCGCATAGATACCTAGAGTGCTCGGCCGCAACGTGGCCTACCGTAAAAATGCCCCCGACGTATCACCCCTAGACGTGCGAGTCGAGCCTTGAAAAATGGTTTTGGTGACGGTTGACGCGCGGGGTACGGCTACCGGGAGGTTGTGACGGATCCCGCTACTCAATCGCGGGTTTCCTCCGTCGGCTCCACTCAATCGTATGGTTACGCTCTTATCGACCCGCGGCCAGGCGAACCCCGCCGGGCAGGCGTAACGGCTCGAGCAGCGCGGTGAGATCTGGCGCCTGATCCAGCCCCTCTACTGCACGCTGCACCTGGGCGGCGCCATCCGGCCCGATGACCGGGCTCACGAGGTTTCTGAACTTCCGCTCGAGCTCGTCGTCGCTGAGCGGCGTTGCCGGTTCCCCTCGCGCGGCGCAAACCCCCGATCGGTAAGTGGTCCCGTCCTTCATGACGATTTCGACCTCGGAGAGGGCTTCCGCGGGAAACCGCGCCTCGAGGTTGGCCGAGACCACCGCCTCGACCACTGACGCGACCGCACGGATGCGCGGGTCTTCGAGCCGGGAGCCGAGCACCTGATCCGGCCCCACGTCCCCGTCCACCAGCGCGGCCGCCACCGGCCAGGCCAGGCTGTACTGCGCCTCTTCGGTCGTCCTCGGCCAGACCGGGCCCAGGTGGGTCGCCGCCTCGAAAGTGTGGACGCGTACGCCCGCAACCGCCCCCGGGGCCACCGCGCCCTGCTCCAGGATGCGGTGTACGCCTTCGATCGCCGGCTGCGACCACCGGCAGCACGGATGTGGCTTGAAGTACAGCTCCAAGATCTTGTAAGCGCGCCCGAGATCTGATGCCACCTCGGGGCGCGCGTCGAGCACGGTAGGAAGGCCCGTGAACCCATCGCGCGCGAGGAGCGCGGCGGTGATCCCCGCCATCGCGCCCCAGCCGATTCCGTCCTTGACCATCGCCGGGTGCTCGACGCATCGCATGATCGGGGCGAGGGGGCCGTGATATTCAGCGATGCCGAGCGCGTGCGTCAATTGATCCACGTTGAGCCCGAGGAGGCGGCCGGCCGCGGCCGCCGCGCCGATGGCCCCCCAGGCGCCGGACCCGTGGTAGTCGCGATAGCTCGCGTGCAGGGCGATCCCCGCGCGGATCGCCGCCTCGTAGCCGGCGACAAGCGCCACCAGGAACTCCCGGCCGGACGACCCGCGGCTCTCGGCAGCGGCGAGCGCCGCCGAAAACACCACGGCACCCGGATGGCCCTTGATCGGCCGGTAGCCGTCGTCGATGTCGAGGGCGTTGGCCAGACACCCGTTGGCGAACGCGGCGCCGGGCTCACTCGCCCGAAGGCCCGAGAGCAGGATGCCCGCCTCGCTCCCGCGCCACGCTCGTGCGGCGGAGGTCGCGGCGATCCCGGCGACCGGCGTGCGACTCCCCGCCACTGTGGCTCCGATCAGGTCGAGCAGTGCGACCCCGGCGCGCCGCCGGACGGCCTCCGGAAGGCTTTCCCAATCGGCCGACAAGGCGAACGCCGCCACGCGGGCAGTGGTCGCGACAGCGCGCGTCATCGCGTCAGGCGCCCTGGAGGGTGAAGATGCCGGAGCGCACGGTCTGCTCCCTACTTGAGCAGGTGCAAACCGCGGAGATACGTCGCGGCCACCTCTTCCGGCGCCCGGCGGGCGACGTCCACGCTGAGGTTGAGCTTGGCCATCGTGTCATCGCTGATCTTGCCGGCCAGCTTGTTGAACAGCTCCAGCACGATCGGTGATTTCTGGACCAGATCGGCGCGCAGCACCGGCGCGGCATAGTATGGAGGGAAAAACTTCTGGTCGTCGTCGAGCACCGCGAGCTTGAGCCGGGGGATCCGCCCGTCCGTCGAGAAACCGGAGATGACGTCGACCTGCTTGGACGCCACCGCCGTGTACACCAGGCCGGGATCCATCACCCGCGTGTCCTTGAAGGCCAGCCCGTATTGCTTGGTGAGGCCGGGGATCCCATCGGGGCGAGACGAGAACTCGACGGTCGACCCCAGGATCAGGTCTTTGGCCGGGCCCTTGAGGTCGGAGATTTTCTTGACCTTCAGCCGGTCCGCGTCGGCCTTCCGCATCATCAGCGCGTACGTGTTGTTGAACCCCCACGGCTTCGCCCACACCAGGTTGAGACGGTCGGCGTAGAGCTTCTTGACCGCGTCGTAGGCAGCCTGAGGATCAGCGATCAGCGGCTGCTTAAGGATCGTCACCAGGCCGGTTCCGGTGTACTCGACGTAGGCGTCGACGTCACCCTTGAGGAGGGCGGCGTGGACGACCGTGGTGCTGGCCAGCCCGAGCTTGCGGTTCACGCGATACCCCTTCGACTCCAGGAGCAGGGCCAGCATGTTCCCCACGATGATCTGCTCGGTGAAGTTCTTCGAGCCGACGCTGACCGTAGGCTTCTCGCCACCCTGGCCGTACGCGCGTGCGAGCGACACCGGAATCACGAGCGCCAGCGCCAGGACGATCACCGTGCCCAGCCGTCCGAGATCGCGCATGCCTCTCCCCCCCATACCCGCCTGTTCCTGCCCGTCCGCCGACGAGGCTGCTACGCCAGGTCGCTTCGATTCCTCGCTCCGGACTCCTCCGGTAGGGAGCGACCCGCGCCCGAAGCCGAGCGGGCTGATTCGAGTATCATAGCAGAGGAAGGGTGTTCTGGGTCGCGAAGGGAGGTCCCCATGGCTGGACAGCCTGGCCCGCACAAGCGCACGCTCCGCGAACGGCTGGCCGGGGCGGGAGCGGTGCTCTGCGCCGAGGGGTACTTGTTCGAACTGGAGCGCCGGGGCTATCTCCAGGCGGGGGCATACGTGCCCGAAGTGGTCCTCGATCATCCAGAGGTCGTGGCGCAGTTGCACCGGGAGTTCGTTCGCGCGGGGAGCGACGTCGTCGAGGCGTTCACCTACTACGGGCACCGCGAGAAGCTCCGCCTCATCGGCAAAGAAGACAAACTGGAAGCCCTCCAACGGAACGCGCTGTCGATCGCCAAGGGCGTATGCGCGGAGGCCCACGGGGAAGCCCCCCTCCTGGCCGGCAATATCTCGAACACGACCATCTATGCGCCCGGCGATGCCGCGGTCGCCGCCGAGGTGCGTGCCATGTTCGACGAGCAGGTCGCGTGGGCGGCCGAGGCCGGGGTCGACATGGTCATCGCGGAGACGCTCTCCTACCATGGCGAGGCGATGCTCGCGCTGGAGGCCGTCAAGCGAGCCGGCCTGCCCGCGGTCGTCACGTTGGCCGTGCACCAAGAGGGGTTGCGCGATCGGGTGCCGGTCGAGGAGAGCGCACGCCAGCTGGAGCAGGCCGGGGCGGAGGTGGTCGGCCTCAACTGCGCCCGCGGTCCGGCGACGATGCTCCCGCTCGTGCGTGCGGTCCGGGAAGCCGTGTCGTGCCCGGTCGCGGCGCTGCCGGTGCCGTATCGGACAACGCCGGCGCACCCGACGTTTCAGTCGCTGCAAGACCCGGCGAGCGAAGGCCTGCCGGGCGGCCGTCCCTTCCCGGTCGCCCTCGACCCGTTCACCTGCAACCGCTACGAGATGGCGGCGTTCGCCCGCACGGCGTACGATCTTGGGATCCGGTACATCGGCGTCTGCTGCGGTGGGGCGCCGCACCACGCCCGCGCCATGGCGGAGGCCCTCGGACGCACCCCGGAGTCCAGCCGATATTCGCCGGACATGTCGAAGCATTACGCGTTCGGCACGGATCCTCGCCTGCGGCAGCACAACCGAGACTACACGAGCAGGCTGTAAGTACCGTGACCGTCCCCCCGCATACGAAGTACCTGGTCGTGGGAGCCGGCGTGCACGGCCTCAGCACGGCCTACCACCTCGCCCAAGCGCTCCGCGGCCGTGGCAAGGGGAGCGGAGACGACATCCTGGTCGTGGACAAGACGGGCATCGCCGCCGGCGCGTCAGGCATCGCCTGCGGCGTCGTCCGCAACAACTACTTCCAGCCGGCGATGCGCGCGCTCATGGCCCACAGCGTCTCGGTCTGGGAGCGCCATGCCGAGGCGCTGAGGTATCATCCGGTCGGCTATATGCAGATTAGCCCGGAGGCGATGCACGAAGGGGTCGCGTCGATCTACGAGCAGCAGAAGGCTATCGGCTATTCTTCCGTGTTCATCGAAGGTGAAGCGGACTGCGCCAAATACATGAAGGACCTGTTTTGGGATTGGCAGGCCCGCGGCATCACCTCGGTCCTGCACGAGCAGAAGGGCGGCTATGCCAACAACAAGGCTTCGATGGCGGGGCTCGCGCAGAAGGCGCTCGGCGAGGGCGTGCGGATCGAGGCCGGGGTGCGGGTCAGCGGTTTTCGTCAGGCCGGCGGCGCGATCTCCGCGGTGGAGACCGACCAGGGCGTGATCTCGACGGACTATGTCGTGATCGGCGCGGGCCCCTGGATCAAGACGATCTGGTCGATGCTGGACCTGCCGCATGCCATCACGGTCGTGCACAATGGTCAGGCGCACCCGAACGTCAAGATGTGGCGATTCATGTGCCTGCAGGAAGGGACGCTCGGCGTGGATCCAAATCTCCAGAAGACCAACGACGGCCGGATGCCCCCTGTGATCCACGTCGACACCGATGCCCCGCTGTATTCGGATATCGACGGCAGCCTGATCACCGATCAGTTGTGGGGCCTCTACTACAAGCCCGACTTCATGTTCAATGGAGTGCAGGGCGGGGCGGCGCCGTATCTCGTCGACAAGGATGAGGTCAACATCGACCCGTATGGGACGGATTCCCCGGAGTTCGTCGTGGGCGACGACTTCGTCCGCATGTGGTGCGCCGCGCTCGCGTTCTGTCAGAAGCGCTTCGAGCGGAAGGCGCATCTCTACACGCGCGAGCCGTCCGGCGGGCTCGGGGTGTTCACGCCCGACAATTTCCCGATCTTCGATGTCTTCCGGCAAAATTGCTACGTGATCGCCGATTCGAACCACGGCTACAAGATGATCGGGGTGGGCGCTCTGGTCGCGGGGGAAATCCTCGGGGAGCGAAGCGCCATCCTCGAACCCTTCCGCTTCTCCCGGTACGCTGAGGGCAAGCTCCACCCCGTTTCCAAGAGTCCGTTCCCCTGGAGCTAGCGCGAGGTGATCCTCCGCCTGGCGGGGGCTTCCGGCCGGCTGTGATCCGGTTCGAGGACGTCACCAAGGTCTATCCGGGAGGCCTCCGCGCCGTCGACGGGATCAGCTTCGCCATCCCGGAAGGGGAGTGTGTCGTCTTCGTCGGGCCGTCGGGCTGTGGCAAGACGACGACGCTGAAGCTGGCCAATCGCTTGCTCGCGCCCTCCTCCGGCCGGATCCTCGTCGACGGGCGGGACATCGCCGGGCGGGATCCCATCGTGCTGCGCCGCGGCATCGGCTACGTGATCCAAGATGTGGGCCTGCTGCCCCACATGACCATCATTCAGAACGTCGGCCTGGTGCCGCGACTGCTGGGATGGACGCGGGCGCGGATCGTCGCCCGGGCGCGCGAATTGCTGGACTTGGTGGGGCTCCCGCCCGCGGAGTACGCGGAGAAGCGACCCCACCAACTGAGCGGCGGTCAGCGGCAGCGCGTCGGCGTGGCGCGGGCGCTGGCAGCCGATCCTCCGGTAATCCTGATGGACGAACCGTTCGGCGCGCTGGACCCGGTGACCCGGGCGCAACTGCAGGACGGGTTCGTCCGGCTGCGCACCCAGGTGCGCAAGACGATCCTGTTCATCACCCACGACATCGACGAGGCGGTCAGGCTGGGGGACCGCATCGCGGTGATGCGCGCAGGGACGATCGCGCAGCTCGGCCCCCCCGGCGAGGTCCTGCGCCACCCCGCCGACGACTTCGTCCGCCGGTTCGTCGGCCACGACCGGGCGATGAAGCTGCTCAAGCTGGCCCGCGTGGGCGACCTGGTGGACCGCCGCATCCCGCAGGCCTCCACGGACGCTCCTGTCGAGGAGGCGCGGCGGGCGCTGCAGGCGGCCGGTGGCGACACCCTCGCCGTCGTGCGCGCGGATGGGGCCTTCCAGGGCGTCCTGAGCTTCCAGGACCTCGAGGGGCGCACGGGATCCGTGAGCGGCCTTCCGGCACGCCCCCATCCGACCGCCTCGGAGGAGCAGAGCCTCCACGATGCGATGGCGCAGATGGTGACGGAGGGGACGGCCTGGCTCCCCGTCGTGGACGCACGTGGCCGCCTCCTTGGGGTCGTCACGATGAGCGGCTTCACGAGGCTCATGGCCGCGAACCGCTCCGGCCGCTCTGCGTAGGCGCA
>JACXTT010011118.1_pt1 | contig 12067 bp, 9 predicted proteins | sample 9270951 | NCBI WGS metagenome assembly JACXTT01 (sample SAMN15532306, study PRJNA645909) | rock metagenome | isolation source: weathered quartz diorite | place: Puerto Rico | collected 2017-06-21 | reverse complement strand
CGGTCGGGTCGTAGATGCGCCGCATCTGGCCGCCCATCCCGATGATGTGCATCGGGAAGAACGTGAGGTTGTAGAACAGCAAGGTGAGCCAGAAGTGCACTTTGCCGATGCCGCTGTTCATCATCCGCCCGAACATCTTGGGATACCAGTACGTGATCGCGGCGAACAGCGCGAACAGCGATCCGCCGAACAGCACGTAGTGGATATGGGCCACGATAAACTGGGTGTCGTGCAGCGGAATATCGACCGGCGTCGCCGCCATGAAGATCCCGGACAGGCCGCCGATCGTGAACATCGACACGAAGCCGACCGCGTTCAGCATCGGCACATGGAAGCGCAGGTTGCCGCGCCACATCGTGCCCAGCCAGTTGAACACCTTGATCGCCGAGGGCACCGCGATGAGCAGCGTGGAGACCATGAACGTAGACCCGAGGGTCGGGTTCATGCCGCTCATGAACATGTGGTGGCCCCAGACGATCCATCCCAGGAACGCGATCCCGATAATGGCGAACACCATGGAGTGATAGCCGAAGACCGGCTTGCGGCTCCCGTTGGCGATGATGTCGGACACCATGCCCATCGCCGGGAGGATCAGGATGTAGACCTCGGGGTGACCGAAGAACCAGAACAGATGCTGCCAGAGCAGCGCCTGACCGCCCGCGACGGGATCGAAGAAGTGTGTGCCGAGGACGTTGTCGAACAGTAACATGATCGCCGCGCCCTGGAGCACGGGCAGCGCCAGCACGCCGAGGATCGCGGTGATGAAGAGCGCCCAGACGGAGAGCGGCATGCGGAACCACGTCATGCCGGGTGCGCGATGATTGATCACCGTCGTGATGTAATTCAGCGATCCCAGGACTGACGACAGGCCGAGCACCACGATCGAGACGCACCACAGCAGCTGGCCTGTGGTGACGCCGGACAGGTCCGACCGCGCGGCGAGCGGGGCGTAATTCGTCCACCCCGACCGAATCGGCCCGTTGGGCACAAAGAAGCTCACGGTCATGATCAGGCCGGCGAGCAGGGCCAGCCAGAACGACGCCATATTGATGCGCGGGAACGCCATGTCGTGCGCGCCGATCTTGAGCGGAATCAGGAAGTTGGCGTACACGCCCACCAGCAACGGCATGATGGCGAAGAACACCATGAACGTGCCGTGCATCGACACGAGCTGGACGTAATACTCGGGCAGGATCACGCCGCCGGCGGCCATGGATTCCGGCAGGATCTTGCCGCCCGGCATCGGCTGCCCGGGGAACCCCAGCTGCCAGCGGATCTGCATCGCGAGCAGCCCGCCCACCAGCAAGAAGAACAAGCTCACGAACAGGAACTGGATGCCGATGATCTTGTGGTCGGTCGAGAAGATGTATTTGCGCCAGAAGCTCATCGGCGCGTGGTGTGCGTCGTGAGCCCCCCCGTCCGGCTTGGCGTGCGCAACGCTCGTCATTCGGTTCCTCCGGCGGCTTGTTGGGCGACCCAGGCCTTATAGTCCTCGGGCGTATGGACGAACACGCGTGCCCGCATCTTGTAATGCCCCATCCCGCACAGCTCCGCACAGCCGAGCTCGAATTCCCCCGTTTTCGTCGCCTGGAACCAGGCCGTGATATGCATGCCCGGTACCGCGTCCTGTTTCAAGCGCCACTCCGGCACGAAAAACGAATGGATCACGTCCTCGGAGCTGAGCTCCACAGCGACGGGCTGATTCACAATCACATGAAGTTGATTGCGCACCGTGAAGTCGTCGGCGGTGCCGAGCTTCCCGTCCGGCCCCGGGTAGGTCACCTGCCACTCGAACTGCTTCGCGTGCACACCCAGGTGATAGGCGTTGGGTGGAACGCTCTTCCTGTCCTTGATGAGCACCCAGTAGTGATTGCTGACGAGTCCCAGCGCGACCATCGTCACGGCCGGGATCGCCGTCCAGATCACTTCCGCACGCGTCGAGCCGTGCGTGTAAAAGGCCTTCCGGCCGGGACGCGCGCGGTACTTGATCACGAACGTCACCAGTCCGACCTCCACGACGACGAGCGCGATTCCGGTGATGATGAGAATCGCCAGGAACAGCGTGTCGATCGGACCGGCGAACGTCGAGCCTGCGTCGGGAAGCCACCAACGCATGCGATCGCTCCTCGCGCTAGTGCGCGGCGAAGGTGAAGTTGGCCGTCTTGCTCTCGGTTCCGGCGATCGTCACGGTCGCCGTCTGCGTGCCCAACTTCTCGTGCCAGGCTTCGATCGTATAGGTGCCCGGCGGCAAGCCGGTGATCGAGAAGCTGCCGTCGGGCCCGGATACCGCGTAGAACGGATCGGGGCGCACGCCGAGGTAGGCATGCATCCAGCCGTGCACGTTGCACTCGAGGTTCACCATCACCTCGGGCGCTGAGAACGTGCGCGTCGTCTTCATGCCGGCGTTCGGCTGGCTCACGTTGAACGGCCGGTTGGCCTTGGCGATGGCCTTGATGTTGTGCAACAGCGGATCGGAGTTTTGAATCTCGAGCCCCTGTCCCACCATGATCCCGAAGACGTGGGGATGATAGCGGCACCCGTTTTGGTCGAGCACCACAGCCGTCGCCGGCGCTGTGAACTTCTGAGCGGCGGGCACCCCGGCTTTCACGTAGACGAAGACGTTGGCAAGCGCGTTGGCCGGACCGGCCACTACGTTCTCCTCCGTGGGCGGAGCAGTCTTGTACTTCGCCTTGCACGCCGCTTCCTCACTCATGTCGATCACCGGATTGCGCGGCGCGGGACCGGTGAACTTGATCTTGCCGGTGATCGTGCCGCCCGCCGCCGAGACTGCCACCGCAGGTGGTGCCGCCTGCACAGCGCTGCGGTCCCCTTTGCTGCACACGGTGAGCAGGAACATCCCACTCACCACGCTGAAAATTCTGCCTCTCATTGCTGCCTCCGGTATGAAGTCTTCTGCTGCGCGCGCCACACGACCAGCATGCCCAACCCCATGGTGAGCATCATGGCGAGCACCGGCGCGAAGAACACCCGTGCCGGCACCGGTTCGTCGAGGGCGAGGAAATACCAGGTACTGATGGCCATGCGCGTCCCGTGTTCTCCGTTGGACCCATCCGCGGCGAAGAACGCCATCGGGATGGCGCGGCCGGTCCGGAACGGAAGCTGGCTCGCCGTATCAGTCGAAGCAAGGGCGCGAGTGAAGACGACCCGCCACTGGCCGTGGTCGTACACGGCCTGGGCTCGGGGCCCTGCCCCAGACAGCGGATCGAAGCGATCGATCCCGCGCGCGAGACCGGCGACCACAGCGGTCCGCGCGACACTCGACCAGCGCCACTGATAGACCGGCGCGCTCGAGCTGCCCATCAGGAAATACGGCCGCTCCATCCCCGAGGGAATAGAAACGGGGAACTGCACGACCAGCTGGTCCGGCCAGGGCGCAGGCTGCTCCCGCGTCGAGTCGTCGCTCTCGAGCGTGGCCCATACGCGGCGCACGTGCGCGAGCCAGGCGGTGTCCGGACTCTCAGAACGGTCGTCCCACACCACACGCAGCGCGATGGAGTCAGCGGTATGCGCCGCCTTCACCCACACGCCTGATACCGCCGGGGCGAACCAGCGCTCCTTGTGTACGATCTGCCCGACGAGGGGGAACCAGTAGAGATCGACGGACGTCCACGCCGAGTCGTCGGGCCCGTGCGGCAAGGTCCTGGTCAGGGGAGCGTGCACGACGTCTCGCGCGACGGGCGTCTCGTTCGGGGACAGGCTGCGGACGTACTGAGCAACACGCCAGAGCTGCTCGTCGGTCAAGAACTTGTTCTCGATAAGATCGCTGAACGACGGCATCGGCGTGCCGTCGAGACCGGTGCGCAGCCGGTGGTAGATGTCCTCTACGGTGCCGCCGCCGTTGAAGCGCCAGTTCTCATGCAGATTCGCCGCGAAAATTGGATGCTGCGCGTCGTCCTTCAGCGTGGGCGCCGACGGCCCGTCGCCGCGCCCCTGATCGCCGTGACACTTGCGGCAGCCGATCGAATCGTAGAACTGGCGCCCGATCTTCAAGGCCTCGGTGCCGCCGCCGCCACCCGGCGCGCTGCTGAACTTGATCGGCTGCGGCCGCTGGGTCGTATCGGTAAAGTACGGGGAGAATGCCTTGATATAAGCGAGCACGTCACGGCGTTGGCGATCGGAGAGCCGAGTCTTCCATGCGGGCATCGGGGTGCCGGGCAGCCCTTCATCTATGGAGCGCATCAAATCGACATCGGTCGGGAGCTGGCCGCTGGGCGTCGAACGAATCTGATAGAGGACGTTGCCCGTGAAATCGCGCGGTGGCGGGATCATGTGGCGGGCGCCCTCACCGTCGCCTTTGCCGTCGTCGCCGTGACAACCGGCACACCACGTCGTGTAGACTTGCTTCCCTGCCGCCGTATCCTGCGTCATCACCACCGTCGCCAGAAGCAGTGCGTGGATCATTTGCCCCCCGCACTGACTTCCCACGTCCTCGGCTTCCACCCGGTCTGGTCGTAGAGGAATAGCACGACCGACCAGATCTCCTCTTCGGTCAGGAAGTCTTCCCACGCCGGCATCGCGGAATTCCAGGGCGTGCCTTCGCGCGGCAGCCCCGGCCCGCCTTTGGCGACACGCCAGAAGACGAAGCTCTCGGTCAGCTGCGCGATCGTGCCGTTGTCCTGGAAGTTGGCGGGCAGGGGATTGAGCCCCGAGGCGAAATGACCCTGGCCGTCCAGATGGTCGCCGTGGCACGGCACGCAGTTCTGGTAGTAGACGCGACGGCCGACGGCGAGGTGCGCCGCCATGTCGCCGGTGCGGCGCAGCGGATTGTCGAGGCCGACGAGGGTGATCGTCTTGCCGCGGAACGCGATCTGTGACGGCGGCGCCGGATGGATCGAGCGCAGGTTCGGCGGCGCCGCAACGCTCGCACGCACCTGGCTGTATGTGAAGCAGCCGACGATCAACGTGACGGCGGCCAGCAACGCGTTGCGCACGACCGTCAGGCGTGGCTGGATGAGCACGTTGTGCAGCGGCTCCTTGAACGTCGTCCAGCGCGCTTCCTCGTCGCTCACCCAGATCAGGATGCCAACGAGCACGGTCGCCATGTACTGCAGCACAACGCTGCTTGGCACCATCGCGCTTCCGGGGAGCATTGGGATGACGAACGCGATGACGACATACGCGAGCACCAGCAACAGGGCGGCCTGCCAGAACGGGTGCTTGAGGTAGGCTCTCATTTGTGGCTCGCGAGGAACTGCACGAGCGCTTCGAGCTGCGCGCCGGTGAGCTGATTGCCGAACATCTTCGGCATGACACCGACGAACTTCTCGTAACCTTTGGAGACTCTCGTATCAGGCTTGAGAATGCATTCGCGGATCAGCGCCGCCGACAACCGCGAGCCGACATGAGTGAGGTTCGGCCCAATGGCGCCGCCTTCAGAGCCGATCTTGTGGCAGCCCGTGCAACCAGCGCCGCGGATGATCGTCATCGGATCGGTGGATCGGCCGGCGATCCCGGGGCCTGAGGAACCGGCGGCAGGCGCCACCGGGGCATTCGCCGCCGGAATATCCGAGGCCTTCACGTCGACCGTCCCGCCCTGCGACTCGAGAAACGCCACCAGCGCCCAGAGCTGCTGTGGCGACAGGATGCGCCCCATCTCCGGCATGATCGGCTCGTAACCTGACACGACGTACGCACGCGGGCTCGTGAGCGACTCATACAGATACGCCTTGCAGTCTTTGCCGGCCTCGCGCTTGCCGCAGCGCGCCCCGACGGGCCCCTGCCCTTTTTCGTCGGTCAAGAGATTCGGGGCGCGCGTGCCGAGGCCGTGGCAGGCGGTGCAGCCGCCCGCGCCGTGATAGAGCTGATCACCGGCGCTGACGAGCTGTTCCGGTGTGACGTTCGCGCCGAGGCTCAAGGCGCGCGGCACTTCCGACTGCACCTGGGGAATCTTGTTCGCGATCAGCGTGTAGAGCGCGAGCGTCCCGAGCACCACGCCGAGGATGCGGAGATTATTGGCCCACATGCGGCGCCTCCACCGTCGACGGGACGAACGTCGACTTCTCGGCGAGTCCCCCGAGCCAGAAGATGAAGCCGACGAGCGAGAGGAAGATGAGCACGCAAGTGCTGATCATGATCGCGGCGTAGCCGAGCGCCGGCGTCGCCGCGTAGGGCGTGGTGTCCTGCATGACTTGCCACACGTGCCAGTGCTGGCGGATGCCGCTGCGCGCGAACCCCATCAGACCCATCAGCCAGGTGAACGTGACGGCGAGAATGAAGAGCGCGTACTGCGAGCGCGGCGGCATCTTGCCCCATTGGATCGCGCCGAGCGACTGCGCGCCCCGGGCCATGAGCACGTCGATGACCGTGACGAAGATGATGCAGGCGAGGACCGCGCCGACCTGATAGACCGAATACCCGATCCGGACGATCGCCTCCACGAAATAGCCGCGAATCCCGAAGAACAGCACGATGGCGGCGGCGATCACGAACATCGCTGCCTGGATGCGCGTGCCGGTCTTCGCCCACAGCACCACCTGGCGGATATTGGCGCGCCGATAGAGCAGGAAGGAGAGGAACGTCGACAGAATCATCAGGTTGACGGCGGTGTTCTTCGCGCTCATCACCCCGAGCGCGCCGAGCAGCGGGTGGTGCGAGCCCCCCATCGCGGCCAGCTCGCGCGAGTCCGCGATCATCGTGTGCGGCGTGCCCCACACGAGCGCGCCGAGCACGAGCACCACCAGCAGCCATTTCGTGTACGGCCGGTACCGCTCGGCGCCGGGAATCCGGCCCATCCCTACCCAGAGGTAATAGTTGCCGGCGAGGAACAGTACGGCGATGAGGAAGGCCTGGATCACCCAGAGCCAGCTCATGAAGCCGCCCATCATCGTGATGCCCATCGATTGGTCGTACTGATAGATCTCGCGGCCCAGCCAATAGCCCGCGAACGGCAGCACGATCAGCGCCGACATCGCGATGAAGTTGCCGACGTATCCCATCCAGTCGTAGTGCGCGCGCTCTTCCTCGGTCCGGGCCGCGAGGAACCGGTAGCTCGCGTACGCGCCCACGATCGCGCCACCGAATACGACGTTGCCGATCAAGCGATGGATGTTGATCGGCATCCAGGTATGGTTGAGGATCGCGTGCCAGATCTTGATGCTGGTGGGCGGCGTCTCGGGCGTGACGTCGCGCGGCGGCGTCATCATGTACGTGAGCCATGAGTCGGCGATGAACATCACGATCGTGCCCCAGACGTTCAGCAGAATGCCCAGACACCAGTGCACGATCTTCGCCCGGCCGTACTTCCACCGGTCCCAGCCGTAGTAATAGAGGTACAGCGTGAACGATTCGAAGAAGAAGATCGTGACGTACACCCACATCGACGGGCCAAAAATCGCCGTCATGTAGGCCCAGAACCGGGGGTACAGCGTGGAGAGCAGGAAGACGAAGACGGCGCCCCAGATTGCCGTCGCGCTGTAGGCGATTAGCAGCAGCCGAGTGAACTCCTTCGACAGCCGATCGTAGCGCTGGTCCTTGCCGAAGATGCCGATCGCCTCGGCGACGACGGCGAAGATCGGCACGCCCAGCACGAACGCCGCGAACATCAGGTGGATCTCGGCAGCGATCCAAATGGCCTGGCGGCTGCCGATGAGCGGGAAGTCCCGATACGCACCGGCCGTATCGGCGGCGGCCTGGACCAGATGGAGCGCGTCGACCATCAGCTATCCGCCACGAAGAAGGGGCGCTTCTTGGAGAAGTCGATCGGCATCGCCTTACGGATTTCGCCGAGCAGCTCCGGCGTGATTTCGTGCAGGCCCCGTTCGCGCGCCCAATCCTCGACGCGCTTGGCGACGACGCCGCGCACGAACGACGGGATGCGATCGAGCCGCGCCCGCGCGGCGTCCGACCACGAGAGGGCGGGAGTAAAGTCCGCCCCGTAACTGGCGGTCACCGGTTCGATGATCGCGACGCCCTGACGCGGCTCGTAGGTGCACGAGGGATCCGCAGCGAGCACGTCGCCCTCGAGCGCGAACGCGCGCGCGCGACAGCCGCCGCACAGCTTCTGGTACTCGCAGCGGCCGCACTTGCCGCCCAGCGTCCCTTCCCGCAGCTGCCGGAACAGCGGCGATGCGCGCCAGATCTCGCCGAAGCTCTGCGCGCGCAGGTCGCCCGCGACCTCGGGGAGATAGGGACAGGGCGTGAGTTTGCCGTCGGGCGTGATGCGGCAGTACTGCGTCCCGCAGGGACAGCGCGTTTCGTAGTTCAAGATCGGGGACTCGGCATCGGCCGCATGCACGTGCCGCATGAAATGCGGCGCGCATTTGGCGCGAACCATCATCTGGCCGCGGTACTCGCGCTGCCAGCGCGCGAGATCGGCGAGGATCGCTTCGTACTCGCCGGGCGCGAGGTCCGACATGCCGGCGCCGCGTCCCGTCGCCACCAGGAAGTAGCAGTTGAACGCGACGGCACCCTGCTCCGCCGACCACTGCGCCAGGCGCTCCAGCTCGGCGCGATTGCCCTTGGTTGCCGTCGTCTGGATGATGAAATCGAGCCGCTGCGCGCGCAGCCGGCCGAGCGCGGTGATCGTGTCCTCGAGCGAGCCTTTGCCGTGCCGGAAGTTGTCGTGGTAGCTCGGACGGAGTGAATCGATCGAGACGGCGACGCCGCGCACTCCCGCCCTCTTGAGCGCGGCAATGCGCTCGTCGGTGAGCAGGGTGCCGTTGGTGCCGACGACGACCGTCGCCCCGCGCTTCGTCGCGTAGGCGGCGATCTGTGCGAGGTCGTGGCGCAGCAGCGGCTCACCGCCCGACAGAATCACGAGCGGCGCGGGATTTACCGCCACCAGCTCGTCCACGATTCGCAACGCCTCGGCGGTCTCGAGCTCGGAGGTCGCGCGCTCATCCGGGCCGGCAGAGATGTAGCAGTGAGCGCATTCGAGGTTGCAACGCCGCGTGAGATTCCAGGCGACGACGTGTGGAACGTAGCTCACTGCAGCAGTTTCTCGACCGCCCGTTTCGCCTCTTCGGGCGTAACCGTCTTCATGTCAACGGGGCACTTGTCCATTTTTTCCGCGACGTCGCGAATCGGGCAACGTGTAACGCCCTGCGCTTTTGCTTCTTCAATGAACGCCCGCATCTCCGGTGACAGCGCGTCCGCCCCCTCGGCTTCGGCACGGATTTGTCTTGCCCGCAGTTCCGTAAACATCACCATCATCGTGTCGATGTCGAACTCGTCGGCTTCGATCATCGCCTGCTTGTTGTCGTCCATCACGTGGGTAGTGACGCGCCAGATGCCGTGGGTTCGCGCGAAGCGCTCTACGGTGTTCCGCGCGAGCGGGCGCGCGATGAGTGGCACGAGCTGCAGCCGCTGCCACCCTTCTTCCGTCCACACGATCGGGTCGGTCGCGACACGTGCCCGCTTGGAAACCGCGCCCGTAACAGGGCATTTCGTCTCGACTTCGGGCGTCGCCGGCTCGAGATCGGCGTCGTGTCCCTGCACTTTCGTCGCCTTCATCTGCTCCGTCGCCTTCACCTCCGCGAGCGCGATCTCCTCGGCGCTGCCGATGCCCATGATGAGCTGCATGTGCGTCGGGAGCAGCTTCTGGATCGCTTCATCCAGCCACTTGTTCGTGACCGTCGGCGGGGGGCCGGCGTTGCCGACCTTCTCGAGCACGTATTCCTCGACGGCGCGGCGCGCGATCCCCTGCGCGAACGGCGGCACGCGGAGAATCCGCACCTCGGCTTCGGGCGCCCAGGGCAGACCCGCCTGTCCGTCTTCTTCGATCCAGGGGATGTCTTCGGGCCGCACGCCGACCACGCCCGTCAGCAGCACGGAGCACGGCGCCAGCCGCAACAGATTTTCCGCCTGGGATCCCAGCTCCGTGTTGTCGACACGGTGCGCTCCATGACGGCCAATCACCAGCAGCGAGGGTTTGATCTCCTCGACCCACTGCATGATGACCTGGAACGGCTTGCCGATGAGGATCTGCGTCTGGATGGGGACATCGGGGAACTGCTGTGCCATCACCTCGGCGCGCTTCAGGTTCGCCTGGCAGAGCTTGAGCAGTCCCTTGTCGATGATGTTGTTGTGAAGCTCTTCCTGCTCCTCGAACTTGAACACCTTCGACGCCTGATACGACAGCACATCCTTGATGTTGTGAAAGACGACATGGTGATACTCGACGTCGAACGCGCTGCAGACGTAGAGCGAGCCGCCGAACTCCTGGGCCAGCTCGAGCGCCGACTTCATCGCCTTGTAGCTGTAGGATGAGCCGTCGACGCAAACCATGAAGCGGCCGCCCTGAAGCGGCTGCTGGTCGCGCACGATCAGCACGTCCTTTTCGATATCGCGGAGTACCCGCGCAACGACGCCGCCGAGCTGCGAGAACGGCTGGCGGCCGAGTCCGTGGGCGCCGATCGCGAGCAGATCGTACTGGCGTCCGGACGTCCCGACTAGGCGGGCCGCGGCATCCTCATCCTCGGCCACGAGGCGTCCATTCTCACCCAGCTTCACATCGGACCGGACCTTGTCCCCGCCGTCGTAGCCGGCGGCGCGGTTGGGATCGAAGCCGATCAGCCCCGGCAGCCGACCCGCGCCGCGGTTCACCTCGTTGACGATCTCTTCGTAGTTGATGCCCTCGAGCAGCTGGCGCGTGAGCGGCACGCCGGCCGATTCGCAGCGCTTGCCCAGCTGATCGAGAAAGCTGTCGGCGATCAGCTGTAGGCCTTTTTCGATCAGCTTGTCGTGGATCTTGCGCTGTTTCTTGATTTCTTCGGGCGTCTGGAACTGCGCGGGGAGGCCGGTTTCGAGCTGGCGGAAGCGGACATCGTGGAGGCGGGCTGCATAGACATGGTTCCCGGTGATTTTGCCCCCTGTCTTCCTACACATCTCGATGGCGCGGTCGACGGCCCAATCGGAGTGCTGCGAGTTGTCGACGGGAACGAAAATCTCGCGGTACACCGCTACCTCCCCGAGTAACGCCGCTCGAGCGGGCCTGAAACTCTAGATGTCGGTGTGGAAGCCGTCAGAGTTAAGGGATATGTGCGCGAGTCCCGAGGCTGTCAAGGAACTTGTTCACAAGCCGCCGGGACGATTTGAGTACCGTTTGCGTTCCAAACCGTAATCGCATCGACTGGACAAGCATCGCACGCATGTAGTAATCGCTCCCGATCCACGCTTTCCGGCTTCACGAAGACCGCCGTACCGCTCTCATCGAGCGCGAAGGCTTCCGGAGCTTCCGTGATGCAATCGCCGAAGCCGACGCACAGAGTGCGATCGATGCGCACGCGCAGCTCGCCGACATGCCGCTCCTCCAAGTCGCTCACATCCCTTCCAGACCGAGCTCGGCGCGGGCGGTGTCCATGATGGCGGGGGTTATCTCCGTGATGCCCCGATCCTTGGCATAATCGGCATAGATCTTCTTCACCATGCCGCGCACGAAGCTGGGAACGCGGGACAAGCGTTCCTGGGCGTCGCTCGACCAGGCGGGACCACCGGTCATCACCGTCGCGCGAACCATCTCGAACGGCTCGGGCGGCACCGTGCGCCCGCCGATCTCGACGCCCAGCGATGAGACGAGCTGTGTCTCCATAGGATTCGTGAGCATCGCCACGACCCGGCCGCATTTGGGGCACTTGAAGGTCGCCGCCAGGGTCCCGTCGCCGGGCAGCTCGCGCTCCGCGAACGCCATCTGCTGGTCACACTCCACGCAGAGGAATTTCACAGCTGCGCGCCCAACCGGTTCCAGGTGTCGGGTTTCGGGTGCCAGGGGATCCTGCCCACTACCGGTGTCGAAAACTCCGCCGCTAGATCGTCTCCCGCGGTGCCCTTCAGCTCTCCTCCAACCATGTTTTCGACGATGCCGAGCAGATCGGATCCGTGGTCGACGGCCGCGCGCATGGCGCGACGGACCGCGTCCCGGGACTCGGGGGTCGGGATGGTCACGGTGAGCACCGCGGGCGCGGTGCCGAGGATGTCGCACAGCTCGATGTAGCGCTGCATGCCGGGCGGCAGGTCCAGCAACAGGAAGTCGAGTTCGCCCCATGCCACATCGCCCAGAAACTCCCTCAGCGCCGACGCTTCCATCGCGCCCCGCCACACGAAACTCTCG
>JACXTT010011117.1_pt1 | contig 12069 bp, 9 predicted proteins | sample 9270951 | NCBI WGS metagenome assembly JACXTT01 (sample SAMN15532306, study PRJNA645909) | rock metagenome | isolation source: weathered quartz diorite | place: Puerto Rico | collected 2017-06-21 | reverse complement strand
TATTTTCTTGGGTGCCGCCCGTGACGGAATGTATCCCCTGGCTATGGTTTTCGGAGGTTTGGTAGGGTTGTGCGACATCGGAATGGGACCCGCCGTTGTTCGCTTCCTGTCGGCAAGCCTCGCGACCTCCGACTATCGCCAGGCCCGGTCCGTGCTCGGGGTGGGGCTTCTCCTGTTTTCCGTCGTCGGGCTGGTAGGGGCCGCGCTCGCGCTCGTGGCCGGGCAACTGCTTCCGGATGCGCTCTCGCTGTCGCCGAAACTGCACGCGACCGCCACGTTTGTCATCTCGGTCGCCGGAATCGGCTTCTTCCTCGATTCCGTTCGGGCTCCGTTTTCGTCACTCCCCGGTGCGTTGCAGCGCTACGACAGCCTCACCCGCGCGAACCTCATCGCGACGACGGCAGGCGCAGCGTTGTCCGTCGTCGTGCTTGCCCTCGGTTGGGGAGTGCGCGGCATGATCGTCGTGGCGTCACTCCAATCCGCTCTTGTGCTCCTCCTCGTAGCGCGCGGCAATCGGCGGCTGATGCCAGACCTGCGAATTCGCCCCGCCTACGACCGACCGCTGTTCAAAACGATGATGTCGTTCAGCGCCTACTCGTTCATCTCGAACGCCGCCAGCTTGGTCCTCTTCCAGATCGACAAGTTTGTTTTGGGCGCAATTGCGGGCATCTCGGCCGTCACCTACTACGTCGTGCCCGGAAACGTGGCGCAGCGTCTGCACATCGCCGTGTCGAGCCTGACGGCCGTCGCGCTGGCGGTCTCGACCGACCTGCATGCGCGACGTGAACAAAAGGCTTTGAACGCCTTCTACGTTCGCGGAACGCGCGCAGTCGCGCTCGTAATCGTGTCGCTCACCGTGCCGGCCTTCGTCTTGGCACGCCAGCTCTTGCTCCAATGGGTTGGCCCAGCGTTCGCCAGCACGAGCTTCGGGACGCTACGCCTGCTTCTTCTGACCTACGCCGCCTTGGCGTTCACGGCGCTTCCGTACTACATCGTCCTCGGGATCGGCAAACCAAGGACCATGGCCGCGTTCAACCTCATCGCTGCCCTGCTCAACGTCGTGCTGATCGTGATCCTCGTTCCCCGCTACGGTCTGATTGGCGCGGCCGCCGCGTACGTCGCCTCCACCATCACGGTCCCTTTGCTCATCTTCTACGTGGAGCGTCGCTTGCTCGAGCTCGAACGATCACCCTGGCGGGCGTTGGCAACGCGGCTGAGCCCTGTCGCCGCAGGCCAGGCCGCGTGCTGTCTGCTGCTTCGCCCCTTCGCCAACGGCCTCGCCCAGGTCATCGCACTCGCGCTGCTCGGAATCGCGATCGGCCCCGCCCTCGCCGCAGCAACCGGTTATCTGACCGCAGAGGATCGCGCCACGATCTCGGGTCTCGTCCCAAGACGCCGTCTCAGACAGAGCAAACGAACTGCCGAGACGACACTCGAGTAGCCCGCAGGGGCGCGATGCGAGCTACGGCTTACGCCCCGAAGCAGCTTTCTGCGGCAGCCATGCTCGTCGCCTGACAGAAGCTGTCCTGCCACACCGTGAGCGGGAAGCTGGCCGCGCCCCGATAGGCACCGATCTTGTCAACCGTACGTTCCGCAGCGGTCGGCGTGAAGGTCGACGTCCGCTGGAGGGTTGGGTAGCCGGAATAGCTGACCGTTCGGATCCAATTCGTTTCACCACGCAGGCGATGAAAACCTTCAACGACCCCGTCATTGCCGTTCGTCCACTTCACGTGGATCAACAGCTGGTGCCAAACGCCGGTGGCAAAAGACGACGCGGGTATGATGTCTTGGCCCGGAACGTTACCTTGGATTCCACTGCTGTACTGACACAAGGTATCTCTCTGGCACAAACCTGAATTCAGTGTCAGGCTGACGGAGTTTCCGTGAGCCGCGACTCCCAATGGAGTGCCCCAAATATCCTCGAAGTTCAGCTGCGCCAATGACATCCCCCAGCCAGCTGGCGATGGCTCCTTCCAATCGCTTGGAAAACGAACCTCCATCGAGTACCACTCATCATCCATCGCGATCGTGCGTCCACGTAGGAGCTCGCACGCGGTTCGCGTTCCGGCGGCCGGCAGGTCGAAGCGGCCGGTGTAACTGCCGCTGACGACGGCATCAGGAACAACCGACAGGGTGCCACGCGCAACGTTCGCATCGCTGGCCACGCCATAATTCGAACATTGCGCTCCGCCCCATGATGTGGCCTCCCATTGAGAGATGGTGCCATCTCGGAATGTGCCGTTGAACACGACAGAGCCGCTGGCAATTCTCGCGGTCGACGCACCTGCTGGGGCCTGGTTCGCAACCGTCGCAGACGACTGTGCCGATGTACGATCGCCGTTGGCTGCGTAGGCTACGACGGCGAACGTGTGCGGGCCGTCGCTCAATGTCGTCGTGTCGAGCTGGCCACTGTCGCCGTTGAATTGGTACGGCGGGTAGTGCTCCGTCCATCGCGATACACCATCGACGAGGAAATCGACCCTTGTCACCGATGTTCCATGAGGAATGGCTGTCCATGTCAGGGAGCCCGTAAGTGCCGAGCCGTCGACGATGCTCGAACTGATTCTGAAAGCGGTGGCCGGTGGCACATCGTTCGCGACGGTCACTGATGCGCTCGCGACCGCAGTATTACCCGTGACGGCATAGGCGACTACGGAGAGCGTATGAGGCCCGTCGCTCAGCGCAGTGGTGTCGAGCAGCCCATTCTCGTCGCCGTTGAACACGTAGGGCGCGTACCTCTCTGTCCACTTGACGCTTCCGTCGATGGAAAATGTCACCTTTGACGGCTGCGGACCCGTGACGGAAGCTACCCAGCGAACTTTGCCCGAAAGCGTTTGGCCATTCGCGGGTTGGCTGATCGCCACAGTTGGAACCGCTGTCGTGTTGGTCGCAGCTGGAGCCGCTGTCGTGTTCGCCACCGTGACGGTGATCGACGTCGATGTGGAGCGTCCTGACGTGTCGTAGACCGTGGCGGCCAGAGAATGCTGCCCGGTAGACAGCGCAGTTGTGTCAAGGGTTCCGCCATCTCCGTTGAAGTCGTAAGGGCTATAGCGCTCGGTCCATTTCCTCGTGCCATCGACGAAGAAATCGACGTGGTCGACCTGACCCGAGGCGGATACCCTCCACGGCATCCTGCCTGTGAGAGTCTGGCCCGCTGACGGCGAGATCGTCGAGATCGACAGCCCGCGACGCTTGTTGCCCGCGTGGCTCGACTGAACAACCAGGAGCAGAATCGCACCGAGTACGGCTACGGTGACGTTCGACCAATGTGAGAGATAGCGGTCGCGCATACCGCTCGCTATCGGAGGGCATCAGCCGGCTGCCGTCCCTCGATCGAGCCATGTCACGGGCGCAACTGTCCTCACACTACCCAGCACGGGGGAGCCGCCCGCCTTGAATCGGGGGAGCCCACGTCACCCACGTTGACGGAACGCGCCGCCTACAATCGGTGTTCGATCGGCGTACTCACGACGTCGGTTTCGCCTTCTTGCTCGCGTCAAGGGTCTCGGAGCACACCGCGTCGACAACACGAAAGAGGGCGCGCTTGTTGACTTCCCAGCCGTACTTCTCTTCCCACTTCCTTGCGCTGGCCACGTACGCGGCTCGTTTTCGTGCATCGCGGGCGAGATCGACAAGTGCATCCGCCATCGCCTCAGCGTCGCCTACCGGGACGAGGGCAACCTGCGTCTCGTCAAAGAATCTCCGGACGCACCGCGTGTTCGAAACGACCGCCGGGATCCCCACCGCGATGTACTCAAGGAGCTTGGTGGGTAGCACCGAGTCCTCCTGATCGTCGCGGTTCGGGACGAGCCCGATGTGAGCCTCGCGGATGAGACGAGCGATCTCGTCGAGCGGACGGTGCTCCCCCGTCATCTCGAACACCGGCGGAGCGAGGCCGAGATCCTTCGCAAGAGCCATGACGTCAGGCGCAAAGTCCCCGCCCCCGAAAAGCTGCATCCGAAGACGCGGCTCCTTACTGTGCGCAGTCGCGAAAGCTTGCACCGCGATGTCGACGCCGTAGCGGTGGAGAGCTGTGCCGTGGTACACGACGCGGATCGGGCCTTCCGGCACAATCGCCGGTTCGGCATTACGCGGAGGAAACAGCGCGGGATCCGCGGCGTTCATGACGATCGCCAACTTCGGCGCCGGCACCCCGGCGCGCAGTAGGAGCTCGTACTGGTTCTGGTGCACGGAGATCACATAGTCCGCAAACCTGGTCGAGCTTTTTTGCACCCACTTCAACGCTTTGACCGCGCGCCCCTCCTTCGCAAGATGAAACTTGAGCGCGTAGAGCTCCGGCATGAGATCGTGCATGTCAAGGATGATCCTCGCGCCGAGGAGCTTCGGCGCAAGCGCCGCGAAGACCATGAAGTCGGGCATGGTATGGACGTGGATGACGTCGAATCGCCGCCGCGCGTGCGCGGCAGTGATCCGCGTAGCGACGACCGCGAAAAACCGCCCGTAAGACAACGCGTAGGCCGCCGCCCTCCCGCCCCGGTAACGCGGCAATGTCACTTGCCGGAGACGAACACCGTTCACACTTCGCCCCATCCCGGCGTCCTTCCCGAGACACCACACCACAACCTCGTCCCCTCGCGCGGCGAGCGCCTCGGCTTCGCGCCTAACCCGCGGATCCGACTCGTAGTGGGTGTACGCGATCATCGCGATCCGGAGCGGGCGTCCGCTGCCGGATCTAGCGGTCCTCTTGTCCCGAGCCAGTGCGGTCACGCGTCGGATGAAAGGAAGCTCCTCTTGAACGCCTGAGCCATTCTCCACATCGCCCTGTAGCAATCAAGCAGACCGAGATGGTTGGTAGGTCCCCAAGGAGTCTTGTTGACATCGAGGATGTAAAGCCTCGAGGTGGCACGGTCACGCACGACATCGAGCTCGCCGCAATCGAGGCCGAGCCGGCGACAGACCTCCAGGATACGCTCGACCTCGTCCCCAGAGAAGACGTCCCGGCACTCCCGCAGCTGAACGAACCTGTTCTCGACCAAGAAGCGAGTCTCCAACGGTTTGTACTTCAGATACACGAACGGCACCATCGTGCCAACCACCGGAACCCTGATGTCCTCCACCAGCCCGCCCGGACGCTCGTTGTCGACCAAGCGCTGGTAAACGCATCCCGGGTCGATGTCCACTCTCGCGACCGGGGCCTCGATCACCTTGCCGTCATGACGAGCATTCGCATCAGATTTCACCACGATTGGCCCCCGATGCGTCGTCGGATCCAGCTCGATTCCATACCCGAAGACCTGTTCGAACGCACGAGATACCGTCGTCTTGCTGATGTCAGTGCAACGGAGGTTGATCGTGCGGACAGGGTTCGCACCCTTGATGGTGTCGAGATCCGGTAGCCGCCCCGGCTCGAAGTCGTTGTCATCGAATACATAGACCGTCTTCGCGCCTACTCGCAGCCGCCGCCTCCTGAGCCCCAGCAGAGAGCACACCTTCCAAATCGTGTACTCGGCATACGGGACCTGTGGATAAAAGTGAAGCTCCTGCCCGATACCGCCCCGAAGCGCCCGCCGCAGCACGTACACGACGAGCAATGACGCATAGAAGAAAGCCTTGACGAGCACCGCCCCCACACGCCGCGGGTTAAATCGGAGCGCTCGCACCTCCAACCCGAGTTGAGCGAAATCATGAGTACGACGACGCAAATGGCCGCTCAGTGACACACCCTCGCCCCACCCGGACAAATTCTAGCCCTCGCTGAGTCCCCGACAAGCCGGCGACGGAACCAATCCTATCGCCCCCGGACACCACGAACAGGAACGCTACCCTGCTGTCGGCATGAGCAGACAACCGCTGGTCTGGGTCGTGACACCCGTCTACAACGGCGAGAGGTTTCTCGAGGAGTGCATCGAGAGCATCCTTGCGCAGACATACGACAACTGGCGGTACCAGATCCTCGACAACTGCAGCACCGACCGGACGTCTGAGATCGTCAACCTGTACGCCGCCCAAGATGCACGGATCGGTCTGCATCGGAACGCGCAGTTCCTGCCGATCATCGCGAACTGGAACGCGGCACTGCGCCTGATCCCGTCCGACGCGACGTACTGCAAAGTCGTGCACGCCGACGACATGCTTTTCCCCGACTGCCTAGAACGCATGACGGATCTGGCAGAGCGACATCCCTCCGTGGCGGTCGTCACCTCATACGCACTTTGGGGAAACGAAGTGCGCCACCTGGGAGTGCCGTCTCCCGTCGAAGTGGTTGACGGCCACGAAATCTGCCGCTCAACCCTCAAAGGGAAGTCCTACGTCTTCGGATCACCGAGCTCGCTCATGCTGCGCGCGGCCGACGTCCGCGCACGCGAGGCGTTCTACAACGAGCAGAACATCCACGCCGACACCGAGGTGTGCCTCGAACTGCTGGCAAGTGGCGACCTCGGCTTTGCCCACCACGTCCTGACGCGTACGCGCGTTCATCCCGATGCGATGACCCCGACATCGGTGCAGATCAACACGTTCCACGACGCGTGGCTTTGCATGCATGTGCGCTATGGCCGCCTTTACCTGAGCGTGAACGAGTACTACGTGATCCTCGCGAGGCGGCTCTGGCGCTATGCGCTCTTCCTCGCCAAGGGAGTCGCCAAGGCGAAGTACCGGGATCCTCGATTCCGGAAGCACCATCGGGCGGCGATCCGACGTGTGCTGCGGCTACTTGCCTCCGGCGCACAGGCAGAGCCGCGGTAAGCAGCTCCCGGAGATCCTCCTGGGCAGGACAATAGGATCGTGCGATGGCTGGGGGACGACGTGCGACATGAGCGCCGACGCACGTCTACACGCAAGCCAACTCGCGCCTCGTCCTGGGGAGCCGCGGCGATGCTGGAGTCGCTCCGGCTCTCGGGCAACACGGCTCCCGCTACGTCCTCGACGACGGTCTGCGGCCCGACAGCGTGAGCGACTCGGGAAGCTGGCGGAGAGGCAGTACGAGAGACAGACGGAGACGCCGCTTGGCCAGGGCTTTTGGACGACTCGACGCGATGGTGCTCCATCGCTTCGTTCGCCGTGACTCGACTCCTGCCAATCCCGTGCGTTCCCGCCGAAGGTTCGGAGCCTCCTGCTCGCGCTCCTCGTGAACAATTCCCGTCTCAGGGTGCGATTCTGTGGATCCGCCGTCGAGCAGGACCGCGCCACCGACATCCGAGACCTCTTTCCTTCCTACCGTCCGCGACATCGCGATCGGGGTTTGTGGGACTCCCAAGACAACAGTGGTGACTGGCTGTTGAGTGCGTACCTCGAGACGAAGTAGCGTGTGAGCACGCTGTGATCATAGGCATCGCCCCGTCATCTTCGACTTGCACTTCTGCCCGCAAACGTCGCGCGAGCACATCCGGGTGGACCCCGCCGCTCTGCTGTCGACTTGAGCGCGCGACCTCAAATGACCGGTGTGGGAGAGCGGCATCCGTCCGTGACCGTCGTCCCGTCATACACCCTCGGGGCCCCGGCCGAGTTCGGACCGTTGCACGCAAGCGACTGGGATCAAGTCGCCGCTGAAGCAAGGCAATCCGTAGATGACCGACGACGCGCGCTTCTTCACGCAGGCCGATTCCCTCTTCTTCCTCGGAGCGGCCACGATGCTCGAATCGCTGCGGCTCTCGGGGAACACGGATCCGGCGTTCGTCCTCGACCTGGGTCTGCGGCCCGAGGAACGCAAGCGGCTCTCTGCAGCAGCTGAGATCCTCACGCTACCTCGAGGGTTGGACGGCCTGCACCCCCGACAGATGAAGGCGACGGCGGATCTCTTCTGGTCGTCGGGTGTCGTCGTGTTGCTCGACAGCGACATGATCGTGACGTCGCCGCTCGACGACCTGATCGAGGAAGCGCGGGCGGGCAAGATAGCCGTCCATCCGGACCACGACATCACGAAGGGCAGGCAGTATCCGGAGTGGGTCGAGACGTTCGAGCTCAGAGCGCCGCTGCGGCCGCAGCCCTATGTCAACTGCGCACCGCTTGCGATCTCACTCGAGCGGTGGCCGCAGTTCTTCGAGCGCTGGCGCGACGCCTGCCTGCGTTTGCCTCCGGACTGGCCCAGTCACGGTTTCGTCGGCCCGTTCGGGCTTCCGGCCCAAGATGCCATGAATGCCCTGCTCATGAGCGAGATCCCGGCCGAGGCGATGTGGATCGGTGCGAAGGAGCGAACCGTGCACGCAGATGCCATGAGCGAGGTCGAGATTCTCGACGCTCGATCGCTGTCCTGCCGGTATCGAGGGGCCGCACCGGTCGTGCTCCACTTCGGAGGGATTCCGAAGGTGTGGGAGCGTCCCGGCTGGCGGCGTATACGTACAGGCGACGCGTACATACGTCTACTTCGGCGTCTTCTGTTCGATCGGGATGTGCATGTGCCCTTCCAGCCCCACGAGGTCCCGCTCTGGCTACGGCCCCGACAGATTGGTCGTACGGCAGCTTTGACCGTCGGCCTCGTGAACTTCGTCCGCATCGATCTGCGGAATAGCGCGCGGCTGCTGCGGAACCGCCTCTTCCGGCGCATGTAGTGCATTGCGACGACCAGCCGCACGGTGTCGAGTCGCGAGCTATGGTGGAGACGTGTATGGGAACACACTCCCTTTTTTGAGATCCAAGTTATTCTTTTATGACGTTCCAAGTTATTGTCGGTCCGGGCAGGCTCAGAGCCGGGAGGTTTCCGTATGAATGCAGTCCTGGAGGAGCTGTTGACGGGATACATCAGCTCTCCAAGTGGGGACGTGATCGAGGTCCGCGATGCGATAAGTCGCCAGAAAGGCGATTTCCTACAGGAGCTCGTCCATGAACTCCGACCAGTTGTTAGTTTGGAAGTTGGGCTTGCGCACGGGGTTTCAGCTCTGTTCATTTGTGATGCCCTACCGAGGATGGTTGAAACTCGCCATATCGTCATCGACCCTTATCAGGAACGCTTTGATGTGGTTCATCCTCATCTTCAAGAAGACGGGTACAAAGGTGTAGGCCTTCACAACCTCGTTAGAGCTGGCTTTGGCGACCTGATCGAATTCTACGATGAGCCCTCGTATCGAGTGCTACCTCGGCTCGAGGAGCAAGGGCGGAAGATCGATTTTGCGTTCATCGATGGATGGCACACCTTTGACTATGCACTGGTGGATTTCTTCTATATCGACAGGATGCTAAGTGTCGGTGGAATGGTCGTTTTTGACGACGCTGACTGGCCAGCGATCCGCAAGGTGATCAGATATGTCATGCGGAACTCGAGGTATAGCAGTCGGTCAATGAATCAGCGCGACAGACTTTCCACGAAGCGGTTGATCCTTGATCGGGTCGTGAGCTGGAGCAACCGTGGAGCCCCTCGTGACTCCGAGCTGCGAAAGGTATTCAAGCCGGAGTTGGTGGATAGTGACGCAAAGCTAGGCCTGTGGGGCGGATGCATTGGTCTCAGGAAGGAGGCTGACGACCACCCGTTGCCTCGCCCGGAATTGCATCGGACTTTCTAGCGCGTCTGAGTCGCGGCCCATGGAGCTGGTACGTCGTCTGCCGACAGCGCGAGGAAGCCATGCTCGCGCCAGTGTGTGGGAGGGTTCGACCAGGACGCCCTGCATGCTCATGAGCGAGGTTCCCGCGGATGTGATCTGGATCGGTGCCGAGGACCGGACGGTGCACGCAGACGCCGTCGCGAGGTCGAGGTCCTCGACATGAGAACGCTGAGCTGTCGGTCCCGAGCTGCCACTCCGGTCGTCCTGCACTACGGACTGGACCCAAGGTCTGGGAATCTGCTGGCCGGCGACGAGTCCGCGTAGACGACGCGTACGTTCGCTTGCTTCGGGAGCTCCTAATCAGTCGAAACGTGCGTGTCGGCGCTCGGTCCGCGGAGGCACCCACTCTGGCTGAGGCCGCATCGGGGATCGAGTCCTCGCGGCGCTGGTCGGCCTCGTGAACATCATCCGCGTCGACCTCCGCAATCGGACCCCAGGGCAGCGCCTCCGACAGCATGATTGTCGACGACGCTCGCGTCTTCATCGCGCCGCCGACGATCATGCGTCGCTCCGACTGGCCCTCACTGACGCATGTCTTCGATCGCGCGCGTGCCGCCGACCGCGATGTGACGCTCGCGCACGACGTTTTCATCATCGCCCTCAAGGAAGCTCGTGAGATTGCCGATTGGTTCGCGGCGTCGGATCCCTGGCGAAAATCGCCGCTCGCGAAGCGCGCTCTGAGGCATTTCCTCGCTCGAGCTTTGGCATCGCTCGAAGACTCGTAGGCCGCCGGTCAATGGGCCTGGACCGCGAACGAAGCGGCGAAGGCTCCGCGCCTACGGCTTCTGCAGTCGCACGGCGTAGAGGTCCCGTTGCAGGATCGTGTCGGCCTGGCGCACGAGCTCGGGGACGTCGTCGAGAGCGTGCAGGAATCGTCCTGCGAGAGCGTCGCCACGCCCCGAAGCCAGGAAGACGGCGAGCTCAGCAGCGCGCTCGGGAGGGACCCATGCTTCAGTCGGTCGAGTTGACCAGTCGACGGGCCATTCGTGCTCTCGTGCCGCCTGTGCGAGCTGCTCAGTCATCGCGCTCCGGACGGTGCCGGGCGTCATCGCGAATGCCACGACGTGGCTTCCTGCAAGCTCTGCGGCGAGGCTGTCCGTGAGCCGCAGGATGGCAAGCTTCGCGCTCGCATATGCGGAGCGATACGGATCCGGCCGGATTGCCGCATAGCTCGAGACGTTGATGATCCGTCCGCTGTCACGGTCGAGCATTCCGGGCAAGATCGCCCAGGTGGTAAGAAACGTCCCGCGAAGATTCACTTCGACGTCGCGCCACCACTCGTCCGGATCGACCTCCCACAATGATCCGAGCGCGTTGCACGTGCCCGCGTTGTTGACGAGGACGTCGATTGGGCCTAGCGCACGCTCGACCTGATCGACCGCTGCGCGGATGCCGCGCTCGTTCGTGACGTCCACGGCGACCGCGAGCGCCCGCCGCCCCCTACGACGCTCGATCTCCGTCGCGGCCAACGTAATCTCGTTCTCGGTCCGCGCAAGCACCGCGACCGCAGCCCCGGCGTCGGCGAGGGCGTCCGCGATCGCACGCCCGACGCCGCGTCCCCCGCCTGTGACGACGGCGACCCGACCGGTCAGCTGTCCCTCCATCAGACCGGAGGATGCCAGTTGCCGCCGGCGGCGGGCCGGGACGGTGGCGCTAGTGGCCCTTGAGGAATCGTTGGGCCTGAAACTGGCAGGGTGCTGCTGGTCCTTTGTCGAATCGGGCTCATCTCAACCGTGAGGTGGTGATGCGCCCCCGTCTGGGTTCGTGCGGCCGTTGCTGCACGATGAGGCTGTGCGGCTGAAGCGGCTGTCGCGGTGCGCCAAGCACGAGAGAAGCAGGCAGCGGGCGGCCGTGTACGTGCACATGCCGGTGCCGCAGATCGCGGAGATCTGGCACTCGGATCCGTCCTGGGTGCGGAGGTGATTACGAGTTCAACGAGCGCGGGATGGACAGTCTCCGCGCTCGCTACCGGGGCGGGCGTCTCCGGCGGATCACGAATGAGCAGCGTCAGCGGATCGTCAGCGTGGCCGGTGCCCGTCCCGACGCTCAAGGGATGACATTGAGGCTGGTCGCTGCCGCGGCAGCGTGCTCGCCGAGGCGGGGCTCTCCCTCCAGCGCACCCGTACCTGGAAGGTCAGCCCCGACCCCGCCTACACGCAGCGGGCAGCGAATCCCCGCCGCCGAAGCCCGACACCGCATCGCCGCCTGATGCCATTACCGGTCCAACCCAACGTCAAGGGCCACTAGGATCGCTGCGGGGAGATCGTGGGCGTCGTGCCGACGGCCGGCTACGCGACTCGGCCAGATCCCTGCGCTGCCCGAAGAGGGTCGACGAGCTCGGCGGCCGCCTCATCAGTTGCCGCCTCGATCGGAGAGTCATGGGCTCTCGAGGGTCCTGCCGCCTGGGGCAAGGGCAGGCGTTGCGCACGATCGTGCTGCGTCGAAACGATCCGTCGTTGGCCGCACAGCCACTCCGTGGCTACGTCCAACGCGGAGAGCCGCTCCTCTCGGAAGATCCGGGCATTCCTGCGACGCTGGACGAGCCGCCCACTGTGCTCGATGCCTTCATGCTGCT
>JACXTT010011116.1_pt1 | contig 12072 bp, 9 predicted proteins | sample 9270951 | NCBI WGS metagenome assembly JACXTT01 (sample SAMN15532306, study PRJNA645909) | rock metagenome | isolation source: weathered quartz diorite | place: Puerto Rico | collected 2017-06-21 | reverse complement strand
GGGGCTGGGTGAGTGGGAGAAGTGGGGGGTGAGTGAGGGATGGACGTGGAGGGGTGTATCTGATTCTAGGTTTACCTCAGGCGTTAAATCGCCTTGCGAGAGAACTATCGTTGAACGCCATCTCTTGTAGCCCAAGGATCAAGCACGTGAACTGAAAACTCACCATCGCCATGAACCCAGTAATCAGAGTAGAAGTAACAGGGATGGGACCATTCTCCTGCGCGAGGACCGCAAGGAGTGCGAGCCCCAAGACGGGCGCCACAATACCCGCGGCAAGAAAACGCATCTTCACCTGGAGCAACAGCTTCACTGCATACCCGGTCCCGTACAGGATCAGCGCCCACTTCAGTGGAGCCCCGAGAAGCAGGAGTTCTTGGCTGTGGTTGAAAAGGGATTGAAGAATGTTGGGCAACATAGAGTCTCCTTGTCGGTTAAGAACCACCCTACATCACCCCCGATTGCGCAACTCCAACACCCCAGCACCCCATCTTTTTTAGGGATAGCCATGCCATTTTTGGCGCCGGACGCCCTTCTCTCGCCTCTTTAAAGTTTGCAATGGCTTAACAAGCCATCCGCGCAATCCGAGAGGACACGCCCCTCCATAGCGATCACTGCGCAATGGAGCCAACTAACCCCTCCCTCATAACCCAGTCCCCCACCGACACCCTGAATCCGGCATCCTTGAAGACATGGCATCAATTTGGACACGAGTGAAAACGAGCCTATTTGGAGCCAAGCAGAGCAACGGCTTGGATACACCGACTGATCCTTTGACACCCCTGGAGCCACGAGTTGGAACCTTGCCCGGCAAGAATCCCATGCCCATCGTTCGCGTCTTCATCGAAGAGGGCTGCATCCCTTGTAGCTACTGTTCAGCTGAGTGCCCCGAGGTATTCGATGAGGTCCCTTATACGGCATTAGTGCGAGAAGGCGCCGAAGCCTTCTTTGAGACTCGAAAGCGTGCGATTGAAGACTCTGCCTACGGATGCCCAGTAGCGGTGATCAAAGTCGTGTATTCAGACGGCACCAGCCTGGGTTACTGGAGTGATGACCCACCTACACCCAAGTAGATTGAGAAACTGAACACAGCCATACCCCATTGGTGCTCTAACCACCGACGCTGAGGTCTCCATTGGACATCGAACACATCCTGGATTTCGCCAGAACACATCCGCAGTCCGTCTATGACCCATCCGGTTCTCCGAGCTTCAGATGCGCTGCTTTTCTGAAAGATGGGCTGTACCTCCCATGCGTCGCCATCGCCTCCGAAGAAGCTCGGATAGACCTCGCAATCCGACGCTTCGATGAGACCCGGACCCCCAGCCCTCGTCCTTGGTGGCTGGGCGGCAAAGCGAAGGGCAACAAGGCACATGGACAAGGGTTCCAATACCGAGACATTGTTCGCACCTTCGTCACCTCTGGGAACAGGGTCAATCACTACGACATTGAACGCTTAGAGGAGAGTCCCTTTGCCATCCCCATGGAGCGATTAAAGGAGGTGAGAGGCGAGACTCGGATGAGCTGGACTCAGTTCACAGCTGAGATGTCGGATGGATCCCAGCACCATTTCGGAACGACATTCCTCTTCGAGTTCTTCCAGATGCCCACCGGCTATACCGCTAAGGACATCGTCAAGATCCATGCTCACCCACTGATGGCACCCATGCCCGAGGGAGTGGTGTATCGGGAGCGCCCACACTTCACTTGCTACGTCCCAGGGTTTGGCACGGTGAGCCCCAAGTAGCTTCGGCAGCTCAATTCCCCGCAAACAAAACGCCCACCATGTAGTGGGCGCAATCTCCTCATGCCGATTCAAACGACTGAGGCTCGTAAGGGATCCAGATAGTCAAATCGCTTCGCTTCAAACTGCTCCTCCAGTGCCTCAAGTCCATGAACCTTAAGGTAGGCGCGCTCCCGTCCGGTAATCGGGATAAGCCAGAGGAACCGCACCAACGGCTTCTCAAGCCACTCCAGCTTGGGTCCATCGAGGTACGGGAGTGAGATCAGCCCATAGGTGCATTCTGATCCAGGTAACCAAGGTCTTCCGAAATTGACCGTGTGCCCCAAACCAAGCGTCTTCTCGGTCCGATGGTAGTGCGCAATCGCAGTCAGTAGCTCGACCAGTCCCTCTTTGTTCTCCGTGCCATCCCTGGTGAAGAGATGAAGCTCAAGCCCCTCTGGGTCCTCCGGCAATGACATGCACTGGGTGGCGAAGGTAAGCACCTCCGTGCTTCGAGGGACAATCAATACCCGGAAGTCAGAGGGCAATTCCTTGATCGGACCACGTCCAAGGCGAATGGACTCCACCACGGGCGACCAATTCTGGGCGTAATGAGCCTCGATGGCTTGAGCGTAGCTCACTTGGAAAACTCAGCATCAAACTCCCTGATGGCGTCTTCAATGTTCTTAAACCCATCACTCCTGATGCCTGGGCGCTCCTCTAAAAACAGTTCGATACTCTGTTTATTGGATGCTTTCAGATCTTCTTCGGAACGGATGAAGTCGAGGCTTTGAACGAAGAATAGGCGTGTGGAGATGTCTCGATAGATACGGTAGCAAGCGACCGTCTTCTCATCGTGCTTCCTCCATACATCAATCTTCTCCCACACGGTTCACCCCTCAATTCGGTTCCATAGGAATGTTCACATTCGAGACTTCAACATCGAGCGGTACTCCTACGTCCTTCAAAAACGCTCGCGCCCGCTCAAGGAACTGAATCCCTGCGACCGGAGGTTCGTACTTTAGGGCAACCAGCACTCTAATTTGAGGTGAAGCTGGCAGCTTCGGCGCTTCCAGACGAGCCCAGTCCCCCGACTCGATAAACGCCAGGTATGAGTTGAGCTTGTCTTGGAGTGCGCGGCAATGCTCTTCCACATCGCTCCAATCCAGATGATCCGCAATGACGAGTTTGACGACATCGCTCTCGGGATGAGTAGCGATGAGATCAATGGTGTTGGGATTTAGGGCTGACATGGACTCTGGTCAGCCTAGGCAGTTTCAACGAGATGAACCAGGCATCGGGCACCACCTGGATTCAGAAACACGCACCAAACGTTTTGAAGCCCCTCAATTGGGGTCGGGGTCTCATCACTGACCCCTTGAACCAGCTCAGCCTTCACTGAATCACACAACCCCTCTATTGCTTCTGGGTCGAGCGCCCTTGCCCAGACCTCAAGTGCCGAACAAGGATCAGAGGCAGACACTTGGGAGATGTATGTCCCGCCATTGAACTCCATCATGAACGTGTAGAGCTTAGATCCCACAGAACGCTCCTGCCTAATCCTGAATCAGTTCTAATGGCACGCCCTGCAGCTCTGGAGCAACTGACACAGCTTTGCCACGCGTCGTACCCAGCGGGCTGAAGGTCCCATCGGTGTACTCGATGCCTATCACCGCCACATGGCACTGAGCAGCCACGTACTCGATTCGTTCGCGGTGAGATTCAAAGTATTGCTCCGATCCAGGGAGTACTTCGGACGACATGATTGCTACTGGCTTGGACCCAGCTAGCCGGAACACCTCGGGGCACTCAGCCTCGCAGGCGTTGCAGATTAGACAGCCTTCGACGATGAAGACCCGCCGAATCGTCTTGTCCTTCGGGTAATCCGGCTGCACTGGCACCTGGGGCTGATGTGCGCAGCAGTGCTTGCCAGCAGGACTCGACGCGGCAGGCTTGTTCCCACCGAAAATAGATCGGATTCGATCCCAGAACTTAGACATGTCTCTAAGGATGCCAGCTCGCATCAGAGTGATCACTCCTTCATCGATACGCCATCCCCACAAACAAAACGCCCACCATGTAGTGGGCGCTGCGTTGTTAGTTGTGCTGGATGCGATCAGAGGATCAAGTTGGGGAACTTGATGTCGGTTGATCATTGAGATGAGACTGCTTCAATAGACCGCTGATACTCGAATCACTCGGTAGCCTTCACTTTTCTTGGCGACCCAAATGTCCAGAGGGTAGACCACTAGCTCCTTCGATGGGATCAACTCGCGAGTAGCTCGAAAGGTGTAAACGATCGACTCATTCTCTCGACGAATAGCAACCAAGCTACTCATAACGAGCTGCTCTGTAGCCTCGGCGGAGACGATCCTTTTCTTCCCAGCCTCATCCATTTCAAGATCGGCTATGGATTCCTCGGTCATCCGAGGACCAAATTTCTCAAGATATTTTTTCGCTACTTGCTCCGGTGCGCGGTCACGCAAGGGATTAAACACAGTCCACTGTGGCACCATTGACTCGGAGAATCCGTAGTGAGAATACCAGGTCTCCTTTCTCGCAAAATAGACCGCTGCGCCAATGAGAACTGTCACCGTTGCAAACAAAATTTTCTTATTCTTCGTGACCATCGTTTGCATCCCAGCGGTTGTACTTCATGAATTCGGTGGGTCTACCCTTAAACAAGTAATCCCGAGTATTCAGGTTCTGTCCAACTGGCTGGACTTGATATCCGTCGAACCCAGGCAGCCATTGTAAAAACTCATGAGGATCCCTGGATACGGAAGTTGTGCCAGTGAAACCGCGTGTATCTACAGATTGTGCCTTCCCGAACTCCCTTGCGAAATCATTGGAGTGGCAACCATAGAAATTGGCAACGGCGGTTGAAGACCAGTTGATTTGTAAATTCTCTTTTGTAATTTCCTTCCGATCAATGAATTGACTCTCATTGGGAGTTCGCCCACCACGGAAAATTGGACCATCCCTTGTCCCACTATGGCTGAAGATGCTTAACTCTTGCACTTTCCCAAATTGTTTATCAAGTCCGTTAGCCTCCTTGATCGCTCCCAAGAATGCCTCTTTTGTATTAACTCCCCTCAGCAGGACAGTGTCCTTCTTCGCGTCAAACCCTTTGCCATTCTGAATTTCTTTGGCTCTTGTCTCTGCTGCAGCCTTAAAGCTTCTCTGATTTGGGTCATACATCACCACATAGACTTGCTCCCCGGTGGGGTCGATACGGCTCACCGGATTGTTCCGCACGTAAGAGTAGATATTCCAACTCTGCGTGTCCTTGAAGTGTTGATCCAATTTTGGATCAGGGCTCAGGAACCGTCCAAACCAGGGCGCATAAAAGCGAGCCTGCATGTAGATCAGACCTGAATCATCTGTCTGCTCGTGGTTCGTGAACCCCTTTGCAGGACGGATGCCGGTGGTCGGAGCAAGTCCTTCACCGAACGGCATGAACTTCTGTTCGATGAGGTTCGTGCCCTTCACGGGGTTGGCAATGCCATCCCAGATGAGCCGCGGGCTGCCGAGGTGGTCGACGAAGGTCACCCAAGTCTTGTTGGCATTGTCCACTTCGGCGACTTCCTTGCTGCCGACATAAACAATGTCTTTCTTCCATGTCAAAGACCCGGTGCCGATCTTCTCATAGGTGGCAATGAGCTGATGAGCCTCGTTGTAGACGTTGTAGGTCGTCTTTCCGGACTTGCTGTCCACGATCTTGATGCGCAGTCCTTCGTCATCGTGAAGGTAGGTCGCGCTTGTCGCGTTCAAGCTATCGCTCATGGTGCTGACACGGCCTAAGGCGTCATAGCTCATCAGCAACTGCGTGCTGGAGAGACCCGGCGTACGGTAGATACCCGTGAGGTTGCCTTGGGCATCGTGCGCGGCTCCGGTAGCCACTCCGTTGAGCGTCGCAGGCAAACGGTTGGTGCTCGCCATAGTGGCGAGTTCCGCGGAAGCCATCGTGTAAGACCGGAGATCCCGCTTATCCCCCGCCAGCCCGCTCACGGTGAGCGAGGTCGGTGGCACGGTGCCCTTGGCCCAATTCGTCGTTCCTTGGGTGCTCAGGGCCTTGCGATTGCCGAAGGCATCGTAGGAGAAGGTCTGCTGCAGGCCCTGACCCGCCCCCGTAAAGGGATCCCACACCAGAGCCATGGAAAGGCGGTTGAGCAGGTCGTATCCGTAATAGTCCTCCCCGTCATTGAGCAGGTTGCCGCGACTGTCGTAGGTGTATTTCCAATCCCGCGTGGGCGTGGCCCCGAGGGAATGGATCATTTCCAACAACCGCACTTGATCTGTGTCGTAACGGAACGTCGTCATGGCATTGCTCGGCGCCCACGTCATGCCCGCGAGCCCCCAGTGGGTGGGATCGTAGGCCATGGAGGCTAAGGACGATCCCCCGAAGGAGGTTCCATTGGGGAGGGTCTTGTAAGCGTCGTAGGAGAGCCCTTGCACTCTGCCATCGGGATACGTTCGCGTCGCCAAGGTTCCGTCGGTATTCCAACTCATCGACTGGAGCCAGCTCAGGCCATCCACATTGCGTGTAAGCGCGCTCAATCGGCCATTCAACCCGTTGTAATCCAGCACCCGCGCCACGCCGCCAGCCGTGGCCCGCACCAGCTTGCCGTTGGCGAGGCCATGGCCCGTCTCCTGATCTCCAAAGATGAAGCTCTGGGTCACCGAATTGTCGGAACTGGAAACCGCACCCACCCGGCCCAACGCATCGAAGGTCGTCGTGACGGTACGAGGCGCGGCACTGCCTGCGCCGTACACGGTGGTTTGCGGCTTGCCGCTGACGGTGAAGTTGGCGTAGGTCGTCGTGCCACTTTCAGGCTGGGTGAGCGACGTCATCCGTCCGAACGCATCGTAGCTCCAACTGCGCAGCTGAGGGGTGCCCGTGCCGGCGGCGGCCAAGGCCGTTCCCGAACTAGTGGGGTACTGGCGCACTTCGGCGATGCGGTCGGCGGGGTCGTAGCGGTATTCGGGCACCTGATTGAGGGCATCAACCACCTTCACCAAACGGCCCATGAGATCGCTGTGGTACCAGGTGGTAGCCGTGGCGGTATCCGCGCCAACACTGATCCCGTGATCCATGCCCAGGTAGGCATGGAGCGTCGTGAGGCCCGTCGGCGAGACGGATTGGTAGAGGCGACCGCGCTCGTCGTAGGTGTTATGGGTGGCGAAGGTGCTCAGCGCGAGAACCATGGGTTGATCCCAGCTGATGCAATCCATGTTGCGGGTCTTAGGGTTGTACTGGTACTCCACGCATTCCGGAGGCCCGTCGTTGACGTAGTGATCCCCAGGCGCCAAGGTCGCGGTCCATCCGCCATCATTGGTGGCGCCATCCGTATCCAGCCACGTCGTGCCCCAGATCTGGCGTCCACCCGCATCGTAGCCGAAGCGGCGGTGGGACCATTGGGAGGCCGCGCCCTGCCGCGCTTCGCGGATGATCTCGCCGAAGCCGTTGTACTTCAGCACCGACACATTACTGCCCTTGGTGAGGGTCACCTGGATGCCATCGGGCTGCTGCAGGTAGGCGACGGTGGTGGCCACTTCGCCATTGGGCGGCTGTATGGACGTGACGCGCCCCAACTCATCGTGAGTGTAGGTCACCGTCAATCCGTTGCCGTCGGTCTGGTTCTGCACTTGACCGAGAGCATCACGGGATTCATAGACTCGCCACGTGGCGCCCTTCTGCAGGATGGAGGCCATGGCCCCCGTGGTCGGATCATAGGCGTAATCATCCACTCCCACCTGGCCGGAGAGCGGCATGGGCACCGATCCATTGGCGCCCGAGAGGGTCACGGACTTGAGGCGGACATCCGCCGCGGTGACGGGCGTGGCGCTGCCGTAGGTGAAGTCCGTGCGAGTCCACAGTCCCGCGGGATCCCCTAACTGAATCGAGGAGGTGAGATTGCTTCCGTTCAAGCGTGTGATGGTCTTGGCGGGCGAGGTGTAGGGGAGCGCTGAAGAGGCGCCCATGGACCCAGGCAAATCCTTATTGCGCGTCGCGGTTTCGCTCACCACGCGCCCGAAGCTCCACAACAGGGGAGCGCTATCGAAGGTACGCAGGGTGTCGTGCTCCACTACGGCCCCGGGCACGAAGGTTTCCGTGCGGGTCGGGGAGGACATCTCCAGGCCCAAGGGATCGATGGTGACCGTGGGTGCGGAAGCCATCGTTTCAACGGCGGTGGAAGAGAGCTTCCAACCTGAGGAAATCGAATCCCAATTCAAGGAGGCCGATGTCTCGAAGGTGCCGCGGTCCTTATCCCAAGTACGCGAGCGCGTGGCGAAGGGAACGGGGTTCAGCTCTCCCAATCCGAGAGGGTTCCAATAGGCGTGGTTATCCCAACGATCATGGAAGACCACCTTGACGGCCTGGCTGCTGGAAGCAGGGCCAGCCCAATCCGCAGCAGAGTAGACACCGCGCGGATACTCCCGCATCTCCTGCACCTGATGCTTGAGATGAGCCAGGGTCTGCAACTGGTCGGCGAGCGAGGCCCCCTCGTAAGGGCTGCCACTCCCTTGAACCGGAGAGACATATCGGATCGCGGTGACCTGCCCGTCGGGGTGAGTGATGATGTCCTGGAAGGTGGTGTTATTCCACAACCGAGGGTCCCCTCCCGGAATGGGAGTCGTTCGCGCATGTAGTGTTGTGCGAATCCCAGGACCAGAGATTTCATCAATACGGTCCACACCCACAAGGATGCCCATGGGACTACTTCCGCTGTAGCCCCCCGTCGCATTGGTGCTCAGTACGTCATTCGGGCCAACATATCCCCCAAAGCCGCCCTCAGCCAACTGATTCTTGCGATAGGAATAGGACGCCCAATGAAAGTTCAGCGTCTTTCCAGGCACTTGAATGGAACTGATGATCGTGGGAAGAATCGTCCCTCCGGGAATCCCCGTCCAGGAAGCGTATTGAATGGACAGCCCTTGACCCGTGGCGGTATTGCTCACGGAATTCAGAAAAGCATCTCCCCAGATATCCCAATCACCCACGTCCAAAGCGTTGCTTGCATCCACCGGTTGAAACTCCATATGAGCCCGGTAGTTGAGGGTGTCCCCCTCCGCCCAACCGCCACCGCTCAACACCGAGGTGCTCAGCCCCAAGGCGAAGGACGGGGCGGGGGAACCGCCGCTGTAAGTGACCGCAGATGATGTCACATGAATGGAAGGCGTTTGGCTCTGAGCTGGAGAGTGCCAGGTTGCAGTAAAGGGATAAAAGCATTCCCGCCGCAATGTTCCCTTCGAAGGACTGAATGGCGTGGCGCTTTCGTATTGAAAATCGACCCATTCTCCGAATCGATTCAAGATGCGGGTGAGCCTGTACCGGGCTGCTGAAGCCGTCCTCGTATTCACCAGGTTTGCCGCGTTATTGCTATCCAGATCAGAGACATCCGTATTGACGTAGCGCAGCGCTGCGAGCTTGTACTCATACGCGGTATCCCCGATGACCACAATCCAGCGCCGGGGGATGGCGACCTTGCTGTCGTATGGATACGGTGCACTCACCGGCAAAGAGGCGAGCGTTCCGTAATTGCCGTCATTCTGAACGATGCAGGCGACATTCGCCCTTGGTTCTGCCGCGCTTTCCAGCGCCATCACCAATTGGCCTCCGGACCCCATGCAAAGGCCCGGCCACGTGGCGGCAGTCGTCATGACTTGCCAGCCCGAAGCATAGCCATCAAGCCCAGACAAGACCTTCAGCGGGTCCGCTCCATTCAACAGGTCCGAGGGCCATGCCTTCCCCTTCGTGTATGAGTTGGGATCTGCCCCCCCAAACGTGAAGTGATCCCCATTGGGAAGGTGCACGGAGGGCGTCGTGTCATTAGAGCTGGAGAGAGAAAGCTCGAGATAGCCCGGTGACAAAGAGAAGCTCCCCGGGCGCTGAACCACCGTCGACGGATTGTAGATGACTGCATCTCCAACCACTCCCGGTCGTTGCTTCAAATGGCAACCAGGCAAGCGCCACTGGGCCTCCCATTGCGGCGAGTATTCTCGATGCCCTGCGCCTTGTTCAGTATTGATATTCGGCTGCCAATAGCCCGTAATGGCGGGCTGATACACGGCTCCGCGCGCCCCGATGCCCGGTCCGAGTGGCATCTGGAGATTGATGGCGCCCGTCGCGGCATCCACTTCCACCCCTGCATGCAGGGTGGCGGGCCCCTTGCTCCGGTCGAATTGGAGCGCATCAAATCCGGATTGGAAGGTTTGCGCACATACAGACATGCCAAAGCAGGCCAGAGCCATAGCGGCAGACAGAAGTCGTCGGGACATGAGACACCCTTCGCGTGAACCTAAGAGAATATCGGGCGATCTGCAAAAAGTGTCATGGAACCCCATGAACACAGGTCACAGATCCCCTTATTTCTCAGCAAAATGACCTTCTTCCAAAAGGTCAGGGCTCCAGCTGTGATGGGGATTTCCAGTGATCCCGAGGTTCTGCCACGGAATCGAGCGATGCGCGGTGATACGAATCGATGGGGCGCATATGTTATGGGCCGGTTTACCCCATCAGGGTCTTCGTATCTGAGACAAACTGAAATTTCTCAGGTTCAGCCCTTCTTCCCCATCAGGTTCAACGCGCTCCCGGCCCTGAACCACGCGATCTGCCCCGCATTGAAGGTGTGGTTGAGCGGGATGCTGTCCTCGCTGCCGTCCTTATGTTTAACGACGAGGGTCAGTGGCACGCCGGGAGCGAAGGTGGTGAGGCCGGTAATGCTCACGCGGTCGTCTTCCTGGAGCTTGTCGTAGTCGCTGGGATTCGCGAAGGTGAGGGGAAGCATGCCCTGCTTCTTGAGGTTGGTTTCGTGGATGCGGGCGAAGCTCTTCACGATGATGGCGCGGCCGCCGAGGTGGCGCGGCTCCATGGCGGCGTGCTCGCGACTGCTGCCTTCGCCGTAGTTCTCGTCGCCAACGACGACCCAACCGAGGCCTTGGGCCTTATAGGCCCGGGCCACTTTGGGAACTTCGTCGTAGGCGCCCGATAAAACGTTCTTCACGCTGTTGATGGCGCCGTTGAAGGCGTTGGTGGCGCCGATGAGCAGGTTGTTGCTGATGTTGTCGAGGTGACCGCGGAACTTGAGCCAGGGGCCGGCGGCGGAGATGTGATCGGTGGTGCACTTGCCCTTGGCCTTGATGAGGATCGGCAGATCCAGCAGATCCTTACCTTCCCAAGCTGTGAAGGGCGCGAGCAACTGAAGTCGCGTGGAGGCGGGATCCACGACGACCTTCACATCATGGCGATTCTCTGGCGGCGCCTGGTAGGTGCTCTGGCCTTTGTCGTAGCCGCGCTTGGGCAGGCTATCACCCCAGGGGGATTTCAATTTGAAGGCCACGCCATCGGCGCCCACCAATTCATCCGTTTCGGGGTTGAAGGTGAGACGGCCGGCGAGAGCGAAGGCCGTGACGATCTCTGGCGACGCGACGAAGGCGTGGGTGTCGGGGTTGCTGTCGTTGCGCGCGGCGAAGTTGCGGTTGAAGGAGGTGATGATGCTGTTCTTCTCGCCCTTCTTCACGTCGTGGCGCTTCCACTGGCCGATACAGGGCCCGCAGGCGTTGGCCATGACGACGCCGCCGACCTGCGTAAAGGTGTCCATCTGCCCATCGCGCTGGATGGTGGCGCGGATCTGTTCGGAGCCGGGCGAGATGGTGAACTCGCTCTTCGCCTTCAATCCGTGATCCAAGGCCTGTTTGGCGATGGAGGCGGCGCGCTCCATATCCTCGTAGCTGGAGTTGGTGCAGCTCCCGATGAGGCCGACCTTGAGCTCTTCGGGATAGCCTTTCTCCCTCACGGCGGCGGCGAACTTCGACAGCGGCCAGGCAAGGTCGGGCGTGAAGGGGCCATTGATGTGCGGCTCCAAGGTGTTGAGATCGATCTCAATGAGCTGGTCGTAATCGCAACCGGCATCGGCATGGAGCAAGTCGCCGGCATCTTCGGCGAGGGTGGCGATCTCGGCGCGGCCAGTGGCCCGCAGATACTCGGCCATGCGGGCGTTGAAGGGGAAGAGGCTCGTCGTCGCGCCGATCTCCGCACCCATGTTGCAAATGGTGCCCATGCCCGTGCAGGAGATGGAATTCACGCCCTCGCCGAAGTACTCCACGATGGCGCCGGTGCCGCCCTTCACCGTGAGGATGCCGGCCAGCTTAAGGATGACGTCCTTGGGCGAGGTCCAACCTTTGAGTTTTCCGGTGAGCTTCACGCCGATGAGCTTCGGCGCCTTCAGCTCGCAGCGCAGGCCCGCCCTGACGTCCACCGCATCGGCGCCGCCGACCCCGACGGCCACCATGCCGAGGCCCCCCGCGTGGGCACTGGACAGATCCGGGCCGATCCTGAGCCCGCCAAG
>JACXTT010011115.1_pt1 | contig 12072 bp, 9 predicted proteins | sample 9270951 | NCBI WGS metagenome assembly JACXTT01 (sample SAMN15532306, study PRJNA645909) | rock metagenome | isolation source: weathered quartz diorite | place: Puerto Rico | collected 2017-06-21 | reverse complement strand
GAGCGCGTCATGGAGCCGCTCGGCATTGCCGATGAGGTCTATATTGGCGTGCCGGAGGCGCAGGACAGCCGCTGCGTGATGATCTCCGGCGACGGCGAACTGCGCGACAACCGCCGCGAGCTGCGCATCGCCGGCCTGCCCAGCGGCGGCGGCTACGGCACTGCGCGCGGCATTACCGCGCTGTATCAGATGCTGCTGAACGGCGGCACGCTGCATGGCCGCCGCATCGTCTCGCCGCGACTGATCGCCTATGTGTCAAAGAACCAGACCGGCGAGATGCCGGACGCGGCGATGGGCGGCACGCCGATGCATCGCGGCCTTGGTCCGCACGTGCGCGGCGAGAGCGACCGCATCCGCGGCCTCGGCACCATCGGCGCGCCGAGCGTGTTCGGCCATGGCGGCGCCGGCTCGTCCTACTCATGGGCCGACCCGACCAGCGGCGTGTCGTTCAGCTACATGACCAACCACTTTGCCGGTGAACCCTGGCACACACTGCGGCTCGACCGCATCGCCAACATCGTGCACGCGGCGATCAACTGACACCACCAATGCCGTCATTCCGGAGCACAGCAACGGAATGACGGTTCTACCTTAAGGCTCTCGGAGAACTGCCATGAACAAACCTGAAGTCATCGCCAGCGCAACCGGCCCGCGCGACGCGGCGTGGGGACCGTCCAGCAAAAGCGATGGCCCGCTGTGGCAGATCAAGGTGCTCGACCTGACGCATGCGCGCGCCGGCCCGACCTGCGTGCGCCAGCTCACCGACTGGGGCGCGCGCGCGATCAAGATCGAGCAGCCGGCCGGTGGCGACGATGTCGCGACCGGTGACCGGCATGGCTTCGACTTCCAGAACTTGCATCGCAACAAGCGCAGCCTGACGCTGAACCTGAAGGACAAGGACGGGCTGGCCATCTTCAAGGAGCTGGCGAAGGAAGCCGACGTCATCGTCGAGAACTTCCGCCCCGCCGTGAAGGATCGCCTCGGCATCGACTACGAGACCATCCGCAAGCTCAACCCGCGCATCGTCTATGCGAGCCTCTCCGGCTTCGGCGACACCGGCCCTTATAAGGATCGTCCCGGCGTCGACCAGATCGCGCAGGGCATGGGCGGATTGATGTCGATCACCGGCCTGCCGGGACAGGGCCCGGTGCGCGTCGGCATTCCGATCTGCGATCTCACCGCCGGCATGTTCCTCGCGCAGGCGGTGCTGATGGCGCTGTACGAACGGGAGCGCTCCGGCGAAGGCCAGTGGGTGAAGACCTCGCTCTTGACCGCGATCATCCAGATGCTCGACTTCCAGGCGACGCGCTGGCTGATCGGCAACGAGGTGCCGCCGCAGGCCGGCAATGATCATCCGACCGGCATTCCGACCGGCGTGTTCAAGACCAAGGACGGCCACATCAACATCGCCGCCTCGGGCAACAAGCTGTTCGTGCGGCTGGCCGATGCACTTGACCGCTCCGAGTGGAAGACCGATCCGGTGTGGTCGAAGGCCGACGGACGCCGCAAGAACAAGGAGAAGATGAACGCACTGATCGACGAGGTGACGGTCACCCGCACGTCGGAAGAATGGGTCAACGTTCTCAACGAGGCCGGCGTCCCCTGTGGGCCGATCTATGCGATCGACCAGATGTTCGCCGATCCGCAGGTGAAGCAACTCGGTCAGGTGAAGCCGGTGAAGCATCACAAGCTGAACGAGATCAGCGTCGTCGGTCAGGCGGCGACCATGTCGCGCACGCCGTCGAGCATCCGCATAGCAGCGCCCGATGCCGGCGAGCACACGCAGTCGGTGCTTGAAGTGCTGGGCCTGGACAAGGACAAGATCGCCGAACTCAAGAAGCGCGACGTGGTCTGAGCATGAACGCAGCATCCGAGGCCAGCGCCGCTACGGCGGCGCAGGCCGACATCGCACAAGCGATGGCGATCCTCGACGAGCACATGGCCGCGCTCAATGCGGGCGATAACGTGCGGCTCTGCGCGACGCTGCACTTTCCGCACTACCGGCTCGCCAAAAAGATGCAGGTCTGGGAGGCGCCGGACAGCTACCTCGCCGACTTTCATGCGCGCGCGGGCGAAGGCTGGCATCACAGCCTGTGGGACTTCCGCAACGTGATCGCCGCAGGCCCGGAGAAGATCCATCTCGACGTGCAGTTCACGCGCTACCGCGCCGACAACTCGGTGATGGGGCACTACCGCTCGCTGTGGATCGTCGCCAAGCTCGACGGCCGCTGGGCCGTGCAGGCGCGCTCCACCTACGCAGCGTGAGCGATCCCGGAACGCCGCGTGGCGCCGGAACCGGCGCGCATTGCCGCAACTTTCGTCATGCCCGGCCTTGTGCCGGGCATTGACGTCTTTAATGATGCGTCCAGCTCAAACCTCGATACCCCCATGCCCGAGAAACTCACCGGCTATCGCATCCTGATCCTTGAGACGCGCGAGGAAGCGCAGTTCGCGCGGCTGTTCCGCGAACAAGGCGCCGACGTGCTGCAGTGTCCGATGTTCACCATCAACGATGCGCCGGATGCAGCTCCCGTCGAAGCGTGGATCAGGCGCTGCATCGACAAGCCGTTCGACGACCTCGTGCTGATGACCGGCGAAGGCCTGCGACGGATCATGAGGGTGGTTCGCAGGCTCGATCTCGAACAGCCGTTGCTCGCAGCCTTAGCCAAGCCGCGGAACCTCCCGCGCGGACCTAAGCCGCAGCGGCCCTTGCGCGAGCTGTCACTCGAAGCCGACGTGGTGACCGAGAAGCCGACGTCGGAAGGCATCGCCGCAACGCTGGGCAAACTCGATCTCGCGGGCCGTCGGATCGGCCTGCAGCTCTATCCGGAGCGCGATCACTCCGCCCTGCTCGGCTTCATCGCCGAACATGGCGCCACCGTCGACACTGTGCTGCCCTATGTCTACGACCGGCAGGCGGCAGAGACGCACATCGTCACCGCCATCGAAGAAATGGCCGCGGGCCGCGTCGATGCGATCGCGCTGACAAGCTCGGGTCAGGTGCGACGGCTGGTGGAAGCGGCCAAGACCAACGGGCTGGAGGCGAAGCTGCACGAGGCGATGGCGAAGACACCGGTGGCATCGGTCGGCCCGATTGTCTCCGACGAACTCGCCGCCTTCGGCTTCAAGACCGATCTGGTTCCCCGCGAAGGCGCATTCTTCATGCGGCCGCTGATCGCCGTGGTCGCGGCCGAGCTGACCAAAGCGCCGCCGCGCGTGCAGGCCACACACTAGCGTTGTCCGGAAACGCGCAGCCACCGGCGCGGACCGCCAGACGGCACAGAACTGGCCAGTAACCGCGCTTGCCCACACGGCAGAGCCCTTCCCGGCCGGCAGTCTTCACCTGACCGCCTGCGCACGCTATCAAGCGGAAACGTTTCCGTTTTCATGCATGACCGTAGCCTGCCGATGACCGTTGCCGACCTTCAGGACCAATCCCTCGCCACGTTGCAGATCGAGGATCACCCCACCATCGCCGAATGGGATGCCAAGGCAACCCGCATCGAGACGCCGCTGAGCAAGGGCAGCATCGTCTGGCGCAAGTGGGGCTCGGGTGCGCCGCTGTTCTTCTTCCATGGCGGCTCGGGCTCTTGGAGCCACTGGATCAGGACGGTCCCCGAGCTGTCGCGCCACTACACGGTCTATGCGGTCGACCTGCCCGGCATGGGCGATTCCGATCCGTTCCATGGCAACGACCTCGACCTGCTCGACGGCGAGCGCAACGACATCCGCGACCCGGTCGATCCGGCGTGGCAGCCGCCGCCGATCCAGATGCCGGCGATGGCGCGCGCGCTGGCCGGCGCGATCGAAGCAATCGTGCCGGACGAGCAGATCAACCTCGTCGGCTTCTCGTTCGGCGGCATGACCGCCGCCAACGTCACCGCCTACATCCCGCACAAGATCCGCCGGCTGGTGCTGACCGGCGCCGCCGGCCTCGTGCCGCGCACGCCGTCGATGAAGCCGCTCGCGACCTGGCGTTTCGCCAAGACCGCAGCCGAGCTGGAGCAGGTGCAGCGCGAGAACGTCGGAATCCTGATGCTGCACGATCCCGACACCATCGACGACCTGGCCGTCAACATCCAGGTGCGCAACGGCATGCGTACGCTATCGCGCAAACCGCCGCGCCACCTCACCACCATTCCGGCGCTGGAAAAGTCCAGGCCGAGTCTGGCTGCGATCTGGGGCCGGCACGATTCGGTGTCCGGCTGGAAGATCGACGAGATCCGGCAGATGTTCCTCAAGATCGATCCCGCGTGCCAATTCCACGTCGTCGAGAACGGGGGACACTGGGTCGCCTATGAAAGAGCCGACGAGTTCAATAAGGTGCTGATCGAGATGTTGCGCCGCTGATGGGCGCTCCTCTGCGCGAGTCCGCCACCGTGTTCACTGTCTCACAACGCCGGACTGGAAATGCCGCACGGCGGTCGAAGCCCGCCTACGCGACGTGGTCGCTGATCGTACTGACCATCGCCGTCTATCTCGTGCAGATCACCACGCACGAGACCGATGCGTCCGAACTCGTGCTGCGCTTCGGCGTGACGCCGGAAATCATCAGCGGCGGCGAGCGCCCCTACGGTGGCTTCCCCGTGTGGCTGACGCCGCTGACCGCGATGTTCCTGCACGGCAGCTGGGATCACCTCGCCGGCAACATGCTCTACCTCTGGGTGTTCGGCGACGACATCGAGGACGCAATCGGGCCGATGCGCTTTCTGCTGCTCTATCTCGTGGCCGGCATCTGCGGCGCGATGAGCTACGTCGCCATCGACAGCCACGCCACGCTGCCGCTGATCGGCGCCTCCGGCTGCGTCACCGGCCTGATCGCCGCCTATCTGATGCTGAAGCCCTGCGAAGGCGTCCACATCCGCCTGCCGCGCATCGACCTGACTGTCGCCACCTATTGGGCGGTCGGCGGCTGGCTGCTGCTGCAGCTGTTTCAGTATCTCTGGCACACCGATGAGGAGGTGTTCTCGACGCTGGCGCAGGCCGGCGGCGCGATCGGCGGTGCGGTTGCCTTCTTCCTGCTCAGCCCGCCGGGGTTGAAGCTGTTCCAGTGTCTGCCGCCGCGCAGCGAGCGCTCACCCGACCAGAGCTAACTGCGGCAAGAATCGGTCCGCGCGGCGATTGCGCACAGGGCGGACGCTGGGTCCAGTCACGATCTTTTCAGCAAGCCCGGGGCCGTTTTCGGGACATTATGCTGCGGGAGTGCAGTGGGTGAGCCACACCCTGGCGCGATTGTGGCAGCAACCCTGCACAGACGGGTTTCCGCAAAGTTACCGTCATGATAATGCAACGCACCACAACGGTTTGAGGGCTGGCGCAGCATCACCGCGCCCCCGCGTCGATCGCCCCTAGAACGCGATTACTTTCGGCAGGCATTTCGCAATGGCTAGCACTACACGCATCGTCAGCATCGCTGTCATCCTCGCTGCGGTTGCCGCAGGCGGATACTACGCTTTCGGCTCCAGGGGCGCAGCACCGCAACAGAAGGGCGCGCCGCCGCCGCCGGACGTCGGCGTGGTCGAGGTGACGCGCACCGACGTGCCGCTCACGCTCGCCTATGCCGGCCGCGTCGCCGGTTTCCGCACCGTCGAGATTCGCTCGATGGTGTCGGGCACGATCATGAAGCGCGAATATGTCGAAGGCGCACGCGTCAAGCAGGGCGACGTGCTGTTCCGCATCGACGAGCGCCCGTATCAGGCCACATTCGATCGCGCCAACGCGTTGCTCGCGCAAGCGAAGGCGACATCGCAGCAGGCGGAAGAGAACTTCAAGCGCATCGACGAACTGAACGTCAAGCAGGTGGCGACGCCGAAGCAGCTCGATGACGCGCGCGCGGCGCGCGATCAGGCTCGCGCCGCAATCAAGTCGGCGGAAGCCGACATCGAGACCGCACGCCTCAACCTCGAGTTCACCGTGGTGAAGGCGCCGGTGTCCGGCCCGACCAGCCTGCTGTCGCCGCCGGAGGGTTCGATCGCCCAGGCGCAACAGACGATCTTGACGACGATCACCCAGCTCGACCCGGCCTATGTCAACTTCTCGGTCACCGACGCCGAGTTCCGCGAATTCCGCGCGCTCAGCGAGGGACGCGACAAGCCGCTCGGCGACGAGGACGTTTCGGTGTCGATCCAGTTCGGCGACGGCACCACCTACCCGCAGACCGGCAAGGTCATCATGTCTTCGCAGAACGTCGACCTGCGCACCGGCACGGTGCAGTTCCGCACCGTGTTTCCGAACAGCGGCGGCGTGATCCTGCCCGGCCAGTTCGTCCGCACCATCATCAAGGGCATCACCCTGCAGAAGGCGATTCTGATTCCGCAGCAGGCGGTGAACCAGAGCCCGCAGGGCACCTTCGTGTTCGTGGTGAATGCGCAGGGCGCGGCAGAAGTGCGCCCGGTGAAGCTCGATCGCGAGGTCGGCACCAACTGGGTGGTTCGCGACGGCCTGAAGGAAGGCGACAAGATCATCGTCGAAGGCGTGATGCGCGTACGGCCCGGCGCGCCGGTGAAGGCCTCGCCGTATCAGCCGAAGCAGGCCAATGCCGCAGGTCCGGCAGCCGCCAAGCCCGCGGATGGCAAGGCAACCGATGCCAAGCCGGCAGATGCCAAGGCTACCGACGCCAAGGCTTCTGACGCCAAGGCTGCGCCTGGCGGCGATGCAAAACCCAATGAGGCGAAGAAATGATTTCACGCTTCTTCATCGATCGCCCGGTCTTCGCATCCGTCATCTCGATCATCATCGTCATCGCCGGTCTCGTGGCGATGCGCGTGCTGCCGATCGAGCAGTATCCTGAGATCGTGCCGCCGGAAGTCACCGTCAGCGCCACCTACCCTGGCGCATCGGCGGAAAGTATCGCATCGACAGTTGCGGCCCCGCTCGAGCAGAACATCAACGGCGTCGAAAAGATGCTGTACATGAAGTCGACCTCGACCGGCTCCGGCACGCTGACGATCACCGTCACCTTCGCGATCGGCACCAACCCCGACCAGGCCACCATCAACGTCAACAACCGCGTGCAGCGGGCGCTGCCGCTGCTGCCGCAGGAAGTGCAGCGGCTGGGCGTACAGGTGCAGAAGCGTTCGTCGTCGATCCTGGAAGTTATCGCGATGTCGTCGCCGAAAGGGCGCTACGACACGATCTTCGTGTCGAACTATGCGCTCATCAACGTCATCGACGAACTGCGCCGTACGCCCGGCGTCGGCGACGCGGTGCTGTTCGGCGCGTCCGACTACTCGATGCGCGTCTGGCTGCGGCCGGACAAGCTCGCGCAGTACAGCATGACGCCGAGCGACGTCGCCATCGCCATCCGCGAGCAGAACAACCAGTTCGCCGCCGGCCGCTTCGGCGAGGAACCGCAGCGCGAGAAAACCGCCTTCACCTATTCCGTGTCGACGCAGGGCCGCTACTCAGATCCGCGCGAGTTCGAGAATATCATCCTGCGCACCGACGAATTCGGCGGCTCGCTGCGCCTGAAGGACGTCGCGCGGGTGGAACTCGGTGCCCGCGACTACTCGCTTAACGCCACGTTCAATGGCCGGCCGGCGGTGCCGATCGGCATCTTCCTGCAGCCTGGCGCCAACGCCATTCAGGTGGTGAAGGAAGTGAATACGACGATGCAGCGGCTGTCGCAGCGGTTCCCCGAGGATCTGCGCTACGACATCCCGTTCACCACCACGCGCTTCGTCGAAGTGTCGATCGAGGAAGTGATCATGACCTTCATCGAGGCGATCATCCTCGTCGTGCTGGTCATCTTCCTGTTCCTGCAGAACGTGCGGGCGACCATCATCCCCATCCTGGCGCTGCCGGTGTCGATCCTCGGCACCTTCGCCGGCATGTACGCGCTCGGATTCTCGATCAACCTCTTGACGCTGTTCGGCCTGGTGCTGGCGATCGGCATCGTCGTCGACGACGCCATCGTCGTGCTGGAGAACATCGAGCGCATCATGCGCACCGAAAAGCTGCCGGCACGCGAAGCGGCGATCAAGGCGATGGAACAGGTGTCCGGCCCGATCGTAGCCATCGTGCTGACGCTGTGCGCCGTGTTCATCCCGGTATCGTTCCTGGGCGGCCTCGCCGGCCAGCTCTACCGTCAGTTCGCGGTGACGATCTCGGTGTCGGTGGTCATCTCCGGCATCGTCGCACTGACTCTGACGCCAGCGCTCGGCGCGATCTTCCTGCAATCCGAACACAAGGAGCCGATCGCACCGTTCCGCGTGTTCAACCGCGCGTTCGACTGGATCACCCTGCGCTTCACCCAGCTGGTGACGTACTTCCTGAAGCACACGTTCCAGTCGCTGGCGATCGTCGCCGTCATGCTCGGCCTGACGACGTACATGTTCATCCGCGTTCCGGGTGGCCTGCTGCCGGACGAGGACCAGGGCTACAACCTGCTGGTGACGATGCTGCCGCCGGCCGCCTCGCTCGAGCGCACGAGCAACGTGCAGAACACCATCATCGATGGCGTCAAGAAGAACCCGGCCGTCCAGAACATCTTCTCGATGGCCGGCTTCGACGTGCTCTCGTTCGCGCAGAAGACCAGCGCCGGCGTCGCCTTCGTGACGCTGAAGGACTGGGCGGAACGGCCTGACGCGGCCCAGGACGCGCGCAACACCGCGCGTGCGTTCGGCGCACTGAACATGGCCTTCCGCGACGGCATCATGTTCGGTATCAACCCGCCGCCGATCCAGGGCATCAGCATGACCGGCGGCTTCGAACTCTATCTGCAGGACCGCTCCGGCGGCACCCTGAACGGGCTCGCCGACGCCGCCAACAAGGTGGTCGCCGCCGCCGCCAAGCGGCCCGAACTGACCGGCGTGCAGACGCTGTTCTCGACCGCCGTGCCGCAGTACCGCACGACCGTCGATCGCGACAAGGCGAAGACGCTCGGCGTGCCGATGAATGCGATCTTCGAGACGATGCAGAGCGCGTTCGGCAGCCTCTATGTCAACGACTTCCAGCTCTACGGCCGCACCTTCCGCGTCAGCCTCTCTTCGGAAGCTGACTTCCGCCGCTCGCCGGACGACATGCGCTTCCTGTATGTCCGTGCCGAGACCGGCGCCATGGTGCCGCTCGACGCGCTGGTCTCGGTCGAACGCATCATCGGCCCCGATACCGTGGATGGCTTCAACATCTTCCCGGCGGCGAAGATCATGGGAAATCCGGCGCAGGGCTACTCGTCCGGTCAGGCGCTGGCCGCGATCGAACAGGTTGTGAAGGAGACGCTGCCAGCCGACTACACCATCGCCTGGACCGGCTCAGCGTATCAGGAAGTCTCCACCGCAGGCACCGGCTATCAGGGCTTCCTGTTCGGCCTCGTGATGGTGTTCCTGATCCTGGCCGCGCAGTACGAGCGCTGGTCGCTGCCGCTCGCCGTGCTCACCGCCGTGCCGTTCGCGCTGTTCGGCGCGATCGGCGCGATCTACGTGCGCGGCATCGAGAACGACCTGTACTTCCAGATCGGTCTCATCACGCTGATCGGCCTCGCCGCGAAGAACGCGATCCTGATCGTCGAGTTCGCGGCCGAACGCCATCGCGAAGGACTGTCGCTGTTCGACGCAGCGCTCGAGGCGGCGCGGCTGCGCTTCCGCCCGATCATCATGACGTCGCTCTGCTTCATCCTCGGCGTGCTGCCGCTGGCGATCTCGACCGGCGCCGGCTCGGCGGCGCGGCACTCGATCGGCACCGGCGTGATCGGCGGCATGATCGCGGCGACCGCGTTCGCGATCATCTTCGTGCCGCTGTTCTTCCGCCTCGTCACCCGTTCGGCGGAAGCCGCGACCGAGCATCGGCCTAAGGACGCCGCTCATCCCACGCGGGCCGAGGCCGCAGAATAGCCCGGCACACACACCAAATCGCAAAGAAGCCCGGAGCTCACTCCGGGCTTTTTCTTTTGCCCTACACAAGTTCTAGCGGCGGGTCATCTTGATGCAACCGACGGTCGCCCTGTTGCGCTGGTCCATCGCGATCGAGGCGATGATGGCGCGGCCGTACGAGCTGGCGCTGTTGTAGCCGGCCATCTTTTCGTTGAAGACGCGCTGGCCAACCTCGCGGCAGGTCTCGCCCGGGCGGGGAATGTAACTCAGGTAATCATAGGCACCGGCAGATGCCGGAACGCTGCCGAGCGCGACAACGGCGAGCGCAATCGCGGATGCAAATGCAGGAATGAACGTGATCGACATGGGGATGTTTCCAGCAGCGAGCGGCCCAACGCCGCTCCTCTGGATGCTCACCCTAGCCACTGGGCCACCGGTATTCCGTGAGTGGCGTCACACTGGCGATGCCACCGGCCGATGTCGATGACGGCGCGTCCCCGCAGACGCGGAGACGCGCTCAAAGCGTGCAAGCTCAGCCGGTCTTCTTGGCCTTGGCCTTCTTGTAGTCCGGCGCGCGCTTCTCGCGCATGGAGGCCGCAGCCTCCTTGCGCTCTTCGCTGATCTGCTGCGGCCAGATGAAGTTCACATAATCCATCTCGCGCTGCAGATAATCCATGTGCATCGCCTTGTAGTGCCCGTACTTGATCGCCTTGATGTAGAGCTGCGGAATGCTCTTGAGCATCTCCGCCCAGCGCTCGGCGGCCTCCAGCAGCTCGGCCTCCGGCACCACCTCGTTGACGATGCCGAACTGATAGGCGCGCTGCGCATCCATGAAGCGGCCGCCCTTGTAGGCCAGCATCATGAACTCGAGGCTAATCTTGAATGGCATCAGCGGCACGTAATCGATCGGCGCGATCGAGATGCCGGCGCGTGCTTCGGGGAAGCCGAGCTTTGCGTTGTCGGCCATGATGGTGAAGTCGCAGCCGCGAATGGCGAACGCATAGCCGCCGCCCATGCAGTTGCCCTGCACCGCCGCGATCAGCGGCTTGAATGTCTCGGTGCCGTTGCGCGGATAGCCCTGATGCATCAGGTGCGGGATCTCGTTCTTCACTTCGCCCGGATTGAGATCAAGGCCGACGCAGAAGTCGCTGCCCTCGGCGCGCAGGATGCCGACGCGGGCGTTGTCGTCCTTCTCGAACTTCGGCCACACCTTGATCAGTTCATGCGAAAGCTCGTCGTTCAGCGCATTGCGCCGATGCGGACGGTTCAGCGTGATGTAAGCGATCTCGTTCTTGACTTCGTACTTGAGGACGGGCTCAGCCACGGTCGTCTCCTGCCGTTTGATTGTTGCGGCGGACGACGGCGATCAAGCGCACAGGTGAAGAAGCCGTCAGCAGCCGATGTTGCTGCGGCACACTAGATAAACGGCCCGGTTTGAGAACTCTTACAGCCGTTCCGTCTGCCGTGTCGGGTGCGGTACGACCGGCGGCACATCAGGGATGGTCCGCGTCTCTTCCTCCTCCGGCGAGCGGCCGCTGCTCCAGCGCGCGAGCAGATGCTCGGCGAACAGCTGCACGCGGAACGGCAGGTGTCGGTCAGGATAGACCAGGCGGACCGCATAGTCGTCGCCGCCCGGATCAACGCAATTGAACTCCGGCAGCAGGCGCACCAGCCGCCCCTGCGAAAGCTCGTTGCCGATCATGTTCTCGCTGATGCGGATGATGCCGGTGCCCTTCAGCGCCAGATCACGCAGCAGCAGATAGGAGTTTGACTCCAGGATCGGCCGCAGCGGCTGCATCACCATCGTGCCGTCTTCCTGGCGGAAGTGCCACGTGGAGGGCTCGTTGAGCGAGTGATTGAGAATGTCGAGACGGGCGAGATCGCGCGGCACCGTCGGCACGAACTGGCGCTGCAGATAATCCGGCGAAGCGCAGACGAAGCGATGGTAGTTGCGGATGCGGCGGCCGACGAAGTTGCCCTCCGGCATCGGGCCCGAGTGGATGGCGATGTCGTAGCCTTCGGTGACGAGGCTCGCCGGCCGGTCGCTGATCGTGATCTGGAAGTGCACGTCCGGATAGCTGCCGCGGAACTCGCGGATCGTCTCGTTGAGATAGGGGTGGCCGGTGTAGATATGCGAGGCGACGCGGACCACGCCGCGCGGCACGCCCTCCAGCGAGGACAGTTCGTCGATCAGCTGATCGTGCCGGTTGAGGCTGTCGCGCGCCCAAGACAGGCACGCCTGCCCGGCATTGGTCAGCATCAG
>JACXTT010011114.1_pt1 | contig 12072 bp, 12 predicted proteins | sample 9270951 | NCBI WGS metagenome assembly JACXTT01 (sample SAMN15532306, study PRJNA645909) | rock metagenome | isolation source: weathered quartz diorite | place: Puerto Rico | collected 2017-06-21 | reverse complement strand
GCCGGGCTGGTGCTCTACTGGCTGGTCAACAACATCCTATCCATTCTCCAGCAGTGGCAGATCCAGCGCATGTTCGATCGCGACAAGCCTGCCCATGCCAAGCGATGACGTAGTACGCGACACGATCGCGGCGATCGCTACGCCGAGCGGCCGCGCAGGAATAGGCGTGGTACGCCTCTCGGGCGCCAGGGTGCCGCAGATCGCGGCCCTGCTGCTGGGCAAGCTGCCTGAACCCCGCCGCGCCACGTACGCTGTTTTCAAGGATGCGCGGGGCGAGCGCATCGACGAGGGGATCACGCTTTTTTTCCCCGCGCCCGGCTCTTACACGGGCGAGGCGGTGCTCGAGCTGCAGGGCCACGGCGGACCGGTGGTGATGCAGGCCCTGCTCGGCGCGTGCCTCGACGCCGGCGCGCGGCTCGCGGAGCCCGGCGAATTCACGCGACGCGCTTTTCTCGAGGGCAAGCTCGATCTGGCACAGGCCGAAGCGGTGGCGGATCTGATCGACGCCGCGAGCCGCGAGGCGGCGCGTTCGGCACTGCGCTCCCTTGCGGGGGAATTCTCCGCCGCGATTGGCGCGCTCGGCGCCGAGCTGATCGAGCTGCGCGCCCTGACCGAAGCGATGCTGGATTTTCCAGAAGAAGAAGTCGACTCGCTGCACCGCGAGGACGCCGTGGCGCGGCTTGCGCGCGTCAGCGCCGCGCTCGACACGGTAATCGCGAAGAGCCGGCAAGGGAGCCTCCTGCGCACAGGCATTCATGTGGTGCTTGCCGGCCGACCGAACGTAGGCAAGTCGAGCCTGCTCAATCGGCTCGCTGGCGAAGAGCGCGCCATCGTCACGCCAGTTCCCGGCACCACGCGCGATGCATTGCGCGAACCGGTGCAGATCGAGGGCGTGCCGCTCATCGTGGTCGACACGGCGGGGCTGCGGCAATCGGTGGACGAAGTCGAGCGTCTTGGCATCGAACGCACGCAGCGCGAGCTGCGAGGCGCCGATCTGGTGCTGGCGGTTTTCGAGGCAGGCAAAGAGGCCACGGGGCTGGAGGAGCTCGCCACCGGTGCAGCGCGCATCGATGTCTATAACAAGACAGATCTGGTGCCGGGATTCGCGGCGCCTGCCGGTGCCGTGGCGGTCTCCGCTAAGACCGGAGCGGGGCTCGATCGGCTGCGCAAGGCGATCCTGGAAGCCGCCGGCTGGCATTCGACCGGCGAAACGGTATTCCTGGCCCGCGAGCGCCATCTTCGCGCGCTCGAAACTGCGCGCCGACATCTCGCTGCCGCGCGTGGCGCACGGCAGTGGGAATTCTTCGCCGAGGAGTTGAGGCTCGCACAGGTCGCACTCGCCGGTATCACTGGCGAATTCACCGCCGATGACCTGCTCGGAGAGATCTTCGCGCGCTTTTGCGTCGGCAAATGAAACGCGGGTTCGCATGGAATAAGCCTTTGTAACTGCGTGCTTTTATCCATTCGCCGCACCCCCCGGGGGATCCGTTTCCCCGAGTCCGGGTGCTAAAATTCGACCCGGCACAATCCCTATTTGACCGGCCCAGCCCCGCTGGGCCGTTTGCCTTTTTGGAGTGAGACCAATGAAGGCTCCGGCACCGGCTCACGCCGACCAATCCAACGCCCCGAGCTGGGTTCGTCATCAAGGGCTGCGGCGTTGGGTGACCGAGGTGGCCCGGCTTGCCAAGCCGGAGCGCATCGTCTGGTGCGACGGCTCGGAGGGTGAGTACCACCGGTTGTGCGACGAGCTGGTGGCGGCGGGTACCTTCACGCGCCTGAACGAGAAGCTGCGCCCCAACTCCTACCTAGCGCGCTCGCATCCGAGCGACGTCGCCCGCATGGAGGACCGCACCTTCATTTGCAGCCGGTCGAAGGACGACGCCGGGCCTACGAACAACTGGATCGAGCCGCGGGAAATGCGCGCCACGCTCGAGCGCCTGTTCGACGGCTGCATGCGCGGGCGCACGATGTACGTGATTCCGTTTTCCATGGGGCCCATCGGCTCGCATATCGCGCACATCGGCGTCGAGATCTCCGACTCGGCGTATGTCGCGGTGAGCATGCGCATCATGACGCGCATGGGACGCCCGGTGATCGAGTGGCTCGGCGAGAACGGCAAGTTCGTGCCTTGCGTACATTCAGTCGGCGCGCCGCTCGCGGACAAGTCGGGCCGGCGCATCAAGGACCTTGCCTGGCCGTGCAACGAGAAAGAAAAGTGGATCGTGCATTTTCCCGAGACGCGCGAGATCTGGTCGTATGGCTCGGGCTACGGCGGCAATGCGCTGCTCGGGAAGAAATGCCTGGCGCTGCGCATCGCCTCGGTGATGGCGCGCGATGAGGGCTGGCTCGCGGAGCACATGCTGATTCTGGGCATCGAGTCGCCTTCGGGAGAAAAGAGCTATGTTGCGGCCGCGTTCCCTTCGGCGTGCGGCAAGACCAATCTCGCGATGCTCATTCCGCCTTCCGCGTTCAAGGGCTGGAAGGTCACCACGATCGGCGAGGACATTGCCTGGATCAAGCCGGGGCGTGACGGTCGCTTCTACGCGATCAATCCGGAGTACGGCCTGTTCGGCGTAGCGCCCGGAACCTCCGAGCACACCAACCTCAACGCGATGCGCATGTTGCGCCAGAACGTCATCTTCACGAACGTCGCGATGACGCCCGACGGCGATGTCTGGTGGGAAGGCATGACCGACGAGGCGCCGGCGCACCTGATCGACTGGCAAGGCAGGCGCTGGACGCCTGCGGATGGCAAGCAGGGCAGGCTCGCCGCGCATCCCAACGCGCGCTTCACGGTTCCGGCGGTGCAATGCCCGTCGATGGATCCGAGATGGCAGGATCCGCAAGGGGTGCCGATCTCTGCATTCGTCTTCGGCGGCCGACGCTCGTCCACGGTACCGCTGGTGGTGGAAGCGCCGAGCTGGGAGGAAGGCGTTTACATGGCGGCGACGCTCGGTTCCGAGACCACCGCGGCAATCACAGGCAAGGTGGGCGTGGTGAGGCGCGACCCGATGGCGATGCTGGCATTCTGCGGCTACAACATGGGCGACTACTTCGCTCATTGGCTGAAGATGGGCAGCGCCGTGCACCCGCCGCCGCGGATTTTCCGCGTCAACTGGTTCCGCCGCGATGCGAAGGGCAAGTTCATCTGGCCAGGGTTCGGTGAGAACATGCGCGTGCTGCAGTGGATCGTCGAGCGCTGCCAAGGCCGCTCGCGCGGCGCCGACACGCCGCTTGGCACGATGCCGCGTTTCGAGGACCTGAACTGGAGCGGTCTCGAAAAGCAGTTCACGCCTGCGCAGTACGCCGACCTGACGCGCATCGACACGGCGTCGTGGAAGGACGAGCTTGTCTCGCACGATGAATTCTTTGGCAAGCTCGGCGTACACCTGCCTGCGGCGCTTGAGACGCGCCGCGGTCGCATGCACGAGAAGCTCGCCGCCTGAGCCCGCGCTAGGTCAGCGCCGCGCCCGAGCACAACACCCGATTCGAGCCAGTAGGCGGCGGCGAGCCGGGCCCCGTCGGCGAAGCGCTGCTTAGTACGGGTGATGCTGCGCCGCAGCAAAGTCCTTGTTCCACGTGAAACCAAGAACCAATCTGGTTTCACGTGGAACCCTCACGTAAGATTTGCTCCTCCTATGTTTTTCCCAACCGAATTCGATGTCATCGTGGTCGGCGGCGGTCATGCCGGCACTGAGGCCGCGCTTGCCGCCGCCCGCATCGGCTGCCGCACCCTACTGCTGACCCACAGCATCGAGACCCTCGGCCAGATGTCGTGCAACCCCTCGATAGGCGGGATCGGCAAGGGCCATCTGGTGAAGGAAATCGATGCCCTGGGCGGCGCGATGGCGCTCGCGACCGACGAGGCCGGAATCCAGTTCCGCAGACTCAACTCCTCGAAAGGTGCGGCGGTGCGCGCCACGCGGGCGCAGGCGGACCGGGTGCTGTACCGGCAGGCGATCCGGTGGCGGCTGGAGAATCAACCCGGCCTGACGCTTTTCCAGCAGGCGGTGGACGATCTCTGCGTTGAGGCTGACCGCGTCACTGGCGTCGTCACCCAGTGCGGCCTGCAGTTTCGCGCCAGGGCTGTGGTGCTCACTACCGGCACCTTCCTCGCCGGACAGATTCACGTCGGGTTGCAGAACTATCAGGCCGGCAGGGCGGGAGATCCGGCGGCGGTGACGCTCGCGGCGCGCCTGCGCGAGCTGAAGCTACCAGTCGGCCGCCTCAAGACCGGGACGCCGCCGCGACTCGATGCCCGGAGCATCGATTTCAGCGTGCTGCAGGAGCAGCCGGGCGACGTTCCCGAGCCGGTGTTCTCCTTTCTCGGCCGCCGCGAGTTGCACCCGCGCCAGCTGCCTTGCTGGATCACGCACACCAACGAGCGCACCCACGAGATCATCCGTGGCGGGCTTGACCGCTCGCCGATGTTCACAGGCGTGATCCAGGGGGTCGGGCCGCGCTACTGTCCCTCGATCGAGGACAAGATCCATCGCTTCGCCGGAAAGCGTAGCCACCAGATCTTCCTCGAGCCCGAGGGGCTGACGACGCACGAAATCTATCCCAACGGGATCTCCACTAGCCTGCCCTTTGACGTGCAGCTCGAGCTGGTGCGCTCGATCCGCGGCCTTAAAGCGGCGCACGTGGTGCGCCCAGGCTATGCCATCGAGTACGACTATTTCGATCCCCGCAGCCTGCGTGCCTCGCTCGAGACGAAAAGCATCGGCGGGCTGTTCTTCGCTGGCCAGATCAACGGCACCACTGGCTACGAGGAGGCCGCCGCCCAAGGGCTGCTCGCCGGGATCAACGCCGCGCTGCAGGTGCGCGGGCGTGACCCCTGGTGGCCGCGGCGCGACCAAGCCTACCTCGGCGTGCTGGTCGACGACTTGGTCACTCGGGGCGTCTCTGAGCCCTATCGCATGTTCACCAGCCGCGCGGAGTACCGGCTGATGCTGCGCGAAGACAACGCCGATCTGCGGCTCACCGCCGTCGGCCGCGAGCTCGGGGTCGTCGACGACCTGCGCTGGGAGAGCTTCTGCCGCAAGCGCGACGCCATCGCCCAGGAACAGGAGCGCCTGCGCAATACATATGTGAGCGCTGGCTTTCATGAAAAGCACTCACAACTCGAGCTTCTACGCCGCCCTGAGGTGACGTATTCGAGCCTAGTGAACGAGCCTCAGGTTGATCCGCAGGTGGCTGAGCAGGTTGAGATCCAGGTGAAATACGAGGGCTACATCGAGCGTCAGCGCGCCGAAGTGGCCCGGCGCAAGGACCTCGAGTCATTGCGTTTGCCGAGCGGCATCGACTATGGCTTGGTACGGGGTCTGTCGATCGAGGTGCAGCAGAAACTCAACCGCCATCGCCCGGAGACCATCGGCCAGGCCTCGCGCATCTCCGGGGTGACGCCGGCGGCAATTTCGCTGCTCCTGGTGTACTTGAAGCGGGGATTTCGGCCGCCACAGAAAAAGACGGCATGACGCCGCGCGCCGCGCTCGATCGCGGGCTCGGCGAACTGGCGCTGGCGCTGCCCTGCGGCGCGCGCGAGCAGCTCCTCGAATACATGGAGTTGCTCGCGAAATGGAATCGAACTTACAACCTGACCGCGATCCGCGATCCGCTCGCCATGGTGAGCCATCATCTGCTCGATTCGCTCGTGGTGCTGCCTCATCTGCCGATGCCCATAGCTGAGCCCAGTCTCGCGGACGCGGGCTCCGGGGCCGGGTTGCCCGGCATTCCGCTCGCCGTGGCGCGGCCCGAATGGCGCGTGGCGCTCGCCGAGTCGAGCCAGAAGAAGGCGGCGTTCCTGCGCCAGGCGGCGATCAGGCTCGGCCTGGGTAACCTCGAGGTGCATGAAGGGCGCGTCGAGAACTGGCGCCCGGCAAAACGTTTCGCGGTGGTCATTTCACGCGCGTTTGCCGAACTCGCGGCGTTTATCGCGACCTGCCGGCATCTCGTGGAACCGGGGGGCGTGCTCGCGGCGATGAAGGGCGCGTTCCCGCGCGAAGAACTGACACATGTCCCGGCAGGGTGCGATTGCAGCCGGGTAATCGCCCTCGACACCCCGCTGCTCGGGGCCGAGCGCCACCTGGTGTTGTGCCGCATGGATTGCTGAACGTGACACGCGTGCTTGCGGTGGTCAACCAGAAAGGCGGCGTCGGCAAGACCACGACCAGCGTCAATCTCGCGGCTGCGCTCGCTCAGGCTACGCGACGCGTCCTACTCGTCGATCTGGACCCGCAGGGCAACGCCACCATGGGCAGCGGCATCGATAAGCGCACGGCAGCACGCACGGTCTACCACGTGCTGCTCGGCCTGGGCGAGATCTCCGCCATCCGCATGCGCGCCGAGCGCGGCGGCTACGATTTGGTGCCGGCGAACCGCGAGCTCGTTGGCGCCGAAGTGGAACTCGTCGCGCTGCATGCCCGCGAAACGCGGCTCAAGGCGGCGCTCGAACGCATTGCGTCCGATTACGACTTCATCCTGATTGACTGCCCACCGTCACTGAGCCTGCTGACGGTCAACGCGCTCACGGCTGCGCAACGCGTGCTGATTCCGATGCAATGCGAGTATTACGCCTTGGAAGGTCTCTCAGATTTGGTGGGCACGATCAAGCGCGTGCGCTCTCACCTCAACCCGCAGCTCGAGATCGCCGGGCTGCTGCGCACCATGTACGACCCGCGCAATACGCTCTCGCAGCAGGTTTCGCAGCAGCTCGAGGCACACTTTGGCGACAAGGTGTACCGCACTTTGGTGCCGCGCAACGTGCGGCTCGCTGAAGCCCCGAGCTACGGCGTGCCGGCAGTGCTGTGGGACGCGGCCTCCAAAGGGGCGCAGGCCTATCTCGCTCTTGCCAACGAAATCCTTTCCCAAGGACAGCCCGCATGAAAGCCAAGGGACTCGGTCGCGGACTCGACGCGCTCCTCGGCGGCGATGAAACGCCGCGGGATGCGCTCGTCACTCTGCCGGTGGCCAGCATCCGGCCCGGCCGCTATCAACCCCGCACCAAGATGGACCAGCAGGCGCTCGCCGAGCTCGCCGCTTCGATTCGATCGCAAGGGTTGATGCAGCCGCTACTCGTGCGCCCCGTGGACCGGGAGCGCTACGAGCTGATCGCCGGCGAACGACGCTGGCGGGCAGCGCAAATGGCGGGGCTCGAAGAGGTTCCTGTGCTGGTGCGCGAAGTGGCGGACGACGCCGCGCTCGCCATGTCGCTGATAGAAAATATCCAGCGCGAAAATCTCAACCCGATGGAAGAAGCCGCCGGCGTGCAGCGGTTGGTGGAGGAATTCAAGATGACACACGAGCAAGCCGCGGATGCGGTCGGGCGCTCGCGAAGCGCCACGACCAACCTGCTGCGGCTGCTGAAACTGGCAAAGCCGGTGCAGGAACTCGTGATGGAAGGCGCGCTTGAGATGGGCCACGCGCGCGCGATCCTCGCCCTCGAGCCCGCGCGCCAGGTGGAAGCGGGCAGCCGGGTTGCCGCAAAAGGCCTGTCCGTGCGTGAGACCGAAGCGCTGGTGCACAGCATGCTGCGCGGTCCCGCGGCGCGCCGCAAAAAGCGCGCTGATCGCGACCTGGCGCGCCTCGAAGAAGAAGTCGCCGAGCGGCTTGGAACGACGGTCGAAATCCGCCCCTCGCGCAAAGGCAGGGGCAAGGTGATCGTGCACTATGCGAGCCTCGATCACCTCGAGCAGCTATTGCGCAAACTGCGCTAGTCCGGTGATGAATTTGTTGCGCTGCAGCGCGTTGACCACTAGAGCCGCCAGCCGCTATACTCGGCGCGCTTCGCTCGGTGGGAATACGACGAACACCATGCTTCACCGCCTGAGCAAGCCGATACGCGCTGTAGTTCGCTGGCAGCTCGCCGCGACCGCCGTGCTGACGCTCGCGGCCGGTATGCTTGAGGGCGTTCACGGTGCAGGTTCGGCGGCCGCCGGCGGCCTGATCAGCATTTTCGCCGGGCTGGCGTCCGCGTTCGTGGCTTCGAGAGGCGACGCGAAGTCGGCAGGGGGGATTCTCGCTGGTGCGTTGAGGGCCGAAGCGGTCAAGATCGGCCTCGCTGTGCTCCTGCTGTGGCTCGTGCTGACGAATTACGGTGAGGCCGTGGTCGGCGTCTTCATTGCCGTATTCGTCGTGACGATGCTGATTTTCGCCATGGCTTTTTTTGTCCGCGACTATTGATGCAAACGAGCGATGACCCCCGGTAAAGAGCTCACCCCTTCGGATTACATCCAGCATCACCTTAATTTCTTCGCCACGCCGGTAGGCGGCGAAGGCGGCTTCTGGACGTTGAACGTCGATTCGCTCGTCGTTTCAATACTTCTCGGAGTAATCGGCGTTGGCTTCATTTGGTGGGTAGTGCGCGGCGCCACGCCGGGCGTACCGAACCGTCGTCAGGCCTTCGTCGAGCTTCTGATCAATTTCGTCGATGAGCAGGCGAAAGGCATTTTCCAGCACGGCGATCGCCACCGCTTCGTCGCCCCGGTCGGGCTCACAGTTTTCGTATGGGTGGTGCTGATGAACGCGATGGATTTCCTGCCTGCCGACTGGGTCGAACTCGTGACGCACCACTTTTCCGAGCATGGCTTTCGCGTCGTGCCGACGGCCGACGTCAACACCACGTTTGCGCTTTCGATTTCAGTGCTCGCGTTGACGCTCTACTTCGGAATCTCCGTCAAGGGGCTGAGGGGCTGGATCCACGAGCTGTTTTGCGCGCCGTTCGGTGCTCACCCGCTGCTCTGGCCTGCGAACTTCCTGTTCCAGATGGTCGAGTATGTCTCGAAGACGCTGTCGCACTCGTTGCGGCTGTTCGGCAACATGTACGCGGGCGAGATCCTGTTTCTCCTGCTGTGGATGTGGGCCGCGACCGGGCTCGCCGGAACGATTTTCGGCGCGGTGCTCGGCCTGGGCTGGTCGATCTTCCACATCCTGATCGTGCTGCTGCAGGCCTATATCTTCATGATGCTCACCGTCGTGTACATCTCTATGGCACACGAGCATCACTAGCCACCGGCTTCGCTACTCGTCCTTAAAAAGGGAGACCAACAATGGAGAAACTTCAGCTGCTGGCGATGGTTCAGGCCTATACCGGCATCGGCATCGGCCTCATGATCGGCCTCGGCGCGGCCGGGGCGTGCATCGGCGTGGGCATCATGTGCAGCCGTTTCCTCGAGGCCGCGGCGCGCCAGCCTGAGCTCACCAACTCGCTGCAGGGCAAGGTGTTCTTGCTGCTCGGCTTGATCGACGCCTCGTTCATCATCGGACTGGGCATCGCGATGTTCTTCGCTTTCGCCAACCCACTCGCGACCGCGTTCCGCTGACGCCACCGGGAGGGCGCCATGAACATCAACCTGACGCTGCTTGCCCAGGCGATTACCTTCGCGGCCTTCATCTGGTTCACAGTCAAGTTCGTCTGGCCCTTCATGCTGCGCGCCATCGAGACGCGGCAGAAGACCATCGCCGACGGCCTCGCCGCTGCGGAGCAAGGGCGCAGGTCGCTCGAGATCTCGACCCGGCAGGCAGACGAGGAGATCAGGAAGGCGCGCGAGCGCGCTGCGGAGATCGTCTCCCAGGCGGAGAAGCGCATGTCGCAGATAATCGATGAGGCGAAAGGTGCGGCCAAGGACGAAGGCAACCGCGAGAAGGCTGCGGCGAAAGCCGAGATCGAACAGCTGCTCGCCCGAGCGCGCGAGCAGCTGCGCGACCGTGTCGCCTCGCTCGCGATCGCAGGCGCGGAGAAGATCCTGCGGCGCGAAGTCGACGCCAAGGCGCACGCCGAGCTTCTCGAATCGATCAAGCGACAGCTCTAGAATGGCCGAGCCGAGCACCATTGCCCGACCTTATGCAGAGGCCGCATTCAGGCTGGCCGAGGGCGCCGGCGCGCTCGCCAGGTGGTCGGAGATGCTCGCCGCGCTGGCGCAAGTCGCCCGGGACGAGCGCGTGCGCGCTACAGTGGACGATCCGAACGTTCCGGACGCCAAGGTCGCGGGGCTGTTCATCGCGATCCTCGCGGGAAAGCTCACCGGCGAAGCCGAGAATTTCGTGCGTGTGCTCGCTGGCAACGGTCGGCTCGAGTTGCTGCCCGAGATCCACGTCCAGTTCGAGGCGCTCAAGAACGAGCGCGAGGGTGTCGTCGAGGCCGAAGTGCAGTCGGCCTTCGAGCTGAGTGACGCCCAAGTGGCCGACCTCGTCCAGCGGCTGGAGAAGAAAACCGGTCGCAAGGTGCGGGCTCGCGTGTCGGTGGAACGCGAACTGATAGGCGGCGTGAAGGTCGTGCTGGGTGACAAGGTCATCGATGGATCCGCGCGCGCCCAGCTCGGCGCTCTCGAGACCGCATTGAAAGCTTAAGGAGCCGTCATGCAACTCAATCCCTCCGAAATCTCGGAACTCATCAAGAGCCGGATCCAGAACCTCGACGCCGGCGTCCAGATGCGCACGCAGGGGACCGTGGTGTCGGTGACCGACGGCATCTGCCGCATTCACGGCTTGTCGGACGTGATGCAGGGCGAGATGCTTGAGTTTCCCAAGAACACCTTCGGCCTGGCGCTGAACCTGGAGCGTGATTCCGTGGGCGCCGTGATTCTTGGCGAATACGAGCACATCACCGAGGGCGACACGGTGAAGTGCACCGGCAAGATCCTCTCGGTGCCTATCGGTCCCGAGCTGCTGGGCCGCGTGGTCAATTCACTTGGCGCCCCGATCGACGGCAAGGGCCCGATCAACGCCAAGATGACCGACGTTATCGAAAAGGTCGCACCGGGGGTGATTGCCCGGCAGTCTGTGTCGCAGCCGGTGCAGACCGGCCTCAAGGCGATCGACGCAATGGTGCCGATCGGACGTGGCCAACGCGAGCTGATCATCGGCGACCGCCAGACCGGCAAGACCGCGGTGGCGGTGGACACGATCATCAACCAGAAAGGCAAGGACCTGTTCTGCGTGTACGTCGCTATCGGGCAGAAGGCCTCCACCATCGTCAACGTGGTGCGCAAGCTCGAGGAGCACGGCGCGATGGCCTACACCATCGTGGTCGCGGCCTCGGCCTCCGAGTCTGCGGCAATGCAGTTCATCGCGCCGTACTCGGGCTGCACCATGGGGGAGTACTTCCGCGACCGCGGCCAGGACGCGCTCATCATCTACGACGACCTGACCAAGCAGGCTTGGGCCTATCGCCAGGTGTCGCTGCTGCTGCGCCGCCCGCCGGGCCGCGAGGCTTATCCGGGCGACGTGTTCTATCTCCACTCGCGGCTGCTCGAGCGCGCCGCGCGCGTGAACCCGGAATACGTGGAGAAATTCACCAAGGGTAAGGTCAAGGGCAAGACCGGCTCGCTCACGGCGCTGCCGGTGATCGAAACCCAGGCCGGCGACGTCACCGCGTTCGTTCCGACCAACGTGATCTCGATCACCGACGGCCAGATCTTCCTGGAAACCGACCTGTTCAACGCCGGCATCCGGCCCGCGATCAACGCTGGCATCTCGGTGTCGCGAGTCGGGGGGGCGGCGCAGACCAAGATCATGAAGCGCCGCGATACCGGCGGGGGCGTGCGCCTTGCGCTCGCGCAGTACCGCGAGCTGGCGGCGTTCGCACAGTTCGCCTCCGACCTGGATGAAGCGACCCGCAAGCAGCTCGAACGCGGCCGTCTGGTCACCGAGCTCATGAAGCAGCCCCAGTACCGCCCGCTGCAGGTGTGGGAAATGGCGCTGACCCTGTTCGCGGTCAACAACGGCTCCTTCGACGACGTAGAGGTCAAGAAGGCGCTTGCCGCCGAGCGCTCAATGCGCGACTACATCAAGGGTAAGTACGCGGACCTGATCGGACGCATGGAGGAGAAGAAGGAGCTTGCAGGCGACGACGAGAAGGCGCTTAAGGCCGCGATCGCCGACTGGAAGAAGAACGGCAGTTACTAGAAAAGAAGCGACATGCCCGGTACTAAAGAGATCAGGGTGAAGATCCGCAGTGTGCAGAACACGCGGAAGATCACCAAGGCGATGGAGATGGTCGCCGCCTCCAAAATGCGCAAGGCGCAGGAGCGCATGCGGCACGCACGCCCCTATGGCGAGAAGATCCGCAACATC
>JACXTT010011113.1_pt1 | contig 12074 bp, 12 predicted proteins | sample 9270951 | NCBI WGS metagenome assembly JACXTT01 (sample SAMN15532306, study PRJNA645909) | rock metagenome | isolation source: weathered quartz diorite | place: Puerto Rico | collected 2017-06-21 | reverse complement strand
CGAAGCGCCGACGCCGCCGGAACCCGATGCCTTCGACGCGACGCTGGCGCGGCAGCTCGCCGACTCGTTGGGCCTGAAGCTGCAGCTGATCGGGCTCGCGCCCGAGGAACGGGAGTCGGCCTTGCGCAACGGCCGTATCGACCTGCTGCTGGCCGGCGTGTCCGACGATGCGGCACCCCAGCCGGGCATTGCCGCGGCACCGGGCAGCTACGACACCGGACACGGCGAGGTGGTGGTGTTGCGCCGCGGGCGCCTGCAGGACGAAGCAAGCCTGCGCGGCGCGTCGGTGTGCGTGGGAGAGGGTTCGGGCTATGCCGGCGTGGTGGCGCAACGCTATGGCGCACAGCCGCGCAGCTACCCATCCTCCGTGCATGCGGCTTCCGCCTTCATGGCAGGCGAATGCGCAGCCCTGGCCGAAGACGGCGAGGTGTTGAAGCGACTGATGGCCAATGAAGAGTGGCGTTTCTACAAGCCGTTGGCGCAGGGCCTGGCCTTGCACGGCGACGCTTCGGTACGGCTGACCGAGGGCGATGCGGCGTCGCGCGACTACATCGCCGCAGCGCTGCGCCGTTGGCAAGCCGACGGCACGCTCGCGAAGGCGCGCAGCGCGCGGGCGGGCAACCTGCAGTTCGAGATCACGCTGTTGAAGGACGGGCTGGTCTGTCACTCCTGAGGCTCTGGCTTTGCGTTCAGGGCGCATGCACAGGCCGGAGGACATTCGCGGAGCAAAGCACCCCGCCGGCGTGAGCACGCCCCGAAGAACAGGCGCCGCCGCATATCCATAGCCGCATTTCTTCTTTGGCCGCGTTGGCGTGCGCAACCCACACTGGTGACCCACACAGAGACAACGCACACATCAACCCGCCCATGAACTTCCAGCAATTGCGTTCCGTGCGGGAGACCGTGCGCAGCGGCTTCAACCTGACAGAGGCCGCGCAGACGCTGCGAGCCTCCCAGTCCGGCGTGAGCCGGCAGATCCGCGACCTGGAACAAGAGCTGGGCATCGAGCTGTTCGTGCGCTCGGGCAAGCGACTCACCGGCCTCACGCCACCGGGCGACCACCTGCTGCCAATCATCGAGCGCGTGCTCGCCGAAAGCCGTCACCTGCAGCAGGCCGGCCACGTCTACCTCGCGCAGCAGCAGGGCGTGTTGTCGGTGGCCGCCACGCATTCGCAGGCGCGCTACGCACTGCCGCGCGCAGTACAGGACTTCCGCCTGCGCTTTCCAGGCGTTCGGCTGCACCTGCACCAGGGCTCGCCCAAACAGGTCGCGCAGATGCTGCAGGACGGCGAGGCCGACGTGGGCATCGCCACCGAGGCGCTGGCCGACCATGCTCAGCTGCTCGCTTTGCCGTGCCGCTGTTGGCGGCATGCGGTCATCGCGCCCGTGGCGCACCCGCTGCTGCAGGAAGAAGGGCCGCTCACGCTGGCACAGCTCGCGGCCTGGCCTTTGATCACTTACGACAACGGCCTGACCGGCCGCTCGCGCATCGACGAGGCCTTCGCACGGGAAGGCCTGGCGCCCGAGGTCGTGCTGGCCGCCATGGACGCGGACGTCATCAAGACCTACGTGGCGCTGGGCATGGGCGTGGGCATCGTGGCCGACCTGGCCTGCGACCCCGAGCGCGACACGCACCTGGGCGCTCTCGACGCGGGCCACCTGTTCGGCGTGAATCAGACCAAGCTGGCGGTGCGCCGCGGCGGCTACCTGCGCAGCTATGTGTATGCCTTCATCGAATGCTTCGCGCCGGACCTGCCGCGCCCTGTGATCGAACTGGCCGCGGCCGCGGCGAATGACGCCTGATATCAGGGTTGAGAAGGAACGAGCGCCGCATACCTTTGGAGTCACCCCTCACGCTCGACGTGGCATCGATGGTGTACGGCTGCAACTGGAGGGCCGAGTGCGTGAACTGGCTCTTTTCAACTTGGGCTTGGATAGCAAGCTGCGAGGTTGCGATCTTGTCAACCTGAAGGTCAGCGATGTCTGCCACGGGGAGCAGGTTGAGGGAGGATCCAGCTACAGCACCGGTGGATGTGACGAGGCGCGTCAACGGGACGACCCGCTTCAATCACGATACCGTTGAAACTCTAATCTTGAAGTGGAGTTCAATGTCAATCATTTCGTGACGCTCATGCGGCTCGGCTCTCCCGCCGGATCAGCTCCAGCCCCTGCTGGTAGGTTGTGACCTCGAATTCAGGAAAGCGGCGCTTGAACTTCGTGGAATCGAAAAGGTTGTCCTGCTCGTAGCGGGGTAGCAGCTCCCTGATCTCGCGCACCTGCTTCGAGAAGAGCCCGGCGGCGGTCAGCGTCCACTTGCCGAGAACGCCATAGGAAGGCTCCCGGCCAAAAACCTCGCTGGCCATGGCGACGAACTCCTTGTATGTCAGCCGGTCGTCGCAGCAGGGCAGGTGCCAGGTCTGGCCGAACGCGTCAGGCGTGTTGCCCAGCGCCGCCAGCCCGCGGCTCGCGTCGGGTGTCCAGATGAGGGTGCGCCGCGTATCGTCGCGCACCGGCACGCGGGGCTTCCGGCCGGCCTGGAGTTTTTCGATCACCAGCGCATTCGTGAAGCTCTGTGTCTTGCCCGCGCCGTAAAACTCGGGCGCGCGACCGATGAGCACGGGAATCTCGCCACGCGCCATCTCGTCCAACACCATCGAGGCCATCGCAGCGCGCACCTTGCCCTTGCGGCCCACCGGAGCGAAGGGCGTGTCTTCCTTCTGCAGCCGGGCGTCCTGCGGGTACATGTAGGTGTTGTCAAAATAGGCGAAGCTCGCACCAGCCGTGCGAGCCGCCATGAGTGCATTCTTCAGCATCGTTGGGAACTGCGCCTCCCACAGCTCCGTATCCGGCGGCAAGCCGGCAGTGAAATAGACCACACTGCAGCCCCGGACCGCGTTCAGGGTCTGCTGCGCATCGAGAAGGTTGGCGGAGACCAGGTTGTCGGTGTCGTTGACCTTGCGTGGGTTGCGGCTCACCAGCCGCAAGTCGCTCGTATATTCGCGCCTCAGTTCTCGCGCCAGCTCCGTAGCGATCTGGCCGTTGGCTCCCAATATCGTCTGCATTTCATCCGCCTTCGTGAAGTTTCACCTCATGGTGATGATCCAAAGGTTAACCTTGAAGTAAGATTCAATGTCAAACCATGTGCCCACCGAGCGCCTTTGGATCATGAAAATTGGAGAACTCGCAGAGCGCACCGGCTTGGCACCCTCGCGCATTCGCTTCTATGAACGCATCGGCCTGTTCAAAGCGGTCGAGCGCCAAGCCAACGGCTACCGCGCCTACCCTGATGAAGCGGTCCTGGTTCTCAGGCTCATCACGACGGGGCAGCGCGCGGGCTTCAGCCTGGACGAGTTGCGCGCGCTGCTGCCCAGCGATCTCGCGCAGTGGGAACACGGCACGCTGCTCGACACACTGCGGCGCAAGGTGCAGGACATCGAAGCGCTGCAGGCCCAGCTTGCGCAAAGCAGGATTCATCTTCTAGAACTAGTGCAGCAGATCGAAGCCAAGCCGAAGGACATGGAGTGCGCCGCCAACGCCCGGCGCGTGCTGTCGGAAATGCGGCTGGGCGACGCGGACAGCACCCCTGCGCCAGTCGCCAAGGCCCGTCGCCGCCGCTAGGCACCGGATTGAAGGGGCATACGCCGCTTGACCATGAAGTCATCTTCAACGTTAGAGTCCATTGCATGGACAAGCGCATCCTCCACGTCGTCAGCAACGTCGCCCACTATGAGAACCCGGCGCAGCCGACCGGCCTATGGCTTTCGGAACTGACCCACGCTTGGCACGTCTTCGCCGCAAAGGGCTATGAGCAGCGCATCGCCAGCCCGATGGGCGGCATCTCACCGCTGGAGCCACGCTCGCTCAAATGGCCACTGGCCGACGCATCCGTGAAGGAATGGCTGGCCGACCCGGCACGCAGGGCATTGCTATCGTCCACCGCGCGCCCAGATGAGATCGACCCCGCGACTTTTGACGCGATCTATTTCACCGGCGGGCACGGGGTCATGTGGGACTTCCCAGAGAGTGAGGGGTTGCAGCGCGTCACGCGCGCCATCCATGAGCGCGGCGGTGTCGTCGCGTCGGTCTGTCATGGTTATTGCGGGCTGTTGAACACCCGGCTGTCGGACGGCAGGTTGCTGGTAGCCGGGCGTCGCGTCACCGGGTTTTCGTGGCGCGAGGAGGTATTGGCCGGCGTAGCCGCGAAGATGCCTTACAACGCCGAGGAAGAGATGAAGCGGCGTGGCGCGCGCTACGAGAAGGCCTGGCTGCCGTTCGTCTCGAACATCGTTGTCGATGGCCGACTGGTAACGGGTCAGAATCCATGGTCGGCACGGGCAACGGCAGAACAGGTGGTGGCTTTGCTGTAGGACGTCCTTTGAAGCGAAGCCCTGATCTCGTCTACACGCGCAGAGGCTTTACAAGCGAATTGCCCTCTGCTCCGACTACCAGCGGGAAGAAAAGCTAGCCACAAAAGCCGGGGCGATTCAGTTCGCCCTGTGCTGTTAGCCTTGCATGGTCGGCAGGGTCCCTGCCACGCCAACTCCGGCCATCGAGCCCAATTTTAGAAGTGAACTCACTATGACCAGCCCACTGTACAACGCCTCCGTTCCCGTCATGCAGCAGATGCTGCGCGCCCTGTCCGACGTGCTCAAGAAGGCCGAAGACCACGCGACGCAAAAAAATATCGATCCAAATGCGCTGCTGCAGGCGCGGCTGTTCCCTGACATGTTTCCGCTGGTACGTCAGGTACAGATCGCCGCAGACTTCTCCAAGGGCATTGCCTCCCGCCTGGCTGGTGCCGATGTGCCGTCCTGGCCCGACACCGAGGTCAGCTTCGCCGACCTGCAAGCGTTGATCGCCAAAACTTTGGCCCATCTCGGCTCCTTCAAGTCCGAGCAATTTGATTCAAGCGAGAGCCGCGAGATCGTATTGCGCCCCGGCACCCCAAAGGAAAAGAAGCTGGCCGCAGGCGCATATCTTCTGCACTACGGACTGCCGCAGTTCTTCTTCCACGTGACCACCACCTATGCCATCTTGCGCCACAACGGTATTGAGATCGGTAAGCGCGACTACATGGGTGCCTATTAACCCAAGACAGACAGGAGTTCAGCCACTCCGGTCACTGCCGCTCGATAGCAACTAGAGCCTCCGTCGCTGCGCGATTTCAGCTAACTGTGGATGGAGGCTTTATTCCACGGTGTTGGCCACGCAGCGGTCACTCATGCGCCGCCTTCACCTCGACCCAGTGGCCGGTTTTAAGTACTGCTGACCTCGTCCAATTCGGCGTAACTTGCTTGCGGCTTAAAGAACCCGAAGCACCTCAAACTGCTGCCGGATTGGAGCGATCTGTATCGACACCTCATCACCCTCGCATTTGCCCAGCATTGCCCTACCCAAAGGGGCTTCGCTGCTGATGACCTGAACAAGCTGAGAGCCGCTGACCAACTTCATGCTGCCCCCCTCCGGGCCGAGAAAGAGCTGTTGCTGCTTGTCGTCGGAATCGACCAGGTAGACCAGCGAGCCGAGCTGTATGCCTTTGATGGCGTCGTAGGGACGCGGGCAGAATCGGCGCCAATTGGCCATCGTCTGGCGTATGGCTTCGGCGCGCCGAGCTTGGCCGGTGGCCAGGTAGGCGGCTTCGAGCCCCAATGTGTCGTATTTGTTTTCGGCGATGTTTTCTTCGTGAGTCGCCGTTTCATGAGCTGCCCGCACTGCCTGCTCGGCTTGCAGCAGGTCTTCGGCGAGCCGTTCCAGTACCTGCTGTTGCAGCAAGAATTTATCCATGACGAAAGATTGGTATCTCTAACAAGCGGGGTAGGTTTTGATTATGAAGGGCTCCAGAACCCTTCGACGCTTCTGTTGGCTACAGGTTGACTTCAGCTGTGGGCCCACTGCGGTCTTCCGACATTGTCCAAGGCTGACGGTCGTCGCGCCAAAGCTAGAAGACATCTCCTTCCATGCAGTGTCTAGCCAGGCACGCTGAATAAAATCCAGCCATGTCCGCCGCTCTAGTCCCACGCCCCCAGTGCACCGCTTGCCTGCGCCCGCTCAGCGCCTGCATTTGCCGCTGGGTTGCGCCCACCGCCCACGCGGTGGAGGTACTAGTGCTGCAGCACCCGCTGGAGGTACACCAAGCCAAAGGCAGTGCCCGCCTGCTGCACCTCAGCTTGGCGCACTGCCGCTTGGTGGTGGGTGAGGCATTTGCCGTGCCAGTCTGGCCGGTGGACGGCAAGCACACGCTGCTGCTGTACCCGGACAGTCTGCAAGATACCGCCCCGGACCTGCGGGTCTCACCCCAGCTACCCCCCGAGTGGCCGCAAGCCCAGTCGCGCCTGCGTCTGGTCGTGCTGGACGGCACCTGGCGCAAAAGCCGAAAGATGCTCCACCAAAGCCCGCCACTGCAACAGTTGCCCCGCTTGGCCCTGCGCAACCTGCCGCCTTCGCACTACCGTATCCGCAAAGCCCATGGGCCCGATCAACTGTCGACGCTGGAGGCGACCTGCTACGCCTTAGGCCAACTGGAAGGCGGCGCGGAGCGGTTCCAGCCCTTGTTGAATGCCTTCGACGGGTTTGTTGAGTACTTGGAGCAGGCTGGCGGGCAGCGAAACGCGCAAACTGACAAGCCCCGCCCTCCGAGGGTTACGGGGTTCATCTAAGTGACCAGCTAAATGGCTGGTTTGGGCCGCGAACTGTCATCTTTTCGTGAGGGTGATTTCCAAAGCCATCCGCCATTCTTTCGTGACGCCTGGGTCCGCGGGCTTGCCGTCTGCTAGCAAAGACATCGAACCAATGAGCGCACCAAGTTCCTCGACCCCAGAACGATATTGCGCGTCAAGAAACGCAAGCATGGCTAGATACGCTTGACGTTCAGAGAGTTGTGGCATTTGTTCTTCTCTTTCGACATAGGTTCGCTTCTAGCTAGATTCTGTCCGACGCTCAAATCTCTCGTAGCTGCTCAGCAAACACAACAAAACTGCTGCTGCCTGCGGTGGATTCGACTCCCCAGGGCCGCGTCGTCGCAGCACGGACCACCAAGCGACCTTCCGAATCAAGCCACTCCGACTCAACTTCGCAAGCGATAACGCCAAGCGCGGGAAGCGACTCGATGTCGATCTCAGTCGTGCTCACGACGGGCTCCTTCTCCACGAAGCGGTGTCTCTGCTCCATTGCATCGATCAAGAGGCATTCCACGAAGGTTGGATATCCGCTGTCGTCAACTACTTGGGAGATTTCAACGGTGATGGCTTTCATGGGGCGTCATTTCTCCGTGCCATAGATGTTAGTCGAAGGACCGCTTCTGACCGAAAGCGCGCCTATGAACCAAAGGCTAAGGTCCCTGCCACAGTTCGCGAAGGAATGTAGCCTGACGGTCCAGCAGTCCATCTCGGGCTTCCCTGTCAAGTACGTGTCCCTTTCCGTCCAGAGCTACGAGTTCGCACCGGCTTCCGAGCTCTTGTGCTCGCGCGCAAAATGCCTTGCTCCGCTCGATGGGCGTGGTCCGATCGGCATCTCCTTGGATGATGAGTGTGGGAACTATGCCCCGCATCAACGTGTGGGTTGGCGACAAAGACGAAGGCTTCGCGTGCCCCTTCATCAGATCACGAAACAATCCATCTGAGACGGCGTCCACTACGGGCGAGACCAACAGCAATGCGTCGGGGCCACCGTTACCCACACTGCCCTGGGCAGCGCCGCAGCCAGTCGTCGCCGCAGCTGCCGCGAGCTGGCCGCTCGACGAGATGCCCCAAAGTGCGATCCGCGATGACGCAAGGCCTAGTCTCTCGGCATCCTTTCTCATAAACGCTAGCGCGTGGCACACATCCGAGAAGGACTCGACCGGCGAGTTCGTTGCATCCGCCAATCTGTATTCCAGCACCACAGATATGAATCCTTTCTCAGAGAAGAACTGCGCTGCTCTGAAAAGTTGCTCCGGGCTTCCGCGCGACCAAGCGCCGCCTTGCACCATCAGGATGCCTGGCCGCGCAGTGCCGCTGAGATCGGAAGGTGAAAACTTGAATGCTCGGAGGTCACGACCATCGACGTTCCGATACACGGAAGTGCTCGGTACTGCGATCTGTTTCGCCGTGTCTTCTGCGGCCTGGAGGGGTGTCACAAGAGTGATCCCGACCAGAAGCCCAAGCACTGCAGCACAGTAGCGCCGCGATTTGCGCAAAGTCACCGAGGATTCACCTTCTGCCATCGAATGTCTCCTTCTGAGCGGATTCAGCTTCGGCTTCGAAGGGCCGGTGTTGGTCGATAGCCGAAGCCTGGCCCAACGCTCCACCGAAACTGCCCGTCAAGATGGGATGCCCGGCCGCTTACGGCTCAACTTTTCAATTGCACATTGGAGGCGAGAAACCGAGTCGCTGGCCACGGCATGCATGATGAAGACACAGGAGGCTGCGTTCTGAGACAGAAGGGCCCGTGCAGGATGGCCCTTCTGCGCAGATCCAATTACTCGGTGAGAGTGAAGCTCGGCCGCGTGACCGCTTGCGGCTTCTCCGGATTCGCGGGATCGAACGGCGTGGTGGCATTCACCGTGAGCGTCCCTGTGTGCCCCGAACCTGACACACCGTAGCCCAGCACGGCGTGCCAGTCAGTGGACGTTTGGACCTCTCCGGAGACGATCACGCCACCCGATGCGGTCGACCACGTGACGGGCATATCGGAGTGAAGGTCCACGGTGTCGCCCGCCTTCAGCGCCATGGTCACTTTGCTGTCAGCGACAGGCACGCCATTTATCGATGCGGTGATTTTGGGCCGTGGCAAGACAGTGAGCTCATAAGGCAGCGCCCCGCCAGTCACAGGGTATTCGATAGCGCAAGTCTTGTCGGAACACACGTGAAGCTGGAGGTTGCCCGTGTGTACGCCTGCCGGGAAGTCGAACTTGAACACAATGGGGGAGATGTTCGAGTACGTGGCGGTTCCGCCATATAGCGTCTGCTTGTCCGGATAGAGCGCATCTGTGTTTTGGAGGTACACATACAAATTCGATGTATTGGCCCCGCTGAGAGTCACAGACATCGAGTGAACTCCAATAAGGCCCGGGCTCAAGCCTCCACCTTCAGCGACAGTTGCTTTCGCCACGGCGGGCGAGAAGACCGCACCGACAGGACTGCCCAGCGCGCCTGAGCTGCCGCCTGTGCCCCCACTGACGCCGCCGGCACCATTGCCTGTGCTGCCATCCGTGCTACTCCCACCGGCCTGGCCGGCGGTACCCGTGGCACCTCCATTTGGGGTGGGAGTCGTCTGGATGGCAATAGGAGCGCCACCGCCGCCTCCACCACCGCCACCGCCACCGCCACAACCGGTCAGAGCAACGCCAAGCACGGTTGCGATGATCGACAACCGCGCAATTCCTCGATGAATCATTTGTCCCCTCGTTGTTTGTAAGCGACCACCGTGGGCAGCCGTTCTGTTGCGTTTTCTTACGCGGGACGGACTATGCCATGTGGCTGCGCAAACACCATCAGGTTGTTTGAGTTTTTGTGGGGCGGAGGAACGGTTGCAAACCACAACGGTGAGTCGGCATTTCCATTGGACACAGGTGAATCTCTTCATTGCTGCCCGGAATTCGTTATGTTGATGTGCTGTTCCTGGAGCGCTCATGGTGGATCGACCCGAAGGTTCCGTCCGAAAGCAGCATGGCGACGCCTGGGTGCCGAGAGCAGCAACCAACGCGATCGAGTCTCGCCAGATCGCCCACGCGACGGGACAGGAATGCCATGCCCCCACGCCATGCCAATCTCGCGTTTGGCCTGGCGAGAAGGGGTTTACAACTCTCCCGCCGAAGAGCTCCGCGAATTTTTGTGATCGCGCGCCGCCGGCAAGATCGCAATCGAGATCAGTGCCGGCCACGGCTGCTGGCGCATGCATTGTCGATTCACGCGATCGACACCGGCAGCAGGAAGACGAGAAACTCAAGGCCGACTACCAGGCCATCGGTCAGTCGACGATGACGTCGACGTGTGCATCGACCTTTGCCTCCCGACAGACTTCGCCATGGTCGTCCACGACGCAGATCGAGACGGATCTCAGGGATACATCGATTCCGGTGAAGTAGGTCATTCAAGCTCTCCTTCGCAGTGGATCTACGAGTCTAGGAAGAGAGCTCTGCAGGTCAATCAACCCGCCCGATCACCGATGCTTGTGGCCGACTGTAGTCCGTCACAGTCTGGCTGCGAACGCGTGAGTCTCACTGGCACCTGCCCAACGCCTCGCCGCTATGTGCCGGCCCTTGCCATGCTCTCGGCAAGCCATCTGTCCACCACCGTTGGGACAAGCTCGGTCGCCTTGCCTCGAAGGAACGCGTATCCGTATGGCGGCTTTGTGACGCCGAATCCGACCAGGACCTTGTCGGCCCTGCCACGTGCAGCCTTCACCAGAGCGGCGACCGGGAAGACCGAAAGTGATGTTCCGACCACGAGCACACGACCCGCGCTCGCGACGTGGCGTTTTGCCTCCCCCAGAAATTCGACCTCTTCTCCAAACCAGACCACATCTGGCCGTAGTTGCGTTCCATCTTCGCAAAGTTGCCCCATCGAAATGGGTGCACCGCCAATTTTGTAGCGTCTTCGCGCTGCAGAGGTTCCGCGCGCGTACGCAATTTGCCCATGGACATGGATGACGTTGCTGGAGCCTGCTCGCTCATGCAGTTCATCGACATTCTGGGTGATGACGATGACTTCGTAGCTAGCCTCCAGGGCGGCAATCGCGTGATGCGCGGCGTTCGGTGCCGCCTCCCAGGCCTGCCGGCGGCGCTCGTCGTAGAAGTCGAGCACCACTTCGGGTCGATGCTCCCAGCCCTGCGGGCTCGATACTTCCTCCCATGAATACGAGTTCCAGATACCTGCCGAGTCGCGAAAGGTTGGTAGGCCGCTCTCGGCGCTGACTCCAGAGCCCGAAAGCACGACAACCTTGTTCGATTGAACTTCTAGTTTCATCCAGCGCTCAGGACTTTCGCGGACAGCGGTTGGTAGGAATGCAGGTCGCAGGCCTGATTTACGTCATTGTGGCGACTGGGTGCGTCTGGTCGCTCTCAGCTGTCATTTTCAATCAGCAGCCTTCGACAACTTTTTTTGCACCATGGTCCGGACTCTCCGGACGCGCGAACCCAATCACGGGCAATGAACCGAATCGGGCGAGCTTCATCAATCCCCTGCACTGATGGAGATACAGCGTAGAACTGATGGGTGCAGTCATTTCCATCTGATGTCATGCGAAACACATAGGTCGCGCCTGCTTCGGGGACGAACTCAATTGTCGGAGTACATCCCTTGAACGAGGGTGCCAATGCCGCACCCACTGCGCCCCCAACTACCATCGAGAGAAGCAAGCGGTCTCCTGGGTCCATGCCGATTGTCAATACGACGTCTCTCCCAGCTGGCACAGAGACTGAGCGCGGCAACTTCGGCTCAACGAATCCTGCACTGCTTCTGTTTGTGCACTCTGCCGCACCCTCGTGGAAGTGGACGGACATCTTGTCCGTTCCATCGTTGATGAATTTGATAGCAGCCTTGGGGCCAGTCGTTGACTCGCTGTAGGGAACTGCGCAGCCGAGCAGTGCCACGGTTGCAGCACACACTACGCCTGCTGCGTCCGGTACACCAACACCTTCAGCGACCGCTCGTCGGACACGTCGGGAAAGGTGCTTGGATTCACCAGTCTCTCCACGAAATCCAGCTCCGGTGCCAGTTCACTCATTTGCTCCTGCAGGAATTTTGGCCCCAGTTCTGGGGCATTGAGGCACAGCAGGACAAAGCCATCGGGCTCCAGCAGGTCAGGCAGGCGCTTAATCAGGCGGGCGTAGTCCTTGGTCGCAACGAAACTACCCTTTTGATAGCTCGGTGGGTCAACGATGACCAGCCCGTAAGGGCCTCCGCGCGTGATTTTGCCCCACGAACTGAAAAGGTCATGGGGGAGGAAGCTCGCGCCGGCGAGCACGCCGTTGACGCGGTGGTTCTGTTGCCCCACGGCCAGAGCGCCCTTGCTCATGTCCAGGTTGGTGACGTGCCGGGCCCCTGCCTGCAATGCGACCACCGAAAACGCGCAGGTGTAGGCAAACAGGTTGAGCA
>JACXTT010011112.1_pt1 | contig 12074 bp, 6 predicted proteins | sample 9270951 | NCBI WGS metagenome assembly JACXTT01 (sample SAMN15532306, study PRJNA645909) | rock metagenome | isolation source: weathered quartz diorite | place: Puerto Rico | collected 2017-06-21 | reverse complement strand
ATCATTTCATCATCCCTGTTCCGGCCCAGATGCGATCGTTGGGCGAAGACTGGTATCGCGGCACCGCGGACGCAATCTATCAGAACATCAACCTGATCGAGCAGGCCGAGCCCCACGTGGTTGCCATCTTCGGCGCCGATCACATCTATCGTATGAACATCCGCGAGATGGTGGAATTTCACGTGGACCGCGGCGCGCAGGTGACCGTCTCGGCCATCCCCGTCGAGAAAGAACAAGCAGTGGAGTTTGGCGTAATCGAGACTCGCGAGGACGGCTCCATTATGGGCTTCCACGAAAAACGTGGGGATGCTCCAACTATGCCAGGCGATCCAAGCCGGGTATACGCGTCCATGGGCAATTACCTTTTCTCGACCAAACTGCTGCTTGACGAACTGCGCGCCGATGGCGAGAACGAACGCAGCTCGCATGATTTTGGCCGCGACATCCTGCCGGGTCTCATCGGCCGCGCGGACATGTTCGCCTACGATTTTCAAACCAACCGGATACCGGGCGATCCGGCCGGCGCCCCCATCTATTGGCGGGATGTCGGAACCATTGACGCCTACTTCGACGCCAACATGGACTTGCGGTCCGTTTCGCCGGAGTTGAACCTCTACAATCGGCAGTGGCCGCTCAGAACGGCCGGCTATTTCGACGCTCCTGCCAAATTCATTTTCGACTACGACGGCCGGCGCGGACAGGCCCTCGATTCCATCGTGTCCGGCGGGACCATCCTGTCGGGCGGCCTGGTACGCGGTTCGGTCCTGGGCCGGGGCGTCCGCATTCATTCGAATGCCTACATTGAGGATTCGATCATCTTTGACAACTGTGACATCGGGCGCCGGGCGCGGGTCCGGCGGGCGATTCTCGACAAAAATGTCAGGTTGCCCGAAGACGTGACAATCGGCTACGACCTGGACCGCGATCGCCAGCTTTACCATGTGACCGAGACGGGTATCGTTGTGGTGGAAGGTCACCGGTCACCTGTGGATATTTCGGCGATGAATCTGTAAGGGTATTGCGTGATTCGCTGGTCAACGCCTTCGTTTCAATGTGATATGCACGTCGGCTGCCAACCGGGGATGTAAATCCGCTCACTTCAAGCAGATTCGACTGTAACGGGTTAGTGTGCCTGGGTGTCTCACTGGGTGAGATGTACGACTCAGCCGTAACAACCGCCCCCGAAGAAGAAACGACCACTCTCAACGGAATTCCTTCCGCCGAGATTAAGTCGGAACTGGATCGTATTCTGCGCAGCCGTGCCTTCATTCAATCTCACAGGATCCGCCGTTTCTTGCAATTCATTGTCGAGGAAAGCCTGCTCGGTCAGCCCCAGCGGCTGAAAGAGTACCTGATCGGTCTGGAAGTATTCGATCGCCGGGACGTGTTCGACCCGCGAGTGGACTCCATCGTCCGCGTCGAAGCACGCCGTCTGCGCAATAAACTCGAAGAATACTACAGGACTGAAGGGCGGGAAGATCCGGTACGGGTCATATTGCGAAAGGGTAGCTACGTGCCGATTTTCGAATACCGGCACGCTGGCTCAACGCCTTTGGCCCCCGTGCAAAGACGCACAGTGGAGATCCTGCCGTTCTCTTTCATGCAGCCGACCGACTCGTCTGGCGCGGTCGCTGGCGAAATTCAACGCCGGCTCGCGCATGTTCTGATCCGGGAAGGTTGCTTTCAGGTAATCGCCAAGCCTCAGAATGTTGCTGGTACCGAGGCGACCGAAACAAACGAGAACCTGCCGGTGGAAGCTAACGGCAACAGTGACTCAGCGCATGCGGCCAAGCCTGATTACCTCGTGGAAGGCAGTGTCGAGTCCCAAGGCGAAAGCTTTCATCTCATTTTGCAATTGGCCCAGGCGGTCGACGGATCATACATCTGGTCGGAAGCCGTGGACTGTCCGTCGCAGGATCTGAGCGGCGTGGAGCGTTTGGCTCAAATGCTGGTGCGTGAGGTGGCGGCTTATCCGAACGAATCGACGCTGGCTCGCCGCAACGCCGGGCAGGACCAAAGCCGCGACGCATACCTGCAGGGCCGTTATTTCTGGAAGTTGGCCACGCCAGAGTCGATTCGCAGCAGCGTAGCGAGCTTCACCAGGGCCGTGGAATGCGACCCGAGCTACGCGGCGGCTTGGGCCGCGCTGGCCGAAGCTTTAATGGTCAGCTCGCTGTTCGGCTTCCTCGCGCCCAATGAAACCGGGACCCAAATGAGAGAAGGGGCGCAGAAGGCGATCTCGTTGAACCCGCTGCTGCCCGAAGCTCACGTGGCCGTGGGGGCGGCCCAATCGATCCTGGATTGGGAATGGGAGGCCGGGGAGCGTGAGCTGCAAAAGGCCATTCAATTGGACAATCACGATCCCAGCGGCCATATTGCCTATGGAATCCAACTTGCCTGCCGGGGAGCGCTGGACGCCGCCGTGGCCGAGTTGGAGCGCGCCCTGGGATTAGATCCAGCAGCGCTCTTCCCGAATTTCGTCCTGGGATGGCTGTACGGAGTATGCGGCCGCTTCGACGAGGCGATTTCGCAGCACTTGCTGGTCTCAAAACTGGCGCCCGACTATGCACTTCCGCATTTTGGCTTGGGCTTGGCGTATTCCGGAAAAGGAATGTTCCAGGACGCCATCGCCCACTTCACCAACGCCAGCCCATTGAAATGTAGGTCGCTACTTGGCGGCCAGCTTGGCTACTGTTACGCCATGGCGCATCGCACGGAAGATGCGCTGCGCGAAATCGGCACCTTGACCATGCGAAACGATTCGCACTACGTTTCGCCGGTCAGCTTCGCCGCCATCTATTGCGGCCTCGGCGATAAGGAAAAGGCCCACAGTTACCTGGAACAGGCGCTCGCCGTCCAGGATCCTTCATTACCGGTCCATCTGCTCAATCCTGAGTTCGATTTGCTGCGAAATGAGCAGCGTTTTCATGCTCTCCGGCGGCGTATCGGCTTGCTCCCAGCGTGACCTTGTTAAAATAACGACACAAGCGCACCCGCGAGCGGGCAGCTCGTCGGGCGGAGAAAATGTCTGCCGTGCGACGGATTGTTGCCCCCTTTGGAGAAGTGTGGAGCAGATCGGCCGATACCGAATCTTAGACGAACTCGGACGTGGCGCCACTGGAATCGTTTATCGAGCCCAGGACCCGGCGATCGGCCGTGTTATCGCTATTAAAACGATCCGGCTTTCGGACTTCACTGACAACGCTGAACGCGATCGCCTGCGTGAACGCCTGTTTCGCGAAGCCCAGTCGGCCGGAATCCTTTCGCACCCCAACATCGTTACTATTTACGACATCGCCGAAGAGGGCGGGCTGGCGTACATTTTCATGGAATTTGTCGACGGGCCTCCGCTCGAAAAGATCCTGAACAGCCACGAGAGCCTCAATAAGGATGTGGCGCTGTCCATCTTCCGTCAAACCGGTACGGCGCTCGATTATGCGCATCGCAAAGGCATCGTGCATCGCGACATCAAGCCGGCCAATATTCTCATTCACGAAGGTGCGCTGGCAAAGATCACCGATTTCGGCGTCGCAAAAATACTTTCGCAGCAGATGACCCAGAGCGGCGTCATGATGGGCACGCCCAACTACATGTCGCCCGAACAGGTGCAAGGGCACGCCGTGGACGGCCGGGCGGATCAGTTCGCGCTCGCAGTGATCGCTTATGAAGTGCTCACTGGCGAGAAGCCTTTCGTCGCCGACCATCTGCCTTCTCTGCTTTACCGCATAGTGCGGGAGGACCCGGTGCCGCCCCAGCGTCTGAATCCGACGCTGGGTCCGCAGGTGGAGGTGGTGCTGCGAAAGGCGCTGGCGAAGAACGCGACCGAGCGTTATTCAAGCTGCATGGAGTTTGTCGAAGCGCTGACACAGGCTTGCAACGCGAATCGAAACTGGCATCCGCTACCGCGGACGATCGCGCAAAGCATGCCTACCATTGGTGCGGGCGCTGCGATCGACCATACATCGGCTCGGCCTCCTGCGCCTCTTCTGAAGCCGCCTGCTCCCGCGCCCGTGGCGCCGCCCGCTCCCGCTTTTCCGGAGCCTCGTTCCCGGCGGGAGGAACCGGAAACAAGCAATCCGCTGCTTCGCAGTCTGATGTGGATGCTGATCGGCATCGGGCTGGTTGGCCTGGTGCTGTTCGGCGCACAAAAATTTCTGTTCAATCGGAATGCAGTACCGGGCGCTACGTCGGCTGCCGAAACTCGAACACAGCCCCAGCCCTCGGCACCCAGCGCGCCGGGTGATTCTGACGCATCCAAGCCCAGTCCGGTCGGTGAAGCGCGAGTTCCCGACGAGACTGCTAAACAAGCACCCAAACCGGAAGCTCCGCCGGCAGCGACCAAACCGGAGACAAGCCAGGAGACCAACCCGCCGGTGACTACCAACCCGGAGAACGCTGCGGCGCCTAGGTCGCCATCACAGACAGTGAGCCCGAGCGATGCCGCGCGCCAAACACGTGAACTTCCTCGCCGCGAAGCTCCCGCCATTCCTCCGCCTGTGGTCGCGCAAAAACCAGGAGCAGAACAGACCGTGCAGTTCCTGACCGACCCGCCCGGTGCGCAGGTGATCATCGACAACAGTTCAGCCATGACGTGCAAAGCGCCCTGCCTGTTGCCGCTTCCCGCGGGCCGCCACGTCCTGAACGTGCAACTGGCCGGCTATCGGGCCTATCCGCGTGTGTTCAACGTTCCGCAGGACGGCGATATCTTTCTGCAATTGACGAAATCGGCGGCCACGCTGAGCGTCACCTCCAATCCGGTGGGCGCGTCCATCGAAATCAACGGAGAAATGCAAACCAAGCGCACACCCGGGCTCTTCAATCTTTCGCCCGGAAATTATCACGTTCGCGTAGCTCGAAATGGAGCTTTTCTCGATTTCGACGTCCAATTGCGCGATGGCGAATTTGTCAGTAAGAATGTGAGTTTCTAAATGAACCTGACCCGACGCAATCTTTTTCTTGCCGCGGCAGCTGGAGTTGTGACCAGGCTGGGCCGCTCGGCGGATATTTCGAAGATGATCGTACGATCATCGCGCCCCGAGGATCTCGAGATGTCGCTCGACGGCTTTCGCCAGTGGATCACGCCATTGGATCAATTCTTCGTGCGATGCCACACCTACCTGCCGGAGCGCGCGAATCTGAGCGAGTGGCAGTTGAAGTTGGACGGTGTCGTGAATCAGCCGCTGACGCTCACGCTGGACGATATCAAGAAGATGCCGCGAGTCGAGTTGGTGGGGGTACTCGAATGCGCCGGCAACGGCCGAAGCTTCTATCAGCCGCGCGTGGCTGGAACGCAGTGGGCCTTCGGCAGCGTTGGCAACGGACGATGGGCGGGCGTGCGTTTTCGCGACGTTCTCGCGAAGGCGGGGTTGAAGGAGTCGGCCAAGGAGATTCTGCTCGACGGTTCCGATCTGCCGCTCGGCACGATGCCCAAGTTTCAAAGGACACTGCCGGTCAAAAAAGCGCTCGATCCCGACACGCTGCTGGCCTACGAGATGAATGGGCAACCTTTGTCGGATGAACACGGTTTCCCGCTACGGCTCATCGCGCCGGGATGGGCAGGCGATTCGTGGGTGAAGTGGCTGAGGCACATCGAAGTGCTCGATCACGAATTCGAAGGCTTCTGGATGAAAACCGGTTATCGTCATCCGCCCATGCATGTGGAACCGGGCACGGCCGTAGATCCGAAAGACATGGTGCCGGTGACCGATCTGAACGTGAAGTCAGTGATCGCGACGCCGCACGGCTGGGCGAAGCCTGGACGCGTGAAAATAACCGGGACAGCCTGGTCGAACAACGCGCCCGTTACGCGAGTGGACGTTTCAGTAGACGCCGGCAAGACGTGGAAGGAAGCCAAGCTTGGCAAAGATCAGAGCCGCTACGGCTGGCGATTGTTCGAGCTCGACTGGCAGGCTCCCGCCGGGAAACATACACTCATGTCGCGCGCGACCAACAACGCCGGACAGACGCAACCGCTCACCCAGGAATGGAATCCATCGGGATATTTGTGGAACGTCGCGCAGCCGGTAGATGTCGAAGTTTCGGGCACCGAGATACCGCCAGCCTCAGCGGCTGCTCATCCTCCTTCGCAGAAACCTCTGGGATACCAGGGAGCGTGCCTTATCTGTCACGACGAAGGCATGATGACGCAGCAGCGCCTCACTCGCGCGCAGTGGGAACGGGAAGTACAGAAGATGACCGGATGGGGCGCGCGTATCAAACCGGAAGATCGCGAAGCGATCCTGAAATACCTGGGCGACAGTTTCAAATTGTGAGCGGAATCTTGATCGTCGGTTCATCCGGGCATGCCCGGGTGATAGTCGACATCATAGAGCGGAGCGGCTCGCACGAAATCCTAGGACTGATCGACGACACGAAAGCTGTCGGGACGATCGAAATTGGATACCCGATTCTGGGCGGTTTGGCGGACCTTCCGAAAATTGCCCCTGAGCAAAGTCCGAGGGGCTTTTTGATCGCGATCGGCGACAACTGGAGTCGTGGAGCTGTCGCGGCGCAAGTGCAGCAACTGATGCCGTCGCTTCCCGCGATTTCCGCGGTACATCCCGGCGCGCACATAGCAAGATCGGCTTGCATCGGCGCTGGAACAGTTGTTATGGCGGGTGCGGTAGTCAATAGCGGCGCGCGCATCGGCGGTCATTGCATCATCAATACGCGATCCTCGGTGGATCACGATTCGGAACTGGGCGATTTCGCCAGCCTCGCGCCGGGTGCGACACTGGCGGGCAATGTTCGTGTGGGCGCGTACTCGGCGATTTGCATGCACGCCTGCGTTGCTGAAAAAGTTTCGGTTGGCGCTCACACTGTTGTCGGAGCGGGAAGCGTGGTGCTTGATGATCTTCCCGATGAAATGCTCGCGTACGGCACGCCCGCGCGCGTGGTCAGACCGCGAAACAAGACCGATCGGTATCTTCGGTGAGTTCACGAACAGCGCGTCCGGCGGCCACGAAGGCCGTCGCGAGTAGATGGCCTGAAGACGCCAGAAACTCATCGGCGGCCATTCTGGCCGCCTCTCCAGGCGGCGAGCTGGGGCGCGGACATCTGCGGGGCCAAAGGGTGCGACGTCAATGGCTCGAACGGCTCGCGCGTGAAGCCCGCGGCAATGTCGCGATAAGACCGGTAATCGGCCAACTCTTCCGCCCAGGGTTCGAGCGCCTTCTAGTGCGGCGCTGGCGATACCTTCGGCAACAGCTCGCGCAACACCGACCAGACGATCGGGTGCGGCGGGAACACCGAGTCGATTTGCTTTTCGTTGAGACAGCGGCCCAGCGGTCGAGGAATCCGCAGCCGATCCGGGGCAACGCGGCGTATTCCGTTGGGGGATACTCCTGCCTAAAGCAGAGTCCAACTGCTTTCTGCCGCCGAACTGGTCGATGAGATATCAGAGATGGCGACCCAGCGATTACCTTGTCCGGTGCCTCATTCGCCGATCCCGCTTCCCGCATCGCCTGCCTCGGATGTGCCGAATCGCTTGCAAGTACTGAGGCCGCGGCTGCCGTCGGTGAAGGAGCTTCTGCCTTATCTGGCCGAGATCGATCAGAGGCGCTGGTATTCCAATTCCGGTCCGCTCGTGACGCGGCTGGAGGAGCAGCTTAGCCGGCACTTTGGATTTGCGCAGCGCGGCGTAATCACGACGGCCAACGCAACCTTGGGGCTCACAGTCGCGCTGATGGCTCGACGGGTTCCCGCAGGCTCTGTGTGCCTGGTGCCATCCTGGACCTTCGTAGCAACGCCTCACGCAGCGCGGGCGGCTGGGATGATTCCGTGGTTTCACGACGTGGATCGCTGCACCTGGGCGCTCGATCCCGATCATGTCGCAGAAAGCCTGAAGCAGATGACGCGGCCGGTTCGCGCCGTGATCGTCGTCTCGCCTTTCGGAGCTCCGGTCAACATCAAGGCCTGGGAAGAATTCGAAGATCGCACCGGAATTGCGGTTATCGTCGACGCGGCGGCATCTTTCGACGTCACCCGGCCCAGCCACATTCCGTTCGTCGTCAGCCTGCACGCCACCAAGATTCTGGGTGCTGGAGAAGGCGGCTTCATTGCGAGCACCGATTCGCAATTCCTGGAGCGCGGGAAGGCTTGCTGCAATTTCGGTTTTCAGGGGACGCGGAACGCGATGCTCGCGTCGTTGAACGCCAAGATGAGCGAGTACCATGCCGCCGTCGGTCTGGCGGCGCTCGAATCCTGGCCGGAAGTTCGGCTGAAGCACGTCCGGATCATGGAATGGTACCGGCGTGGTGTCTCCCGATTAGACCGGATTTCGCTACAGCCGAAATATGGGCATGGCTGGGTATCGGGCACAACCAGCATTCTGCTTCCTAAGGGCACGAAAGACAAGGTTGTCGATCATTTCTCACAGTCGGGCATCGAAACCCGGCAATGGTGGGGCGAGGGATGTCATCGGCAACCGGCATTCATGGACTGTCCGCGCGGAAACCTCGACGTGACGGAAGAACTGGGCGCGCGCGTGCTCGGGGTTCCGCATTTTCCGGATATCGAGCGCCGGGATGTGGACCGGGTGCTGAATGCGTTGCCGGCGGCGCTAGGCCAGCACGTCCACGAACGGCGTCAAATCGCCTGAGCTTTCGCGGCGCACCAGGCGCGCCACATTTCCCGGTAAGCGTTTTCGACGTCGCGGACGTGTCCGGCTTCATCCATGAGCGGCGAAGTCTTAAGGCTCTGACGAACCTCCTGGCGTAGGCTGGGCATCTGCGGCACTAGCGCGGCCACACACAGGGCGGCATTCAAATACTGCTCGGCGCTGTAAGCCACCAGATCCGGCAGGCCCATGGCATTCAGGATGCTAGTCCCTGTCCGCTGCACTGCCGTACGTCCCGCCAGCGTGATGACAGGCACGCCCATCCACAGCGTGTCGAGTGTAGTGCTGCCGCCGTTGTAGGGGAACGGATCGAGCGCGATGTCGATCTCGCCGTACTCTTCCAGATACTTGGTGGTGGTCGTCCCGCCGGCGAATCGCAGCCGTTCTGGCGTGATCCCGTCTTCGGCGAACGAGGCCGTCAGGCGATTCCGCTTGATCCCCTCTTCCATGCCGTGCCATTTCAGCAGCAGGCGGCTTTCCGGGACCAGATGCAGGATCGCTGACCAGAGCTTCACCACGTCGCGATTGATCTTGCGAGGGTTGTTGAAGCAGCCGAAGGTAATGTGGCCGCGAGCGAAATAAGGTGACGGCGCGACGGGTACATCGGCCGTGGGCCGGTAGCAGCACAGGCTGCGGGGAAGCCGGTACACCACTTCACTGAACAAGTCCTCGGTGCCGGGGCATGGCATGTGCGCGTCGCCGATGAAGTAATCGATGGTCGAGACGCCAGTGGTGCTGAGAACTCCGAGCCAGGAAACCTGGACCGGAGCGGGCTTCCTGGCGAATGCAAGATAGGCGGCCCCGGTGGTGTGACCCGCGAGATCGATCAGGATATCGATTCCGTCCGCACGCACACGCTCATCAAGCGCGCGATCGGATGCGCCGATGGCTGTGAAGTTTTCGTTTTTCTCTCGTATCCAGTCGGTGACGTGGTCTGATTTCGGGCCGACGGCGTAGATGAAAATCTCGAACCGCGAGCGATCGTGGAGCTCGAGTACAGGCATCAGGAACTTCGTGATGGGGTGGGCATGCAGGTCGGGGGAGACATAGCCGATCTTGAGCCGGCGCTCGGGGTCGGGCGTGTTGGAGTGCGGACGGATTTCGGATGCGAGCGGCGCGGCATACAACGCATTCCAGCGGCAAGCTTCCTGGTACATGCTCTCCGGTGTAGTTTCCGGAAGATAGTTCATGTCGAATAACAGGTCGCTGTGAAATTGCATGTGCGGCGCGCTATCGAGCGCCCGGCGCATGCTCTCGGCGGAACCGGACCAGTCGGCCAGCTCCGCGCAGCATTTGCTGCGGATGACGTGAGCGAGAAAATAACCGGGCTTGGCGGCAATGGCGCGATCAGCGGCGGCCAGCCCCTCGGTCCATTTCTTCTCGAGCGAAAACATTCGGGCGAACAAGGACTGGACCGCAGCCTCGCGCGAACGGTCGAGCTCAAGCGCGTTGGCAAGGTGCTTGCGGGCGTGTTCGAAATCTTCCAGGTGTTCGTAGGTTGAGCCGAGCGTGAATTGTCCACGTGCCCAGTCCGGCCGTGCCCAGGTGACTTCTAGAAGGAGCTCCGCGCAAACCTGCGCGGAATCGGGCGCCTCACCCTTTGCGTCGCGGCCCAAGACCTGACCGAAGCATGCGATGGCTTCAGAAAAGCGGCGGCAGTCGGCGAGCAGGCATCCGAGTTCCGACCATGCGCCGGAGCATTTGGGATCGAGTGTGGTGGCGCGCCGGTATGCCTCTTCGGCACGCGAAAAGTCGCCCGCTTTGCGATGGGCATCTCCTTGGCGCACGAGGTCGAGCGCGGAAGACGTCGTTTCTAAACAATCGGCCTGTGGCAAGTTTAGTCTCCGGCGGATTAACTAAGTAAGTGAACCGCCGGAGAATATTCTCTCTGTAAGTTAGGCTTGCAGGAGTGAAAGAACGGCTTGCGGCGCCGCATTGGCTTGGGCGAGCGCAGCCACACCGGCTTGCAGCAGGATCTGAGCTTTGGTCAGATTGGCTGCTTCGGCGGCGAGGTCGGCGTCACGAATACGGGATTCGGCGGTGGACAGGTTGGTCAATTGCGACTGCGCCAGGTTCATGGCGTAGCTGAACTGGTTCTGCCCTCTGCCGACCACCGCTTGCGCTTTGCCTAGCGCCGTAACCGCGCCGGCCAGAGCCGTAACGGCGGACTGGGCGCCCGACTGCGTGCTTATGTCAGCCGATGCGCCGGCGCCAACGACCTGTGACATCCGGTTCATGTTGAAATCTACAAAGAAGCCGGAGTTTACCGTAGCGCCACCCGTCGTATACGTTTGGCCGAAGGTCACGCTGAACCGGCTTCCACTCCCGCTGGCAAACGAAATCGTTACCCCTGGCTGATCAGTCACGGCAACGATGCTCCGCACCGCTGCATTGCCACTGGCTTGCAGCTGGGCGTTGATCTGTTGTACCGCGAGCGTTGCAGTCAGGTCCGGCCCGGCCGTGGAAGGAGCAATGTTGACGGCAAGCGTTTGTGGAGTACCGGTGGAATCGTTAATCGAAAAAGTGAGGGTCTCTTGGGGGTTGGCGGCAGCGGCGGTGCTGTGGATCATGGTGCTGAAACCCAGACCGCTCGACAGTCCGTGAGAGCTTAGATTCCCGGTAGCCTGCTGAGCACCTTGCGACAGAAAAGATGCTGAATGACCAAGGGCTGCGCCCCTAGCAACAGAAGCGGAGTTACTGCCCAAGAAATTAGTGGTGAAGTTACCCATGAAAGCGTTGGCGACGATATCATTGGCGCTGACTTCGAAGGCTGCGTTGGCTGAGACGAACTGCAATTGTTGCGCACCATCGGCTCCGGTGTGAATCTGGGCGGTGATGTTGGCGGCTTTGAAGGCGTCGGCCTGGGTGCTCCCTTGCTGTGCAGCGCTCGCGATGCCGGCGTTGATGGCGGCGACGAGGGATCCCGTATCCGCTACGTTTGCCATGCTGGCCGTCACTGTGATGGCTCCGCCGGCTCCCCCGGAGAACCCGGGGCCCATGATCGTAAAGCTTATGTTGTTTGAGTTGCCCGCCAGGGCAGCCGCGTTCGTGGCATCCGCAATGATCTTCGAAACGCTGGTAACTGCGTTGCCTGAGCTCAGATCATACATGCCGGTGTCGGCTTGGCCCACGTCCACTTGCCATCCGGCCGTGAAACCTTTGAGGCCGAGGCCCTGGGCATCCACCGTGGATTTGCTGAGATCGACCGAAACCGAACCGTTGCTGATGACGCCGGCATTGTTCGTTCCTTTGCCACCGCCGATGAACACCGAGAGGTTCGCAGCAAAGGAACCGCCCTGGTTCAGACCGATGGATTGGGCCTGCCGGCTGATTTCAGTTAACACGGCCTGGAATTCGCCGTTCAGCACCGCGCGGCCATCCGTTCCGCCGGTGAAGGTTCCCGACGAAGACTGCGTGGCCAAGGTGCGCGCCCGGTCGAGCAGCATGGAAATGTTGT
>JACXTT010011110.1_pt1 | contig 12075 bp, 10 predicted proteins | sample 9270951 | NCBI WGS metagenome assembly JACXTT01 (sample SAMN15532306, study PRJNA645909) | rock metagenome | isolation source: weathered quartz diorite | place: Puerto Rico | collected 2017-06-21 | reverse complement strand
CCACACAGCGCGGCCGGCACGCCGACGGACCCCCCCGTATCGCTGCCCAAGGCCATGGGCGCCAGGCCGGCGGCCACCGCGACGGCGCTCCCGCTCGACGAGCCGCCTGGCGCGTGGGGCGTCGGATGCCAGGGGTTATGGGGGGTCCCTTGGTCGTGATTGATGCCCACCGCACCGTACGCGAACTGGACCGTACACGTCTTCCCCAGGAGGACCATCCCGGCCGCCGTCAGCTTCCGGACGACCGCGCTGTCCTCGCGGACGATGTTCCCGGCTAATAAGCGAGTGCCGGCCGTCGTGGCCAGGCCCTTCACGTCAAAGAGATCCTTCGCCGCGTACGGAATGCCATGGAGCGGCCCCAGATCGGCGCCGCCTTTGAGCGCGTGCTCCGCGGCCAGGGCATCCGCGAGCGCCCGCTCTGGCGTCACCAGGATGAACGACCGAAGCCGCTTGTCGAGCGCCTCGATGCGCTCCAGGAACTGCTCGGCCAAGGTCACCGGGCTCAGCCCGCCGGTCCGGAGCCGGGCGGCTAGGCCGGCGATGGATCCAAAGACGTCCGGTGTCACGCCCATGAGTAGACCTCCACGGAGATCGTCTCGGACGGGATGACCCTACCGGCCTCCAGGCGCCGCGTCAAGGACGGTTCACCTGAGAGAGGACCCGATCTCCCCTGGAAACCTTGGCTATCCGGAGCTTCAATCTCTAGCCCCCTCACCTCCGCTGGTAGCGGCCCATCAGCTCGGCCTGGGCTAGGATGTGGCCGTCCATGGCTTTCAAGAGCTCCGCTTTGGTCTTCCGCGCCGGCAGACGGAGGTCGCTGTCCAGGGCGTAGAGTTTGAAAACGTAGCGGTGGGCCGGACCCGGCGGCGGGCCCGGCCCCCCATAGCCCACCCGCTGGAAGTCGTTCATTCCCTGGATCCCGACCCCGGCGACCGAGTTGCGCGTGGCCACACCCTCGGGCAGGTCGTGCACCGTCGCGACGATCGCGTAGAGCACCCAGTGGACCCAGGTCCCCCCGGGTGCATCCGGATCGTCCATGATCAGCGCGAAGCTCCGGGTGTTCGGGGGCGGGTCGGCCCAGCGGAGCTGCGGGGACGCGTCCGCGCCATCGCAGGTGTGCTTCACGGGGATCTGCTCGCCCGTGGTAAAAGCGGAACTCTGCAGCTCGAAGGCCATCGCGGTCTCTCCTCCAGGCCCGACCACTCCGATGAGAACCGCTGCGGCCCAGCAGTGGAGGGGCATCCACGGCCTCACGGTCCACCCGACGATCTACGCCATCTGGCGGCGCGCCGCGCGCAAGTCAGGGCTCCCGAAGATCTCCGGGTGAAGGATTCGGGCCATCAGCTCCACTCCATCCACGAGGCGGGTGGCGCGATTCTACTTCAGCTGGGGCCCCTCGGACTATGCCCGGCACGGCCCCGGAACGGGACTCACTGCACACCAACGCCCACGCACCGGAATGCTCCGCGCGCGAGAGCAGGCTACACGCGTCGTGTCGCGGCGCGGTTCGGTATCCTTTGTTGTACAAAGGGAGGAAATCATGTCGCATGATCGGGGAGCAACCGTCCGGTACATCAGCGCCGTCACACTCGCGACGCACGACATGGATCGGGCCGTGCGGTTCTACCGCGCGCTCGGCCTGTCGGTGAAGGACGGCGGTGAAGGCGCCCGGTTCACCTCGTTTGCGCTTGGCCGCGGCTACCTGAACTTGATCGCCGCGGACTCGTCGCAAGCGTGGGCTTGGTGGGGCCGGGTGATCTTCTACGTCGAGACCGTGGATGAAGTCTATCGGCGCGCGGTCGAGCGCGGTCTTCGCCCCGACGCCTCACCCACAGATGCCCCGTGGGGCGAGCGCTTCTTCCACATCGTCGACCCCGACGGACACGAACTCAGCTTCGCAGAGCCGCTTGGGGAAACGACCGGGAGGCCCAAGCCGTGAGTGGTCGGCGTCCTACACCCCAAGATCCCGAAGCTCGGCCCATGAAGGCCTCGAGCGCAGGCTGGAATCCCCGCTCGAGATAATCGATGCTTTGATCCAGATCCGCGGATTGATGGCTCGGACGGTCGGTCTGTCCTCGGCGAGCATCGTCGCGATGCGGCCGCCCCACACATCCGCGCATGATCGCAAATGGGCGAGCACCTCATTCAACGACCATCCCCTGAAACTCGGCGTGGCGCGCAATTGGTCCGGTGTCAGAGCGGCAGTGGCGGCTGTGATGCGCAGAGGGGCTTCTGAAAGGCTTCTGGAAGGATTGTTGTACCTGTGCAACAGCAAGCAGTTTCTCGGCCATGACCCAATCCATCATGACCCAATCCATCATAGAAGTGACGCCGCGGCAAATAGCGCCGGAGTGCATTCGTAATCGGTAGATCGTCGGTTCAAGTCCCACCGCCGGCCCCAGCCTGTCCCGTAGTTGCCAGGCGCCCATCGCCAGCAAATGGTCCGGACGTTACGCGCGTGACCCCTAATCCGGCTCCATCAGGCCCGGCCACGGACGAGGTCGATGAGGCGGCCGAGAACCCGCTCGCCGTCCGCCCGAATGCCGTTGTGCTCGAACTCGTCGGTGATCCAGGGACGGAGACCCCGGATCGCCGCCCCAGTCTCCTCGGCGAAGGCGCGTTCCACGTAAAGGTCGTTGACGTAGATCGTCGCCGCGACGGAAACCTCGTTCCGACGCAGCACGCTCTCATCGTAGAGTCGCGGCCAGGGATGCTCGGCCAGGATCTCCGCAGCCCTGCGCTGGGGCCGGAGCGCGGCGTACTCCTCCCACATCCATGGGAACACGTGCTCCGCAGTGAAGTAGCCTTCGCCCTCGATCTCGTCGGGGAGCTGGCGGGCCGCCGACCAGCGGGTCGCCACGCCGTCTGCGTATGAGGACTCGTGAAGGGTGGCGTAGAGGGGGTTGCGCTGGAACTTGACGGCGTTCTCCGCGTCGACGAGGAACGCGTTCGAGGCGAACGGCAGCTCGAGCACGTGGTGGAGGAGCTCGAACCCCGCGCTGTCGCCTAGCCAGAGCCCGAGCTGCCGAAAGCGCCTGGGCGTGAGCCGATCACCGGACGGGAGCCGAAGATCCTCGGTCGTCAGCCGGCGGAAGATCTCGCGCGCCCGTACCCGGTCCTCCGGATACCGCTCGAAGTAGGCGCGGTTCTTCTCGATGAGACGCCCGTAGGTCGCGCGGTAAATGTCGTCGACCGGGCGGCCGATGGGCGCGAGGCCGCCGGTGATGAACGCCTCCCGTAAGCCCTCGGGCGCGATCGAGAGGTAGGTCATGGTGGTGAAACCGCCGAAGCTCTGGCCGAGGACGCTCCACCGGTCGATGCCCAGCTCCTGTCGGATGCGCTCGGCATCGCGGACGATCGAATCCGCACGGAAGTGCATCAGGTACTTTGCCTGCGCCTGCGCGCTCTCGCCGGGGATGTGACTCCCGACAGGCGTCGAACGCCCCGTGCCCCGCTGGTCGAGCAGCAGGACGCGATAGTCCGGAAGCGCCCGCCTCATCCAGCCGGACGGCGGGCTCGTCGGGCGAGTGCCCTCGAACCCGGGCCCCCCCGAGAGCCACAACAGGTACGGACGGTCCTCGCCGCCCGGAGCCGCCACTTCGCGCGTGAAGATGCTCAGCGTGGGACCGTCCGGGCTCGCATGGTCCAGCGGAACCGTGTGGTCTCGCTCGGTCAGGATCGCGCCCGGAACGCGGTATGTCACGACCATCGGCGCCCCCGACCACGTGGCGACGGCCGTCGCGGTGCGAGTGGATGCGGCCTGCCAGTGGGTCGCGGAAGATCCATCCCTGGATATCTTAAGCCTTCGTGCGGACTAGGACGAGCCAGATGGGCTCGCGGCTGACCTGGAGAACCCTGGAGATGATTTGCTCCCACGCCGGCGCTAGGCAAATCGCCGACCGCTCGTGCCGGCTCCGGATCAAGTGGGCGTGCCGCTCCGCCCAATACGACGCGTGTCGGCCAAGAGATCCTCGAAATTAGTGAACCGGCAGGACGCATCGGCGATCCGTCACGGACTGACGGCCCTCGGCGGGGGTCGTCTGCTCGGACCTTGGCGCGATAGGTGTTGGCAACTATCCCTTGACTGTAGAAAGCCGAGGCGGGTGTCGTGATCGGTCTCTGGACCTTCCTGCGCACCCTTTGGACCAGTGCCGCCGCCGTCGTCCTTGAAAACCTCGCGCTTCGTCAACTCCCGGTCCTCCAGCGATCCGTTCGCCGACCTCACCTCGCGCCGCGGGACCGAATCCTCTGGGTCTGGTTCTCTTGGATCTCGGCGGGCTGGCGATCCAGTCTCGTCATCGTGCAGCTCGCTACCGTCCTGGCCTGGCACCGCCAAGGCTCCCAGCTCTACTGGCGGTGGAAATCCATGCGGAGCGCGATTGGCCGCCCGAAGCTCGACGCCGAGCTTCGCCACCTGATCCGACGCATGGCCCGTGAGAACCCCACCTGGGGCCGCCGGCGCATCCAGGCGGAGCTCGCCCTCCTCGGCTACCATGTCGCTCACTGTCGCCAGGTACAGGCACCAAGCTTCATCTCAGCCCTCGCCCACGTGGCGCGTCTTTCTCACTGCGCACCTCCGCGAGCTCGTCGCGATCGACTTCTTCGTGGTCCCCACACTCGCCTTTCGCCTGCTCTTCGTGTTCGTCATCCTCCGCCACGGCCGCCGTGAACTTGTCCACCTTGACGCCCGCTCCGCGAACGGATTTTGCCAAGGGGCGCTCAGCGAAGCCCATCTATGCCGGCTTCTGCATCGCTACCGCTCCTATTACAACCGCTCGCGCCCGCATCAAGCGCTCGAGAACAACAGTCCCTTCCACGACAAGTTCAGCCGCCCTCACGTGGCCGGATCGCGCCCTTCCCGAGATCAGCGGGCTCCATCACCGCTACCAGCGCGTCGCCTGATCGCGGCCGGGCGCGGCCGCGGCCCCTCGCTCCCGGAACCGGCCAGATGGCGAGCCTGCCCGGTCAGTTCAGCGCCGCGCCCTCGCGGCCCCGACCGTCGCCGCAGCGTGAGGCGAGTGCCGATGAGGTTTCTAACCGGGGCAGGTACCGATAGAGGAGGCCGCACGCCCGTTCCCAGAACGCTACCCTGTCGACGTAAGCGGCGGCATCGTGCTCGGAGAGCTTGCGGATCTCTCGGTACAATTCCTGAGTGCTTCGCCACCCGATGATGTGGCTGCCATCGGGAAACGGCAGGAAGTAGGACCACTTCATGTGGTAGAGGTCGAAGCCGTGCTTTCGAAGCTCGAGGTCGTCGATGACCTTGCCGTGCAGCATGTGGCAGACATAAGCGCAGTACGGGACGTGAAACCCGGGGAAGACTTCCTCGGTCGCGATCGCCCCTCCCACGCGTCGCAGCCGCGCGAGCACGAGAACCTTCAGCCCTTCAGCGGCCAAGTAACTCGCCACGCCCAGCCCGTTGTGGCCTGCGCCTACCATAATGGCGTCGTACTCAGGATCAACCATTTCGCCTCCGACCCAATCGGTGGACCAGGACCTCGGACATTGACGTAGGACGCACGCGTTCCTTGATCGAGCTCGCCACCACTGCACACTCTGCCATTAATCCGAGGGAGCGCACGACGATCAATGGCGATCATTCAACAGCAGGCGTGGGCTGTTTACTCGGAGTCCCGACGATATCGTCTTCGAAGTCCAGTGGTTTATCCGTCTCACCCGTGGATGCCGACCGTCGATGCTCCTGTGTTTCCATGGGGCAAACTACGAAGGGCCTGTTCTCCTCGCAGCGGTCCTTATATGATAGTCTCGAGCGTTTCCGTTCCTCAGGATAAACAGGTGCGTTGGCTCACATCCGTGGCAGCACCTTGCGCTCGACCAAATCCTTGACCGCATCCTCGAAGACCGCGGCCGTCTCACCGATCTCGCGGTCCGTGTGAGTGGAGGACGTGACGCCACCCGTGTAGGACATGATGTCCACCCCACGCGCACGCAACGCTTGCTGAAGCTCCGACACGATGTCCTTGGGAATGCCCTTCAGTTGCGCGGCCGTGACTCCATCGATGGAAGGTTTCCCAATGTAGATGTGGAACGTCGACGAGTCGCCATAGACCACCCCGGCGACCGAGTATTGACTGAGAACGGCCTGCAGTTCTCGGCGCAGTTTCGTGGCCATGGCATCGGCGTGTTTCTGGGGTGTGCCGCTGGCCACCTCCGTGAGCGTCGCGATGCCGGCCGCTGCGGCCAGTGGGTTGGCGTTGAACGTTCCGCGATGGATCGCGCCGGGTCGCTTTCCGCGAAAGTCCTCGCGCGGATCCAGGACACGCATGATCTCGGCTCGTCCCGCAACGGCCCCGCCCGGAAGCCCGCCCGTCACCACCTTGGCCAACGTCGTCAGATCGGGCACCACACCAACTTGTGCCTGGACACCACCCGGACTGTACCGGAAGCCTGTGATGATCTCGTCGAAGATAAGGACGGCGCCGTACTGCGTGGTCAATCGTCTCAGTTCGGCGTGAAAGCCCGGGGCGAGCGGAACGGTACCCCAGGAGGCTCCCGATGCCTCTAGAATGACGGCCGCCACGTCCGGGTCCTTTCGCAGCACCTCTTCCAGCCGAGTCGAGTCGTTAGCCGGCAATACAACCGTGGCCTCCACGCTTCCCGGAACGAGCCCAAGGGATGGGGCCTCATAGAATGGCGGCTGCATTCCAGTGGCCAAATGGTCATGCCACCCGTGGTAGTGGCCTTCGAAGCGAATGATCTTTGTGCGACCAGTGAAGGCTCGGGCAACTCGGACGGCGAGCATGGTCGCCTCAGTTCCCGAGCCCACAAAGCGGATTCGCTCGGCCGACGGAATTAGGCGGTGGATGAGGGCGGCCCACTCGACCTCCAGGGGGTGGCAGTTCGAGAAGAAGGTGCCCTTCGCCGCTTGATCCTGAACTGCCTTCACCACGGTCGGGCAAGCATGACCGAGGAGGAGCGAGGCGCTCCCCATCGAGTAGCAGATGTACTCATTCCCGTCGACGTCCCAGGTCCGCGGACCCTCGGCACGCTCGATGTAGATCGGAAAGGGCGCGGCGAAACGGTTGTCATGAGACACGCCACCAGGAAGGAGGCCAACCGCCCGGTCGAAGAGATGTTTCGATCCTCGCCGACTCTGAGTGAGTGTTCCCGTGGACGTGCTCATTTTCTCCTCCTTCGTTCTAAGCCGTGTCCCCGACCGGAAGGGTTGCGGGGACCCGCGCCGCGAGCCGCTTCCATGGCGCCGGCCCCACCGTTCCGATCGCGTGACGCTAAGGCCGCCCTGGGTCCCGTTGCGTTGAACCGTGATCACACAGGAGCCGCGACCGGAACCGCATAAGCGGCAGCTCGTCGACCCGCGAATTGCGATTCAGGGCTAGTTCTTGACCACCGGATAGAGACGCACCGCCCCCAAGGGAAAGTATTCGTATCCCGTGATGTTCGGCCGCACGACGACCTCGACCTTAGGCTGGACGAGGTTGACGTAGGGACCGTTTTCGACCAGATAGGCGAGGAGCTCCTTGTACATCGCCGACCGTCGCTTCGGATCGAGCTCCGCATCGGCCTTTCGCGTCATCTCCTTCGCCTTCGGATCGTCCCAGCGGAGCCGGGGCGCCCAAGTGTGGAGGACCATCTGGCCGGCCCAGTCACTCGGACCAATGTAGTCCGGGGCATTCGGGCCGATGACCGCGATCTCGGTCTTCGCTCGGTACTGCGTGATCATGACGCCGAACTCAAGTGGAATGAGCTGGACCTCGACTCCGATCTTCTTCAGGTCCGACTGCACCTTCTGGGCAAGCGACTCGTAAGGGATGCCAGCCGGTGAAGGGCCGGTCGGGTACTTCAGCGGAAACTTGAAACCCTTTGGCACACCAGCCTTGGCCAGCAGGTCCTTGGCGAGCTTCAGGTCGAACTTTGGGTTGAGCTTGTCGGCGTCGGCTTGCGTCTCCAAACCCAGGACGCCGATCGAAAAGACTGCTGGACCGATGACCGCCCGCCCGTTGGTGAGCTTGATGATCCCGTTCCGGTCGACCGCGTGGCGGATGGCCTGGCGGACTTCCTTCTTGGCCAGCTCTGGGTGGAGAGCCGGATCCACGGTCATCCCCATGTAAATGTTGTCAAGGGACTGGCCGAGCACAATCTTGACGTTCTTATTGTTGCGCATGGTTGCGGTGAGGTCAGGCGTAAGGTTCAGCGCCACGTCGACATCGCCGCTTTCGATCACAAGTTTCTGGGTGGCCGCCGAAGCCACGTCACGGGCCTCGACCCTAGCAATCTTTGCCGGGCCCCGCCAGTAGTTCGGGTTCCGCTCCATGATGATGACGTTGCTTTTCTGCCAGCTTCGCAGGATGAACGGCCCACTGCCCGCCGAGTTCTGGTTCAGCCATTCCTCGGCCGTGTCGTCCTTGTTCGCGGTCGGTGAGTCACTGGCGCCATGCTCTTTCGCGAGCTTCGAGTCCATGATGCCCGAACCCGGACCGGCCAGCGCCGGGAGCCAGTCGGCGAACGGCTCATTGAGGGCAGTCTTCACCGTCACGGGATCGATGACAACGACCTCCTTCAGGGGATCCATGATAAAGCTCGGGTTGCCCTTGATGTTCTTGAGCCGCATCAAGCTGAACTTGACGTCCGCGGCGGTGAACGGATTGCCACTCGCGAACTTGACGTTGGGACGGAGCTTGAACGTGTACTCCTTGCCGTCTGCTGAGACCTTCCACTCGGTCGCCAACATGGGCACGAACGTGTTCAGGTCATTCGCTCCCTTGTGCGCGATCAATGTGTCGTACGTGTTGCCATCGACGAAAAACGACATGAACTCGAACCCGCGAGCAGGGTCGAGCGTCTTCGCCTCCGACTGGTCGATCGCCATAATGAGCGTCTTGTCGGCTCCAGTCGTCTGCCCCGTCACCGGCTCAGACGCCACGACTACCGTGAGTGTCACGAGCGCGAGGATGAGAGAAATACGCATAGGCCTCATGGCGGTAGCCCCTCCCCCACACTTAGGTTGCGTCAACGCCACGCGCGTCTTCTCCCGACGAGAGAGCTAAGAACATCCAAACGAGTGAACCGCCGCGGCACGGTTACCGCATCGCGCGGGCACACATCTCAGCCGCGCCAGAGCCTCCACATCCACCGCCCAGCTATCCCACGTAGGTCGCGGGCCCCTTGTCGTGATCGCCCGCAACCAGCCACCTCGCCGCTTCCACGCCCCGAGCGTCTGGCCCGGTAGTCTCCGCCTGGGATTCATTCTTGTCAATACGGTCTCGATGTGAGATAGTTTTTCCAGAGTCCCGTGCTGCCGCCGCCTCCCAGCGGAGGTACACGTGAAGCCGGTCTGATGCTCGACCACGTGCACCTCCAACGATCGCCAACCGCCAGAGCCTTGCAAGGCCCTCGGGAGACCAAACAGCTCGGCATTCCCGCGGCAGGCTCAGAGACCAATCGTCACGCGATCCGGCACACTTAACGCGCGAGGACTATCGTGGATCTGGAACTGAGTGGCAGAGTCGCCTTGGTGACAGGAGGTTCGAAGGGAATGGGGCGCGCCTGTGCGGAGAGCTTGGCGGCAGAGGGCTGCCGGATCGGGATCTGTGCTCGCGGGGCGGAGGCTTTGGAGACGGTTGCCAGGGAACTCACCGGCCGGGGTGCGACAGTGATCACGATCTCAGCGGATCTCTCCGAGGAGGCCTCGGCCAGCCAGGTCGTGACCGACGTGAGCCGTCGCTTCGGTCGGTTGGACATCTTGGTGAACAATGCCGGTGCGATCCGGGACGGCGGCTTCCTAGAAACCGCGGTGTCCGTATGGGAGCACGACTGGCGGCTCAAACTCCTGGGGTACATCCGGATGGCTCAGGCCGCGCTGCCCCTCATGCGAGCGCGCCGCTGGGGTCGAATCATCAATGTCGTCGGAACAGCGGCTCGCAATCCCATGACGACGTTCATGGCGGGAGGAATCGCGAACGCTGGGCTCATCAACTTCACGCGTGCTCTCGCCGATCTCGCTGCGCCCGATCACATCCTCGTGACCGCGGTCAGTCCGGGCCCGATCGCCACTCTGGAATCGGACGAAGACAACGCGGGGCGCTCGATGACCAGCCCGCTGGGCCGAATTGGACGCCCCCGGGACGTTGCCGACCTCGTCACCTTTTTGGCTTCAGAGCGCGCGAGCTTCATCACGGGAGTCACCATCACCGTGGATGGCGGCGCGAGTCGCGGAGTCCACATGTAGCCTGCGGGATCTCGTGGTCGGACTCGGACCAACCCGTGTCGACTCTTCCCGCTGCTCATCCATAAGCCTTCTTCGTGCTGGGAGTGGTCGTGATGCTGGCCCGGGGCGTCACTTCGGTACTGGTTCCGGCGATCGCCCACCATCGCCCCATCGAGATGAACCCTAGGGAATGTGCCTCCGAGTCCCGAGTGGATGCGCTGGTCGCGCAAGACCCGGAATTGACCTCGCAGTGGTGGGTGTCGACCTTCCCGGGGATCGATTTTCCTCACGGTGGCGCTCGGCGCCGATTCCCTTTGCGACCGGCTTCACGACGCGATCGACTCGCGCCTGCGCCTTCGCCGAATCGTCCACAGGGGCTCGATGTCTACAGTGTGATTTCAGCCGAAAACACCCGGAAATCAGAAATACTCTCAAGCTCCATGCATGCGCGGTAGAGTCGTTTCGTCGTCCCGTCGCCCCAGATCGGAGTCCCGAGCTCAAAGAACTTTCGCTCCAACTCACTCGGCTTGTGCGGGTTGCCCGGTTCACCCTTCGTTACCGTACAGTGTCCCTCAAGCATCCCTCCCCGTTTGAGCCGTAGCCTCACGATGCACCGCTGTTGAGCAGGGTACGCCGCTGTAAACGCCGGATCCTCCTCGACAGTCACACGGGCAGCCAACGCCTGGACCTTCCGATTTGCAACTGCGGCTTCGTTGAAGGAGTCCAGCCCGGACCGTCCGTGGTGGAGAATACTCGCCAATGCGAAGGGAATCGAGAATCGAGCGCCGAAGCTGCTCGTGACCGCCCTCTCGGCGAGAAACGCCGCCATCTTGTACGCCCGGACATCGATCGCCTCGACCTCGTCGTCCAATCGCCCTCCGGGCCCCTTCCCGAGAGCGTCTTCCAGGGCATCGATGCCGGAGGGAACGTATCGGCCGGTAGGGTGAAGCTTGAAGTTTTCGTCGGCCAGAAGCCACTCTCGGCCCAGATCGGTTACCGCGGTCTCGGGATCAAACCCGTCCGACAGCACATGTCCGAAGATCGATCCCACCCCATCACGCTCCCCTGTGAATCCAGCCTCAACGAGGCGCACCGCCATGATTCCCATCAGTCCGCTATGACCGGAATAGATGTTCCTGACCGTGGCCCCCTCGAGTAGTGTCCTGCGGCTCGTCGCCATCCCCATGGTCGCGGCGACGTTGATGAGCCCGCGCATCGCGAGTGGCGTGAATCGTCGTAGGCGTCCCACCGCCACCGCTGCACCGATCACGCCATACGTGCCGTGCGGATGCACCAGCATGCGGACCTTGGCCGCGCGGCTGATCCGAGAGCACACCTCGTAGCCCACCGAGACCGCGAGCAGCAGTTCAGCTCCAGACACGGCACTCTCTTGCGCGACGGCAACGGCGGCGGGCACGACCTGGATACCCGGGTGTCCCTTCGCATACAGGTTGCCCTCATCGAGCTCTAGCCATGTCCCCGCGGTACCATTCAGCAAGGCTGCATCGAAGGCAGCAACTCGGCGTCCAGTACCGATCACCCATGCGCTCCCCGGACCAGCAGTGTCGAGGTGCGACGCGACGAGCGCCTTCATCTCGTCCACCTGCATTCCGGCCGCAATCACCGGGAGACAGTCCGCCAGCACCCACCGAATATGCTCGCGAGCGCGGTCACTCAGATCCGAAAGGCGGGCTTCGGCCGCAAAGCGGCTGAGTTCATCGAGATAGTCGCCTTCACCCGGCTTCATCGCGACACACCCCCGCCACCTTCCAGCGCCCTCGGTTGTTAGATGCAGGGGCCGACAGTCGGCGCGCCCGCATGACCCCTCCCCGAGCAGGTCGAATCCCCTGGAGCCGAAATCCCCCTCCCAACCAACACCGGCCAGTATT
>JACXTT010011109.1_pt1 | contig 12076 bp, 10 predicted proteins | sample 9270951 | NCBI WGS metagenome assembly JACXTT01 (sample SAMN15532306, study PRJNA645909) | rock metagenome | isolation source: weathered quartz diorite | place: Puerto Rico | collected 2017-06-21 | reverse complement strand
ACGAAATCGAGCTGCCGCTCTCGCCGGTGCTCGTGGAAATGGAGCTTGCCGGAATACGAGTGGATGTGAGTGTGCTCGAGCGCATGTCCCGCGAAATGGGCACGCAGTTGGATGATCTCACACGCCGCATCTGCGAGATTGCCGATTGCGAGTTCAACATCAATTCGCCGCGGCAACTCGGCGAGATTCTATTCGACAAGCTGAATCTTCCACGGCCGCGTAAATTAAGGAAGTCCGGACAGTATTCGACGGCAGTCGAGATCCTCGAGGAACTGGCGGTGCAGCATGAACTGCCGCGCCTTGTGCTGGACTATCGGCAGCTTTCGAAGTTCATGTCGACGTATATTGACGTTATTCCCAAGCTTATCGATCCGAAGACGCAACGCCTGCATACATCCTTTCACCAGGCGGCCGCTTCGACGGGCCGGCTGTCCAGCAGCAATCCGAACCTCCAGAACATTCCGGTTCGCGCGGACCTCGGTCGAAAGATTCGCGGCGCGTTCATTCCCGAGGAAGACTGGTGGTTTGTTTCCGCGGATTACTCGCAGGTGGAACTGCGAATTCTTGCGCATCTGTCCGGTGACGAGCGGTTGGCCGAAGCGTTTGCTGCGGGCGAGGACATCCACCGGCGAACCGCTGCAGCCGTTCTCGGGCTGCCGATCGGCGCCGTAGCACCTGAGCAACGAGAACGCGCAAAAGCGGTGAACTTTGGGATCGTCTATGGACAGACGCCGTTCGGTCTCGCCCAGCAGCTTGGCATCAGTCCGGAGGAGGCGGCCGATTTCATCTCGAAATATTTCGAGCAGTATCAGGGCGTGAAGCGGTACATCGAGAACTGTCTCAGCCAGGCGCGCGACCTGGGTATCACTCGCACGTTGTTCGGCCGCATCCGCCAGCATCCGGAAATCAATTCAAGGAATGGAATGCGGCGCGGCATGGCTGAACGCACGGCCATCAATTCGCCGATCCAGGGGACAGCCGCGGACATTATCAAAATCGCAATGATCCGGATCTCTGAAGAACTCCGCCGGCAGAGGCTTCGCACGCGAATGGTGCTTCAGGTCCACGACGAATTGATCTTTGAGGTTCCTGAGGATGAGCTTTCCGTGCGCGATACGATTCGACATCTCATGCAGAACGTCGTGCCGTTGAACGTGCCGCTGGTCGTCGACGTCAAACAAGGCAGAACCTGGGAGCAGCTGTAGCGGCGCTACAGTTACCTCCGTTTGTTGATTGTCAGCTTCAAAACCTCCATCATGCATGATGCCGCCGTCTTGACCTGACTCGATTCCATGGTCATCGATCCGAGACGGTTGAGGCTGTCGGCCATTCCGCCCTTGATACCGATGTCCTGAAATTGGAGTTGGGCCTGTGCCGCCAGCAATCGTGCCTTGGCCACGTCACCGCCGGCGAGGCGCACATACGCCAGACAGAAATCCAAAATCGAAATCCAGTAACGATTGGCCTCTATCTCGAACATTGCGCGTGCGGCCGTAGCGGCCTTCTCCGCTTCGTCAAGGCGATCGAGCTGCGCCAGTCCCATTGCGGAAAATGCGATGGCCTTCGCATGCTCGTATCGCATGGCCGTTTTTGAGAATCCCTGAATGGCGCGCTCGGCATAGGACACGGCTTCCGCAGGTTTCAAAAGGTGGAGATAGATTTCGGCGACATCCAGGTCGCAAAGGTTGACGTGATGCCGGCTGCCGGTCCTCGCGAAATGATCTCTCACCGCTTTGAACGCTTCGAGCGACTCGATGTAGAACCCCTGCAGAAACAGTAAATAGGATTTGTTGTAGCGCACCTGCATGAACAATTCCTGCATGTTCAATCGCGCGCAGATCTCCTCGGCGATGTTGTACATTTTTTCTGCGTCAGCGGGCTGATCCGTAAATGCGAGGCCGTTCGCGACATTCAGATACGACATCGCGATGGCAGGCCAATCCTTCAGCTGCTCGAACAGGACTCGAGCTTTCGAATGGTATTGGAGCGCAACATGCGGCTGTTCACGCCTGTAATTAAGGTTGCCGATATTTGAATAGACCTTTGCCAAACCCAAAGGCTGATTGTTCGCCTTAAACCATTGCTCGGCTGTGCCGGCGACTTCCATCGCTTCGTCGTACCTGCTCATCATGTACAACGCCGCTATGAATCCCAGCCGCGTGCGCGCCGCCTGTTCGCCCGAACCGCTGCTCTCGAATAACGCGATCGCCTTCTGATAGTAGTCGACGGATTGCTCGTATTGTTCGTCGGCATTGAGCGTGTGCGCCATCAGGCGGCACGCTTCGGCGAGCAGGACGCGATCATTGGTTTGAGACGCGACCTTTAGTGCCGCGAGCGATTGCGCGATCGCCTGGTCGGTTTGAGCGCTTCTCGGTCCTCCTGAATAAAGGTTCGTTCCTCGAATGCTCTGCCAGACGTCCGCGATTTCAGTCCGCAGACCCTTGCCATCCTTCGATTCGACATAGGTTTTCAAATAAGGGTCGAATCTGCTCATCGATAGACGCATCGACCGAAAACTCCTCGAACTTTACCCCCCTAAAGTTTTCGCAACCGGCAACCGATAAGTGGAGAGAGCGGAAGAGAACCGCTGAGGAGTTGTCATGCGAAAACTTATAGCAGCGTTACTTTTAATCGCCTCCAGCCAGCTGACGGTATGGGCTTCGGACAAAGTCATTGTCGAGCTCGGGCCTAACGCGAGAGCATCCGCGGTCGCGGCGGCCATTGGCGGCGAAGTTCTTGAGTCGATTCCTGGTTCGGCCTACGTCCTGATGAAGGTTTCGTCGGCCGCGGCAGCTGCCGCGTTCGCGCGCAACCCACAATCCGGTATCGTGTCCGTCGAACTCAACGACGCGGTCACGATTCCGCCGACCAGCCGCATTGGCATCCTCAAGGTACCGGCGTCCAAACCGGCGCAATGGTACTCCAACCAACCGGCGTTTAAGTTGGTGCGCGCTGATGCAGCGCTGGGCCTGGCGAAAGGCCGAGGTGTAGTCGTTGCCGACATCAATTCCCGCATCGACTACGCGCATCCGGCGCTGGTGGGACATCTCACCGCCGGCTATGACTTCGTGATGGAACGTGGTTCCGGCGGCGCTTCGCTGAATCAGTCAAACGCAAGTTTCCTCGATCAGTCTTCAGCGGGCTTCCTGGATCAATCGAGCGCAGGCTTCCTCGACCAGTCGAGCGCGGGCTTCCTGGATCAGTCTTCAGCGGGCTTCCTGGATCAGTCTTCAGCAGGGTTCCTCGATCAGTCCAGCGCCGGTTTCCTGGATCAGTCAAGCGCCGGTTTCCTGGATATGACGAATCCGGCTCACGGACATGGCACGTTCTGCGCGGCGTTGATCGCGGCGATCGCTCCCGACGCGATGATTATGCCGTTGCGGACTTTCGACGACGCAGGCAACGCGGACGCATTCATCATTGCGCGGGCCATTCGCTACGCGGCGCAGCACGGCGCGGATATCATCAACATGAGTTTCGGGATGACGGCCGAGTCGAATGCGGTAAAGCAGGCGGTCAGGTTTGCTGTCGATCGTGGTGTGACGGTAGTCGCGTCTGCGGGCAACAACAATTCGGCGGCGCCTCAGTTCCCTGCTTCGATCAACAACGTGCTCGGCGTCGCTGCGACGGACCTGATGGACAAGAAAGCGAGCTTCTCCAATTTTGGAAGTGACATCTATGTCGATGCCCCTGGCGTATATATCATCTCGGCTTATCCCGGTGGATACTACGCGCTTGCTTCGGGCACATCGTTCAGTGCTCCGTTCGTCTCGGGTGAAGCTGCGTTAATTCGATCGGCGCAATCCGGGAAAAACAACAGCACGGACAAACCTGTAGCCGATGGCACAGTGAACATCGATTCGAAGAACCCTGGATTGGCTCATCAACTCGGCTTCGGCCGGATTGACATGGTTCGCGCTCTCCAGAGTCAGAACTAGTTCTGCGGTTCCATGACAATCTGCGGGGTTCCCTGGCCGTTCTCGGGACCTTCGAACCGAAGCCAGGCGTGTGGAGCCGCAGTTGAGAACCAGAAGTAAGCTTTGCGAAGAAAGGGCCGGAACACACTGAGTACGCCGAGTTGAGGAACGAGTTCGATCTTGTAAGATTCGATCTCCCCGGCGGAAGTCCTGACCCGCTCTTTGCCGCGCAGCTCGAGAGTGATTCTGTAAACCTGTGGTTCATTCGTGAGCAGGTGAGCTGTGAAGGGCCGCCAGTTTTCGAAGGGAAGGAATTGCAGGATCCCGGCGATACCTTCAATGGTTAATGTGTCGCGCGGTACCGATAACTGCTTCGTCTCGGGACTGTGACCGGCCTGTGTTCGTTCGAAAAGAACGGTGCCGGCAGCCTGATCAAAGGTCTTTCGTTCCGTGGCGATTGTACGGCCGTTCGAATCGGTGATGGTTTTCTCAAATCGAAGCGGGCGGAAATCACTGTCGGCGGTCCAAACCGCGACAAGGGACCAGCTGATGGGTAACGGATAAGGGCTGTAGCGGCCATGGCCGACTTCGGTGAAGCGCACAGCGGGAGATCCCTTCTCGCGGGTTGGCTCCATCGTCCACTCGGCAACCCACCTCCGGCCGCCCCCTTTTTGGAGACCGGCCTCGGAGACGACGATCGATCCTTTCTGCTGAGGGATCGCGGACGGGACACGGACCATATCCGTCGCTGCGAAACTCAGTCCAAGTACGAACGAAATCGGGATGATCATGGTTCGTTATGAAACGGATTGAGAAGCGTCCTTCCAGTCATTATTCAAACTATCACGTTTTTTCATTACTTTACATACGCGGTAACTTGGCCATTTGTGTGCCTTATAAGGACTAACAAGGAGGAAAATTGGAATCACGGAGCGATGAAAACGATAACGGGTTACCGGGTTCCGACCGTGTCGTGAGACACGTCACGCTTTCGAGCACTCGAGGCGTGATTACGGAACTGGAACTCGTGGGCGCACCGGCCGGCGATATGTACTTGATCCGGTACCGGAAAGCGTCCGACGGGGCCGGTACGCTTTTTGATTCCGGCTCCTGGAGAGGCTTTCGCTATCACGATGCCCATTGGAGCTTCGTGAAGCAATAGTCGTCGGGGGAATTTCAGGGACGCACCCTGAAATTCCCCTTCTTTTTTGCCCTTCCCCGTTTCTGACCACTTCCCCCTATAAAATAATCGCCATCACTGCAAGGAGACTTCTATGGACGCAGGTCTGTGGCGTGACATTCTTCACCCCGACGTTTCAATTCTCGAAAAAATCATTCGTCCGATTCTGGTCTACTTCTTTCTCATTGCCGGATTGCGCCTGGCCGGCAAGCGAGAACTGGCGCAGCTGAATGCTTTTGACCTGGTCGTGCTGCTGACGCTGTCAAACACGGTGCAGAATGCGATCATCGGCAATGACAACTCCGTCACGGGCGGAATCATCGGCGCCACAACGCTTCTGCTTGTGAATTACTTCGTCGTTCGCTTTCTCTATTCTCACGAAACTCTCGACCGCGTGATCGAAGGCGAACCCACAGTTCTCATCGAGAATGGTTGTCTAAGACCGGACTGTCTCAAAAGTGAATTGATCACAATGGCCGAACTGGAAGAGGCCGCCCACAAGCAGGGCTTCGCATCGCTCGATCTGATCGATCGCGCCATCCTCGAACCAGGCGGTTCCATTTCATTCATCGCCAAACAGCCGCCGCCGGAGGAAACGCGTTATGAGGAAATCCTGCAACGCCTCGACGCGATCTCACAGGAGGTTGCGCGCCTGCATTCTGCCTAGCCAAAAGCCAATAGTCTGACGCTGTCACAAAACCGAACGCCTTAAGTGTCAGAACGCTGACATACCGACGATGTATCACGCTGCAAGCCCTTTTGTTTCATCCTGTTAATTTCTCCGATTTTGGTTGCAGCCGTGCCTAAAGCTAGCACGGTTAGACGAACGGCCGACATGATGTCCGGCTCTAAATTGGATGAATAGGAGAAAAACAATGGGCAAGAAAGTCATATTGACACTGGCACTTCTCACATTTGCCAGTGTGACATCACTGCATGCGCAGTCGTCATCGGCGGCTTCACCGACCATGACATTAACTGTTCCGCAAGTTGCATCGATCAGCGTTTCGAACTTCACCATTGGGACGTCGACGAATCCCGGGAACTTCGCCTCGACACTTCAAGGCAACGTCACATTGAATTACACCGTTCGCGTACCGCAGAGCAGTTCACCGAACGCAAAGATCACGGTGCAATCCGCGTCCACCAGCCTGACCGCCGGCACTTCTGGGAGCACAGCGCCAGGCGTCACTTCGATTCAGTATTCGGCTGCGGCTTCCGGCACCGGCGTAACGCCGACCACCTCGTGGCAAAATCTCTCGGGTACCACTGCCGGAACGCTCGTCACATTTGCAGCCGGCACGAAAGTCAATTCTGGAACAGCGACAGCAAGCTTCCGCGTAACGGATAGTTCGACGTACGACGCCGATACATTCACGCTGCCTTTAACCTTCACGATCTCCAGCCAGTAGCCCCTCGCTATTGAGGATACGACGATGCGCTACATTCTGGCCGCGCTCGCAGTATTACTGGCCGCAGATCCGGAACGAGCTGTGGCCTCGAATGGCACCACCGTGAGTATTTCGACGTCGGGTGGAGTGACTTTCGCTGCCGCCAATCCATCCACAGAGCCGGTCACGCCGGCAAGCACCTCTCTCGTCGCAACAATCACGATCGATGGCCCGAAGAACGGGAACAGCTGGTTTCTTACGATCCGCGGTGCGAATTCAAATTTCACAGGGACAAGCGGCGCACCGATTCCGATTTCAAATGTTCATTGGACAGCGACTGCGGCCGTCATCAGCGGCGCTGGTTCCGCGAGCGCCAGCTCCGGACAAAACCTGAGCACAACCGACGTGCTGATCGCCTCCGGCCTGGAAGGAAATAAATCGCCATGCATCATTCAAGTCACATTCAATTTCACGATCAACAACTCATGGACCTACGACGCAGATACTTATTTACAAAATCTCGTTTTGACCGCAACGGCTCAATGATGCGCTGGCTTTCCGTTTGTGCCTTCGTGTCTTTGTGCCTCGGTGTTATTTCTTCTGCCGACCTTCGCGCCGATGGCCTCGACCTCGCATATCAACCAATGCGCGTCGAGCTTCATCTGACGCCCAGCCAGGTTCAGACAGGAGCGATTCAACTCAAGAATCAGGGAGCGCAGGCAGTCCATCTTCGCGTGCGCATGCTGGACTTCTACGTGTCTGCCGACAACAGTCCGCAGTTCGCTTTGCAAAATGACGACACGTATTCATGCCGTAAGTGGACGACGCTAAATCCCACAGAGGTCGACGTGGCTGGCGGAGCAGTCGTCCCTTTCCGCTACACGATGCAGGTTCCTGCAACCTTCGCCGTGCCTGCGCGCACATTCCGTTGCGCGATCGTGTTCGAGTCGATGCCGACACTCGAAGATCGCCTGCAGAAACGCGCCTCGAATCAGGTGCGCCTCGTCACGGTACTGTATGCCAGCATCGGCAACCCGACCGCAGTTCCCGAGGTCGGGGATCCGCAGGTGGAGAAGTCGGAAAAGAGCTGGCACGTCGAAGTGCCGTTCGCGAATGCCGGTGAGACCCACTACAGATTAAACGGCGATGTTGTGATCAAGGATGCAGAAGGAAAAATCCTTGAAACGATCGAAATGGATTCGAGTCCGATTCACCCTCAGGCGGCAGTCAAGGTTGCATTTCCCATTCAGCCATTGCGTGAAGGCGAATACGCGATGGAAATCCACTTGAAGGTCGGTTCAAAGATTCTAGTGAAGGAAGCCGTCGTCGAGGTGGCGTCGGCTCAATGAGCGGAGCGGGCGAAGCGCAAGGCCGGAAGGCCGCAGCCGTAAACAATGTGAGCCCGACAGGGCGAAACCATCAATAAGATGATGAGCAAATGGTGGACGGTCGCGTTATTGGTGCTGCTTCCCGCAGTACTCGCGGCTCAAACCACGCCCATTGACGATTTCAATGCTCTCCGCGTTTCTGCTTCCGCATATTCAGATAGCCTGATCAATCGCGCCATCGGAGGAATCGGATTCGAACTCAAGCAGGCCGTCCCGAACCGCGGCGTCTTCAGCAGTTCACTCTCGCTCGTCGACGATCACAATGCGTTTCGCCCCGGCCGCGGTTTTGCACGATGGGAGGGTTTCGAGAGCGAAGGAAAAACGTCGAGCGCCACCGCCGGAACTTTCTTTTATCAGCCGCAAATGTTCGAGAATCGCGCGGGCAGCGTCTACATGCCTTCGGTTCTGGTGAATGGTTTTCAGTCGCAACGGCAGATGGGAAGATTAAATGTTCAGGCATTCGGCGGGAGCGCTGTTGTCGAGGAAGGTTCGAGAATTCTTTATACGCGGAATACTTCCGATCGCATAGCGGGTGTCGAAACGAAATTCGCGGTTTCGCGGCATCTGAGCTTCGGATTTCAAATCGCGCGAACGCGCTCGGATGCCTCGGACACGCATGCCTTACACAACGGTTCTGTGCCTTCGTCGTCTGTTCAGCTTCGTCAGGCCGTCCAGTGGAAACCGTCATCGTGGTTGACATTCACCGGCGAGTATGGAATTGCCAGGGCCTTCGGCAAGTCCGCGCGTTCTTACGACGCTGCCATCGAACACGACGGCGCGCGCCTGAACTTCCGCGCTGCTTACGTGCGGCGCAGTGAGAATTATCTGCCGTTCGGTTTGTTGTCGTTTTCTGCAGGCCGGGAGGGTCCTTACGCTGAAGCACGCTACCAGGTCACGCACTGGCTCGAATTCGCCGGAAGCTCGGTAAAGTTGCGCACGCCCACTACACGCAGTCTTCAACACAATGGAAATGTCAGCGTGCGATTGCCCCGAAATTTTCAGGTGACACTCGCTCGAAGTGAATCGCATTTGAACCTCCAAAGCAATTCGGGGCCGACAGCGCATGTCATGAGCATGGACTCGGTGACGCTGACGAACTCGATGGGCCGGTGGATCACACGCCTGCGCGTGGACCAGATCGAATTGAAGGGGTTGGGGAAGGGTCGAACGCGAGGCGTTGAAATCGATGAGACCCGGCTTTTCCGAAATGGGCTGTCACTGTCCGGGGAATTCCGGATTCAGGAAAGCGCCGACCCGACGCAACGCGGCACGCGAGTATCGACGGCGATCCGCGGCGGATACAACTGGGGCAACCGCGTGTCATTGAATGTTCAAACCGATTTCGGACGGGATATCCGCAACGAAACGTTGTTTGCGACCTCGAACCTGCGAACCAGCACAGCTTCTTTGAACGTGAAGCTGTCCCGGCCGACGGATCTGCGATTCGAATACTACGGAACTCGATTGAATTACGAGCTCAATCCACAATCGATCCTGGCCAGCACGCTGCTTGGGAACGACATCTTCCCTGTACTCGGCGGCAACAATCGCAATGTGTTTTTCGTTCAGTTCCAGAAAACGATTCACTGGGGCAAGGCCGATTCCGATCAGTTCGCAAAAGCGACGACCGGAGTGACCGTGATGCGTCCGGTCGGCACCGTCGGCGGCCGTGTATTCATCGACGAGAACGAGAATGGAATTTGGGACGAAGGCGAACGCGGTGTGCCCAACGTCGTCCTTGCGTTGAATGGGCTTCGTAAAACAACGACGGACGAATCGGGACGCTACGAATTCGCTGGAGTCGCGGTCGGGCCCGGCGAGGTTTCACTTGAAACCGAGAGCCTCAACGCCATCTATACACCGGTTGCGCTCCGCGGCCCGGTCTCGGTTGTTTTCCGGACTCGCGCCGAATCGAATTTCGCATTGCTCGCCGGCTCTTCTATCTCCGGACGAATCGTCGAGAAAAAGGGCGACACTGTCGTGCCCGTCCGCGACGCCGCTCTCCGCCTCGAACCCAGCGGCCTTTATGCCTACACCGATGCCGACGGTGAATTCTCTATTTCAAATGTCCCTCGCGGCCAATATCAGCTCTCACTGGTTGCGGAAACCATCGAACACCCCATCCGCGTTGTCACGGCCCCCGATTCCCACATCGACATCGCGCACGCCGGCCAGCAACTGAAAGACATCGAGTTTGTGGTGGAATCTGTCGAAGCCAAGCCGGAAATCGAACGCCTCCCCCCAGCCCGCATCCTCGTCAAGTCCACTTCCGCCCAGCCGAATTGACACCTTCCCCGCCCACACTTACAATCGAAGATGCTTTCGCTTAGGGCGCGTAGCTCAGTTGGTATGAGCGCTACCTTGACACGGTAGAGGTCATCGGTTCGATCCCGGTCGCGCCCATTATTTTTTTATTTCGATTCAATTGTTTACAGCTCCACATATCCTTTCACGCTAGGTTATTTTCTTCTTATTTTTGCCTCAAATTGGGCCGAAACGGCTGAAAAGGCGCTAATGGAACTGTTTGAATCGGCCCGATTTGCAGGAAAATGAACGCTACCTAATCCCGGTAGCGCTCATTGAGCGTTGCGCAACTCCAGCCAACGACTCGGTATTTTCGAGTCATTAAATGCATACCCGTTTGGTTTACACTGTGGCGAGGAGGTGTTGATGGAACGTAAGAGACTTGTTGAGCTCGCTATCAACGGATTGGAAGCGGAAAGAGCCAAAATCGATCAGGAGTTGGCTGCTCTGAGAAGCCTCGGAAAGGGCCCTCAAACCAGTGCCTCAACCGGTAAAGCTATTCATGCAAAATCGGCCGCTCCGCGGCGCCGCGTGATGAGCGCTGCCGCAAGAAAGAAAATTTCCGAAGCTATGAAACGGAGCCATGCGGAGAGAAAGGCGGCGGCGAAAAAATAATTGCACGATCGAGAGCCGGGGCAGCAAAGCGCATCTTTGGCACTAGATGGCATTGAAGCTGTCACGTTTGTCTTCTCCGCTCAAGTTCTTCTGCACGCCGCTCAAACCTTGCCCCAGTCGGCGTCGCTTCAGGTCCCGCCGCCGATCACGTCTTTGTCAATGTCGATGCCGAAGGCGAGAGTGATCTGCTGAGCGATTCGCTCGCAGTCCCAGGTGCGATTGCGCCGTTTCATGTCAACGATTGCGTCGATCAGCTCTTTCGTTGGCCCTTTGGGAGAGGTGTCGTTTGCCAAAACTCGCCGGCACAGAATCCGTGGTCCCCAGCAAACCAAAAACGTCAGGCATGGGTTTTCCTGCCTTTTTAGCCTGCTTCGCCTCCACCTCCGCGTAAGGTGTAAAAATCCCATCCGGCCGAAGAAGCGTCCTTTCGCCCAACGACGATTCGTTTTCGAAAGTCCACCGGAACGCCGTCGGCACAACCTTCCGAGTACGTTTGCAGATCGAGGTGAAATTTCTGGGCGTGCAATCCATGGGTCGGCTGCAGCCAGTTGAAGCGCGACAACCGGCAAAAAATCCTACGCTGCTCTGCAGTAATAATTGAGCAGCCCACCCAGGCGTTAGCCCGGAATTTGGCCGATTTGCTTCCTCAGAACCCGATTTTCCTCGATTAATAATGGATGACGTGCTGCTGATGTTGGTCCATCCAACCGGCAACCGAGACCACCAGAAAGGAAAACGGATCCAGGCACGTGCTCATTTCAAAAGCCTATCACGTCGAAACTGCGCGCCTGATTCTTCCTATGTGTTCAATCAATTTGAGTTTTTGCACACAACGGGCTGACACGTTTCCGCCAGAGGAGTATGCCAAGAACGCGCGGTTTGTAACGGACATGGAGCGCCTGCCTTGCGCATTGTATAAACCCGACTGAAAAGTAACCGGGCTATCTGTATAGTATAGGAAATAAAACCACGGGGAACTGCGACACGAAATCGGCCTCTCGCTCAATGAAGTGGCCATTCCGGTATTTATCAACCTCCTTTTTCTCCAGTTTTCCTGTGCGAGAGAACGTTTCTCTCATAAACTCATCACCGTGTTCGTCATAATGCACTCTCACTTTTTTTACCGGTAAATCACCCTGCCACTCAAAACGATCGATCGCGATCCTTCGGCCAAAACTATTGTAATAGCTGCGCGAGATGAGATTGTTGCTTGTGGAATCGAACTGATCTTTACCCAGCTGTTTACCATCTCCTGCGTAATACGTAATTTCCGATTGAATG
>JACXTT010011108.1_pt1 | contig 12076 bp, 7 predicted proteins | sample 9270951 | NCBI WGS metagenome assembly JACXTT01 (sample SAMN15532306, study PRJNA645909) | rock metagenome | isolation source: weathered quartz diorite | place: Puerto Rico | collected 2017-06-21 | reverse complement strand
GCCGGACAAACGGTATGATGCGCCAGAATGCAAGGAGCCGTGAAAACCCAAGGCGCGGAAATCTACAGGGTCCATGTGCCGACGCGCAAGGTCACCCGGCTCACCGAGCAGGTCTTTACGCCGAACACGGGAGCAGCCGATTGGTCCAAGACGCCACTGCCTTCGTGGGGCGTCTACAACCTGGGGCCGTGTCCCCTTCCGGGCGGGAGACTTGTTTTCGTCAGTGATCGCAATGCCTTCAAGGCTTCAAATCCTGGCTATGCGCCGAATGCACTCGCTTTGCAGCTCTTCGTCATGGATGACGACGGCAAGAACGTCGAATGCATCGGCGATCTCAATCTAGGCATGGCCCTGCACCCGGTGATTCTCAAGGATGGCCGCATCATGTTCAGCTCGCTCGAATCGCAGGGGCTGCGCAGCCACCACCTGTGGGGACTCTGGTCGATCCATCCCGACGGCACGAATTGGGGCCCCCTCTTCAGCGCCTTCGAGATCGGCAACGGCACCGCGGACTCCACGCATTTCCAGACGCAGCTCTCCGACGAGAGCCTTATCGCCGAATCGTACTACAACCTCAACAACGCTGGCTTTGGATCGCTGTACAAACTTCCCCTTCAGCGGCCTGATGGCTACGCGCCGTTTGGACCGGGCTATAAACAAGATCCCCGCAACACCCCGCTGCGCCATGGCCGCCACGAGGATGGCCGCGGCATTTACATCAGCTTCCCGTTCAGTCCGTTCGGCATAGAGGCCTTCACGCCGTTCGTCCGCAAGGGAGATTGGCCGTCGCTCCCCGCAGTCCTGGGCAAGAAGGATTCGCCGCGGCTGGGCCTTTACACCCATCCTTCCGGCGCTCCGGACAATCACCTGCTCACCGTGTGGTCGCCTGGGTCGGTCAATAATCACACGAAGTACGCACCGGAATTTGACAGCGGCATCTATCTGATCAAGTCGGGCAAGCCCATCGACGAACCGGGCCAGATGCTGCTGATCAAGAACGATCCGAAGTACCACGAACAATGGCCGCGCGCCCTCGTCCCCTACAAGCGTATTTACGGCGTCGAAGAGCCACGCCGCCTGACGCCCCTCGCGAATGACGGCAAACTATCGCCGCACCTGCCGGAGGGAACCCCGTTCGGTCTGGTCGGCACCTCAAGCCTCTACAAGCGCGAAAGCTACCCCTATGGCGCGGTGAAACCGGGTACCGTCACGGCTACCTTCGCCGGCGACAAGGATCCTACGGGTTACCAGGGCTTCGATTCGTCGTTCAACTGGACGGTGCAAGGTTCCGATGCCGGCCTCTACAAGAATGACGACATCCACGCGATTCGCATCCTTCTCCTGGAGCCCACCAGCGATACCCGGCCCAAGGGCGGGCGGAGCTATTACAATCATGGCCGCGAACGCTATCGCATCCTCGGCGAAATGCCTGTCCGCCATTTCGACAAGTCCGGAAACCAACCGCTCGACCCGGACGGCAATCCCGATACGAGCTTCCTGGCCAAGATTCCCGCCAATGTTGCCTGGACCTTTCAAACGCTCGACAAGAACGGCATGGTCCTCAACATGGCACAGACCTGGCACCAGTTGCGGCCCGGCGAAATTCGCAACGACTGCGGCGGCTGCCATGCCCACAGCCAGAAGCCGACTCTCTTCAAAGACACCGCTGCAGCCAAACCTGATTACGCCGTATTCGATCTCACGAAGCAGACTCCGTTGTTGACGACCAAGAAGCTTGACAAATCCGGGAAGAAATGGGACGTTAACAACGAAACGGGCCTAAAGTTCGAACCGACGGCGCAGACCGTGGAGTATTTCCGCGACATCAAGCCGATTCTCGATCGCAGTTGCGTCGCCTGTCATTCGCAAAAATCGGACCAGCCGGCCGGCAATCTAGTGCTCGATGACGAACGCATGGTCAGCACACAAAATCCCGCCGGGCTTGGCTTCGGGCTCACCGTGCCGGGAACGTACGCCCGCCTGGCCGCCGACACCAAGGGGGAGTACGGACACAAGCCGTTGAACAAGCACGGCTGGACCGACCTGTCGGCTTCGCGCTACATCAAGCTCATGCAGTCGCGCCGCAGCCTGCTCATCTGGAAGCTCTACGGCAAACGGCTCGACGGTTGGAACAACGACGACCTGCCCTTTGAAGCGATCCCGGGTGATCCGAATTCGCTCCGCCAGCACGGCAAACCCGCTCCCGATACACCCAAGAATCGGAACTTGGCCCACGTCGGCTACACCGGCGGCGTCATGCCGCCCCCGGACGCTATTGCGGGAAACTACGTTGCCCCTGATGGCCGCAAGATCAAGGTGCCCGGCCTGACCGATGCGGAACGCATGACCTTCGTCCGCTGGATCGATCTCGGCTGTCCGATCGACCTGACCGGGGAGCCGACTCATCCGGGTTGGACGCTGGACGATCAACGGCCGACGTTGACGCTCACGTATCCTCGCGCCGGCAGCAACGAATCGTTGGCGCGGATTCTGATCGGCATGCACGATTACAACACGGGCCTCGACATGAAAACCTTCCACGTGTCAGCCGATTTCGCCGTCAACGGCTTGAAGGCCGGGACGAATCTTGCCGATCAATTCCGTGTAAAGAACCAAGGAGTCTGGGAACTCGCCCTCGCCGCGCCGATGACGAAGCTGACCTCGGGCAACCTGACGGTTTCGGTGCAGGATCGGCAGGGCAATGTCTCACGCATCGAACGGAGCTTCTCGATCAAGTAAGCACTGAATCATGGTCCGCAAGACCTGGTCACGACGATCTACCACTGCCTCGGCATCGGCCTGGACACGGAGTTGACAGATGCGCTGGGTCGGCTGTTTCGGTTATGTCATGGGGACGTGATCCAGGGCGTACTGGCGGATAGTCCGGACATGGGTTGCATGGCGCCTGCGAGTTTTACACACTCACACGCCGACACCCCCCCCGGTCGTCCGAAAATGGGTTGCATGGCGCCTGCGCGTTTTACACACACCCACACAACGACGTACCCCAGGCAGTCCGAAGGTACGTATACGACATCGGTCTCGGCCTCTTGCATTCGTCTATCCAACGCCGCACGGTCGATGAAACCTAAGCACCCGACGGCCTCACGGAATTGCGTTTGCATGCCCTCAGATGAAGCCGAGACGCTCACATCCCCCTATGGTTTGTTGCCTATTGATTTCGACACACCTTCTTTCTCGCGTAGAGTCACCGGGCTTATCGCTGCCATGTGATCGTTCCTGTCCTTCTGGAGTTTGCCGTGAAGACCGATGATGAACTGGCCATCGCCGCCGAAGGTGCCCTCGTTGCCGGTTTCACCGCCAATACGCGGGCCCTCATATTTCTCGTTGACATTGAGGCGGTTGCCGGCAATCTTCATGTAAATCGGCTTGACCATGTCGAAGCTAACGGCACCGCGCGTGTAGAGTGCGCCGACGGCGTACCCGGGTTTGGCTTTGGTGGTCAGTAGCTTCTCCCCCTTTTCGGCTGCGCCAAACATCTTCCCCTTGATTTCGCCCCTGCTGGTTTGATAGATCGCCTGGAGCACGCCCGGATAGCGGCCCTGATGAGTCGTCGTGTAATGGAAGCCGATCAGGATGGCCCCATCCTTCGGTATCTCGACGTAGGTGTCCTGCGTGAAGCTCCCCGTTATGATTTCCCAGCGTTTCAGCCTGGTCTCGGCAATCGCCGTGCGGATCGCGGCAAACGAGCGCATGCTGTCGGACCGGGCATTGACGATCGGTTGAATCTCGGCGATGCGTTTCTCGACGCGGGTCTTGTTCAGGCCGCGGACGTCGGCTACCGAGCGCGTGTACCAGTAGTGAGCGCGGACCTGAAGCGCTGGCTTGATGTCCACCGCAAGCTGATTGGCCAGGTCGTACCAGGCGTCCCCGGCCGACATCTTATCCACTTCCGTGCCACTGAGGGCGTTGGCGTCCTTCTCAGCCGCCGCTTTTAGCTTCGCGTCGGAACACTTGAGGAGACAGACAATCCCGGCATCCCAATCCTGCTTGAAGAGACAATAGAAGCGCCCAACTGCCAAATTCGCGGCTTCATCATCGGGAGCTGTCTTGAGTTTGGCGAAATGGTCTTTGGCTATTTCAGCCTCCCTTTGCAGCATCTCTGCCTCTTTCAGACGTGCGCGGGCCGATGCCGCCATTCCCGTAAATCCGGCCTTGCGCGAAGCGGTTTCGGCGGCTTTCGTTAGGGCCACGTTGGTCGGCCAGTCGTCTCCGGCCTTGGCATCATCCGCCGCCGCCAAAAGTGTCTCGGTGGCCGAGGCTGCGGCATTGGGAGTCGTAGCGCCGGCTACGATGAGCGCCGCCAGGGCAGTCCGCGCTTCGCCTACGTTGACCTCAAACTTCGCCGTCAATTCGTCGAGGGCCCGCATGGCCAACGCGGGGTCGCCGGCCTTGGCCGCGATGTCGCTCGCCTCGCGCAGTAGCACGTAGCGAGCGGCCGCGTCATCCTTGGTTTCTGCCCCCAGTTCGAGGAGCTTGGCCGCCAAGGCCAGCCGATCGGCTGTCTTGGTCTTGGCGTACTCGCTCTTGAAGAGCTTCTTGATTTGCTCAGTCGCCTTGGCCAGATCGTTCGCCGGAGGCACGGCAGAGCGCTCGTCGGTGGCGAGAGCACGGAAAGCCAGCCCGGACACGGCGAACACAGCGAGGCCCACGATGACAAGATGAACATTCCGCATGATTCATTTCCTCCTCTTGAAGAGGAAACACGATGGTGCAAATCGAGAACAAACCCAAGTTGGTGCTTCCCGTGCTGATTGTATTTACCAGTCGTTGAACTTGTACCAATTGCTCGGCGGTTGGTCGAACATGCATATCGTTTCTAGCGTGCTTCGGTCCGACACACCGCTGTCGATACGACCGACCCACGCAAGTATGCCGTAGTTGGGGCCATCTGCTGCCAAAGCAACGCTCGAAGCATAAGTCCCCGAATTCCACGGTCCCGCCGGCGATTCAAGGAATTGCAAGGTCAGTTGTGTCTTTCATTCGCCGGGCGCGGCGGATTCATTGCGCGGAGGGGGGCTGACCGGCTCGCTCGGCAGGCCGTCGAGGCGTTGGCCGTAGACTTTCCAGATGAGCAGGCTGCGCCGGGACTGAAACCCGCGCGCGTATTTGGTGACGTACAACACGCTAGCCGGCAACGATATCGGCTGAGGCGTCCCGTTTGCCCAGTGCGGCTCTATTTCGCTTTGTCGATGAGGTGCTTCACCAGCCATTGACCCCCTTCGGTCCACATCCGCTCGGTGACGGTGTGCCCGGTTTTCAGCTCTTCAAGGAGCATGAGCCGTTCGGGATGGTCCTTGTAGCTCGGCTGCAAGTCTTTCACGAACTTCTGAATTTGCTCGATCGGGATTTCGTCCTTGTGGCCATTGGCGAGGAACATCGCTTTCGGCGCGATCGCGCGTTTGCGCGGCTCAGGATTGGGATCGATGGAACTAACGAGCTGGCGAACGCGCAGGCTGAGCGCGTCGCGCTTCGCGTCCTGCTCGGCTCCCGGCGCGGTTTTGGTCATGTCCCACCAGAAGTCGACCGCTCCGATCATGCCGGCAACCACCGAAATGCGTGGCTCCTTCCAGGCGAGCACCATGCACGTGCTCGAGCCCATCGAGATGCCGGCGACGCCGATCCGCGTCAGGTCGACATCCGACCGAGCCGAAAGCGAATCGATGATTTTGGAAACATCGCGCGCGGTATGCGAGACCGCAGACTGATGGAACCAGATGCTGGTATTGGTGCCGAGTGCGCCCAGATTCTTGGTGGGCGGCGGAATCCCGGGGACCTTGCGTTCACCGTGCAGATGGGCATCGATGACTATGACAAAGAAGCCCTTCCGGGCCCATTCCTGCATGCGCGTGGGGTATTGGTCTTTGTTGCCGCCCATGCCGTGCAGGAAAATCACCACCGGCATGTTGACGTTGCCTTTCTTGAAATAGAAATACGCCGGCACCGGCTCATCGGGATCCCAGCCGGGAAGGTAGTGCTTCTCACGGACGATGTCGCTGTCCTTGGGTGGGTCCTTGGCGTCCTGGGAGGAAGCCGATGCCGCCCAAAGGGCGAACGCGGTCGTCACGATTCCGAATAATAGTGTCCATCTCATGTTTGACTCCAAAAGCGTCAGGTCGGAAAGCCGGATGTATTGGCCACTGCCGGCGTAGGTCAGGCTTTCCAGCCTGACGGAGTCGTCCCTCGTGGTTCCGTCAGGCTGGAAAACCTGACCTACGGGCAATCATCGCGTCCGCCTCGTCCGCAAGCAAATTCATCTCCTCTAACGTCCAGGGCCCGGTATCAAAATCCGGGTCCAGGCGGAGGTAAATGTCCTTGCGGACGAGGACGCATTCCGTGCCGGCCACGTTGAGTGCCACCGGCGTGCCGCTTTCGATGGCCTTTTGTTGCTGAGTATTCAAGATCATGACGGCTCCTTTTCGGCCCATCTTATTCGACTGAGTGATGGCAGGGAAGGCGGGTTGTTCATGGTGCGACCGATAGGGGCATCCTGTCCCCCACCTATCGGCACGAAATGGATTGCATTGCGCTTGCGAGTTTTACACACATCCGCGCCCTCCTCTCTCCCGTGCCACAACAAATTTAGAATCGCAACACGCCCGATTCGCGCACGATGCGCCGGCCGATCGCAAATTTGAGCACGTCCTTGGTGCCGCAGATGACCGCCAGCGACTTCGCGCGGGTGATGGCGGTGTAGATCAATTCCTTCGTCAAGAGTCGTTTGGCTCCCTTGGGCGGCACGACGACCATGACGTTGGCGTATTCCGAGCCCTGGCTCTTGTGAACGGTGAGGGCAAAGCCGAGCTCGTGGGCCGGCAGCGATTCGGCGGGGAACGAGGCGATGTTGTCGTGGCGTGCAAAGACGACGCACAGCCCGCCGCCGCGGGCACGCAGCGTGATGCCGACGTCGCCGTTGAACAGGCCGCGCGATGGATCGTTGCGCGTGATCAGCACCGGCGCCCCCGCGAACAGGCCGGGCCGCGCATCGGCGTCGAGCCGCGGCCGCAGCGAAAGCTCCAGAAAGCTGTTGATCTCGTCGCAGCCCCAGGCGCTGTCGCGCACCAGGGTCAGCAGGCGGAAGCGGTCGAGCAAGGCAAAGAGCTTCTTGAATCGCGCCGCGGCACTTGCATCGCCTTGTGCCGCAATCTCGACGGCGTCGATAAGTTCGGCCAGCGACTTGCCATCGAGCCGGCTGCGAAAGTACGCTTGTTCCACCCATGCTTGCAGGAAGCCGCGCAGCTCGCCGGCAGTGCCGAGCGTCTGCTCCAGCAGAAAGCAGCCGGCCTGCGCATCGACATCGTCGTGCGGGACGATGCCCGGCAAGCGATCGACGATGCTTGCGTCCTGACGGTTGATCGCCTGGGCCGCGGCGCGGATTTGCTGTTGCGAGCGATGATTGGTTTGCAAGAGCACGACGCGCTCCCGCGCTTGCGCGTCGGGGTCAGCTGGCACAAGCTGGGCGAGCACGGCGCCAGCTTCGACGGAGGGAAGCTGGTCCTTGTCGCCCAACAGCACGAGCTTGGTCGTCGGGGCGAGGGCTTGCACGAGCTGAGCCATCAGCACGAGGCCGACCATCGAGCATTCATCGACGATGACGACGTCGGCGGGGATCGTATTCTCGCGGTGGCGGGTGAAGAGATTACGTGTCGGGCGATAGCCGAGCAGTTGGTGCAGCGTGGTCGCCGACAGGGTGCGCAGGCTTGCATCGGGCGAGTCGGCAGCCGCGGACAAATGTTCGAGGCCAGCGCGCAAGGCATCGGTGAGCCGCTGGGCGGCGCGTCCGGTCGGGGCGGCCAGGGCGATGCGCTCGGGAGCGCCGCCGCCGCGAATCAGGCAGCGCAAGAGCGTGAGCACGATCGACGTCTTGCCGGTCCCCGGTCCGCCGGAGATGACCGCGAGGTTGTGGCGCAAGGCCGATTCGAGGGCGCGCTGCTGGTCGCCGTCGAGCCGCAGTGTCTGGCTGCTAACAACGTCGCGCATGATCGCCGGCCAGCGCGCGTCGAGCAGCTCTGATTTTTGTTCAAGTCGTTGTGTCAAGTCGCGTTGAAACTCCAGCTCGGCGCGAAGGTATTTCTGAAAGTACAAGAAGCGTTGGACGCCGATCGAGTGCAAGATGACCGGCTTCGGATCGACGGGCGACGTGCCGATGAGGGCGGGCAAGCCGGAGTTCAACGTCGCCTCGATCCGCTGGGCCCACACGGCCGCCTCCGCTTCCGGCACAAAGTCGAGCAGACGCCTCAGCAGGGCCGGCTCGGCAATCTCGATGCACAGGCTCCCTTCCTCCAGGGCAACCAGCAGCAACAGCAAAATCGCGGCCGGCACATCGTTCTTGCCACACTCGGCAATCTCGAGCCAATCGCGAATCGTGTAGAAATCGCTGCGCAGCAAGTACGCGTTCTCGGCGGCGCCGTGCAGCAAGCGCAGCAACTCCGGCCCGGCCTGCGGGAAGATCTCCTTCAGAAAGTGGAAGTGCTCGATACGTTCGGCCATGGTTCCCTTGGGTTAGTACTTCAACACTAAAGCCAAATCGAGATCTTGTTGCGTCGGGCGCTGAAAGAAAACGCCGGTCGCCTCGTCGCGGCCGTTCAAGCCGCGCACGTAGAGATAATAGACGCCGCCGAACTGATCGAGGAAAGCACCCTCACCCCCCGCCCATCTCCCGAGGGGAGAGGGGAGTCGCCGCAGCCAGCGCATTACCGCCTGCAAGTAGAGCCGATACTGGCGATGATAGTCGGCGTCGGCCATGCTGCGTTCGAGGTGCGCCCGCGTGTAGCCGGGCAGCAGGTTAGTCTTCCAGTCCACGAGATAGTACTTGTTGTTCTTGCGGAACAGCAGATCCATGAAGCCGGTGATGAAGCGCTCCTCCAGGCGGGCGTCGTCGTTCTCTGGATAAAGAAACTCGATCTCCGGCAAGCGGTCGCCCTTCGGGATGTCGCACAGCGGCGCTCCGAGCTCGGCGAGCGGCGTCTTGAGCGCGTGCCAGACGAGGTTCGCGATCTGCTGCCGGCATGCCGCATCGAGCGAATCGATCGGCGTGCGCGTGCGCAGCAAGGCGATGTTCGCATGGACCTGCGCGTCGATCACCTTCCGCGCATGCGTCCCGACACGGCACAAGTCGTCAGGTGTAGCCGCGCGGCCGACCTCGGCGAAGTCGATCAATTCGAGAACGTTGTGGACCATGTCGCCGAACACGGGGCCGCGCAAAGGGTCTTCGCGATCGACCGGCGCCGCCTCGTCCTCCGCGAGCGGCGTCTGTTCGCCGAAGCTCGAACCGGCGCCGACCTGCGCCAGGTGATGCTTCGTCATGCTCGAAAAGGAGCGCGTCACAATGCGGCGCCGGCCGAGGTTGGCATCGATGATCGGAAACAGCGGACCGTCAATCGGAATGGTTGCGCTTGTCGCGCTCACGGCATTCGTCGGTTCCGGCGGCGGCTGCGGCAGGCTGTCGGCGAGCGGCGGCGTGATGACTTCCGCGATCAACCCGCCGAGTTTGTCGGGGCACGCTTGCTCCAGCGCCGGCAGCAGGATCGTGCCGAGCGGGCCGAGAAACTGGCTGGCGCGTTTTGGCAACTTGATCTTCGGCACGTACAGCTTGAAGATCGGCCGCGTCAGCGCCACGTACAGCAGGCGGCGCTGCTCGGAGAGGCGCTCGCGATTGACCCGTTCCTGGGCGTCGCTGTCGCCGTTGAGATCGAACACGACGCGGTCTTGATCGTCGCGATAAACCGCCTGGCCTTTGCCGACCGGCATTTGCGTGAAGCCGCCGGCGAGGAAGACGATGGGGAATTCGAGCCCCTTGCTGGCGTGAATGGTCATGACCTTGACCTTGGGCCGGCCCATCTCGACGGGCTGCAAGTCGGCATCGCCCGGATCACGCTGGCGGCGCCGCTGGTCGAGCCAATCGAGCAGGCCGAGTAGGTCGAAGTTGAAGCCGTGGCCGACTTGTTCGAGCGTGGCCAGCAGGTGGCGCAGGTTGCTCAGCCGGCGCTCGGCGTCGCTGTCGGTCGGGAGGAGCAGGCCGGTGTCTTCGAGCAGCGATCGGCACAGAGCAGACCATTCGCGCTTCTCGGCATGGCCGAGCCAGGTCTGGTAGAGTTGGCGGGCGGGATGGGCCATCGGCAAGTCGGGAGCGCGGACGAGGTCCGCGGGCTTGACGCGGAAGAAGCAGGTCAACAGCGCCTTGCGAAACGCGGCGCGGTCCTCGGGGCGGGCCAGCGTTTGCAGCAGCACTTCGAGATGTATCGCCTCGTCGGACTGCCACAGGCCGGTCTGCTTGTAGAAGGAATACGGAATGCCGAGCCGATCGAGCGCGGGCAGGATCGGGTCGGCGTCGCTGCGCTTCATCACCAGGATGCAGATATCGCCCGCGTTCAACGGGCGCGGCGGCCTCTTCTTTTCGATGAATGAGAATACCGGTTGATCGACCGTGCCGGCCAGCAGTCGCTGGATCTCCGGGGCGACGAAGCGGGCGAATTGCTTCTGGGCGGCCTTGAGCGTGTCGCAGTGGCACATATCGACAATGGTGAGGGCCGCGCGGTTGGTCGCATCGTCCTGGGAACACGTTTGGCGTTCATCGGCGTCTGGAGCATGGACATGGACGTAGTCGATGCCGGTGTCGGCGAACCAATTGCCGTCGCCGAACAGGCAGTTCAAGGCTTCGAGCAGATCGGGATCGGATCGCCAGTTGACGGCGAGTGGGTGCTTGGCGGCGCTGAAGCTTGCTTGCATCTCCGCGACGGCGCGCAAATAGGTCGGCAGGTCGGCGCCGCGAAAGCCGAAGATCGCCTGCTTCGGATCGCCGACGACGAACAGCTTCGAGTTCCCTCCGTCGAGAAAGATGCGGCGAAAGATGCGCCACTGGAGCGGGTCGGTGTCCTGGAATTCATCGACGATGCCGTAGCGGTAGCGGTCGCGCAAGGTTGTCAGGAAGCTCTCGGCGTCGCGATTATTCGCGACGTGGAGGTTCTCCTCGACGGAGGCGATCATGTCGTCGAAGCTCTGCATGCCGCGTTGGCGCTTGAAGTCGAGCAGGTGCTGATGGAGCGCATCGATCGTATGGATTTCGAGCTGGCCGGCCCAGCTGGCGTCGGCTTCGTCGAGCCGCCGCCACCAATCGGCGACGAAGGCTGGCCGCAGTTGATGATCGCAGCGCGGCTTGTAGCGGACGGCGACGTCGAGGACCTTCCTGTCCCAATCGCCGGCGGTGTCGCGGTTGAAGAGGGCTTTCTCCAGAACCGCCTTGAGCGAAGCGCCGAAGCAGGTGCGCCAGTGCTTGCGCTGGACCTCGCGCAGCAGCGTCTTGAGCAGGTCGAAGTCATCGACGTGGTCGGCCCGGAAGTCCTGTCCTTGCTCCAGGGCGTACTCTTGCAGCAAGCGCTGGCAGAAGCCGTGGATCGTGAAGATGGGGGCCTGATCGAAGTGGTCGAGCGAGTGCTTGAGGACGGGCGCGTCGGCGCCTCCCTGCAGCGCGCGTTCGAGCATGCCGCGCAGGCGCGTCTTGAGTTCGCCGGTCGCCTTCTCGGTGAAGGTGACGATGAGGATCTTGTCGAGCGGGACGGCTTCCTCGGACAGCAAGCGCAGCACCAGGCGTTCGATGGTGTACGTTTTCCCCGTGCCGGCGGACGCTTCCACGACGGCGTGCCGGGTCAGATCGAAGGTTTCAACGCTGGTGCGGGTGTCGTTCATGAACGGCATCAATCGTAGGGACAAGCTGCCAGCTTGTCCCTGAACCCCTGGGGACAAGCTGGCAGCTTGTCCCTACGAAATCAAGGCCGCGGTTTTCCCTTACTGATCTTCGGTTGTTGCCGGACGGCCGCCGGCCCGCGGTCGAGCAGATGGAAACGGCGCTGGACCTTCGCCAAGGCGTCGGCGGGAACTTCGGCGCCGATCATATCGACCAGTAGCGGAATTTGCACGCCGCGGTAGGCGTTGTCGCGCCAATTCGCGACGGCGTCTTCGAGCACCAGGCGGTAGCTCGCTGGCGTAATTTGCGTGGCGAAATCGTCGTGCAGGGCGGCTTGCAGCTCCTTGCTCTCGCGCACCACGTCGAAGGGGA
>JACXTT010011107.1_pt1 | contig 12077 bp, 7 predicted proteins | sample 9270951 | NCBI WGS metagenome assembly JACXTT01 (sample SAMN15532306, study PRJNA645909) | rock metagenome | isolation source: weathered quartz diorite | place: Puerto Rico | collected 2017-06-21 | reverse complement strand
CCAAACCCGGTGATGACCCCGGTCGCGACGACATGCTTCATGCTGGAAGACTGGCTCATGCCGGAGCCACCTCCACCGCACGCTACGGCGACCGTGGCGATCACAACCGCGAGCAGGAATTGCTTGATCTTGAACATGTCGGCTTTCCTCGATGTAAGGGTTGTGCCCGTCTGCAGTCCGGGGTGCCCTCGAGGGATCTGCACCCCCAACGGCACGACCATATATGATCCATATTGTCCCACATATGGCAAGCGGTGCAAAATAGTAGGCAGGTCTTGAGAAACGGACGTTCGGTCATGGGTACAAAGCCGCCGGGGCTCGGGCGGGAATACCCCCAATAACTGGTCGGGGTAAACACCCAGCAAACTAGGGTGGCCCGCAGCCGGCCAAACCGTCGTTTGAGCGACTAACCCGGCGCTCCCGCTAGCTGAAGGAGAAGCTTTCGTTTTTCTTGACGGCTGTGCTTTTCGACGCCGCACCCAGCAAGGCAGTCACGTCAGCCCGCCGAGAAACGAGCGGTGATTGGCGCGCGAACTCGAACGTGTCAGTCGCGAAGGAAGTCCTTAAACCTATCGGGCGCGCTCGTAGCTCCACGCCCCGCAGCGGGTGCGTCGAAGGCGCCCCGTTCTTGATCCGCACCACGAGCAGCAGTCCCGCCTCCAGGTCGACTTGATCCCAGCGCAGCGCGACGGCCTCCGACGCGCAGCGCGGTCTCATCCCGCTGGAATGCGCGCAACCGAATGAATGGCTATAACTGACGTTGTGGGGTATAGATATATCCCGGAGAAAATAAACAGCACACGTCCTACTCCTGGCCGGCACTGCTGTCCTCCGGTTCGTCTCCCCGATAGTTCCCGCCTACAACTCGGCCCGGATGCCCAGGTTGAATGTTCGCCCAGCAAGCGGAGCCCAGACGTCGGTGATCGGATTGCCGCCGGGCCCCCGACTCCGGCGCAGCAGCGGATCGTGGTTCGTCTGACGCTCGTTGGTGAGATTGATCGCGTTCAGAAATACTGCGATCTGGCCGAAGCGCAGTTCCCCGAGCGCATTAAGCTCGAAGAACCCGGGGCTTTCGTGGCGATACGGATCGTACGCAATGGCCTGTTTTCCGGTGTAGCCGATCTCAAGTCCGACGCGCCCGCGTTTCTCGCTCTCGAGAATCGCACCGAGCTCGGCCGTCTGACGCGGCACGAGCGGTGCGTCCTCGCGAACGCCGAGAGTGTCTTCCTCGGTAGCGTTCAAGTAGCTCCAGGACGCGAGGGCGTGAAGTGGACCTGCGACGTAGCCGATGAGTGCCTCGGCTCCGGGTGCGCGTCGCGGGCCCGGGCCGTTGATGATTTCGAGCTTCTCTCCCGCGGCCGGCAGTGCCGTCAGCGGGTCTCGTATTTCGGAAGTAAAGACACTCGCATTGACGTCCCAGCCGTGCGCGCTCCACTTCGCATCGAGCGAAGCGGTGATCGCGCGCTCGGCGTGAACACCTGCAAGCGATAGTACTGAGCCGAGGCCTGTGGCCTCCCCCTCGTCGACAAACGGGGTCGGTGCCGTGAAGCCACCGGCGATCGAGGCACGGAGACTCCAAGGACTCCCGGGCTGACGGAAGAGAGCCGACAGACGTGGGCTCACGAACGTCCCATACTGTTCGTTGACGTCGACCCGGACGCTGCCGCCGAGCGTCATCCACGACGCGGGTGAATACTCATCCTGGACGAAGGCCGCGGGGACGTTATACAGGTGCCCTACGCCCGGCTCGGTGGGTACCGCGAGCTGATCTCGGTTGAACGCCACACCCAATACCCAGCTGTGACCGGCGGTGCTGCCGTTCCAGGCCGCTTCTGTGAACGCCGTGGTCTGCGTCCAGGGTGTCAGCGCGGGACCGAATGTTTGGGCGAGATGCGCCGAAGTCACGGATGCCCGAAAGGTGAACGTCCGCCCGTCCGAGAGAGCCCAGTGACTGACGAGGCCGGCATCGTAACGGTGTGTCTCAAGTTCGACTGGCAAACTCGTTCCGTCTGCAATGGTCCGCCCAGGCAGCGTCCCGCCGGTGCGGTCCTCGTCGACAAGGCCGGCGGTCAGGAACGTCGTATCTCCATCGCCGTCGCTCCACCAGACCCGCGGGCGAAGCGTGAAGCGCCGATAGCCGGGAATGTCGGCCCAGCCGTCGCCGTTTACGTCTTCACGGGATTGATAGTGGACACCGCCCATGAGGGTCCCGCTCCAGCGAGACTCGCCGTGCGCGGTGAGGAACGCACCGAGATCCTCACCTCCCCAGGAAGATGCGTTGGCCAGGAGTGCGGACTCAGAAGTCGGCGCTCGCGAAACTAGGTTCAAGACGCCACCGAGCGACGATCCGCCGTAGAGGGCAGAGGCCGCGCCTTTGATGACCTCGACGCGTTCGAGGTCTAGGGGCGGAGTTTGCAGCAGCCCGAAGGCACCCGGCTGCGCCCCGAGTAGCGGTAAGCCATCCGTCAGCACCAAGGTATCGCGCGCGGGCATGCCGCGTAACTGCACCCCCGCACCCCCGAGACTCGGCGCGAGCGCCTGCACCCGCACGCTCGGCAGCTCGGTGAGGAGCGATGAGAGATTCCCTGGCTGGACAGTGAGATTCTCCTCGATCTCCTCCGCGGGCACGGCCTCGACCCGCAGCGGTTCGTCCTGGATCAGCGTCGGTTTTCGCGTCGCCGTAATCACGACCGTCGAGAGATCCTGATCCGCATCCGCATCGCCGGCCCACGCAAGCACCGGCGAGAGTGCGAACCAAAGGGCTGAGCAGCAGGCAAAGCTCAGCTTGCGCCACGTGAACTTCGACTTCCTAGCGGTGGGCATGGAGTCCCGGGGATGGCCTTAGGGCTTAGCGCATTTCCAACTTGATTCTAGCGCCAATTCACTGAAGCAGGCCTCGGGCGCTAGCCTCAGTTATGCGAGCGCTGTGCTTTACGGCCCAACGCCCGGATTGGGTAGACAGTCGGACCGCTCAGGTCCGCAAGGGCGCACGGCCACTCGGATGAGACTCATACCTGCAATGTAAATTCTTCTACGACTGACCGTACTGACAACGCAGGACGCCGATCTCCTTGGATTGAGAGGTTTAAACCCGAATTGACGTCTCCGCAGACCGACTTGGGTACGAGCGAGGCTTTTGGGAGTTGGTTTATTGCCGGCGTTACCGAAGATAAGCCGCGCTCCGGACTGCACCATCTGTTAAAGCTTCAGAACGTGGCCGGCTATTCTTCGATCCCACCTTTGATGCTGAGCAAAGACTACAGAGAGATGTTGCAGTACTTGCGACGTCTCCCCGCGGCCGCCGAGATCAGGTGCGTTCGCTCTGCGCCAAAGCATGGAAGTGCTGATTTTGGCGGAGAGAGAGGGATTCGAACCCTCGAAGGGCTTTTGACCCTTACACCCTTAGCAGGGGTGCGCCTTCGACCACTCGGCCATCTCTCCGCGCCCAGGAACGCTCGCGTGTCAGTTGCTTGGCCGGCGGCTACCCGGCTCCCCGCGTGCGGGGCGGCCATGATACTGAAGGGGCCCGAGTGCGGCAAAGTACTCGAGCGCTCGCGCCCTCAGGCGGCGAGTCGTGCGCGCACGAACTCCTGCACCGACTCGAGCGCCGCATCGAGCGCCTCGGGCTTGCTGCCACCGGCCTGCGCGAAATCCGCCCGGCCACCGCCGCGACCGCCCACCTGCGCAGCCACCGCACCGGCGAGCTCGCCCGCCTTGATGCGCGCGGTCTGATCCGGCGTCACCCCCACGACCAGCAGCACCTTGGCGGGGCTCTCGACGCTCGCCAGCACCACGACCGCCGACTTGAGGCGCTCCTTCAACTGATCCACGGCGCTGCGCAGCGCGCCGGCATCGGCGCCATCCACCTTGGTCGCGATCACCTTCACGCCCCGCACGTCGACGGCGCCGGCGGCGAGATCGACTCCCTGGCCGGACGCGAGCCGGTCCTTGAGCGTGCGGATCTCGCGCTCCATCTGTCGCGTGCGCTCGAGCTGCTCGCGCACCTTGTCCTTGAGCTCCTCGGGCGCGCCGCGCACCAGGATGGCGAGGTCGCGCAAGAGCGCCTCGTTCTCCTCAACGTAGTCGAGCGCCCGCTCGCCGGTGAGCGCCTCCATGCGGCGCACGCCGGCGGCGACCCCGCCCTCGCTCACGATCTTGAAGAGTCCGATGTCGCCGGCACGCTTCACGTGAGTGCCGCCGCACAGCTCCATCGAGAAGTCCCCGAGGCGCAGCACCCGCACGTCCTTGTCGTACTTCTCGCCGAAGAGCGCGATGGCCCCCCCGGCCACCGCGCCTTCGTAGTCCATGACACGGATTTCGGCCGGGACATTGGCGCGGATCTGCGCGTTCACGAGCCGTTCGATCTCACGCAGCTCCTCGGGCGTGACGGGCTGAAAATGCGCGAAATCGAAGCGCAGCCGGTCGGGGGCCACCAGCGACCCCTTCTGCTGCACGTGGTTGCCGAGGACCTTGCGCAGCGCCGCGTGCAAAAGATGGGTGGCGCTGTGATTGAGCACCGTCGCCTGGCGGCGGGCGCCGTCCACCTGTGCCCTGAGCGTGTCGCCGATGCGAATGCTGCCCTGCTCGAGGCGACCCAGATGTGAATGCGCGGCGCCGCGCTTCTGTGTGTCCTCCACGAGGAAGCGCACGCCGGAAGCGGTGAGCTCACCCGCATCTCCCACCTGGCCGCCCGCCTCGGCATAGAACGGCGTGCGATCGAGCACCACCTCGCCCTGCTCGCCCGCAGCGAGCGCCTCGGCCTCGGCGCCCTGCTTGAGGAGCGCCACCACGCGCCCCGAGCCGGCGAGCCCCTCGTAGCCGAGAAACTGCGTGCGCGAATCGAACGAAGCGCCGCCGCGCACATCGACGAACTTGCTCGCCTCCTGGGAACGGCGCCGCTGCTCCTCCATCGCCGCCTCGAAGCGCTTGAGGTCGACACTCAGGCCCCGCTCACGCGCGACGTCGGCCGTGAGATCCACCGGGAAGCCGTAGGTGTCGTAGAGCTTGAACACGGTATCGCCGTCGATCACCTTGGCGCCGCGCAGGTTCCGTATGGCGCCCTCGAGCAGCACCATGCCGTTGGCGAGGGTTTCGGCGAAACGCTCTTCCTCGGTCCGCAGTACGCGCTGTGCATGCCCGCCCCCACGCACGAGCTCCGGGTACGCCTGGCCCATCTGCTCGGCGAGCACCGGCACCAGTTTGTAGAAGAACGGCTCCTGTATGCCGAGCTTGTAGCCGTGGCGCACCGCGCGACGGATGATCCGCCGCAGCACGTAGCCGCGACCTTCGTTGCTCGGCAGCACGCCGTCGACCACGAGGAACGCGCTGGCGCGGATGTGATCGGCGATCACGCGCAGCGAGCTCGAGGTGAGCACCGAGGTCCCGGCGAGCCGGCCCGCCTCGCGGATCAGGTTCTTGAAGAGGTCGATGTCGTAGTTGGAATGCACGCCCTGCATGACCGCCGCGATGCGCTCCAGTCCCATGCCGGTGTCCACCGAGGGTTTCGGCAGCGGGGTGAGCTTGCCGTCCGCGGCGCGCTCGTACTGCATGAACACCAGGTTCCAGATTTCGACGAACCGGTCCCCCTCCTCCTCGGCGGAGCCCGGCGGGCCGCCCGGAATTCCGGGGCCGTGGTCGTAGAAGATTTCGCTGCACGGCCCGCACGGGCCGGTATCGCCCATGGCCCAGAAGTTCGTTGCCTCGCCGAGGCGCGCGAAGCGCTGCGGGCTGACGCCGATCTCCTTCAGCCAGACGTCCGCCGCCTCGTCATCGTCGTGGTACACCGTGCACCACAGTCGCGCGGGATCGAGCCCCAGAGTGTAGATGAGGAAATCCCACGCAAAATGGATCGCCTCACGCTTGAAATAATCGCCGAACGAGAAGTTGCCGAGCATCTCGAAGAAGGTGTGATGCCGCGCGGTGTAGCCCACGTTCTCGAGGTCGTTGTGTTTGCCGCCGGCGCGCACGCAACGCTGGCTGGAGGCGGCGCGCAGGTAGTCGCGCTGCTCCCTGCCGAGAAACACGTCCTTGAACTGCACCATGCCGGCGTTGGTAAAGAGCAACGTGGGGTCGTTGCCGGGCACGAGCGAGCTCGAAGGCACGATCACGTGGTTGTGCGTGCTGAAGAACTCGAGAAATGCGCCGCGCACTTGCGCTGCGCTCATGTGAGTGGGCTTGTTCAAAGGGGCTTCAGTCCGCATCCGCGTCCGCGCCGGTGGCTGCGCGGATATGATCCGACGAAAAGCCACGATACTGCAAAAAGCGCGCCTGGCGTGCCTGGTCCGCCCAGCTCGCCGGCGGCGGCTGCCCGAACTTGGCGCGGCGCGCGCGGCGTGCGAGCGCGTGCCAATCCGGTCCGCTCGCAAGCGCCGCATCCACGAGGGCATCCGGCACTCCCTGCCGCCGGAGCTCGGCGGCGATGCGGATCGGGCCCTGTCCGCGCTGCGCGCGCCAGTTGACATAGTTCTCCGCGTAGCGCCGGTCGTCGATCACGCCGCGCGCGGTGAGCGCGGCGATCACCTCCTCCGCCGCAGCGTCGTCAAAGCCCTTCGCGCACAGCGTCGCGCGCAGCTCGCTGCTCGCGAAATCACGCCGGGCAAGCAGCGCGACGGCCGCGGCACGCGCGGCCTCAGGATCCGCGCGCTGCTCGGCGCCCGCCGGTTTGATTGATCTGCGCAGACTCATGGGTTTGAAGTATAGTGTCGCGCTGGCGGCTCGCGCTCCCCGCGGCCACAGCTCCCGAAGTCAGTCAGGAAGGAGTTTGCATGCGATTCGCTGTCGGAGTGCTGCTCTGTCTCAACGCCGGCGCAGTGTCTCTCGCGCTCGCCGACCCCCCGGCCACGCCGCAAACCACAAGCACCGCGGCGCCCGCTGCGGCTGCCTCCGCCGACGCCGCGGCCACACCGGCGGCCAGCGCCCCGGCTGCAGCTGCTGAGACCCCTGCAAAGGCGACCGTCGAGGCCTTCGAGAAACAGCTGCTCTCCCAGGGCTACAAGCCCGAAATGCGCCATGGCGTGAAGTTCTACTGCCGGCGCGAACCGATGTTAGGGTCACGCCTCAACGAGGCGAAACACTGCGGGACTATCGAGGAGCTGAAAGTCAGCGTGCAGGAAACCAGGGAAGCGGTGGAAAAAATCCAGCGGAGCCAGAAAAATCCCCAGGGCGGCTGAGGCCCCGTCCCGCCGCACGCTGGATCAGGCCGAACTAGCGGCCTGATCGCCGTTACGCTGCTGTCGTGGCGGCAGCAGCCGCGAACGCACCTGCTCCTCGATCTCGCGCGCCAGCTCCCGGTTCGACTGCAGGAAAGCGCGCGCATTGTCCTTGCCCTGCCCGATGCGGCTGCCCTTGTAGGCGTACCAGGCGCCGGACTTCTCGATGATCCCGAGCGAGCTGCCCAGCTCGATGATCTCGCCCTCGCGTGAGATGCCCTGCCCGTACATGATCTCGAACTCCGCCTCGCGGAACGGCGGCGCCACCTTGTTCTTCACCACCTTGACGCGCGTCATGTTGCCGACCACTTCCTCGCCGTTCTTGATCGCGCCGATGCGGCGGATGTCGAGACGCACCGAGGCATAGAACTTCAGCGCGTTGCCGCCGGTGGTGGTCTCCGGGTTGCCGAACATCACCCCGATCTTCATGCGCATCTGATTGATGAAGATGACGATGGTGTTCGAGCGCTTGATGTTGCCGGCGAGCTTGCGCAGCGCCTGCGACATGAGGCGCGCCTGGAGCCCCACCTGCATTTCGCCCATCTCACCCTCGATCTCGGCGCGCGGCGTGAGGGCCGCCACCGAATCCACCACGACGATGTCGACGGCGTTCGAGCGCACCAGCATGTCGGTGATCTCGAGCGCCTGCTCCCCGGTATCCGGCTGCGATACCAGCAGATCGTTGATGTTCACGCCGAGCTTCTCCGCATACAGCGGATCGAGGGCGTGCTCGGCATCGACGAACGCCGCGGTGCCGCCGGCGCGCTGCACTTCGGCGATCACCTGCAGGGTGAGCGTGGTCTTGCCCGAGGCTTCGGGTCCGAAGATCTCCACCACGCGGCCGCGCGGCAGGCCGCCGACCCCGAGAGCGATGTCGAGCCCGAGCGAGCCCGTGGACACCGTCTCGACGTCGTAGCTCGCTGCGGCATCGCCGAGGCGCATCACCGAGCCCTTGCCGAACTGCTTTTCGATCTGTCCGAGTGCGGCGGCGAGCGCCTTCTTGCGGTTCTCTTCCATCTGCGGGCTTCCCCGGGCGCGTGGCAGTGAGGGAGAAAAATTTCCCGGCGGCAATTATCCCATAAACATGCGGCGATCGGTGCGCGCGCACCGCGCTGTTTAGCGGCTACTCGTGCGCTTTCTCCGCCTTAACCAGTGGATACGACTCAATGACACTGTATACGGGGCCGGTGGGATCGGTGCGACTCTCGACCAGCGCAAACGCGTCGAAGCGCCACAGGATCGGGGCGAGCGGCTGCGCGGCGCGCGCGTGCGCAACCTTGCGTGCTACGGTGACATGCGGATGGAAAGGCTTGAGATCCGGAGTGAAGCCCGCAGCCGAGGTTTGGCTCTTGAGGCTCTCGGCCAGTGCGGACGCGCCGGTGAACTCCGTGGCTTGTGGCGGGTCCGCCCCCCGTGTCCCGGCCGGCGCCTCGGTGCCCAGCGCGCACAGGATCCGCGGTCTGGCCCAGTGGACCAGGCGATCGAAGCTCACGAGGAGCGGTGGGTCCTGCGCGGGAGCCGACTGCGCGACGCGGCGTGCGATCGCCTGAAGCTCGGCCACGCGCCGCGCGGGCACGCTGCCGAGGAAAGCGAGGGTCGCGTGCAGGCTCTGCTCCGGCACCGGGCGGCCACCGCAGGACCTCACGGCCTTGCGCGCCGCGTGAGCGAGCGTGGCGCGCTGCTCGGCATCGGGCCACAGCGCGAAGAACAACCGCCGGGTCGGCTCGCGCGCCGCCGGCGACGGCGCGGGCGGCGCCGGGGGTGACACCGGTGCCGGCGACGGGGGCTTTCTGGCGCCGCTCAAAGTCGAAGACGCAGGATGAGCCGCAGCCCATGCTCTACCGAGCGGCGGCGCACGTGCTCGCGGCCTCCGTCGAAATGGCGTTCCTCGGCGAGGATGTCGGTCGCTGCGCCCTGGCGCGCCGCGGCGCAGAAACACACGGTACCCACCGGCTTCTCGGGCGTGCCGCCGTCCGGGCCGGCGATGCCGCTGACGGCCAGCGCCACGCTGGCGCCGGAGATGCCGAGCGCCCCCTGGGCCATCTCGCGCACAGTCTGCTCGCTCACCGCGCCGAAGCTTGCGAGCGTGCGCGGCACGACACGCAGGTCTCGAACCTTGGCAGCATCGGAATAGGTCACGTAGCCACACTCGAACCACTGCGAGCTGCCGGGCACGTCGGTGAGTGCCTTGGCGACCCATCCGGCGGTGCAGGATTCCGCGGTGACCAGGCGCCGCGCGGCCGCCTTGAGCTTGTGGCCGACGCGCTCGGCCAGCTCGTAGAGCTCTGAATCGCTCGCCATGGATCGGAGGCTAACCCACCGGGAGGGGTGCCGGTAGCCATCCGTGCCATCGGTCCCGCAGCATCCCCTCGCGGTCGTCTTGCGGTAGCCTTCGCGCCCATGAACGAGGCCATCCGCTTGCAGCACACGCCGGCGATGCAGCAGTACCTTCGCATCAAGAGCCAGTATCCGGACATGCTGCTCTTCTACCGGATGGGTGATTTCTACGAGCTGTTCTACGACGACGCCCGTCGTGCCGCGGCACTGCTCGACATCACCCTCACCACTCGCGGGCAATCGGCCGGCGAGCCGATCCCCATGGCCGGGGTGCCGTTTCACGCCGTGGACAGCTACCTCGCCCGGCTGGTGCGCAAGGGCGAGAGCGTCGCGATCTGCGAGCAGCTGACGGACCCGGCCATTTCGCGCGCCCCGATCGAACGGGCGGTGGTGCGTATCGTGACACCGGGCACGGTGACCGACACGACACTCCTCGAGGAGCGGCAGGACACGCTCGTCGCGGCGGTGGCGCGCGACGGCGCGCGCTTCGGCCTCGCCTGGCTCGATCTCGCCGCCGGGCGCTTCACGGTGCTCGAGAGCGAGGGACGTCAGGCACTCGCCGCCGAGCTCGAGCGGCTGCGCCCTGCCGAGCTGCTGCTGGCCGAGAGCGCGGGCGAGGAGCCCGCCGTGCGGGCGGGCACGGCGCTGCGCCGGCGACCGCCGTGGCACTTCGAGCTTGCGAGCGCCTCGCGGCTGCTCACCGACCAGCTCGGCACGCTCGACCTGAAGGGCTTCGGAGCCGACGACCTGGCGCTGGCGATCGCTGCCGCCGGGGCGCTGCTGCAGTACGTGCGCGACACGCAGAAGTCGGCGCTGCCGCACATCCGCGCGCTGCGCGTCGAGGAGCGTGGCGAGGCGCTGATGCTCGATGCCGCGAGCCGCCGCAATCTCGAGCTCGATGCTTCCTTAAGCGGGCGCGAGGATGCGACGCTGTTCGCGGTGATCGACAGCTGCGTGACCGCCATGGGCTCGCGGCAGCTGCGCCGCTGGCTCAACCGGCCGCTCACCAGTCAGCCGCTGCTGCGCGAGCGCTACCATGCGATCGGCGCGCTGCTCGAGGCGCGCGCCTTCAACGGCGTACGCGGCCATCTCAAGGGCGTGGGCGATATCGAGCGCATTCTCGCGCGGGTAGCGCTGCGCTCGGCGCGGCCGCGTGACCTGACCCAGCTGCGCAGCTCGCTCGCCGCGCTGCCGGCCGTGCGGGCCGCACTCGCCACCCACGACGCGCCGAAGCTGAAGGAGCTGGGCGCACACTTAAGCGAGCACGAGGACGTGGTGAGTCTTCTGGCGGCCGCGATCGCCGCCGAGCCCGCGGCGCTGCTGCGCGACGGCGACGTGATCGCCGCAGGCTACGACCCCGAGCTCGATGAGCTGCGCCGCATCGCCACCCACACCGACGAATTCCTCCTCGAGCTGGAGCGGCGCGAGCGCGAGCGCACCGGGCTCGCCACTCTCAAGCTCGGCTACAACCGCGTGCAGGGCTTCTTCATCGAGATCCCGCGACGCGATGCCGAGCGCGTCCCCCGGGACTATGTCCGGCGCCAGACGGTGAAGTCCGCCGAACGCTTCATCACGGACGAGCTCAAGCGCTTCGAGGACCGGGTGCTCGGGGCACGCGACAAGGCGCTCATGCGCGAGAAGCAGCTGTACGAGGAGGTTCTGACGCGGCTGATCGACGAGCTGGGTCCGCTGCAGGCTACCGCCGCGGCGCTCGCCGAGCTCGATGCGCTCGCGGCGCTCGCCGAGCGGGCCTGCGTGCTCGAGTGGACCCGTCCCGAACTGATCGCTGACCCGCGCCTCACCATCGATAGTGGGCGCCACCCGGTGGTCGAGCGCTTCTCGGACGCACCGTTCGTGCCCAACGACCTGCGGCTCGACGCCGACCGGCGCATGCTCGTCATCACCGGTCCCAACATGGGCGGGAAATCCACCTATATGCGCCAGGCGGCGCTCATCGTGCTGCTCGCGCACATGGGCAGCTACGTGCCCGCGGAGCGCGCCGTGCTCGGCCCCGTGGACCGCATCTTCACCCGCATCGGCGCGGCGGATGATCTCGCCGGCGGGCGCTCCACCTTCATGGTGGAGATGACCGAGGCCGCCAACATCCTGCACAACGCCACCGCACGCAGTCTGATTCTGCTCGATGAGATCGGCCGCGGCACCAGCACTTTCGACGGGCTGTCGCTCGCCTGGGCGATGGCGCGCGACATCGCCTCGCGCGTGCGGGCGTTTACGCTCTTCGCCACCCACTACTTCGAGCTCACCACGCTCGCGACCGAGGTTGAGGGCTGCGCCAACGTGCACCTCGATGCGACCGAGCACGGCTTGGGGCTCGTGTTCCTGCACGCCGTGAAGGACGGGCCGGCCAATCGCAGCTACGGCCTGCAGGTGGCGCAGCTCGCTGGCGTGCCGGCCGCCGTGATCGCGCAGGCGCGGCGCTACCTCGAGGCGCTCGAGGCCGAGCGCGATCGCCAGCGCTCGGCGGGCAATGGGCGTGACGCCGTCGCGGCGCAAAGCGAGCTGCCCCTGTTC
>JACXTT010011106.1_pt1 | contig 12077 bp, 11 predicted proteins | sample 9270951 | NCBI WGS metagenome assembly JACXTT01 (sample SAMN15532306, study PRJNA645909) | rock metagenome | isolation source: weathered quartz diorite | place: Puerto Rico | collected 2017-06-21 | reverse complement strand
AACCTGGGCGACGGCAATCCGCACACCGCGGTGCTGGGCTCGGTCTTCTGCATCCCGGCGACGGGCAACGCGGCCGTCGACGGCGTCGCGGACCTCCCCGGCCCCGGCGCCATCGGCCTCAACGGCATGGCGCAGCTCCAGTGAGGCGCCCCTCCTGACCGACGCAATTTGAAAGCGGGCGAGGGCCGCGTTACAGTGCTGGCCCTCGCCCGATGCACCCCGGTCCCGGACGTCACCGCATCGCCGCCGCTCTCGCTCTCGCTGGCGCAGCCATCAGCGCGGTGACGCTCGTCGTCCACGAGCGACTCGCGGGCGGGTCCGGCTACACGAGCTTCTGCAACCTCGGCGGGATCGTCAACTGCGACGCCGTGCTCGGCAGCCGGTACGGAACGCTCCTCGGGGTGCCGGTCGCGTCCTGGGGCCTCGCGGCATTTGCGGCCGGCGCCGGCCTCGCGTTGCCGGGCGCTCTCGGCGGAGGCGCCGGCGTCGCCGACCTGCTGCTGCTCGGCCTCGTCTCCGCGAGTCTCGGCTTCGCGCTCGTCATGCTGGCGGCGATGGTGATGATCGGCAACGTCTGCCTCCTCTGCCTCGGCACCGATGTCGTGATCGTGACGTGGTTCGTCACGGTCCTGCCGCTCGCCGCGCGCTTCGAGGCAGGCGCCCACGCGGGCTGGTGGCGCCGGCCTGCTGCAGCCCGGGCGATTGCCGCGGTGGCGCTCGTGGTCGCCGTCGCGGGGGGTACCCTCGCCGCGGTCCGCGGTCCGGGCGGCGTGCTGACCGCCGCCGACGTGAAGGCGCGCGACCCAAAGTTCTACACCTGGTACACGCAGCTGCCCGTCCGCCCGCTGGCCGAGCTGGCGAACCCGAACTGTCATCGCGAGGGCGACCCCGAAGCCAAGGTCGCGATCGTCGAGTTCTCCGACTTCCAGTGTCCCTACTGCGTACGGGCGTTCCGCGACCTCCGCGAGCTGGTGCGCGCGCGGCCGGAGGTGAGCCTCGTCTTCCGCCACTTCCCGCTCGACGCGACCTGCAACGCACACGTCACGCGGACGATGCACCCAGATGCGTGCCTCGCGGCCTGCGCGGCGGAATGCGCGGGACGCCAGGACCGCTTCTGGCAGTACCACGACGTGCTCTTCGAGAACAACGAGCACCTCGAGCGGGAGAGCCTCTTCCGATATGCCCGCGAGATGAATCTCGACCTGGCCGCGTTCCGCGCCTGCCTCGACGATCCGGCGACGCGGGCGCGGGTCGGTGAGGACGTCGAGGCCGCCTCGCGCGTCGGCGTGAGCTCCACCCCGACCATCTTCTTCAACGGCCGAACGATCGAGGGCGCCCTCGATCACGGCTACTACGACTACGCGTTCATCATCGAGCGGCACGGCGAGCACGCCCGCGGCGCGGGCGCGAGCTGAGGCGCGCGGAAGGCGGAGACACCATGGAGCTGTCGGAAGACCTCAAGTATCGCCTCTCCTACCTGACGCTGCGGCTCGCCTTCGACCGCAAGCTGTCCGGCGGCGACCCGAAAGCCTGCCCCGGCATGCTCGCGTTCCTCGATCTGCTCGCCGGCACGAGCCTCGCCGTCGACGCCGGGGGCAAGCGCTACGCCTCGCAGCGCGACAAGATCGAGAGCTTCATCGACGCGGAGTTCGGAGAGGAAATCCTCGACCTGGTGAATCGCGCCGTCGCCGAGCTTGCCTAGCGCCACGCAGTTCCGCCGCTGGCTGCCCGTGCTCTCCTGGGCGGCAGTCATGTGGTCGCTCTCGACGTCGTGGTTCGCGGGCGACCACACCGCGGCGTTCATCCTGCCCGTCCTCGCCGCCCTGCTCCCCGAGGCAACGCCCGGGCAGCTGCGCGCGATCCACGAAGGACTCCGCAAGGCCGCGCACTTCGCCGAGTACATGATCCTGAGCGTCCTCCTCTACCGCGCGCTGCGCGGTGCCCGGCGATGGGACCTGCGCGCCGCGGCGCTCGCCTTCACGATCGCGGGCATCTACTCCATGAGCGACGAGTTCCATCAGTGGTTCGTCCCGGGCCGAACCGCCGCGGCCACGGACTGCCTGATCGACATGTCGGGCGCTGCGGCCGGCCAGGGGCTGCTCGCCGCCCGCGCCCGCTCGCCGCGCGTCACACCCCGAGCGAGCGCTTGAGCCGAGCGAGGTCCGCGAGGAGGCGGGCCATCGTCTCGAAGCGGCGGGTGAGCGCAAGGGTCTCGGCCCGCGCGCGCGCCAGGTGGGCGGCCGGGATCGCATCGAGCATGCGTTGGAGTCTGCCGTGTAGCGCGAGAATCCCCGCGACGCCTTTGACGCCGTCGCCTTCGATCCGACGACCGAGCTCGGCGGCGAAACGGTCGAGCTCGGCCAGGTCCGGCAGGACCTCCTCGACGGTGTCGTCAGGGCGCCCGTTTCCGACGGTCAGCCACACTCCGGGGTCTTATCACAGCAAACCGCGCGCCATGGATGGCGCAATCCGGCACGAGCACCTTCCGCGCACCGGAGCCGTGCAAACGCGGGATCGCGCAAAATTGACTGCCTGGGATGCCTGGGGTATGGCACTCCGCCGTATGCGATCCGGGACCCTCGCCACTCTCGCCGTCGCGCTCGTCACGACCTGGCTCGTGCCCGGCTGCCGCGAGGGCGACCGCGCGTACGATGCGGCATCGGCCACGAAGACCACCGAGACGGGCGCCGGCGGCGAGGTGATCGCCAAGTACGAGGGGCGGACGCTCACCAGCGGCGAAATCAGCCGCGAGTTCGAGCGGCTGCCGGCTCCGTCGCGTACCTACCTCGCCGCTCCCGACCGCAAACGCCAGTTCGTCGAGAACCTGGTCATGAACGACCTGCTCTTCGAGGAGGGAAAGAAGGCGGGTTACGACAAGGATCCCGAGATCGACCACCAGGTGACGGACCTCCGCAAGCGGCTGGTCGTGCAGCGCGTGATGCGACAGTACCAGACGCCGCCCACGGTCTCCGACGACCAGGTGCGCGCCTACTACGACCAGAATCCGGCGCTCTACTCGACCACCCAGATCCACGCGAGCCACATCCTCGTGAAGGACGAGAGTGCCGCGCGCGACATCCTCGCCCAGGTGAAGGCCAACCCCGACAAGTTCGCCGACGTCGCGCGCGAGAAGTCCACCGACACCATCTCGGCGAAGAAGGGCGGCGATCTCGGGACGTTCGGCGCCGGACGGATGGTGCCCGAGTTCGAGAAGGTCGCCTTTGCACTCAAGCCGGGCGAGATCAGCGACGTCGTGAAGACGCAGTACGGCTACCACATCATCATGGTCAGCGACCGGAAAGAGGGCGAGCCGAAGCCGTTCGATCAGGTGAAGGAGCAGATCCGCGCGACGCTACGAAACCGCGCGCTCCAGGACCAGGTGCAGGGTCACTTCGACCAGCTGAAGAAGGACGCGAACCTCGAGATCGACGACGCGGCTCTCGCCCGCCTGAACCCGCCGGGACCGACCCCCGGGCAGCCGCTCCCTCCGCCCGTCGCGGGCGGCCACTGACGTGGCTTGAGCTGGACCCGAGCGGCGGGCACCATCGCCGCGCGTGCCCGAGCTCCCCGACGTCGTCGTCTACATCGAGCACCTGACGTCCCGCCTCGCGGGGCGCCGCCTGGGGCGCGTCCGCCTGGCGAACCCGTTCTTTCTCCGCTCGGTGGATCCGCCGGTCGCCACGGCGGCCGGCCGGCACGTGATCGGTCTTCGTCGGCTCGGGAAGCGGATCGTCATCGAGCTGGAGGACGACCTGTTTCTCGTCGTGCATCTGATGATCGCAGGGCGATTCCACTGGCGGCCGCCCGCTGCCCGCATTCCCGCTAAGATCGGGCTCGCCGCGCTCGATTTCGCAGACGGCACCCTCGTCATCACCGAGGCGGGAACACGCAAGCGCGCGTCGCTCCACGTGGTGCGCGGCGCCGGTGCGCTCGCGGCTCACGATCCGGGTGGTGTCGAGGTTCTCGACGCCGATGCCGCGACCTTCCGTGCCGTCCTCACCGGCGAGAATCACACCCTGAAGCGCGCACTGACCGATCCACGCCTCTTCAGCGGCATCGGCAACGCGTACTCCGACGAGATCCTCCATCGGGCCCGGCTCTCTCCCGTCCGATTGACGCAGCAGCTCAGCGACGAGGAGCTCGCCCGCCTGCACGCCGCCACCGGCGCGACGCTCCTCGAGTGGACGGAGCGGCTCCGCCGCGAGGCGGGCGAGGGGTTCCCCGAGCGGGTGACCGCATTCCGCGAGGGCATGGCCGTCCACGGCCGCTACCGGATGCCCTGTCCGGAGTGTGGCGCTCCGGTCCAGCGCATCGTCTACGCGGAGAACGAGACGAACTACTGCGCGCGGTGCCAGACCGGCGGCGTGCTCCTCGCCGACCGCTCCCTCTCGCGGTTACTGAAGAGCGACTGGCCGCGCCGTCTGGAGGAGCTCGACGAGCTCCGCGGACGCTAGCGGAGCACGACCCAGGCAGCCGAGTCGTGCGGCTCGACGTGCCCGACCGTCGCCGCCTCGACACCGGCTGCGCCAAGTGCGGCGAGGACGCGCTCCGCGCCGGTGGCGGGGACGGCGAAGAGCAGGCCGCCGGAGGTCTGTGGGTCCCATGCGACCTCGGCGAGATCGGCCGGCAGGTCGGGCGCCACCTCGACGGCGCCCGCGAGCCAGTCGCGGTTCCGACGGCAGCCGCCGGTCAGGTGCCCGGCTGCGGCAAGAGCGCGAACGCCGGGGAGGAGCGGCAGGGCAGCGGCCTCGAAGACGAGGCGCACGCCGCTCCCGTGCGCCATCTCGTAGCCGTGCCCGAGGAGACCGAATCCGGTGACGTCGGTGCACGCGTCGATCGGCAGGTCGCGCACCGCGCGCGCGGCCGCGCCGTTGAGCCGCATCATCGCCTCGATCGCTGCGGTGGTGGCGGCCGGACTGGCCGCGCCCCGCTTGAGGGCCGTCGCGACGATGCCCGTGCCGAGCGGCTTCGTCAGGACGAGCGTGTCGCCCGACCGCGCCCCCACGTTCCGCAGGATGCGGTCGGGATGGACGAGGCCGGTCACCGCCATTCCGAACTTGATCTCCTCGTCGATGACGGTGTGCCCGCCGACGACCACCACGCCCGCTTCCTCGGCCTTCGTGAGCCCGCCGCGGAGGATGTCGGTCAGGACCTCGAGCGGCACGCCCTGCTGCGGGAAGCACGCGATGTTGAGCGCCGTGCGCGGTTCGCCCCCCATGGCGTAGACGTCGGAGAACGCGTTCGCCGCCGCGATGGCGCCGAACTGCCAGGCGTCGTCGACGATCGGCGTGAAGAAGTCGACGGTCTGTACCAAGGCAAGGTCGGGCGCGAGGCGGAACACCCCGGCGTCGTCGGCAGTCGAGGTGCCGACCAGCAGATCCGCATGCACCACCGGAGGCAGCGCGCGGAGGATGCGCGACAGGTCCGCCGGACCCAGCTTGCCGGCTCAACCCGCCGCGCGCGCCCGCTCGGTCAGGCGGAAGAGCTCCGACCGGGTGCGCGCGCCGCTCTCGCCTTCGGCCATGGCGGCACGCTAGCGGGGGGTTGAAACCCTGTCTAGCGGCGGAGCTTCCGCAGGTCGCCGACCCGCACGGTGACGCCGGTCCGGTCGCACCAGTCGAGGAACGCGATCGCGAACTTCCGGCTCGCGCCGATGAGGTCGCGGAAGGCGGCGGCGGTGATCTCGCCGTGCGCGCGGCAGTGCGAAACGACGATCCCCTTTGCCTCCTCGGCCGCATCCCGGGCGTAGAAGAGATCCGGCGCGACCCGGGCGACCCTGCCCTCCGCCTCGAGCACGCCGAGCACGTCGATCAGCGCCCTCCGGGGCGCGCCGGTCATCTCCTCGAGCTGACGAAGGTCCGGCGGCGTGAAACGGCCGTCGGCGAGCAGGCGCTCGACCCGCCCGCCGAGCGCCCGCGCCTCGGCGCCGAGCGCCACGCGGTGTCCGGGGGCACGCACCAGGCTCTCCTCGCGCACAAGCTTCTTCGCGGCGACCAGGCGGTCGACGCACCAGCGGAAGACCTTTCCCGGCACCTCCCACGGGAGCTGCGTCCGGAGGCTCTCCATCTCGAGACCGGGCGCGAGGGGCGTGGCGCGATGGACGGCCGCCACCGCATCGACGGCCGCCGTCTCGAGCTGCGCCCACTTCTCGGGCGTGGTGTACGCTTCCGGCCGGCGCGCATCCGGGATGCCGAGGACACCCTCGGCACGGGCAAGCGCCGCGGTGGTCTCCTCGGTGCGGAGGTTCAGCGCCTGCGCCACCGTCACCAGCTCGCTCGCGAACTCGGGCGTCAGCGAGAGGAAGGCCGGTGCCGCCGCCGAGGGATCGTCGCCACGAAGCTGCTCGAGTCGCGCCGCGAGACCCGTCTCGGACAGCCGGTGCCGGTCGGCGAAGGGATTCACGACCTCGCCGCCACCAAGCGTCCGTCGCGCGGTCTCGTCGCGCAGGATGAAGCGGTCGCCGCGCATCACCAGCACCGGCTCGGCGAGAACGAGCTGCGCCCAGCCCACCGACCGGGGTGCCAGCCCGCCGCCCTCTCCGAGGACGACGATCTTTCCGAGCACCTCGGCCGTCCCCACGTGAAACCGTACCCGGGTGTGGCTCGCAACCGGACGCTTCGCCGCCGGGCGGATCTCGACGCGCGCGTCGAGCCGGTCCGCCAGGTGCGCGAGCCGCGCGTCGCACACGACGTGGCCGCGTCCGATATCGCTCCGCTCGACGCCCACCAGGTTCATCGCGACGCGCTGCCCGTGCTCGGCGCGGGGCACCGGAACGCCGTGCACCTCGAGACTGCGGACACGGACCGTCTCCTCTCCCGGCAGGATGCGCACCGTCTCCCCCTCGGCCACCGTGCCCGCGATCGCCGTGCCGGTCACGACCACGCCGTGGCCCCGCATCACGAAGGCGCGGTCGACCGGCAGACGGAAGTACCCGGGCGGCGCCGGCTGGGGAGGAACGGCGAGCAGCCCCGCGATCTCGGCGCGTAGCGCGTCGAGCCCGGCGCCGGTCGCGGTCGAGACCGGCACGATCGGGGCGCGCTCGAGGGTGGTCTCCAGGCGCAGGATCTCGATCTCCTCCCGGACCGCCTCGAGCCGCGCCGGGTCGACCAGGTCCGTCTTCGTGATCACGAAGATGCCGCGCCGGATCCCGAGGAGGTGGAGGATGTCGAGGTGCTCCTCGGTCTGCGGCATGACGCCGTCGTCGGCGGCGACCGTGAAGAGGACCAGGTCCATCCCGTGGGCGCCGGCCAGCATGTTGCGGATGAACCGCTCGTGCCCCGGAACGTCGACGATCCCCGCCCGCTCGCCGCCCGCCACGTCGAGATAGGCGAAGCCGAGGTCGATCGAGATGCCGCGCTCCTTCTCTTCCTTCAGCCGGTCCGTGTCCTGACCGGTGAGCGCACGGACGAGCGAGGTCTTCCCGTGATCGATGTGACCCGCCGTGCCGATGATGACCGGCATCGGCGGTCAGGCGTCGAACTCGACCGCGAGCTCGGCGGGATCGAAGATGCCGCGCAGGTCGAGAAGAAAGCGCCCGTCGTGAATGCGGCCGAGCACCGGCGGGCGCGCGGCCCGGAAGCGCGCCGCGATCCGTTCAGGCGACACGCCCGGATGCTCCACCGCGAGGGCCCGGCTCTCGAGTGCGAGCGCGGGCGCCGCGCCACTGCCGACCTCGCACTCCGAGCGGACGAGGTGCACGCGGTAGCCGCTCCCCAGGCGTGCGGCGAGCACCGGCGCGACCGCGCGCCCGACCGCCTCGACGTCCGCGACCGGGCGCGCGAGGCAACGGAGGGTCGGCAGCGCTCCGGCGAGGTCCGGGCTCTGACGATAGAGCCGCAGCGTGGCGGCGAGGGCGGCGAGCGTCAGTTTGTCGGGTCGGAGCGCGCGACGGAGCGGGTTCGTCGCCAGCCGTGCCACCAGCTCGCGGCGGCCGACCAGGATGCCCGCCTGGGGGCCGCCGAGGAGCTTGTCGCCGCTGAAGGTCACGAGGTCGGCGCCCGCCGCGATCCGGTCCCGCACGACCGGCTCCCCCGGGAGCCCGTACGCGGACAGGTCGACGAGTGCCCCGCTGCCGAGGTCCTCCATGACCGGCACGCTCGCCTCGCGGCCGAGCGCCACGAGCGCCGGCAGCTCAACGGCGGCAGTGAAGCCGACCACCCGGTAGTTGCTGGTATGGACCTTCAGGAGGAGTGCGGTCGACGGTCCGAGCGCGCGCCGATAGTCGTCGAGGTGGGTGCGGTTCGTGGTGCCGATCTCGCGCAGACGCGCCCCGCTCTTCGCCATGACGTCGGGAATGCGGAACGAGCCGCCGATCTCGACCAGCTCGCCCCGGGACACGAGCACGTCGCGGTCGGCGGCGAGGGTGTTCAGCGCCAGCAGCACCGCGGCCGCATTGTTGTTCACCACGAGCGACGCCTCGGCGCCTGTGAGGGCGCCGAGGTCGTCCGCGACCAGCGCGTCGCGGTCGCCTCGCCGGCCGGTCGAGAGGTCGAGCTCCAGGTTGGTCGCGTGCCGGGCGGCTGCGACCACCGCTGCGATGGCCTCCTCGGCGAGGGGGGCCCGCCCTAGGTTCGTGTGGATGATCACACCGGTCGCGTTCACGACGCGCCCGAGCCGGGGCATGGAGGCGACCTCAAGGCGGGCGCGCGTGCGCCCGAGCAGCTCCTCGACGTCCGGCACCGCGCCCGCGGCGTGCCGCACGTCGTCGAGAACCGCGCGCAGCGTCTCCACCACCCGCGCACGGCTGTAGCGTCGGACGAGGTCGGCGCCCGCCGCCGCGGCGAGGAGCCGCTCGACCGACGGGATCGCCCGCCGCCGATTCGTCACGTCCGGCTGCGCCACGCGGCCATCGTGCCCGAGTGGCGGCCCGCCCGACAAGCGCGCGGCGCTCGCCTCCGTCCCCGACTTGCGTCCTCCGGGGGCGGATGATTGGTACGCGCCATGCGGGCGCTGGTGTGCGATGTGAGCGTGCCGCGGCAGGTCGTGTCGCGGCTTCTCGGTCTGATCGACCAGCGCTTCTTCCTCGGTCCCTTCTCGCCGGCGTCGCTGCGCGAGTTGCCCGAGCCGGAGCTGCCGGCGCCCGACTGGCTCCTCGTTCGCACCCGGCTCTGCGGCATCTGTGGCAGCGACTACAAGCAGATGTTCCTGAACGGCAGCATGGACAACCCGATGACCGCGGTGATCTCCTTCCCGCAGGTGCTCGGGCACGAGATCGTCGGCACGATCGAGCGGATCGGCCCCGCGGTGCGCACGCGGCGGGTCGGCGAGCGGGTGGTCGTGAACCCCTGGCTGTCGTGCGGCCCGCGTGGCATCGACCCACCCTGCCCGGAGTGCGCGCGGGGCCAGTACTCGATCTGCCGCAACTTCTCGCGCGGACACATTCCGCCGGGCATCCACACCGGGAACAGCAGCAAGGCAACGGGTGGCTTCGCCCCCCTCGTCCCGGCGCACGAGTCGATGTGCATCCCGATCCCCGCCGGCGTGCGCGACGAGCAGGCGGTCCTTGCCGACCCGTTCTCGGTCTCGTTGCACGGCATCCTGAAGCGCCCTCCCGGACTGGACGGCACCGCCCTCGTCTACGGCTGCGGGACGCTCGGGCTCCTCGCCATCGCCATCCTGCGCGCGCTCTACCCGGCGACCCGCGTCCTCGCGGTCGCACGTTTCCCGCACCAGCGTGCGCTCGCGGCGCGTTTCGGCGCGTCGCTCGTGCTGCCGCACGAGCCCGTGCGGACGTTGATCGAGCACGTGGCGAGGGAGACCAGTGCCGAGCTGCTGCGGCCGTGGTACGGGCTTCCCTGGCTTCACGGCGGCGGGATCGACGTCGTGTACGACACGGTCGGTGCGCCCGCCACCGTCGAGGTGGGTCTCCGGATCGCCGCGCCGCGGGGCGCGCTCGTCGTGACCGGGGTGGAGGCCCCGCGGCGCTTCGAGTGGACACCGCTCTACTTCAAGGAGATCGCCGTGATCGGCTCGAACGCCTTCGGGGTGGAGGAATTCGAGGGCCGCCGCCGCCACTCGATGGAGATCTACCTCGACCTCGTGGCCGCCGGACGGATCGACGTGACGCCGATCCTCACGCACCGGTTCGCGCTCGAGCAGTGGCGCGAGGCGTTCCTCGCCTGCGGGGCTCAGGGCCGCTCCGGAGCCGTCAAGGTCCTGTTCGAGTACGCCTGATCGCCCCCGGATGATGGACGACCGCCGGCAGATCGCGCTCGCCATCGTGCGGCGGCTCCGCGAGACGGGTCACGAGGCGTACTTCGCCGGTGGGTGCGTGCGCGACGAGCTCCTCGGGCGAAAGCCCCTGGACTACGACGTGGCGACCGCCGCGCCGCCCGACGTCGTGCAGCGGCTCTTCGCCCGCACGGTGCCCGTCGGCGCCCAGTTCGGCGTCGTGCTGGTGGTCGAGCGCGGGACGCCGTGCGAGGTAGCGACCTTCCGCTCCGACGAGGCGTACGTCGACGGCCGGCGGCCGTCCCGGGTGCACTTCGGCTCGGCACGCGACGACGCGCAGCGGCGCGACTTCACCGTAAACGGGCTCTTCCTCGACCCGCTCGGCGGGCGCGTGGTCGACTTCGTCGGCGGCCAGGCGGACCTCCGCGCCGGGGTGATCCGCGCGATCGGCGATCCGGGCGCGCGCATCGCCGAGGACCGGCTCCGCATGCTGCGCGCCGTCCGGCTCGCTGCCCGACTCGGTTTCGCGATCGACCCGGCGACCCTCGCGGCGGTGGCCGCCGCGGCGGCAACCGTGACCGACATCGCGGAGGAGCGGATCGGGGAGGAGGTGGTGAAGATCCTCACCGAGGGCTCCGCCCGGCGGGGCTTCGAGCTCCTCTCCGAGACGGGACTCCTCGACGCCGTCCTTCCCGAGGTGGCGCGCATGCGCGGCGTGGCGCAGTCGCCGGACTTTCATCCCGAGGGGGACGTGTTCACGCACACGCTCCTCGTGCTCTCGCAGCTGCAGTCGGGCGTTTCCGAGACGCTCGCGCTCGGCGCCCTCCTCCACGACGTCGCCAAGCCGGCGTGCGCCGCCGTCCATGAGGGGCGCATCACCTTCTACGGACACCCGGCGACCGGCGCCGAGGCGGCCGTAGAGATCTGCCGGCGGCTGCGCCGCAGCCGGGCCGTCTGGGAGCGCGTGGCCTACCTCGTCCGCAACCATCTCCGGCTCGTCCAGGCCCCCGACATGCGCCTGTCGACGCTGAAGAAGATGCTTCGCGAAGAAGGATTCGAGGAGCTGCTCGACCTCGCACGTCTCGACGCGCTCGCGTCGAACCGCGACCTCCGCTACGTCGCGTACTGCGAGCGCCGCCGGGGCGAGCTCGGCGAGAGCGAGGTCATCCGCCCGCCGCGGCTCCTCGGCGGCGACGACCTGATCGCGCTCGGGTACTCACCCGGACCGCTGTTCTCCGCGATCCTCGCCGCCCTCGAGGAGGCACAGCTCGAGGGGGAGGTCCGCACGCGCGAGGCCGCGGTCCGCTTCGTGACGGAGCGCTACCCTCGCCCGCCCTCGCCGGCCTGAGCGGCGCGTTCCAGCCAGCGGACGAGGAGCCGTACGCCGAATCCCGTCCCCCCGCGCGGCGCATGAGGGAGGTCCTTCTCCGCGAATGCCGGCCCGGCGATGTCGAGGTGCGCCCATGGCACGCCGTCGACGAACTCCTGGAGGAAGAGGCCTGCGATGATCGTCCCCGCCTCGCCGCCGACGTTCTTCAGGTCGGCGACCGTGCTCTTCAGATCGTCCCTGTACTCACGAACGAGGGGCAGCTGCCAGAGCGGCTCGCCCGCGGTCTCTCCCGCCGCCACGAGCTCGGCGACGAGGGCCTGCTCGTTTCCCATGACGCCCGCGAACAGGTTACCGAGCGCGACGCGACAGGCGCCGGTGAGCGTCGCGAGGTCGACGATCGCATCGGGTTTCGCGCGCGAGGCGAGCGCCAGCGCGTCCGCCAGTACGAGCCGGCCCTCGGCGTCGGTGTTGAGGACCTCCACCGTCCGTCCGTTGAGGAAACGGATGACGTCCCCGGGCTTCTGCGCCCGTCCGCCGGGAAGGTTCTCGGTCGCGGGCATGTACGCGGTCACGTCGA